>Ga0214919_10001672_pt1 | contig 35826 bp, 26 predicted proteins | sample LL1503_MetaG_FD_177994 | JGI IMG/M metagenome (GOLD analysis project Ga0214919, IMG submission 177994) | Freshwater microbial communities from Lake Lanier, Atlanta, Georgia, United States - LL-1503 | ecosystem: Environmental > Aquatic > Freshwater > Lake | place: USA: Georgia | collected...
AGGCTGGAAAAATCTGTTTCAGCGCAGCCCGGCGTCTGCAGGACCATATTGATGATCACGGGCGCGAGGAAGGCGTGGTTGACCCGGTGCTCAGGGATCAGCTTAAGGATCACGGCGGGATCAACCTCGCGCAGCACCACGACCTTACAGCCTTGAAGCAGGCCCAAGGCCCCCAGATTACAGCCCGCGACATGGAACAGGGGCATGGCGGCGAGCAAGACGTCTCCGGCCTCATAACGCGCCCAGCCCGCATTGATCCCGCAGGTGAAGAGCTCATGATAGTTGCGGTTGGTCAGTTGCACGCCCTTGGGCAGACCCGTGGTGCCCGACGTATAGAGCTGGATGATGTCATCATCGTCCTGAGCGGTCAGGTTTGGGTCCGTGTCGGGATATTGCGCGATCCAGTCTTGCAAGGACGGCCAGCGCGCATGACCCGGTTCGACCTGGATCAGGTGCTTGAGGTCTGGACAGTCATCGAGGATAGAGTCGATCACATCGGCAAAATCTTGCCCGACGAACATGACGCTCGCCGCGCTGTCTTTGATGATGAAGGCCGCTTCGGGCGGCGCAAGGCGCCAATTGACGGGGGCGAGGCAGGCCCGCGCCCGGGCGGCACCCATCCACAGGGTAAAGAACTCATCGTCATTCTTGGCCATACAACTGACCCGGTCACCGGGCTTGACGCCAGCAGCGATCAGAGCATTGGCACAGCGATTAGCGGCGTCGTTCAGCGCGGCATAGGTGGTGATGCGACCATTGAACCACAGGGCCGTAGCCTCTGGGCGCGCCTTGGCTTGCAAGCGGCCAATATCGGCGATGGTGACGAAATCAGACATGGTGCGCATCCTCCTGGATGGGGTTCGGGTCCTGACCGCACTTGTGACCCGCGGTTCTAGACATAGAAACGCCGCCTCCCCTCACCCGCTGACCTGCAGCCGATGAAAGAAGGCGGCGCCTTAAGTCGACTTACTCAGCAGCGGCCTTAGGGGCGTAGCCGAGGACGGCCTTCACTTCCAAGAACTCACCAAAGGCGTGATCGCCCCACTCGCGGCCATTGCCCGACATCTTGAAGCCACCGAAGGGGGCCATCATGTCTGGCGCAGCGCCATTGAGGTTGACCTGACCCGCACGCAGCTTGGAAGCCACTTCGCGGACCTTGGCTTGATCGGTGCCCGAGACATAGGCAGCCAGACCATATTCGGTGTCGTTGCCGATGGTGATGGCCTGCTCGACCGAGTCATAGCCAAGGATCGCAACCACGGGGCCAAAGATCTCTTCCTTGGCGATGGTCATGTCGTTGGTGACATTGGCGAAGACGGTGGGCTTTACATAGTAGCCCTTGTCCAGACCTTCAGGACGGCCGACGCCGCCGGAAACGAGGGTTGCGCCCTCATCAATGCCCTTTTGGATCAGGCCCTGGATCTTGTTCCACTGGGTTTCCGAAATGACGGGACCGAGCTGGGCATTACCGTTTGGATCGCCAACCGTGTGGCTGTCAGCCGTTTCCTTGGCAATGGCGATGACCTCGTCCATCTTCTTGCCGGGGACCAGCATGCGGGTTGGGGCGTTGCAGGACTGACCCGAATTCATCATCACCGAGCGGATACCGCCGGAGACGGCCGAGGCGAAGTCGGCATCTTCCAAGATGATGTTTGGCGACTTGCCGCCCAACTCTTGGTGAACGCGCTTGACGGTCGGAGCAGCGTTCTTGGCCACTTCGATACCGGCGCGGGTCGAACCGGTGAAGGACACCATATCGACTTCAGGGTGACGCGACATTTCGGCGCCGACCACAGGGCCGTCACCATTGACCAGATTGAACACGCCAGCAGGCACGCCAGCCGCATGCAAAATCTCAGCCCAGATGTAGCCCGAGAAGGGGGCGATTTCGGAAGGCTTCAGCACCATGGTGCAGCCCGTGGCCAGAGCCGGGGCGACCTTACAGGCGATCTGATTGACCGGCCAGTTCCAAGGGGTGATGAACGAACAGACGCCGATGGGCTCCTTGACCAGCAAGGTTGAACCGCGCTGCTCTTCGAACTTGTAGTTTTTCAGAACTTCGATGGCGGTCTGGACGTGGCCGATACCCATAGCGGCTTGCGCGCGCTGCGCCAGCCAGCCGGGAGCACCCATCTCTTCGGTGATCGCAGCGGCCATATCCGCATAACGCTTTTGGTACTCAACGGCGATCCGCTCTAGCAGATCGATCCGCTCTTCGCGGGTGGTCTGCGAGAAGGTCGCGAAAGCCCGGCGGGCTGCCATAACGGCGTGATCAACATCGGCGACGCCGCCCATGCTGATCGTACCGCAGACCTCTTCGTTGGCGGGATTGATGACGTCGAGCGTCTTGGCGACGACCGGATCAACCCATTTTCCGTCAATGTAGAATTTCGTGTAGTTGCGCATCTTGCTCTCCTTGAGGTTTCCATCCCGACGGACCGGCAGAACCGACCTTCTTGGGCCTATATTAGTGATCATTGTTCAGGGCGAAAGGGGGTCCCTGATCATTCTTGCAATTGATGTCGCAGCGGCTGGCCCGCAACCGGGCTAACGGCCTTGAGCACATAGTCGGCACGGATCGATCCGATATAGAGATCGGTCAGGCTAGGCCCGCCCCAGGTGACGTTGGTGGGGTGATTGACCACCGCGCCAGAAGGGTCGTGGATTACGGTTATTTTCCGCCCCTCCGGCGTGATGGCCACGACCTTATTGGCGGCGGGCAGACAGACCCAGAGGTTACCCTGCGCATCCAGCCCTACGCCGTCCGTATATCCAAGGCGGCTTTGAATGATGGCGGGCAGGTGGATATTGGGGTTCAACTTGCGCCGCGCGACGATGCCAAGCTTTGGCCCATAGCGTTCGCCCTTGCCCAGCAAGGCACCGGTAAGGATCGGGAAGCGCAGGACATCTCCGGCGCTGGTCTGGGCGCAGTAGAGGAACTTCTCATCGGCAGACATGGCTAGGCCGTTGGGGAAACAAAGACCCTCCGCCACGATCTGGCTGGTTCCATCGGAGCGCAGCACAAACAGGAAGCCATCAGAGCGGCCATCCAGCGCTTCGGGCCAGGTCGGCGCATGGGTGGAATTGGCGCACCAGATATTTCCGGCACTGTCGATGATGGGATAGTTGGATGAGGTCAGGGTTTTGCCCCCGACTTCCGACAACAGGGTTTCGCGCTGACCGGTGGCGGGATCAAACCGCTCCAGCGGCCCGGCCTCGCCATCATAGATGCCGAAATTGGCGATGATGATCCGGCCTTGGGCATCCATATTGATGCCGTTCGGCGCACCCATACGCGGCCCCATGCGCTTGAAGGACCCATCGGGGAAGATTTCAGCCACCGCGCTTTGGTGGTCCGAGGCAAAGACACGGCCATCGGGTCCGACCACCACATCTTCAGGACGATCAATACCCACAGCGATCTTGCTGAAAGCCGATATCGGCATCTTTTTGAGGCTCATGATCACGCTCCCTAATCTTATTAGCCCATGGTGCGCAGGGGACGAGGTTTTGGGCAAGGGGGCCTTGTTTTCTGTCTACCAGTTTCCCCGCGAAGGCGGGGACCCAGACCTGTGCACTCAGGCGGATCGTTCGGGGAACATCCTCGTCCTTCGACAGGCTCAGGATGAGGATGAGTGGGTGGGGAGTGGATGTACCCCCCTCACCCAACCCTCGCCCCCAAGGGGACGAGGGCTAGAACCCATAAGCCCTCTCCCTGAGGGAGAGGGTTGGGTGAGGGCCTTCGTTTAATTTCACGCCCTCCTCACCAATCCGGATGCGGCTCCACCAGTCCAAGCGCCTCTTCAATCCGGCGGCGGGTGGCAGGGGTGATGGCGTCTGGCAGATCATCGGGGTGAAACCACTGCACCTCATCAATTTCACCGACAGAGGTGGCCCGCCCCTGTTCCCAGCTATCAATCCGGTAATAGAGCACGTGGTCGCCGCGGAAACGCGCATGATTATTGTGCACCGACAGCAGGCGCGGGCGCGAGGTCGCCACAATCCCCACCTCTTCGACGAGTTCGCGGATGACAGCCGTCTCTGCAGCCTCGCCGCGATCGACACCGCCGCCGGGTAGGTGCCAGCCCTTGACATAGGTGTGCTGGATCAACAGCACCCGGCCCGCCTGGTCGGTGACCAGACCCCGAACGCCTAAGGTCATGCCGCGCTCTAGCCGGAACTTGATGTGAAATAATGGCCTAACAAGCGGCTCAATCCGTCGAAGCCAAACCATGACAAATCCTAACCCCAAGCCTGCGACATCATATCGGCACCCTTGCCCTAAAGGCCCATGATCGCTAAAGGCGGACAACGACATTCGAACCGGAGCCGCATCATGATCGCGCTGCTGACCATCTTCATCTTCATTGCTGCCCTTTTCGCCCTAAACATGGTCGATACTGGCCGTCCCGACTAGGCTGGAATCAACGTGACCGACTTGCCGAACCCCTCGTCGCGCGGAGTCGCCCTGATTACGGGCGGTGCACGACGAATCGGTAAGGCAATGGCCCTTGCTGTTGGCGAGGCGGGCTATGATGTCGCGGTCCACCACCGAGGCGGAGCCGATGAGGCCCAAGACCTCGTCCAGAGCCTTAACGCTATGGGCCGCAAGGCCATGGCCTTCAGCGCCGATCTGGCCAACGAGGCCGAGGTTCAAGCCTTGCTGCCGACGGTCACAGCGGCGCTCGGCCCTGTGACCCTTCTGATCAACAACGCCTCCCTGTTCGAAGACGACCGGATCGAGACCCAGACGCGCGCCTCTTGGGACGCCCATATGGAGACGAACCTCAGAGCGCCGATGGTGCTGGCACAGGCCATGGCTGCGAGCCTGCCCGTCGATCGAGAGGGCCTGATCCTCAATCTGCTCGACCAACGGGTCCTTAAGCTCAATCCGCAATTTTTCAGCTACACCCTGAGCAAGGCGGCGCTGTGGCAGGCCACCAAGACGCTGGCCCAGGCGCTCGCGCCGCGCATCCGGGTCAATGGCATTGGTCCCGGCCCGACCCTGCCCTCCATCCATCAGGCAGCCGGGGAATTTGAGGCCGAGGCCGCAAACACCCTGTTGCAACGACGCGCTGATCCAAGCCAAATCGCTCAGGCTGTGCGCTATCTGATTGACGCAAGGTCAGTCACCGGCCAGATGATCGCCATCGATGGGGGTCAGCATCTGGCTTGGCGAACTCCCGATATTCTTGGCGATTGAGTCCAACAGGAAACGCCCCTTGAACGCCCCCACCCCCTTCACCCAGACCGACGCCCCCAGCGGCCCCGCCCGGATTACCGGTCTGAAGGTCTTTGTCCGCGCCCTGTGTCTGGATGTGGAGATCGGAATTTACGCGCACGAGCACGGCCGCGTCCAACCGCTGATCATTGATGTCGAGCTAGACGTGATCACCACCGGTGCTGCGACCGGCTTTGCCCATATTGCCGACGCGCTGAACTATGAGGTCGTGGTGGCCAAGGCGCGCGCTGTTGCCGATGCCGGTCACATCCTGCTGGTCGAGGCCTTCGCCGAAAGGTTGGTTCAGGCCTGCCTTGAGGACCCGCGCGTGACCCGCGCCCGCGTGCGCATCGAAAAGCCAGAGGCCCTTGCCCCCGCTGCCGAGGCCGCAGGCGTTGAGATCACCGCCGAACGGGCCTAAATCGACGCTAGGCCCTAGCGTCTGACGCTTGGCGGTGCCACTTAAGGCTCTGCCTCAAGCTCGCGAGTAGACCCATGCGCACTGATCAACCAACCGCCATCCGCCTTGCCGACTATCAGGCCTTCGCCTTTGCCATCGACAGCACGGTTTTGGACTTCCAGTTGGAGCCCAGCGCCACGACGGTTCGCGCAGTCTTGCAGGTTCGGCGCACCGGCGCGGCGGACGCACCCCTTCGACTGGACGGGGTGCGGCTCAAGCTGATCAGCGTGGCCATTGATGGCGTGGCTCTGACGCCCGAAGCCTATGATCAGACCGACGAGGCCCTGACCCTAAAGTCTGTCCCCGACCAGTTCGAACTGACCACCGAGGTAATTATCGACCCTGCCGCCAATATCGCGCTGGAAGGGCTCTATATGTCCGGCGGACGGTTTTGCAGTCAGTGCGAGGCCGAAGGCTTTCGCAAGATCACCTATTTCCCTGACCGGCCCGACGTCCTGTCACGCTACACCGTACGGATGGAGGCCCATGCCAAGGCCTTCCCGCGCCTTCTGTCCAACGGCAATCTTGTCGAGCAGGGCGAGGCCGCCAATGGCCGTCACTATGCCGTCTGGAACGACCCCTTCCCCAAGCCCTGCTATCTGTTCGCGCTGGTCGCTGGGGAACTGGACGAGTTGGCCGACAGCTTTGTGACCATCAGCGGCCGCACTGTCGATCTGCGCATCTATGTCGACCCCGGCCAAGCCAGCCGCGCGGTCTATGCCATGGACGCCCTCAAGCGCTCGATGGCCTGGGATGAGCAGGCCTTTGGCCGTGAATATGATCTGGACCTGTTCATGATCGTGGCCGTCCGCGACTTCAATTTCGGCGCGATGGAGAATAAGGGCCTCAATATCTTCAACTCGTCGCTGTTGCTGGCAGACGAGGCGACCGCCACCGACTTTGACTATGAGCGGATCGAGAGCGTCGTCGCCCACGAATATTTCCACAACTGGACCGGCAATCGCATCACCTGCCGCGACTGGTTCCAGCTCTGCGTCAAGGAGGGCCTGACGGTCTATCGCGACCAGACCTTCTCTGGCGATCAACGCGGCGCGCCGGTGCAACGCATCAAGGACGTCAAGGCCCTGCGCGCGCGGCAGTTCACCGAAGATGCTGGCCCTCTGGCCCATCCGGTCCGCCCCGACGCCTATATGAAGATCGATAATTTTTACACAGCGACCATCTATGAGAAGGGCTCCGAGCTGATCCGGATGCTGCACACCCTTCTGGGCCAAGAGACCTTCCGCGCCGGGATGGATGTCTATTTCGAACGTTGGGATGGGCAGGCGACGACCGTAGAGGCCTTTATCCAGTGCTTTGCTGACGCCTCAGGCCAAGACCTCAGCGCCTTTTTCCAGTGGTACGGGCAGGCCGGAACGCCAAAACTGAGCGTCACCACCGCCTATGATGCCGCAGCCAAGACCTTGAGCCTGACCCTGTCGCAGCAGACCGCCCCGACCCCCGGCCAGCCGACCAAGGTGGCCTTGCCTCTGCCGGTAAGGATTGGATTGCTGGATCAAGATGGCCGGGTACAGACCTTTACTGCCCCGGGCGGCGACAGCGCCACCGACCAGACGGTTCTGGTCCTGAACGGTTCAGAGCAGACCTTCGTGCTGACCGATGTGGCCCGCGCGCCCGTCCTGTCTGCCCTTCGCGGTTTTTCGGCGCCGGTCCATCTGGAAACCGACGCCCCGCCGCATGATCGGTATGTCCTGCTGGCCGCTGATCCTGACCTGTTCAATCGCTGGGAGGCTGGGCAAGGCTTGGCCAGCGACCTGATCCGCGCCCGTGCTAGCGGCACGCCGGATCTGGAGGGGGAAAAGCAGTTCGCCGCTGCTATGGGCCGCGCCTTGAACGATCAGGCTGCTGAACCGGCCTTCAAGGCCCTATTGCTGGGCCTGCCGACCGAGCAGGAAATGGCCATGAGCATGGTCCCCGCCGATCCCGCCGCCATCCATGAGGCTCGCAGTACCCTGCGCAGCGTTCTGGCCAGCGATCTGAACGATCTCCTGACCGATCTGCATGAGGGCATGACCGCCCAGGGTCCGTTCTCGCCAGACGCGGTGGGTGCCGGACGGCGCGCCCTGCGCAACGCCGCGCTCGATCTCTTGGCGGCGCAGCCAAGCGATGACGTCGCAACCCGCGCGCAAGCCCACTATGAGGCAGGCTCGAACATGACTGACATGATGGGCGGCCTTTCGGCCCTGCTCAGCCTCGGCGGCGCGGCCCTCGACAGGGCGCTAGACGACTTCTTCCAGCGCTGGAGCGGCGAGCCCCTTGTGATCGACAAGTGGTTCGCTCTGCAGGCGCGCAATCCGGCCCTTGATGCCCTAGACCGGGTCATTGCCCTGACCGCCCATCCCGCCTTTGAGGCGCGCAATCCCAACCGCCTGCGCGCGCTCGTTCAAACCTTTGCCTCTGCCAATCCCGCGCGATTCCATGATCAGAGTGGCTCGGGATACCGGTTCCTCGCCGATCAGATCCTCGCCCTTGATAGTTTCAACCCCATGACGGCGGCGCGCCTAGTCGAGCCCTTAGGCGGCTGGAAACGCTATCGCTCAGACCTCGGGGCTCTCATGAAGGCGGAGTTGGTTCGAATCTCCAACCATCCGGGCCTCTCCAAGAATGTCAGCGAATTGGTCGGCAAGGCCCTGATCTAGGCATTAGGCCTTGCCAAAAACCTGTGTGAAAGCGGCTATGCACAGGTCAAATGCAATAAGCCATTAACCAATTTCCATCAGCCCGTGACACGACTCTCTCCTCACGCCTATTGTGCGCACAGGTGAATCGGGTCGCAAGACCCGTGGGTTGAGGATGGGCATGGCCAGACGAGGCGCAAAGCGGAGGGGTAAGGATACGACCCCGCGCGCCTTGAGGCCAACGCGCTGGGCTTGGGTGGCTGTTCTGACGGCTGTGAGCCTGCTCACCGTCTCGGCCATTTGCATCATCTATCCCCTTCTGACCGCCACGGATCTGGTAACCGCCCTAGGGCTTGGGCCATCAGCCTCTCGGTCCTTTAGCCTCTTTGCAGGACTTGCCCCCCTTGTTGCCGGTCTAGGCCTCGCGGTCTTGATGGTCTTGCAGCTACGCCGCGCCGAGCCGCCTCAAGACACCCTGTCAGAGAGCGAAAGGCGCGCCAACCTGACCCTCCAAGCCGCAGGCTGCGGCGGTTGGGACTGGGACCTCAGCACCGATGAGATTCAACTGTCCGGCGTCACCGCCGCCCTGTTTGGCTGGGCGACAGCCATTCGTGTCTCTCCCGGCAACCTGCTTAGCAAGATCAGCCCTGATCATCGCACGGCTGTGCACGATGCCTTTCGGCTGGCCCATAGCGAGGGCCGGATCGACCTGACCTTCGCCGTGCCCATGGCCGGTGGCCCCTCACGGTGGATCACCCTTCGTGGTCAGACCGCAACCCGCTCAGCGCAAGGCAAGCCCGTGCAGATGAGCGGCGTGGCCATGGACATCAGCGCAGAGCGCTACGCGCTGGCCAAGGCCAATCTGGCCGAGCGCCGACTGCGCGATGCGGTTGATCTGATTCACCAAGCCTTTGCCCTCTGGGATCGTCACGGCCGCCTGGTCCTGTGGAACCCGCCCTATCAGACCTTCTTCAAGATTGATCCGAGCTTCTTAATCCCGGGCGCGGCCCGCGACGGGATCAACCGGATCGTCATGATGAACATTGCGCGCGAGCATCCGGCTGATGAAACCCGTCCGGGTGAGCGGATCATTGAAATGGTCGGCGGCCGCTGGCTTAGCCTGGCTGAGAGTCGCACCGCAGATGGCGGGCTGGTCTTGACCGCCTCAGACATCACAGCCCTTCAGGCCAGAGACTTCGCCCACGACCATAAGGAATTGGCGCTGCAGCAAGCGGTTGATGAGCTGGAAATGGGCAAGCAGCAGCTAAGCGAGCTGGCCGAGAAATATTCCATCGAGAAGATCCGGGCCGAAAGCGCCAACCGGTCCAAAAGCGAGTTCTTGGCCAATATGAGCCACGAGCTGCGCACACCCCTAAACGCGATCAACGGATTCTCAGAGATCTTGGCCGGCGAGATGTTCGGCCCCCTCGGCGACCGGCGCTATAAGGAATATTCGCAAGATATTTTCAGTTCCGGCCAACATCTCTTGGCCCTGATCAACGATATTCTCGACATGTCGAAGATCGAAGCGGGCAAGATGAGCCTGAAGCGCGAACCGATCCATGTCGAAGATGTTGTGGAAGACGCGATCCGCCTGATGCGCAATCGCGCCGAAGCGGTGGGATTGACCCTGTCGGTCAGCCTCTCAGACCTGCCCGAAGCCGATGCCGACTATCGCGCCATCAAGCAGGTTTTGCTGAACCTTCTGTCCAACGCCATCAAGTTCACACCGCGCGGCGGCAAGATCGCAGTCGGCGCGACGGTGATTGAACAGTCGACCTTTAGCGGCCTACCGTCTGAACAGAGGGTTCGCATCAGCGTCTCCGATACCGGCATTGGCATTGCTAAGGATGACCTGCTACGGCTGGCCCAGCCCTTCGAACAGATCGAGAGCCAACTGTCCAAGTCACAGCCCGGAACCGGTCTAGGGCTGGCCCTGACAAAGTCTCTGGTGGAGTTGCATGATGGCGTCCTGACCCTGGACAGCCAGCCCGGCCAAGGCACAACGGTCAGCTTCACCTTGCCGGTGGTTCAATCCCTCCCCGGCAAGGCCAGCCATTACGCCGCAGAATAGGCCTAGAAGGGCCAGGCTTTGGATTTGCGGCTGTAGCTGAGATAGCCGACATTGGCGCCCAAACGCAGACCCACACCCGCTCGGATCGGGGCCAGCGTAATGTCATCGGCGCGTTGGTAGTTCACACCCATGCCCCCAATCAGATAGGCCGAGCCATCGACGCCCGGGAAGCGGCGATAGATCATGTCCGGATATTGCAGATCATAGACAAGGGTGAAGACCCGGCTAGCATTGCCACCCAAATCCCAGCCGATCGAGGGCCCCTGCCAAGCGACAGGCTGCGGCTCGCGGCCCTTCATATAGAGCAGGCCCCGGCCATAGCGCAGACCAAAGCCAATCGCGCCGGAACCTTCTTCACCGGCAATATAGCCTGTCGGCTGACCATTCTCTTTGAAGGTCTTCTCGATGACCGCTCCGGCGCTCTCGGCCGTCACGCCCATATAGTCGGAGAGGGTATTGACCAGTTCTCCGGCCGCATAGGTCTGGGTCGACTTATAGTTCGGCTTGGGGTCCGGGGTCGGCAGGGCGGTTGGGTCACTTTGGTCAGCAGCCAGCGCGGGATTGGCGCTCAACATGCTTACCGTTGCCAAACCAGCCAAGATCAAAGCGCGGCGGTCCATGATGGTCTTCCTATGGTTGCCTGTGGTGCAGATGAAACGTCACACACCAATTAGACTTGTTTGCGGCGGGTTTCGTTAATGGCAGGTTAAGCATCTTGACCACGCAGAATGCACGCAGGGACTCTCGCCAGAGGCACCGAATATGCTAGAGGCTGGCACCATGAGCACCACGCCCCTGTCCCATATCCGCAACTTCTCCATCGTCGCCCACATCGACCATGGGAAATCGACCCTGTCTGACCGCCTAATTCAGGAAACGGGAGGCCTCACCGCCCGTGAAATGAAGGAGCAGGTCCTCGATTCGATGGATATCGAACGCGAGCGCGGCATCACCATCAAGGCTCAGACCGTCCGGCTCAACTACCGCGCCGACAATGGCGAGGACTATGTCCTGAACCTGATGGACACACCCGGCCACGTCGACTTTGCCTATGAGGTCTCGCGCTGTTTGGCTGCCTGTGAAGGCTCGATCCTGGTGGTCGATGCCAGCCAAGGCGTTGAGGCCCAGACCCTGGCCAATGTCTATCAGGCCATCGACAATAATCACGAGATCGTTCCGGTCCTCAACAAGATCGACCTGCCTGCCGCCGAACCCGAACGGATTCGTGCGCAGATCGAAGATGTGATCGGTATCGATGCCTCGGACGCCGTGCTCTGTTCGGCCAAGAGCGGTATCGGCATTCACGATGTGCTGGAAGCCGTCGTCCACCGCCTGCCCGCGCCCAAGGGCGATATCGACGCGCCGCTCAAGGCCCTGCTGGTCGATGCTTGGTACGATCCCTATCTGGGCGTCGTGGTGCTGGTTCGCGTTTTTGACGGGGCGATGAAGCGCGGCCAGAGGGTCAAGATGATGCAGACCGGGGCCGTCTATACGCTGGAAAAGCTCGGCGTGTTCCAGCCCAAGGCCACCGATGTCGACAGTCTGAGCGCTGGTGAGGTCGGCTTCTTCACCGCATCGATCAAGGAGGTCGCTGACGCCGCCGTGGGCGCGACCATCACCGATGACCGCCGCCAGACCACCTCGCCCCTGATCGGGTTCAAGGAGGTTCAGCCCGTCGTGTTCTGCGGCCTGTTCCCCGTCGATGCCGCCGACTTTGAAGACCTGCGCGCCGCCGTGGGCCGCCTGCGTCTGAACGATGCCAGCTTCACCTATGAGATGGAGACCTCGGCCGCCCTCGGCTTTGGCTTCCGCTGCGGGTTCTTGGGCCTGCTTCACCTCGAGATCATTCAGGAGCGTCTGCAGCGCGAGTTCAATCTCGACCTGATCGCGACCGCCCCCAGCGTGATTTACAAGATCGGCATGAACAATGGCGATGTGATTGAACTGCACAATCCCGCCGACATGCCCGATCCGGTTAAGATCGACTCCATTGCCGAGCCGTGGATCAAGGCGACCATCTTTACCCCCGACGAATATCTCGGAGCGGTAATCAAGCTGTGCCAAGACCGGCGCGGCCAACAGCGCGAACTGTCCTATGTCGGGACCCGCGCCATGGTCGTCTATGATCTGCCACTCAATGAGGTGGTGTTCGACTTCTATGACCGGCTCAAGTCGATCTCAAAGGGCTATGCCAGCTTCGACTATCAGATCGAGGAATATCGCCCCGGCGATCTGGTCAAGATGTCGATCCTGGTCAATGCCGAGCCGGTCGACGCCCTGTCGATGCTGGTCCACCGCGACCGAGCTGAACATCGCGGACGCGGCATGTGTGAGAAGATGAAGGACCTGATCCCTCAGCACCTCTTCGTCATCCCCATCCAAGCCGCGATCGGGGGCCGCATCATTGCCCGCGAAACGGTCCGCGCCCTGCGTAAAGACGTAACCGCCAAGTGTTACGGCGGCGATCTGTCGCGCAAACGCAAGCTCCTCGACAAGCAAAAAGAGGGCAAGAAGAAGATGCGCCAATTCGGTAAGGTCGAAATCCCGCAGGAAGCCTTCATTGCCGCGCTGAAAATGGACGCCGATTAGAGCCTAGAGCCCCCTACCCCGGCTGCGCCGGTACTTCGCCATAGGGGGAAGATTTAGGACGCCACGATCTTCCCCCTCTGGGGGAAGTGGCGCGCAGCGCCGTAGGGGGCCTTTTTTCCTTCCTTCCGTGTTCCCCGCCTTCGCGGGGAACGCGGCGGAAGGTGAGTGGATGAACACCCCCTCTCCCAACCCTCTCCCCCTCAAGGGTGGAAAGGGCTTTTTTTCCACGCGTCATTGCGAGCGCAGCGAAGCAACCCAGTGGACTGACACGGACCTCGGTTGATGTTCCCCTCGGTTGCTTCGGCGCGCTGCGCCTCGCAATGACGCGGTGGAGGGGCGTAAATATCAAGAAACAAGGCCCTCACCCAACCCTCTCCCACAGGGAGAGGGCTAAGAAAAATAAGCCCTCGCCCCCTTGGGGGAGAGGGTTGGGTAAGGGGGTCGACTGCCCCTAGCCCGCCCTCACGAGCCCCTGAAACTCTGCCCGATCCTCGAACCGCCGGATCAGAACCCTGCGTGTATCCACCGGACCTGGCAGTTGGATCGCGGCGGGATCGGCCTGCTCAAAGCCCATACGGCTGAAATAGGCAAGGTCACCGACCAATAGGATCGCAGTCTCCCCAGCAGCCTTAGCGGCTTCGCAGGCAACCTCGATCAGTCGAGCGCCAAGGCCTTGACTGCGCAGGTCTGGATCAACGGCGAAGGGGCCTAAAAAGATCAGGGGCGCGTTGCCGATATGGATCGGCCAAAGACGCACACAGCCCGCAAGGCGCTGACCATCGTAGGCGACAAAAGATAGATCCAGACGGGGCTGATTGGTCTCGCGCAGACGCTCAGCCGTCTTAACGAACCGACCCGGCCCGAAAGCCTTGGCCACCAGCGCCTCAACGGCGGCAAGATCGCTGGGCTGTTCACCGACGATCTGCAAGCCCCTATCCTCTGCCATCAATCCTTAGTCCTTCCCGAACCTGTCCAAAGATTTGCGCCAATCAGAAGGCGCTTTGGGCAGGGCGGCGGCACCAATGGCCCAGTTCCCCTCAGCAATCAAAATAAAAAACGGCCAATAGGGGACCTTAGACCCAAGTCCGGGTTTGTGCGCGCGCCTTGGCTGGTCCAAACTGCCGTTCAAATGGACCAGACCGACACCCCGCCCGCGCCGCCCCTGAATGAAACCGCAGCCCTGCTGCGTCATCGGCCCTATATGCTGTTTTGGGCGGCTAAGTTCACCTCGGTTCTTGCCGTTCAAATCCAAGCCGTCGCCATTGCTTGGCAGGTCTATGCCCTCGCGCGGCTGACATCAGGTGTTCGCGAGGCGGCCTTCATCGTTGGCATGATCGGCTTGGCGCAGTTCGTCGCCCTCTTGGCCCTGACCCTCAATGCGGGTGAGACCGCCGACCGCCATGATCGGCGCCGGATTATGATGATTTCCTTGAGCGTCGAAGTCCTCTGCGCCGGCGGGCTGCTGTTGCTCGCACGGGCCGGTCATCCCCAGCTTTGGCCCATCATTGCCATCGCCCTTGTCTTTGGCGCAGCGCGGGCCTTTTTCAGTCCGGCCAGCGGGGCGATGGGGCCGATGTTGGTACCGCGCGAGCTACTGCCCAAGGCGGTGGCTTGGAACTCTCTAGCCTGGCAAAGCGCCTCGATCTTTGGGCCAGCCCTCGGCGGTATTCTGTGCGCCGTCTCGGCCCAGACGGCCTATGCCGGTGCTCTGATCCTCTTTAGCGTCTCCATCCTGTTGCTGGCCCTGATCCGAGCCAACACCCAGCCGACCTTGCAGCCGGGATCGCGCGCCGAACTGATCAAAGAGGGTCTGGTCTATGTCTGGACCAACAAGATCGTCCTTGGGGCCATCTCGCTGGACCTGTTTGCCGTCCTGCTCGGCGGCGCAACGGCCCTGCTCCCGGTCTATGCTAAGGACATTTTGCATGTCGGCGCAGAGGGCTTTGGCATACTGCGCACCGCCCCGGCCATCGGCGCCTCTGCGGTGGCAATCCTGTTGGCCTTTGTCAGCATCCGTCGCCGTGCGGGCCTGTTCATGTTCGCATCGGTGGCCCTTTTTGGCCTTGCGACCATCGTCTTTGGCCTGTCCAAGCTCCTGTGGCTGTCGGTCGCGGCTCTGGCGGTGCTTGGCGCAGCGGACATGGTCTCGGTCTATATTCGCCAGACCCTCGTTCAGATCGTCACGCCAGACGTCATGCGCGGACGCGTCTCGGCCGTGTCAGGCCTGTTCATCGGAGCCTCTAATGAATTGGGCGAGTTTGAAAGCGGGGTTGCCGCGCGCCTGCTCGGGCCCATTGGCGCGGCCGTCTTTGGCGGGGTCGGCGCGATCATCGTCACAGGCCTGTGGGCCAGTTGGTTCCCTGCCTTGCGCAAGGCCGACCGCCTCGCCTAAAAGCTAATCAAATGAAACAGATCTAAGGGAGAAGAGATATGGGCGTTTTGAGCGGTAAGGTCGTTCTGGTCACGGGCGGCGGGCGCGGTATTGGCCGTGAATGCGCGCTTCTGGCAGCACAAGAGGGCGCGAGCGTTGTCGTCAACGATCTGGGCGCCTCGGTCGGCGGCGATGATCTGGGCTCCGCTGGTCCTGCCGAAGAGGTTGCCGCCGAGATCCGCGCGGCGGGCGGACAAGCGGTCTCCAACTCCGATAGCGTCAGCTCGATGAACGGCGTCAAGGCGATGGTCGAGCAGGCCATGGACGTCTTTGGCGGCCTCCATTCTGTGGTCAATCCAGCCGGTATCTTGCGGGACGGCATGTTCCACAAGATGACCGAAGAGGACTGGGACGCGGTCATCGAGGTCCATCTGCGCGGGGCCTTCAACGTCACCCGCGCCACGGTCGAGCATTTCCGCAATCAGGGTGAAGGCTCCTATGTCCTCTTCACCTCGACCTCGGGCCTGATTGGTAATATCGGCCAAGCCAACTATGCCGCCGCCAAGCTCGGCGTCATGGGTCTGTCGCGGATCATCGCCATGGAGGGGGCCATCAAGTCGGTGCGCTCCAACATCATCGCGCCCTTTGCCTGGACCCGCATGATCGCCACCATTCCTGTCAAGGATGAGGCCTCTGCCGCCCGTGTGGACCGGATGAAGAACGGCATGCGCGCCGATCAGGTCGCCCAACTGGCCGTCGCCCTCGCCTCGCCTGAAGCCAAGGCCGTGTCGGGCCAGATCTTTGCCGTCCGCGGCAACGAGATCGTCCTGTTCGACCAACCCCGCCCCGTCCGTTCGGTCTCGCGCATGGAAGGCTGGACCCCAGCGTCCATCCTCGAACAGGCCATGCCTTCGATGGGGGCTAGCTTCACCGATCTGGGCGCGACGGGGAGCGTGTTCCCCTACGATCCGGTTTGAAGACAACAAGGCCCTCATTCATCCTCATCCTGAGCCTGTCGAAGGACGAGGATGGTTCCCTCTCTCTCTCTCCACCGCGTTCCCCGCGAAGGCGGGGATCCAGATGAGGGCCTAGCAGCGGTCCGTTCCAGAAGCTTCTGGGTCCCCGCCTGCGCGGGGAACACGGAAGTGGAAAAAACAAGGCCCCCTTCGGCCCTTCGGGCCACTTCCCCCAAAGGGGGAAGTACCCGCGCAGCGGGGGTAGGGGGTCTTAGAGCCGCACCAACTTCGGGATCACATCGCGAAACTGGAAAAATCCCTTGGTGGCGTGGGGCCAAGCGGTTTCGTCCCATGGGCGTTGGACCACCGCCAGATGGACCCCCATCGGCTCTAACTTGCGGAAGGCGGCGGCGAGGCGTTCAGAGACCGGGCCTTGCGGCGCATAGGCAGTAGCGATCTGCTCTAGCCCTTCGGCCTTGGCCCAATCGACCAGACTGCGTACCCAGTCCTCATCGTCCAAGCGCTGCGGCGTCAGGTTTAACATGGCACCCGCGCGCGTCAGGCCATCCTCGACCGCGCCCAACGAAAAGGCCCGCGCCACCTCACCGGCCGCAATGGGCGAGCGCAGATCGACCGAGCACAGACCCGCCAGCGCCACTACGCCCTCGGTGCCTGACGGCCAGCTTTGCGGTGACAGGTCCTCATCGGTCAGAAGCAGGCCCGTGCGCAGACCGGCCACCACCTCTGGCACTTCGGGCAACAACTCTTGCGGTCCGAAATCTTCCCAGTTCAGGGGGCGGGCATTGTCATCGATGAACTTGCGGCGCGGATTGAACCGGCCACTGGTGAACTGGACGATGTTCTCGACGGTCGCGAGGTAGTGCTTGTTCTGCGTATGCAGCCCCGCCACCCAGCGCCAAGACAGGGTGTTGGACGCCGCATCCCCGTCGACCAGATGACGCAAGAAGAAGTCCGCGCCCAGCTCCCACGGCAGACGCAGCGAGAAGATCCAGATCGAGGCGAACCACATGCGCGCGTGGTTGTGCAAATAGCCGGTCTGGCGCAGCTCATGGGTCCAAGCGTCGAAACAGTCGATGCCCGTGCGGCCGTCGACGGCCTCGTCATAGGCCTCCAGCAAGGTCGGCGACTTCTCCATCGCCCGCACCCGCCGCGTGACCGCGAGGCGATAGTTGCGCCAGACCTGCGGATAGTGCTCTAGCCAGCCCTTCCAATAGGTGCGCCACGCGACCTCATGCAAAAAGGACCGAGCCTCGCTCTCCAGATGCGGGCCGAGGACGGCGGCAAAGACCTCGTCCTCGGTGATCAGCCGATGGCGGATATAGGGCGATAGACCCGAAATATTGCTGCGGTGCTCCGGCCCCCAGTCATAGTTGCGCTCGAACGCATAGGCCTTACCGGCGCGCGGCAAAAATTCGCTCAGCCGCTGCAATCCCGCCGCACGGGTGGGGACAAAATCAAAAGACAGGGTCTCTGACGGCGGCGGAACGGGATTTTGATCAGACATCCGCCGCTTCTAGGCTATTGGCGTGGCGTTGGCGAGGTTTGGACACGGCGATTGGTTCGGATTTAGCCAATGCCGGAGGTCTTAACCGAAAGGTCCCAAAGCTTCTCTGCGGCCTCAGCATCGAGCGCCCAAGGCTCGACCCCGACAAAGCGATTGTCTTTGCTGGCGGCAACGGCCTGCGCACAATTTTCCAGATAGAGCCCGCCGATCCCGGTCAGTTCGGGTCCCACGGCTGCCCAGACCGAAGTCGAGGCGCCCTGTTCGGTGGTCTTGAAACCATCAGCCACCTTGCCCGCCTCGTCCATCCAGCCCATGGCGATCATTTCTTCGCGTGGCAGATGGCGTTGCAGCGGGGTCATGATGCCGCCGGGCATGACGGCATTAGCAATAACGCCCTGATCCTTAAATCGTTGATGGAAGCCGACTGCGAACAGGCTATTGGCCGTCTTGGCCTGACCATAGGCCTGCCATTTCTGATAGGGCCGGGTGCGATAGTGGGGGTCATCAAAATCGACCGCTGACATGCGATGGGCGATTGAGGAGAGGGCCACGAGGCGGCTTTCGCTGCCGCTCGCCTGCGCACCCTGAACCAGACCCTGAGCCAACTGCAGCGAAAACAGATAGTGGCCGAAATGGTTGGTGCCGATCTGCATTTCCAGATCATCGGCCGTATAGGTCTGGGGACAGGCCATGACCCCGGCATTATTGATCAGGATATTGAGCGGCTTGGTGTCCCAGCGCTGGCCAAAGGCGCGGATGCTGGCAAAATCAGACAGATCGACAAGCTCAACGCGCGGCGCGGGCCCCTTGGCCGTCTTTGCGATATCGGCGGCGACCTCAGCACCTGCGGTTCCATTGCGCACCGCCAGCACGACCTCTGCCCCGGCTTCGGCCAGGGCCCTAGCCGTCTCAACGCCAATGCCAGAGGCTGACCCGGTGACAATCGCGACCTTCCCGCTCAGATCATGCCCAGCGACGACCTCCCGCGCGGGGGTGAAGTTCCCGAAGGGCGAGGTGATGCGGTCGGTCATTTGAAACACTGCCAGTTTGAGGGGTTGGGCGTCAGACTGCCGCTGTGACGGGCAAAGATCAAGGAACGATCGTGGGGAGGGCTGTGGATGAACACCCCCTCACCCCACCCTCTCCCCCAAGGGGGCGAGGGCTTTTCACCTCTTAGCCCTCTCCCTGTGGGAGAGGGTGGGGTGAGGGCCTTGTTTGTTTTCTTAAAGAAAGAACCCCCTACCCCGGCTTCGCCGGTACTTCCCCCAAAGGGGGAAGATCAACGATAAGCAAATCTTCCCCCCTTTGGGGGAAGTGGCCCGAAGGGCCGAAGGGGGCCTTGTTTTGATCAACCCGCAAATCTCTCATTAACCATGCTTCTCAACCGGAGTTTAACCACGCCCCGTCATTGATGGGGATTCAAACGTGGAGCGACGTCATGACCTTCGGGCCCGAAACCTTTATCCTCGGCGACTGTATCGAACAGTTGGCCAAGCTCCCGTCAAAGTCAGTGGATCTGGTCTTTGCGGACCCGCCCTATAATCTTCAACTCGGCGGCGACCTCCATCGCCCGGACAATTCCAAGGTCGATGCCTGCGACGATGCTTGGGACCAGTTCGCCAGCTTCGAGGCCTATGACAGGTTCACCATCGCCTGGATGACCGAAGCCAAGCGGGTGCTCAAGGATGACGGAGCCCTGTGGGTCATCGGCTCCTATCACAATATTTTCCGCGTCGGCACGGTGCTTCAGAACCTCGGCTTCTGGATCTTGAACGATGTGATCTGGCGCAAGACCAACCCCATGCCGAACTTTAAGGGCACGCGCTTTACCAATGCGCACGAGACCCTGATCTGGGCGTCTAAGAGCCAAGGGGCCAAGCGTTACACCTTCAACTATGACGCCATGAAGATGGCCAATGACGAGCTGCAGATGCGCTCGGACTGGTCCTTGCCGCTCTGCACCGGTGACGAGCGGGTCAAGGACGCCGACGGCAACAAGGGTCACCCGACCCAAAAGCCTGAAGCCCTGCTGCATCGGGTCCTTTTGTCCTCCACCAAGCCCGGCGATGTGGTGCTCGATCCCTTCTTCGGCGTCGGCACGACCGGCGCTGCGGCCAAGCGTCTGGGCCGTCATTTCATCGGTATCGAGCGCGAAGAGACCTATTTCAACCTCGCCCGCGAGCGGATTTCCAAGGTTATTCCCGTAACCGCCGCCGAGTTGGACGTCATGGGCTCCAAGCGGTCCGAGCCACGCGTGCCCTTTGGCCGCATCGTAGAGGCCGGCCTTCTACGCGTCGGAGACAAGCTATTTTGCGCCAAGGGTGAACATGCCGCCCGCGTACGCGCGGATGGCAGCCTTGCGATTGGCGATGTTTCCGGCTCCATCCACAAGCTAGGGGCCCTCGTGCAATCCGCCCCGGCCTGCAACGGCTGGACCTACTGGCACTTCAAGACCGACCGGGGCCTAACCCCCATCGACGTCCTGCGCGCCAAGGTCCGGGCGGAGATGAACTAGGCCAGCCCAACCCTCGCTGCCTTCAAAAACACGCTCGGCAGGGCGCTCAGTCCGGACAGAGGCGTCCAGATGGCACCCGACAGTTCACCCTGCGCGCGCCAAACGCTCAGGGTCAGGGAAAAGTGGGTGAAGACGTGCTCGACGCGGCCCGCCGATTGCCAAGCCGCTACAATCGGGACCTCGACCTCTTGATCCGCAAAGGGCATGGTTCGCCAATCGGTGCTGGGCAGGGCCAACATGCCGCCTAAGAGACCCCGGTCCGGTCGCCGGATCAGGGCCACCTCGTCGCCGCGCTGAATCAGGAAAGCCACGCCGTAGCGATGGGGCTTTACGGCCTTTTTGAGCTTACGCGGATAGGTCTGGGCATCACCCACCTGATGGGCCTTGCACTGAGCCTTGAGGGGGCAGACCTCACAGAGCGGCGATTTGGGCCGACAGATCGTGGCCCCAAGGTCCATCAGGGCCTGCGCCCAATCTCCGGGCCGATGGTCCCGCACCAAGGCCGCTGCGAGGCGCTTTAGCTCCGGCTTACTGTCCGGCAGGGGTGCCTCCACCCCATAGAGACGGCTCATCACCCGCTCGACATTACCATCCACCACATTTGCCGCCTGGTCGAAAGCGATCGCCGCCACGGCCGCCGCTGTATAGGCCCCGATGCCGGGTAGGCTCAAAAGCCCCGCCTCAGTCGATGGAAAAACGCCCCCATGCTGGCTGGCCACGGCCCGCGCACAGGCGAGCAGATTGCGCGCGCGCGCATAGTAGCCAAGCCCCGCCCAAGCGGCCATGACCTCACCATCAACCTCTGCGGCCAAGGCCTCGACGGTCGGCCAGCGCTCGGTGAAGCTGAGGAAATAGGGCGTGGCGTGGGGCACGGTGGTCTGTTGCAGCATCACCTCTGACAGCCAAACTCGATAGGGATCCGCCCGCACGCCTTGGGCCCCATCCTGAGGCCCCACCCGCCAAGCTAAGGTTCGACCATGGGCATCATACCAGCTCAGCAGGGACGAACGGATCAGGTCGGGGTTCTGAATCATGCCCAGCAAGATAGCCCGCCCCCTCAATCGCCCAAACTCTTTTGCCACCGTCGCCGCAAAGGCCTAGTCTTGCGGCATGAAAAGGACCCTGCCCTCTGCCGACGAAGCGGTGCGCATTTTGGCGCGCAAGCGGACCCGTGCGACCTTGCGATCCGCGCCGCCTGCAGGCAAGGCCTTGGCAGGACTGATCAAGGCGCTGGATGCCCGCTTTGGCCAAGGCCCCGGTGCCCTGCAGGCGCGGTGGAAAGAGATTGTCGGTGAGACGCTCGCCGCACGCACCGAGCCGGTCAAGCTGAGCAAGCCTCGCCCCACCGCCAGCGGGACCTCTGTCGCCGTTCTGGAAATTCGCGTCGATGGCCCCGCCGCCGCGCTGGTACAGCATCAGGCCCCCGAAATCCTATCGCGGGTGAACCTCTTTTTGGGCGCTGGATCGGTCGGCAAGCTACGGATCATTCAAGGCCCGGTAAAGGCCAGGATCGCCGCCCCCGCCAAGGCCGAAGCCGCCGTCAAGGCCCGTCGGCGCAAGGCACCGCTAGATGCCGCTCAAGAGGCGGAGCTCGAAGAGGGGCTCTCTAAGGCCCCTGATAGCCCCCTGAAAGAGGCCCTCACCAAGCTGGGCCGTGAAGTTCTACGCAATGGCGACCGCGCTGAGCGTTGACAAAGGTCCGTCACTAAGGCCTGAGTGCCCCAGATCGCGGTCTATAGCCCTGCCTTTTGTTAGCGATTACAAAGCCATTTGAACGCCTAGAGGACCTGCCGTGCGCCAATTCAAAGCCCTGTTTCTCGTCATGCTCACCAGCCTGCTGATGGTCGGCTACGGCCAAAGCGCCCACGGCGCTGTGGTCAATGTTGATGACATGGTCATGGGCAACCCCAAGGCTAAGATCACCGTTGTTGAATATGCCTCAGCAAGCTGCCCACACTGCGCAGTCTTTGCGATCAATGTCTTTCCCGCCTTCAAGGCCAAATATATCGATACGGGACAGGTCAAATATGTCTTCCGCGAGGTCCTGACAGAACCGGTGCAACTGGCCGCTGCCGGCTTTATCTTGGCGCGCTGCACGGGAAAACAAAACTATTTCAAGACCCTCGACGGCGTATTCCACGCGCAACAGGAGGTCTATGAGACCAAGAGCCTTCGCGACCCCCTGCTAAAGGTCGCCAAATCCGCAGGCCTGACCGAGGACCAATTCATGGCCTGCCTGACCGATAAGGCTGCGCTCGCCAGTCTCAATGCCCGCGTCGAACGGATCGCCAAGGCCGGTGATTTCGACAGCACGCCGACCTTTTTCATCAATGGCCAGAAGTTGATTGGCGAGCATAGCCTCGCCGACCTCGATGCCGCGATCGCTGCAGCCAAAAAGAGCGGTAAGGCCAAGAAGTGACGGTCTAACCAAGCCGCGACGGCTGTCGGTCAAGTCGCTATGGGCGTCGCCGAGGGAATCGCGCTTTAATGAATTGTTTTTTAGACAGGAACCCGCCAATGCGTGCCTTTAACCGCCTTATGATCGTGCTGCTTTCCGGCTTGAGCCTCGCCGCCTGCGGCCAAGGCAAGGGCGGCGCGGTCACAGATGAAGAGATGACCATGGGCAAGGCCGACGCTAAGGTCACGGTGATCGAATATGCCTCCGCTAGCTGCTCGCACTGCGCGGCCTTCAATGCTGAGGTCTTCCCCGCTTTCAAGACGAAATATATCGACAGCGGTAAGGTGAAGTACGTCTTCCGTGAGTTCCTCACCCCGCCGGTGGAATTGGCGGCTGCAGGATTTTTGACATCGCGTTGTGCAGGCAAGGACAAGTATTTCAGCGTTCTGGACAGCGTCTTTCGCAGCCAAGAAGAAATCTTCCGCACCGGTGATATGCGCTCGCCACTGGTCAAGGTCGCCAAATCAGCAGGCATGACCGAAGAGCAGTTCATGGCCTGCGTTTCGGACGAGAAGGCCCTCAAGGCCCTTGCCGCGCGGGTCGAGAAGTTCGCCAAGCAGGACAATATTACCGGCACCCCGACCTTCCTGATCAATGGCAAGAAGCTCGATGGGGAGCAATCGCTCGCGGCCTTTGACACGGCGATCGCCGCTGCCGAAGCGGCTGCAAAATAGGCCGCCAGACCTAGCCCGTGCAGTTTCAGAGGCTTCGCCTTTCGGGCTTTAAGTCCTTTGTCGAACCGACCGAGTTTCGGATCGAGCCCGGACTCACGGGTGTCGTTGGCCCCAATGGCTGCGGCAAGTCCAACCTGCTCGAAGCCCTGCGCTGGGTCATGGGGGCCAATTCGGCCAAGGCCATGCGCGCAGGGGGCATGGATGAGGTGATCTTTGCTGGCGCTGGAACCCGGGTGCCCCGCAACCATGCCGAAGTCACCCTCACCATCGACAATAGCGACCGTACCGCTCCGGCCCAGTTCAACGACCATCAGACCATCGAGGTTGTGCGCCGCATCGACCGGGGTGCAGGCTCGACCTACAGGGTCAATAGCCGCGAGGTGCGGGCGCGAGACGTTCAGCTTCTGTTTGCTGACGCCTCTACGGGGGCCAATTCTCCGGCTCTCGTCCGTCAGGGTCAAATCTCAGAACTGATCGCAGCCAAGCCGCAAAATCGGCGCCGGATCTTGGAAGAGGCCGCTGGCGTCTCGGGTCTGCACACCCGTCGTCATGAAGCTGAGCTGCGCCTAAGGGCAGCGGAAACCAACCTGTCGCGTCTCGATGACGTCACCAACGAGCTAGAAACCGCCCTCAACCGCCTGAAGCGCGAGGCCCGGCAGGCTGAGAAATATAAACGTCTCTCCGGCGAGATTCGCGCCCTGCAAGGCGCCGTGCTGTTCTCCCGCTGGACCGAGGCGCGCGACGTTCTGGTGCGGGTCGATGGCGAGAGCCAAGAGGCCGGGCGCACCGTCGAAATCACCACGCGTGAGGCCTCGGTGGCAGCCGCTCAGGCCCTGACGGCCGAACAGGCTATCGCCCCCTTGCGGGAAGAAGAACAGGTCGCCGCTGCGGTCCTGCACCGGCTGGCCATCGAAAAGGACCGGGCTGAGCGCGACGCAGCCCAAGCCGCCGAAGCCGTGCGCCGTCTGAGCGACGACCTTCGCCGCCTCGACGAGGATCGCGACCGTGAGATCCAGATTGTCGACGACGCCAAGGCAGCCCTCAGCAAGATCGAGCTGGAACGCAGCGACCTTGCCGCCCGTATCGCCGCTGCGCCCGAACGGATGCCGCAGCTTCAGGCCGGTGCCGACGCCGCTGAGCGGGCCCGCGCGGCGGCTGAAACTGAGGTCGAACAGCTTGCCGCTCGCGCCGCTGGTGAACAGACCGCCCGCCGCGCCGCGACCGCAAGGGCTGAAGAGGCCCGCACGCGCCTTAACCGCGCCGACCGTGCGCTTGACGCTACCAAAATAGACCAAGCCAACCTTGGCCCCGACACGGCACCAGAAGCCGAAGCCGCCAAGGCGCGGTTCGATGCCGCGCTTGAGACCCTCCGCCTCGCCCGCGCCGCCGTGGAAGCTGCTGAAACCGAACGGACTGAGGCGGCGAACGCTGAGGCCGCGACCCGTGAAACCGCCCGCAAACTTGAAGATCAGCTTGGCCGCCTCAAGACCGAAGCGCGGGGCCTGACGCAACTAACCGCTCAACCGCGCAAGGGTGGCTTTACGCCAGCGCTGGATGATGTGTCGCCTGACCGGGGTTATGAGGCCGCCTTGGCCGCCGCTCTTGGCGATGATCTTGATGCCTCGCTCGACCGCAAGGCCCCGTCCTTCTGGGGTGGACGCGATACGGTTGGTCCGACCTGGCCGCAGGGCGCAACGCCGCTCGCGCCCCTGATCAAGGCCCCGCCAGCCCTCGCCGCGCGCCTTGCCTTCACCGCAGTCGTCTCGCGCGAGGATGGCGAGCGCCTGCAAGCCGCCTTGCCCGCCGGAGCGCGGCTGGTCTCGAAAGAAGGCGATCTTTGGCGCTGGGACGGCTTTGTCGCAAGGGCCGATGCGCCCAAGCCAGCAGCCGTTCGTCTTGAACAGCGCACCCGGCTGTCCGAGGTCGAGGTCGAGGTCGCCAAGCTATCGCCCGCCGCCGCCGAGGCTAGCCTCGCGCACCAGACCTCTGCCCAGCGCGTCAGAACTGCTGATGAAGCCCTTCGCAATGCCCGCCGTGCGCCGCCCGAGGCTGAACGGGCGCTGGGAACGGCCCGCGACCGGGTCGAGCAACTGGCCAGAGACGCTGTGCGCCGCGATGCGCGGTCCCAAGCCCTGAACGAGACCCTCATCCGGCTTCAGGCCGAATATGATGAGGCTAAGGCCTTTGCCGGCGAGGCTGAGGCGGACCTCAGCGCCATTCCCGCCGGTGATGATCTGGCCCCGCAACTGACCGCTGCGCGCGAGGCCTCGACCCGGGCCCGCGAAGCCGCAGGTGCCGCTCGCTCGGCCCTAGACAACGAGGGCCGCGAACGGGCTGGACGGGCACGGCGAATGGAGGCGCTGGACCGCGACCGGGCCGACTGGTCACGCCGCGCGGCCTCGACCGACAGCCGCCTGACCGCTCTGGCCAAGGACCGCGCCGAGGTCGAGGCGGCCCTGATCGAGGCCCGCACGGCCCCCGAGGCGCTGGAAGAGCGCAAGCTCAAGCTGCTGGATGAATATGCCGTCGCCGAGGCTAGGCGTGACCGCGCGGCTGAGGCGCTGGCCAATGCCGACAATCTGCGCATTCAGGCCGACCGCGAGCAGAGGGCGTCTGAACAGCGGGCCTCTGAAGCGCGCGAGCTTCGCGCCTCCTTGTCCGCACGCCTTGACGCCGCCCGCGAGCGCTTGGCCGAGATGGCCCAGACCATCCGTGACACCATCCGCATCGAGCCGGACGAGCTGGGTCGCCGTATCGCGGAAGAAGCCACCGCCGTGCCCGCCGACGCCAGCGGCATTGAGGCCCACCTGATGGCGCTGGAACGCGAGCGAGACCAGATCGGCGCGGTCAATCTGCGGGCCGAAGAGGAAAGCATCGAATATGCCACCCGCCTCGACGCCATGCGCTCGGAACGGGCGGACCTGACCGGGGCGATCGGGCGTCTGCGCGATGGGATTGAATCGCTCAATGCCGAGGGGCGCGAGCGGCTTTTGGCCGCGTTTGAGGTGATCAATGGCCACTTCCAGACCCTGTTTCAGGCCCTTTTCGGCGGCGGTCAGGCGGAATTGCGCCTGATCGAGTCCGACGACCCGCTCGAGGCTGGCCTCGAAATCTTCGCCTGTCCTCCGGGCAAGCGCCTGTCGACCATGTCGTTGATGAGCGGCGGCGAGCAGGCCTTGACGGCGGCAGCCCTGATCTTTGGCGTCTTCTTGGCCAATCCCGCGCCGATCTGCGTTCTGGACGAGGTCGATGCACCGCTGGACGATGCCAATGTCGACCGGTTCTGCAACATGCTGGCCGAGATGCGCCAACGCACCCAGACCCGCTTCATCGCCATCACCCACAATCCCGTGACCATGTCACGTATGGACCGGCTGTTCGGCGTGACCATGCCAGAGCAAGGCGTATCGCAGTTGGTCTCGGTCGATCTGAAACAGGCCGAAGCGATGGTGGCGCAGTAGGGGTTTAATGAAGTGGAGAGGGGCGTGGATAAAACCCCCCTCACCCAACCCTCTCCCCCAAGGGGGCGAGGGCTTATTCCTTCTTAGCCCTCTCCCTGTGGGAGAGGGTTGGGTGAGGGCCTTGTTTTCTCGCCCCTCACTTCCCCATCCAACCCATTGAACTTTTGTGTTACACTTGCGATCTAGAAGTGACCGCCGGGTTTCTGGCGGTTCTGGAGCAGACCATGTCCGATCTCGACCAATTGGAAGCGCGCATCCGCACCTCGTCTATCAAGATCCACACGCCGGAGGATTTTGAGGGCATGAGGCGGGCTGGACGGCTGGGGGCGGAGTGCCTCGACATGCTGACCCCCTATGTGGTGGCCGGAGCCGTGACCGATGAGTTGGACCGTCTGGCGCGGGAATTTGTGCTGGACCACGGCGCCCTGCCCGCCTGCCTGTTCTATCGCGGCTATTCCAAGACCGTCTGCATCTCGCCCAACCACGTCGTCTGCCACGGCATTCCAGGCCCTAAGGCGCTGAAGGACGGCGATATCGTCAATATTGACGTGACCGTCATCGTCGATGGCTGGCATGGCGATACTAGCCGCATGTACCCCATCGGGGATGTAGCCCCGCGCGCGCGCCGTCTAATCGACGTGACCTATGAGGCCATGGACCGTGGCATGAAGGCTGTGAAGCCCGGCGCGCGTCTTGGTGATATTGGCTGGGCGATCCAGTCCTATGTTGAATCGATGCGCTGTTCGGTGGTCCGCGACTTCTGTGGCCACGGCCTTGGCCAAGTGTTCCACGACAATCCCAACATCTTGCACTTTGGCCGCAAGGGCGAGGGCGAGGTGCTCAAGCCCGGCATGTTCTTCACCATCGAACCCATGGTCAATCTGGGTAAGCCCCAGGTGAAACTGCTGGCCGATGGGTGGACGGCGGTGACCCGCGACAAGTCCCTCTCAGCCCAGTGCGAGCACTCCATCGGTGTCACCGAAGACGGCTACGAGGTCTTCACCGCCTCGCCCGCCGGCCTGTTCCGGCCTGCGTGATGGCGTGACCATCCTTGTCCTTGGAAGGACTTAGGGTTGGGATGACGGCAAGACCCCCTCACCCAACCCTCTCCCTCAGGGAGAGGGCTTTTCTATTCTGAGCCCTCGCCCCCTTGGGGGAGAGGGTTGGGTGAGGGCCTTGTTTCCTTGATGCGTCATTGCGAGCAAAACGAAGCAATCCAGTGGACTAATGCACACCTGAAGTGATGTTCCCCTAGGTTGCCTCGGCGCGATGCGCCTCGCAATGACGCCCGAATAATAACCTGGGGCGGTTTTAATTATTTAGCCATTTTAGATCATGACGACCATCGAGGACCGGTCTATCGTGCGCGCCGTCGCCGGATCGCTGAACCTCAAGTCGGATCAAATCTATGCCCCAGGACGAACAGGGTTTTGAGGATACGGCTGTGGCCCATGATCTCTATGGCCACCGTGACCGCCTGCGGCAAAGGGCGCGCAAGGGCGGGCTTGAGGCCTTGCCGGACTATGAGGTGCTGGAACTGTTTCTGTTTCGCACCTTTCCACGCGGCGATGTCAAGCCGCGCGCCAAGGCCCTCCTGACCCGGTTTGGCGATATGGCCGGCGTTCTGGGGGCCTCGCTTGATGAACTTCAGAGCGTGGCGGGCATTGGCGAGGCCGCAGCCCTGGACCTCAAGCTGATGCAGGAGGGGGCGCTGCGCCAGATGAGGGCGGGCCTGCGCAAACGCACCGTGATCTCGTCTTGGACGGCGCTGCTGGGCTATGTGCGGGTCATGCTGGCCAGCGAGGCGCGCGAACAGTTTCGAGTCCTATTCCTCGACAAGAAGAACCAACTGATCGCCGATGAACAGCTTGGCCAAGGCACGGTGGACCATGCGCCAGTCTATCCGCGCGAGGTCATGCGCCGGGCTCTGGAACTGTCAGCTTCGTCGATCATTCTGGTGCACAATCACCCCTCAGGCGATCCCAGTCCGTCGGGCGCAGATGTGGACATGACCAAGCAGATCATCGAGGCGGGTCGGACCCTGCGGATCAGTGTCCATGACCATCTGGTCGTCGGCCGCGACGGTGTGGCGAGTTTCAAGGCACTAGGCCTGATGTAGATGCCCGCCTACTCGCCCTCTAACTGAGGCCCCCGTCCGGCCAAGCGGACCCCAGGGATGGTGAGGCTCAGGGTGAACGCGACCAGCAGCACAACAATGCCCGCTGCAAACATATTGTGGATCGCCATGGACAGTATGCGCTGAACCGTCTGATCCACCGCCGACGGACCCGCAGAGCCCACCGCGCGCGTGGCGGCGAGACGTTCCAAATCTTCGAGCTTGAAGGCCAAACTGCCCGAAATCTTCTTGGCTGCGCTGGCCAGATTGGTGGTCAGCAAGGTGCCAAAAATGGCCACGCCCATGGTTGAACCCACCTGACGAAAGAACTGGGAGCTGGCGGTCGCGACACCGATATCCTGCGGCTTGACTGAATTTTGAATGGCCAGATTGAACAGACTCTGGGTCGGACCAAGGCCGACACCCATGATGAACACACGCCAACTGACATCCCAAAGTGGCCGCCCGGGCTCAGACTGAACCAAGAGGAACAGGCCCAAGACCAGAATACAAAGGCCGGTCAAAAGCACCGGCTTGAAGTGTCCCGTTCGGCTCACCATGCGCCCCGAAATCACTGACGAGAAGATCATGCCCAGCATCAGGGGCAGCATGGCCACACCGCTCTCTGAGGGCTTGGCACCGAGTCCGAGCTGCATATAGAGGGGCAAGAAGGACACCACGCCCATGAAGGCGACCGAGACCAAGAGCAGCGAGAAATTAGCCCGCGTGAAGGTGGGGTTGCGAAATAGTCCTAGCGGCAAGATCGGGTGGCTGGCGCGGGTCTCAGCGAACAGAAAGCCCGCCAGACCCACTGCCGAAAGGGCCAAGAGCTCCAAAATGCGCGGCGAGTTCCAAGCATAGTCGCGTCCACCCCAACTCAATGCCAGCAGGAACGGAATGAAGGTCACGACGATCAGGGCCGCACCGGCCCAATCCACCTTGCCTGGCACACGGCGGGTCAGGACGGGCATCTTGACGATGATCATGAACAGGGCCAGCAGCGACAGGGGCAGGTTGATATAGAAGATCAAACGCCAGCCCTCGAACGAGACGGGACCGAGGTGAACCATCGGGATCTGGGTGAAAAACCCGCCCAAAACTGGCCCGAGGATCGAGGCAAGGCCGAACACGCCGCCGAACAGACCGGCAAACCGGCCCCGTTCCCTCGGCGGGAACAGATCGGCAATGATGGTGAAGGCTGAGATCATCAAGGCCCCACCACCGAGCCCCTGAACGCCTCTAAAGACGATAAGCTGCACCATGCCGCTACCATCTTGGACGCCTTGGTTGAATTCCCCGGACATGCCACAGAGCCACGACCCGAGCGTGAAGATGATCACGCCCGCAATCAGGATCGGTTTGCGTCCATAGATGTCCGAAAGCTTGCCGTAGATCGGCACCATGACGGTCGAGGATAGGAGATAGGCGGTCGTCACCCAGGCATAGAGGTCCAAGCCCTTCAACTGCATGGCGATGCGCGGCATGGCGGTCGAGACGATGGTCTGGTCGAGCGCCGATAGGAGCAATACGATCATCAGGCCAGCCAGCGTGATCTTACGTTCCGCGCTGGTAAAAACCTGGGCTTCGGGTGGGGCCGTAACGTCGCTCATGCGCACTCTCAGTATTGAACTTTGTGATCTAACTAGTCCAAAAAGGCCTCCCGCCTACACTCTTTTTACACCCAAGGCGCCAGATAATCTTGGTCATCGACATCCTGATCTCTTGAAGCCCTTGCCCTTTGCCCACCATCTTGGCACGACTGTCATAGCCAACCATTGGTGAGACGCCGTCCAGCCTTAGGGGTTTAAAGATGAAACTGTCCGTTCTGATGCTCGTCGCGGGCCTCGCTTCGGCGCCTGCGGCCCATGCGCAAGATGCCCGCGCGGTCTGCCGTCCGGATCTGGTGAAATTCTGTCAGACCCAGATGGAACAGCGTGATCGCAAAGCCGTCAGGGCCTGCCTGATTCAGAACCGGGACAAGCTGTCGGAGGCTTGCCGCAGCCAGATTAAACTCATGATGGCCAAGCGGGCGGCGAAACCCAACTGATCTGACCGGCTCTGGTCTCAGCAGGCTTGCTCCCAGACGCCCCCTGCCCCAGTTTGGGCCTGATATATTGACCAGCGAAGATCGAGATTGCGCCCTATGGGGTTAACATCAATCGCAAAGCAGATTGCGCTCGCACTCGTGGCTGTCAGCCTGAGTGCAGGCCTCGCTTGGGGTGCGGATTCAAGCCATCCGCAGTGCCAGACCGTGCGCATGTCCGACATTGGCTGGACCGATGTGACGGCAACGACGGCCGTGACCAGCGTTCTGCTCGAAGACCTAGGCTATAAGACCACCATCACGGTCCTGTCGGTGCCGGTGACCTATTCGGCCATGAAGAACCGCGACATTGACCTGTTTCTCGGCAACTGGATGCCGTCGATGGAGCAGGACCGCGCGCCCTTCCTCAAGGACGGCTCGGTCGAGGTGGTGCGCGCCAACCTGACGGGGGCCAAATATACCCTCGCCGTTCCTGCCTATCTCTATGATGCGGGCCTGAAGGATTTTTCCGACATTGCCAGGTTTGGCGACGCCCTCGGCCACCGCATTGTCGGGCTGGAGGCGGGCAATGATGGCAATCGTCAGGTCCTCAGCCTGATCGCCAAGAACGCTAAGGGACTGGGCAGTTTCTCACTGGTGGAGTCCTCCGAACAGGGCATGTTGGCCGAGTTGGAACGGGCCGTGCGCGACAAGAAGCCGATTGTGTTTCTGGGTTGGGAGCCGCATCCCATGAACACCCGGTTTCAGATGCGCTATCTGACCGGGGGCGATGACAGTTTCGGTCCCAATTTCGGCGGCGCGACCATCTATACCAACACCCGTGCGGGCTATAGCGCCGAGTGTCCCAATGTCGGACGGCTGCTCAAGAACCTGTCCTTCACCTTGGCTGATGAAAGCCTGTTGATGGGGGCGATCTTAGATCAACATCAGGAGCCCAAGGCTGCCGCCAAGGCATGGATCGCCAAGAACCCGAAGACCGTCGCAAGGTGGTTAGTGGGGGTTCAGACCTATGACGGTCAGGCCCTGAAGAGCGCGGCATCGCCTGCACCCAGCGCATCTGGCACCCAATCTTGGGTCACCGCCCATAAGCTTCCCATCGGTCCGTTCATGACCGATCTGGTCGAGCGGGTGAAGACCGGTGGGCGCGGCTTTTTCGAGGGCGTTTCCTTCGTGGTGCACGGGACGGTCGATGGACTGACGGGCCTGCTCAAAAAGGTACCGCCGCTGGGCCTGTTGGTTGCGATAGCGGGCCTAGCCTATCTGCTCCAGCGGTCGTGGCGCCTGACCCTGTTCGTGGCGGCTGCCCTCTTGCTGATCATGAACCAAGGCTATTGGGAGGCGATGTTAGAGACCCTGTCCCTGGTCCTGTTCTCCACCCTCATCTCGACCCTGATCGGGGTTCCCTTGGGTGTGGCGGCCGCCCATCGCCCTTGGCTCTATCGGGCGCTGCATCCCGTTCTGGACCTGATGCAGACCCTGCCGACCTTCGTCTATCTGATCCCGACGCTGGTCCTGTTTGGGCTAGGTGTGGTGCCGGGATTGATTTCGACCATCATCTTTGCCCTGCCCGCCCCTGTGCGTCTGACCCATCTGGGCATTTCGTCGACGCCGAGGCCCCTCATCGAGGCCGGGCAAGCCTTTGGTGCCACGAAGTGGCAGCTACTGACGACCATTGAGTTGCCATCGGCCATGCCCACCATCGTGGCGGGGATCACCCAGTGCATCATGCTCAGCCTGTCCATGGTCGTGATCGCAGCCCTAGTCGGAGCGGGCGGCCTTGGCGTTCCGGTTGTACGAGCCTTGAATACGGTTCAGGTCGGCATGGGCTTTGAAGCGGGATTTGCCATCGTGCTCCTCGCCATCATTCTCGACCGCATGACCCGCGCCAAGCCGGTGGAGAAGTAGCATGTCCACCGCCATCGATTTCCAAGCCGTCGACATCCTGTTCGCCAAGGGCTCTGGCAAGGGCCGCGATCAGGCCTTGGCGCGGGCAGAGGCCCTGCTGGACAGCGGCTGCGATCGCAGCGCCATTGCCGCTGAAACCGGCGTTGTTCTCGGCGTCGCTGATGCAAACCTCAGCGTAAAAGCCGGGGAAATCTCAGTCCTGATGGGCCTGTCAGGCTCGGGCAAATCGACCCTCCTGCGGGCTGCCAACGGGCTCAATCGCGTCAGCCGTGGACAGGTCAAGGTCAGCCATCTGCGCGGTGTGGTCGATGTTGCCTCTTGCGATGACCAGACCCTGCGGGCCGTGCGGCGCAAGTCCGTGGCGATGGTCTTTCAGCAGTTCGCCCTCCTGCCTTGGCGCACCGTACGCGACAATGTTGGGCTTGGTCTCGAGTTCCAAGGGATGGATAAGGCCGCGCGCCGCCGCTTGGTCGATGAGAAGCTAGACCTCGTCGGGCTCAGCGAATGGGCCGATCGCAAGACCGATGAGCTGTCCGGCGGCATGCAGCAGCGGGTCGGCCTTGCCCGCGCCTTTGCCACCGATGCTGATATCCTGTTGATGGATGAGCCCTTCTCGGCCCTCGACCCCCTGATCCGCAGCCGCCTGCAAGATGAGTTGCTGGGCCTGCAAGAGCGGGTGCAAAAGACCATCCTGTTCGTCAGCCACGATCTGGACGAGGCGCTCAAGCTCGGCAATCAGATCTCGATCATGGAGGCGGGCCGCATCATTCAGACGGGCGAGGCGCAAGACATCATCCTTCACCCAGCCAATGACTATGTGGCCCAGTTCGTACGGCACATGAACCCGCTGTCGGTTCTCACCGGGGCATCAGTCATGCGGCCCCTGTCCGACCTGTCGCCCCCCAACGACCAGACCCGCTATCGGCTGGAGTTTACCAAACAGGGCGGCCCTTTCGCCGCCTGGGCCAGTGAGCAGCCCCTAAAGCTGATCCACAACCCCGCCGACCCCGCTGCATTGGGACCCGGACAGATGGCGGTCGCCAGCCTTCACACCCCGCTTATGACCATGATCAAGCTGGTCAATGCCACGGGCCACGCCGTGCTCCTCATCGACGAAGGCAAGGTCTGCGGCATCTGCGGCCAGAGCGAGATCATCGCCGCCCTGTCGCGCGGTTAAGGCCTAACGCTGCGCCGTCTGCCAGTTGCTGGCCTCATAATAGTCGGCGTTAGACGGCGGCAGGAGGGGCTTGCCTAAGATGTGATCGGCGGCCTTTTCGGCCAGCATGATGGTTGGCCCATTGAGGTTGCCCGTCGTGATCGAGGGCATGATCGAGGCATCGACGACCCGAAGGCCACTGACGCCAATGACCCGCGCCTCGGTATCGACCACCGCCATCGGATCATCCTCGCGGCCCATCTTACAGCTACAGGAGGGGTGATAGGCGGTCTCGACCTTGTCGCGGATGAAGGCGTCGATGGCATCGTCGCTCACAGCATCCTTGCCCGGTTGCAGCTCTTCGCCGCGATAGGGATCGAATGGGGTCTGAGCGAAGATCTCGCGGGTTAGGCGCACGCAGGCCCGCATCTCGGTCCAGTCGTCCGGGTGGCTCATATAGTTGAATCGAATTTCGGGCTTGGCGGAGGGATCGGCCGATTTGAGCCGCACCCAACCCCGGCTCTTGGAGCGCATGGGTCCGACATGGGCTTGGAACCCATGCTGTTTGGCCATCGACTGGCCGTCATAGGTCACGGCCAAAGGCAGGAAATGGTACTGGATATCGGGATAGCGGATACCGGCGCGGCTTCGGATAAAGCCGCAGCTTTCAAAGTGATTGGTCGCCCCCAGCCCGTCCTTGAACAGGATCCAGCGGGCCCCGATCAGGGCCTTGGCGATGGGGTTCATAGAAGAATAGAGCGTCACCGTCTTCTTGCTGGCGATCTGGAAATAGAATTCCAGATGGTCCTGCAGGTTCTCCCCGACGCCGGGCCTGTCGCAGACCACGGGCAGACCAAACCGGGTCAGTTCTTCAGCGGGACCGACGCCCGACAGTTTCAAGATCTGCGGCGAGTTGATCGCCCCGCCGGCCAAAATCACCTCGGCGCGCGCCTTGGCCACGACCTCTTGGCCGCCGCGAACATAGCGAACACCAACCGCGCGCTTGCCTTCAAATTCAACGCGGAGCACCTGTGCGTGGGTCAAGACGGTCAGGTTCGCACGCTTCATGGCCGGTTTGAGATAGGCATTGGCCGCGCTCCAGCGCCGCCCCTCTCCGACCGTCATATCCATGCGGCCAAAGCCCTCTTGCTGGCGACCATTGACGTCGCTGGTTAAGGGATAGCCCGCCGCCTCTGCCGCCTGCATCCATGCGGCGTGAAGGGGGTTCTTCAAGGTGCCATATTGGGTCTTGAGGGGGCCGCCCTCTCCGCGATAGGCATCGCCGCCCTCGGCTCGGTCTTCGGCGCGCCTAAAATAGGGCAGAACGTCGGGATAGGACCAGCCCTTGGCCCCCTCTTCTTGCCAACGCTCAAAGTCCAGCGGATTGCCGCGAATATAGACCAGCCCATTGATCGAGGAGGATCCGCCCAAGACCTTGCCACGCGGGGTATGGATACGCCGCCCGCCCAAGGCCGGTTCGGGCTCAGCCTCATAGTCCCAAATATAGCGGGGATTGTTCATCGGAATGGACAGGGCCGTCGGCATCTGGATAAAGATCGAGCGGTCGCTGCCGCCGCTCTCGAGCAGCAAGACCTTGTGCTTGCCGTCCTCGGTCAGGCGATTGGCCAGAACACAGCCCGCTGATCCGGCTCCGACGATGAT
>Ga0214919_10001673_pt1 | contig 35818 bp, 42 predicted proteins | sample LL1503_MetaG_FD_177994 | JGI IMG/M metagenome (GOLD analysis project Ga0214919, IMG submission 177994) | Freshwater microbial communities from Lake Lanier, Atlanta, Georgia, United States - LL-1503 | ecosystem: Environmental > Aquatic > Freshwater > Lake | place: USA: Georgia | collected...
TGTACGACGCAATGCATCTTGTTATTACGGATCAGATACTGTACGGCATTCGTACACATGAAGTCGGATCGACCATTATGAAAGGCATCCTCGTGCATGGTCGGACGCGTGTAGATCATGATGGCTCGACGAGTGTCCTTGTTTGCCACCAGCTCGGATCGACACTTCTTGTACTGATCATAGTTAGCAGGAGACCAGATGCACCATCCGTAGTTCGAGTTGATGAGACCATCTTTGTCAGCGACTTGCTTCCAGATCTCGGGGACCTTGCCGGGAATGTCATTCACATTCAAAGACTGAGACTCGTACCATTCGAGTTCACGACCGATGTAGTCATAGTTCAAAGCACCAAAGATCGTGGGCTCATCGGCCACAAATGAAACGCCGATCACCTCGATCGTCTTCACGCCAGACTTGTCTGTGACAAATTCTCCAGCCTCGAGAGCCGTGGAGAAGTGCCACTGAATATCCATTACATTCATTCTTATGTTCCTCATTGATTAGCCTTGTCCTCTGTCAAGAGTTGGGCAATTTGTTTTTGTTCGGGTGTCGGCGATGCAGTTATAGGACGATTCAGAAAGTCACGGTCTAATCTTTGGCCGTCGATCTTTCCACGGCAATAAGAGACGATAAACGAACAATAGTTAATCATGTCTTTGGCCGAGTCTTCAATTGATTCAAAGTTAGGCCTGTAGTTAGGATCATTCTGCATGGCGCCGATAACGGATTCCATACGAAGTTTCTTGGCATGAACGATGTCAAGCAAAGAGATAATGCCGTTGGGATAGTAGTCAGCCTGTTTGATCCTTGAATTGGGGTTCTGATAATCAGTCGACTTGCGAATCTGTAATTCTATACACTCGCGAAGTACCTTGACTGACTCACGTTCAGTAGTATTTTCTAATTTAATATGATGCATGATTTGAATGAATATTATATCACAGTTGTGGCAAAAGTACAACTTTTAATTACGAAGTCGTATCGGGATTCTCGGTGTCGAGGTAGAGGTGCTCGTCGAGGAAAAGATCGATGGACTCGGCTAAGGTGTCAGCCTTATAGTGACCAATGTAGTCCGAGAACGATTCTATTCCGGACCAATACTTGATCTCTGGCATCTCGCCTCCCTCCTTGATGTATTTCTCGAGGCGCTGGAGAGTGACGTGTATATCAATAATTCGAGTTTGCATTATAGAGTTTAGATCCAGAGAGTTCGCGCATTTGTTGAGCGAGAACGGGATTAGTTATAGTTCTGAGGTGAATCATCTTTGAGATAGGCCAGCACACCATGACTCGGCCCATTGGTTCATACTGCGTAGGACGCGTTGAGACCATGTTGTAGTTTTCACGATCCACACATTCGAATATCTTAATATCTGATGTGGCATCGTATTCCACGAAGATCAAACGATCGACGGACATGCACTTCTTCAGATTGGTCTGCTTCTGAGCATTGACTGTGAACGATCCATTTGGATGACGATTCTGTGTCTTCACCTCGATGTTCTTACCCAGCGCAGTCATGTCTTTGATCGTGTCATACTTGTTTTCAGACAGGCTTCCACCAAGGATCGAAGCAACGAGATCTTCACCCAGTTTACCAAGCTTCTCTTTGTTTGTTGTGTAGTTCATGTAGATAGCTTATTATATTTTAGTGTTGGCAGCATCCATCGCATCCATGTATAGAATCTTCTTTAGCTCTAATGCAATCTGGATCGGGATGCCCAATTCCATGTTTGCAAATGCGTTCGGTGATTCCCCTATCCATTCGATAGTTTATAGGCCATGTACGCATGTGATGATTAGAAGGACTATGTACAGCGCAATTTTCTTCTCGACATTCAAATGCAGCATGCGTATGCAATTTTGCCCAATACTCTTTTTCGTGTTTCAATAATTTCATAATACAGTTATTCAATCAAAACGGCTTTAAGAAGTTTTCGACCTTATGTGAACGAGGAAGCTTGTCACTCAGCTTACGCCAATATCGAAACACTCCACTCACCACACCATAGTACGGTTTAATGAAGAATCGTGAGTACCATTTCGTCCAGAATACACGCTCATTCTCCCTTCGTTTTTCCCACGCTTCGCTCTGAGCTCGAGATTCTGCATTGTTCTCGTGAGTGAATGCTTTCAGACGAATGGACTTTACCTTGCCATCAATGACCTTGGCTGTATATTCGACCCAATAGTCGTTCTCTAATTCAAGATTGTCTTGAAAGCGAATGGAGTCATAGAAGTCAAAAGAGCCGGTGAAGTCATGAATATCTTTCCACTTCGAACTTACTGCTTTCATGTGACCGATACGGCGCAGGACTGATTCGCTCTTTGGATCTCCAGGCACGTATTCGAGTACCGCGTCAAGTACTTGCAGCTTCTTGTCGGCCGTGATTCGATACTGCGCAAACGCGTTGTAGATGTCCTTGGTCTGAAAGGTAAGTTTATTGAAGTCATATCCTTTGAGTTCCATCGGATCTGGAATCTTGGGCAGCTTGGCCTCACACGTGATGTAGTCGAACATTCCCATAATTTATTTAGTTGCTGTTGTTGTTACTGATTGATCGGTGACAAATTTGCCCAGTCTTTCTAGGCTAGCTTGTGATAAAATTAGTTGATCTCCATAGGGACGACCAGAGCAAAGGATCTGCCATGCATGACGAATGCGCTGAAACCACTTGAGTCTGGAGGCATTATTCTGAGGAGTCCAGATGCAAATATCGTATTGCTTATCTTTCCTGTCGTAGACGATCTCGAGCATCTCAGTCGAGCACTCACACTTCAGATTCAGGATGCGAGGCGTGGACTTGGTTTTCTTTTCTTTCATTATTGTTCTCCTACTAGGTCTTGAGTCCAGTTTATTGTGAATGTCTCACCGGATGATGATGTCCAGGTTTGTATGTGCATATCCATTTCAAGGGCAAATGCGAATTCAAGTTGTTCAGGCATAGGTCGTATTCTTTTCAATGTTGGTTTGTTTTAGTTCTTCGAGAGAACGAAAGCGTGTGGCAGAGAATCCGGCTTCAATGCCGCGATTGTTGCATGGATTATTTAGCCCGATCAAAAGAAGTGACGGCTCGTGTTTGACGTGCATATCCATGAGCAGCACATCCGCATTAACACCTGGTCGCACATCGCGTACGACATAAACCTTGTCCTCAATAGGAAGCTGCAAATAAATCTGCAGCACAGAGTCTGGAAACTTTCCATCCACACAGACGACCTTTTGTCCGATTTCAAACATTGCCGCCTTTGTTTTTCTGATTCTTGATCCATTCTTTGCCGAGCTCGGTGGGACCGTAGACGGCTTCGCCATCTGCATTATAGTCCACAATCTCAAGTAAGCCTTTGGCCACGAGCGATTCGATAATACTTTTCGCTTCATCCAATTTTACCTGATTCAGGACTTCCATGACTTCTTCCTCCGGAATATCGGGAAATTCTTCTTTGATCATGCTGATCGCCTCTTCCTCCGTGATCGGAAAGTCTTTCTTGCCGTCGATCACATCGGCCACAAAGTCCGCGTTAGATTGGCAATAATTCAGAAGATCGTCGATCGATCCGCTAAAGCTTTTCGTAAAAATTTCTTTTCCCATATTGTTAGAGATTGGGCAGGCAGAATGCCATGTAATAGGCAAGGGTCAGAATATAGAGACCGAATGCGATGACGGCCAATATGTCTTTTGTTTTGTCTTTCATTGGTTAGTAATTTGTCGATGCTTCCATTCCGGTCAGACGTTCCACGAGGTCTAGTGCGTCCCGGCGACGGCCGCCGATGTGCCAATGATACTTGCCGGTCGGGATCCGATCTTCCTTCCAATCATAGATCGTAGCGACCACGCCATTGTGCTCAAGTATCCAGAGGCCGCAAACCTTGTCACCGTATTCCTGCTTGATCGGTCCGAGACGTGCCTCGAGCTGTTCCCGAGTGGCCGTCACGTATCCTAGCAGGTGAGTGAAGTTCGTGTTGGTGTCCGGATGATTGATCCGCGCGTCCTTCATATTGGCCGCCTCCCAGTCGAGCTGGGCCTGAATCTCGGGTGTCTCGTAGATCTCCTCGCACGTTACGCGAGCCATGTCATATATGTCGTCTGTCATAAAATTATTGCTTGTTGGCGTGAATCGTCTGATAGTACATGCCGGTCGTTTTGCTGAGGATGTACGTGTGAAGGAGGGTGCAGCCGCGAGTGAGGATGTCCTTGGTCTGCTCGTAGATCTCCGGAGTCACTTCCTCGTCGACCAGCGGTTTGCTGGAGACCTGAGGCATCGAGAGCTTGAGACGAACTCGATCCGTGAAGTGGGAGATCTCCAGCATCTGCTCGCGAGGACCGCTACCGAATTTGCTGCCGTCGGGCAGGCGGTGCAGGAAGTGTTGGATCTTGGTTGCTCGTTCGCTATGTTTACGTTGTTTCATTCTGGTATAATAATACCAAGTCTGGGTCAAATGTACACAAAAAAGTGCGAAAAAGCGCAAATATTTTCCCCTTGATTATCAACAACTTATACGCGGAATCAGACCCGGAGCGCAAAAGATATGGCCCTGGCGGACTCACTTTCGACCGGCCGGCCCTTGTACCAGCCGCCGGTATCCAGATCCAGCTCGCGGACGAGCGAGGCAATTTCCCTGGGCTCGATCGGATATCCGCGGCGGATTGCGTTCACGGCGATCGACGTCATGATCTTGTACATCCCCAAATACCAGCCGGTCGTCGTGATCGATTTGTATTCCTGAATGAGCCGCTGATTCACGAACGGACAATCGCGATATGACGTCCATGTGTATTTCCTTCCGTTCTGAAGTTGCGACTTTCGATATGCTTCCATCTTCATCTGCACTTCTTCCGGCAATTGCGAGAGCAGATCGTTCTGCGTCTTTTCAACGAACGTGTGTTTGTCCATCAGATCACGCGGATCAAGCACGGGCGCATCCTTATGTGAGAAGATGAAGTTGTATGCATTCGGATATTCGGCTGGCACGTAATACATTCGACTGAGATCCTTGGTCTGAGGATCGGCCAACGCATTAAACTCCTTGTTGAGTGCGTACCAAAAGTGTTTGATCTTTTCGGCCGGCACGTGTTTGGTCAGCGGAAGCACGATTCGAAATTTAGGATGTTCGACACGTGAAGAGGCCGACGAATAGCAGATGTGGCGATTCACACGAAATGCATCGACCGCCTGATCGAATCCACCAGTCGGATAATCATCCACATCGATTGCAGCCCAACCGGCCCAAGAGATCACATTCTTATTGGCGCGTGTTGTGTTCTTTTGAAAGATCGCCGGAGTGATCAGAGGAGATCCATCTGCACGTTCACCTTTCTTGGGCTTATAACCCGGCTGCCTGGCCAGACCAAATAACAATTTCTCCAGATCATCAAAGGTCTCAAACGTCATTAGACGATGAGCCTTGTTGTCAAAGATGGAATTGAATATGGTCAGGCCAAGCATATGATCAAACGATCTTGGAAATAATGCCGTGATTGCCTTTGTGTGAAGGCGCAGTCCATCCTTTGGGCTTGATTAGATCTGGCAAACCGTATGGGTTTGGCCGAGATTCTTTGATGCCAACTTTCTTCTTCATATTTGCCTTGAGCACTTCGTCCCATGCCTGGTGCGCATCAATGTCATACGCATCAAGCGTTCCGATTGCCACAACACAAAGATCGATCAATGCATCGACAACTTCTTCTGGATCACGATTGTGTACTGCCTTGAATCCTTCATTCAGTTCCTCTTGAAGGAAGCGAAAGCGGAACTTCATGTATGAAGTCAGTAATTCTTTATTGAGTTCGATCGTCTTTTCTTTGACGCCAAACTTCTTGTGCATCTTGCGTATATCCTTTACCCAATTCTTACTCATTATATGTTATTCGTGTATGTTTATGTTGTTGTCGTTGCAGAGTTCATGAAGATTATCTCGAGCTGCCTGAAGAGCCTTGGTTACTTCTCCAGACAAATCTTGATACTTTATTTGTGAGCGGAAATATTCGTCCATCTCAGTAACGACATATTTCCAGTTGCTGCCATCGATAGCCATGCGATGTTCCGCATCTTCTTCTGGCAAATTGAATTCGAGTGTTGCTTTCATTGTAGTTGAATATTATATCACGTTTTGATTATTTGTACATTAGATTGTTTCATGAAAAGAATTCTTCCAAACTTCCCTGCTCTTCGGCTGTCCATCCGATGGCCTTGAGAATCGTATCAAGCGGATCGAGGAACGTCTTTTCAAATTGCAGGTCGTAGTCGACAAAGTTATTTAGCCCAAGTTCAGCAGGCAGTCGATCAGGGAAGGCAATCACGTTCTCTTGAATCGGATTCGGCGTCTTGAGATACACAAACCGGATCTTGTCTCCATTGGCAATCAGCGTATTCTTTTTGTCGAGACCTTTGTTCTTGAGATGACGATTGTAGAGCAGAGCGCCGCGGACATGGATCGGTGTGCCTTTCTTGTAGATCGATCCGCCATTGGCATAATCCGTGATATTAGAAACTCCACGGGGGAATGCGACCTCTTCTGGGCAGAGTTTGGAGAACTTAGCACGGAACTCAGAGATCTCAGACTGCATGGCTTTCTTATCGCCAGTCATGATTGTATTCAGGATTCGCTTGAGTTCCACGCGACATGCACCAGGAGTCGAGGACTTGACGGCTGCAATACCTTTCATCTTGATCTTAGGTTGTGCATACTTCACACCTTCAGAATCAAGCACATTCAGAATGTAGCACTTAGCACCAACCCAAATCGCACGATCCGCAATGGCCTCACGCTTCATAACCATACGATTCATGTATGCATTGGTCAGTTTAGAAAGATGTGCAAATGCCTTGGCGAATTCCGGCGTCATCGATTCCTTGCCGAACTTATTCAGGAATGCATAGGGATCTTCGGGTTTGAATTTACTTACCACATCGTCCAGGCAAACATACACGGAGTCTGTATCACCAGCCACAACTCGGTCCTTGACGGTCTTGTCACCGATCACAGATGCCACATAATTGTTGGCGACCATCTCGGCCAACTGAATGACCAATTGCCCGGACATTGTGATGCCCTCGGCCAATTCCATATTGAAGTAACGGAAGTAGCGATTGCCGATTGCGCCGAATAAGGAATTCAAAAGGATCTTGATTGCCATCTGTTCGGTCTCGACTCGCGCAATGAGTTGTTCTAGGCGATGGCGATCCAGACTATTATTCTTGTCGAGTGTCTCAAGTTCTTTCTGATATCGAATCATTGAGTCCTTGATCTTCACACGTTTGGCATAAAGCTCTTCGACGATCTCAGGAATGATGCCTTTGATATCCTTACGAAAGCATGCGCCATTGGCCGCAACTGCCAGATTCTGATCGGGCACATCGATCTCAAATGTCTTAAGGATCTTCTCAGGAGATAAACCGGGCACGCGTTGATGAATCACATACGTCTCAGGCGACATGTTGTATTGCACGATCAGATTGGGATACAGAGAGTTTGCATCAAAGCCCATAACCCATTCGTGCATTCCCATGTGCGGTTCCTTCACGTAGCCACCGACAAAGTCACGAGTCCTAGACTCTCTCATGAAAGGCACAGCCACATTCTTTTTGGCCAAACGACGAAAGATCGTAGCATCCCAGATCGCCGTAGTTCCCAAAGTGTCCGAGTAGTTTACACCAGACATGTAAGCCATCGTCATTACCAGAGTGATCAGGCCAAGCTTTTCTTCCAGACGATCGACGAGTTCCACGTCTTTGATGTTGTAATCAATGAAGCGCTGAAAGTCTTCGTCATACAGATTCGTCAGAGTGCCAACGTCAGAATAATCCATCTTGGATTCACCGAGTACGACATGTGCAATGTGACCGAGCTTATAGGATTCTTGATTGCCATACGTATAAGCAAACTTTTGAAATAGATCGATGTAGTCGAGTTGCGGAAGTCCGCTAAGCTCATACATCAATTGGCGTCTGCCTTTGAGAGATACTTCTTTGGGTTCAACCATGTTCCAGGGCGATAATGCCTTGGCCGCATCGTCACCCAGAATACGAGCCAGACGATTTACCAAATATGGAATATCGAATGCACGAATATTCCATCCGGTCAGAATGTCGGGCGTATTCTCTGGATGCGACCACCAGCGAATGAAGTCAGCAAGCATTTCTCGTTCAGAACGAAATTGACTATAGATCAGGGAATAACGTTTGATCGTAGACTTATCAGCGTCATAGTCCTTCATTCCCCACACGCGGCACTCATTAGAGTGACCGGACTTTACTGTGATCGAGATGATCTCATTGGCAGCATCGGCCGCTTCAGAATAACCGTTGTCATATGCAGTCTCGATGTCCAGAGTTGCAACGTCTACGCGAGAACGATGGAACTGAATCTCCATGGGAAATTCAGCCTGAATGAATGCGGGTATGTGACGATCGTTTCCATGAATCGCATAGGTCGGGACATCTTTGTACATGTCCACAAACTCACGACACTCCTTCATGGTGTCAAAGCGAATAGGATCGAGGGGAGTACCGTCTAGTGCTTTCCACTTAGACGCGGAAGGATCTTTGGCTTCGACGTAGAGTGTAGGCCGAAACTTAAACTTTTCTTGAACTCGTTTACCATTGGCATCATAGCCACGATAAAGAATTGAATTACCAAATCGATTGACAGCGGTGTAAAATCCAAGCATGGGGTATATTATATCATGAAAGCCGACAAAGTACATATAATAATGCACCTTGTCGGCTTTATTTTACATCTTTACTGAGAATGAGCTCTTTCACTGGTCAGTAAAAAAGCGCGATTCCAGTAAACTAAGGAAACTATTCCTTCAGAAGCTCAGATTTCGTAATGGAGATCTTACGAGGTTTCTTAGCCTCAGGAAGTTCCCTTTTCAGATGAATCGAGAGAATGCCATCTTCCAGCGTAGAGCCGGTGACGACTACGTAATCGGCGAGCGTGAACGTCTTAAAGAAGTTCCGTGAGGAAATTCCTTTATGAGCATATTCGCGTTCGTCGTTCTTACCACCAGTGATGTTAAGCACTGACTCTCGTACCTCGATATCAATGTCTTCCGGTTTGAAACCGGCGACGGCGAATTCGATGGTGTAGTTATCATCGTCAATCTTGATGACGTTATGGGGTGGATACGTACCGAATGAATTTGCTTCAGCTTTCCAGGGTTGGGATTCCAGGAGGTTGAAGAGGTTATCAAAGCCAATGAAGAATTGGCGAGGGACGTAACTGTAGTGACCGAGTTGCATTTGTTTCCTTTCCCCCAATTAAGCGGGGAGTTTGTTTGTGTTGTAATCCACCAAGCCCCGAAGGCACTCGATGGTTCGAACTCGACAGTGAGTTCAAATTTATTTATATGACCGGCGCTTATGCCTACTTCTCTTTGGCATATTGCGCAAATGCATCTGCATTATCCTGCATGCGCTTTTTGACACCGGCAAATCCGGACTTAAAGTCGTGGTGATTCAGGTACTGCACGGCCGCATTGGCCCAGTCTCCGGCCTTCATGAGAGCCATTGTCTTGGGAGTAGCCTTGGGACCTAGGTCTCCACGATACCATGCGGAAACTATGGCGTTCTTGACGTACTGAGGCAGAGTATGATATGATGGCAATGCTTGCTGAATAGCAGCTTCACGCTTGGCAATATCTTTTTTGAGAAGCGCAACGGCCTCGCTATCAGTCAATCCCTTGGAAAAGTTTTCACCGGGCTGAAGTTTGTGCCCATAGGCAATCGTATCAGAACCACCTTCCAGACTCTTGTGCGGATACCAGCGGCCGCTCGCCTTATCGTATCCGCCAGCAGGATTGCTTTTACTATTTTCGTATGACATCAATACCTGTTCCGGAGAAGTTGCATTCATAGGTTTCACGGCATGCGTGATAGCTGGAGCGTAAGCAGCCGGTTTATGTGCAGCCATTCCAGTAACTGTAGAGAGACCGAGTAGACCGGCTGCGGCCAGAGATCTCCAATCTTCCTGTACGATTTCGCCAGATTCATTCATACCTAGTTTAATGAGTTTGGTGCCACCATGATCATCAACTAAGTACGGTTCAAACGTGACATCGGGGTATTCTTTTTTGAGGCCAGCAAATGCCTTCAAATTAGCCATGGAGTCATCGTACTCGCGGACCAGATCATATTTGCCCGTGGCAAGATATTGACGTACGATTACATTCTTTCTCTGAGGAGGTAACACGCCAGGACCAGGAAGATTGCCTGCGCGATGTACGTGCACCTTGGACATATCCACACCATAGTCCTTGAATGTCTGCAGGAATACGTGCTTGTCGTCAAAGTCCGCACGAGCCGTCAGCATGATGACCGTGGAGTCACCGGAGTTCTTCAGGATCGCCTTGAGTTTGGCAAGCATCGGACGGATCGGCTCAGATTCTTTTCTAAACTTCTCAGCATTCTTAAATTCACCAAAGTCAAATGATTCTTCGGGTTTGAGCGTGTAGTGATTAAACTCAGATGATGTGAGAGTGTGTACAACCACAGGTCCACGCATCACGCGCACCTTGGCAGTCGTATGAAATAGTGTGTCATCAATATCAAAGATCGTGAGGCTTCGGCCTGACGGACCTTCATAGATCGTATTGCTTTCTTTGACGACGACCTTGGCCAATGGGCGATCGGCTTGACCATCCGCAAGCCAGTTCTTGAAGTCCGTTATGGAAAGAGGAGTGATGGCGCCTAGGCGATGATGCGCAAGATCATCAGAGAATCCATTCAGATACGTCTCACGAGCAGACTGTAGATCACCAAAGGCAATCATGATCTTGTGCTCGTCAAATTCTCCGGTATCTACATTGAGCTGATCGACCACGTACACATTGGCCGCATCATCGCTATCTCCGACGTAGCAGTCCAGATCGTCACCATCGACGCCAGGAATACGCTTCAAGAATCCATAGTCAGCAGGCATCGGCACCGACCACTCGTCTCCATTTGAATTAGTTCCGCTACGAAGTGATCCTTTGGGATTCTCAATGGTAATATTAAATCCAGCAACATCGCGCGATGCAATATTAGGATTTGAAGTATCTTCTTTGACGCCAGTCCATTCACGGAATTGAAGGAGCTTACGAGAAGAGATGATCTCAAAGAAAGTCTTGGCTTCAGGATGATTAACTTTGTGATAGCTAAACTCGATCGAAGAATAGATCGGGCGATAATGCAGAGTGCGATCGTGCGAGGTCAGCAGCAATTGACCGGTGGTGACCATGTCGCCTTCAGCCGGATCGCCCTTGCGAATCGGATTCATGAATTGATCCTCTTCGTTCGGTGTAATGGCCAGGCAGTCAATCAGATCTTTAGGATTTTTGGCATCAGGCACACAAGCGATTACGTACATTAAACGGTGCTCGGTGCTTGCGCGGGCGCGCTTAAAAATAGGATCAATTGCATTTTTAGAATAACCAAGCTGAGGAAGAATGATGCCGTGATTTGTACGAACAGACCAGCCAACTTCCTTGGTGATCTCTACGATTTCTGAAATAAATTCACGGGGATTATCTTCATTGGCATGCTTTTTCTTAACAGTAAATCCGCCTTCTAAAAGATAGCATTCATCTTTATTGAATACATACGTTGCTCCGCATAACTCCTGCTCTTGCAGGTATTTGATGGCCTCGAGCGGAGTTTTAAGATATAGCGCATCGCGAATAGTTTTACCATCTGGAGAATAATAATCAGTCTGGTTGTATTTCTTCTTACCGCCTTTGGGCACAACTTTGTCCCCTTCTTTTTCATCAGACTTTACAGAGAATGAAGCCGAAAGAATACAAACGCCAAACTCATTCAGACCTTCCGTCCAACGGCTAACCGTATCATCGATGTATAGGCGCTGCACGTCATTACGATCAGACTGAATGATCTTGATAGTTGTCTCATAGTTGCGGTCACGATTTTTCGCACCACACCAACCGAATTTTTCAAACCATTTAACGGCAACGACGCACATATAACCTTATTTATAGATGATAAAAGCCGTCCACCTTTCGATGGACGGCTAGTGTTAGACGGCTCTGCAAATGATTATTTGCCAGGTGCCACGAAGCCCTCGTAAAGCTCCTTGGCAATCTTGATAGCCTTATCAGTATTGATCAGCTCCGCATTATAGATCGGCGCACGATTTTCGCGATCGGCAGTAGTGAACTCAATGTCCCTGCCCGAATCCCATTCGCGTTCAACGAGGCTTAAGGCTCGGTCCAGGATTTCCCATCGAATCTGATAGGCGTTCTTGTTGTTACTGTTGTTTTGGTCTTGCATGTGTGTATGTGTGTTGTTTGTTGTTGTTGTTTTCTACTATTGAACCGGCACCAGCCGGCCCAAATTATTTAGGCTTCTTCACGTTACCGATCGAGTACTTAGTCTCGAGGTTCCATGAGCCTTTCTCCTTGTGGGAGATGATCTTAATCTGGCGTAACGATGCACGCTCAGTGATCGAAGAGGGATTCACAATGGTCAACAATCCCCAGTCTGATAATAGAATGGCAATCGTATTGCGTCGTCCCAAATCGTCCTTGCTAAAGTTAGCCGTCTTGCCGTCCAACATGAAAAGTTCTTTGAAATGCACAATGAAATAACGTCCTTGCTTGTGCAAAATGTGGCACGACTGAAAGAGTGTATTGACTTCTTTCTTGGATGCTACACCGATACGTGAGAGCGTCTCTCTGACTTTTAGAAAGTCATCTGGCTCATTGAGCGAGATCTCCAGCATTGTCGATGGAGACCATTCGACCGGTTCAGAGTCGATGGAAGGATTGGGTGTTGAATCCATAAATGTATTTCAAGCGTAAAATAAAACTCAGTACGCACTTATTTATGCATTCAACATTTTCCACCAGGATTGAGAGTCATGCGAATCGACTTGATCTGATCCGATGTCAGAATCTTAAGTGCCTCGCGAGCCTTCTCATTCGAGTAGTTGTATGCCTTCTTCACCGTGTCCAGATCATCTGGATCTTCTTTCTTGAACCACTTCGAAAAGCGTTTACGAGGACGAACCGTCAGTCTAAGAAAATCATATTGAGCCTGAGCCGGTAATACAGCACGACGATTCATCTCATTGGCCAACAGAATCGTATCATTGAAAAGACTCAGACCACGATTGACCATGAACGGAACATATGCCTTCTCCTCGACCGTTGGATCCGCAAAAAGATTTTTGCCTTTGGATCCATCGTTGATCGATGTGATGAAGTCAAAGAACGATAACTTTTTAGGTTTAGCTTCCATGTTATTTCAACAGATCTTTGTTTTCAAATATGTTGCCAACCACCTCGAAATCGTACAAAACATCCACCATTGAATACCACCATGTATAATCTGCAGATTTGTATTTTCCAAAAACAAATGCACAATCCTCGGATGAATACCATACCTCGGCATTTTTTATATTTTCCACTTCAGGCCCATGATTCATTCCACGTTTAGTGAAATTTACAATATCACCTTCGTAAATCTCTTTACCATTTTTATCCTTGAGTCCTGTGTATTGCTGAATCACATAATCGCCATCATCAATATTAGATATTGTTATTTGATTGCCTGTGTGATGCCATAGTAATTGTCCACCACTGCAGGAATAAAATGGAATATCCGTAAAATGTTTGGTGGTATTGCACCAGACTCTAAATTTAATAGTTCTCATATTATTTCCATTCAAGATTAGCCATCAATTCCGTGAGGCATGCGGCCGTGTTGAGTTCTTTGTCAGCAACAAATGCTGCCTTGAATTGGTAGTCAGCCAATGTGATGACCGCAACTGGGACCGACTGGGGTTGTGCCACGTCAGTTATGCACTCATAGATCGACTTGAAGATCTGTGCAGAATCAATGTCATTATTGTTTACGACCCAAGCGCGCATGGCTCGAAAGTCTTTTTCCTTGAGCGCCTTGACCAATGCCTGAATATTAGAGTCGGACAGAGCAACCAGAATCGATGAGGAGATCTCACCAGATGTCGCATGGCGCTGACATTCATTCAGACACCGTCTCCAGTCAGGAGCGTATCTGATCACAAGTTCCGCGAGTATCTTATCAGTGAACTTAACATTCTCAGTGGTCAGGATCTTCTTCAGACGAGCATGAAAGCCTCCAGCCAGAGTCGCCAAATCTTTCTTGGTCGTATTGAACTCGATCACCGAACAACGAGAATGCAGAGGCTCAATGATGCGATTCTTAAAATTACATGTCAGAATGAATCGGCAGTTGGCCGAGAACTCTTCGATGAATGCACGAAGCGCGGGTTGAGTTGACTGCGGATTCAGATAGTCGGCCTCATCGAGTATCACTACCTTATATGAGCCACCATCCAAAGACACGGTCGATGCAAAGTGCTTGATCTTATTTCGAAGCACATCAATGCCAGATTCTTCTGATCCGTTGATCAGGATGTAGTCTAGGTTCAACATGTTGCATAATGCACGAGCCACGGTCGTCTTGCCTAGACCAGCGGTACCGGTCAACAACATGTTGTGCATCTGTCCAGTCTTGACGATCTCGTTGAATGTCTTCTTGAGAGATTCAGGAAGCACACATTCATCGATCGTCTGCGGACGATACTTTTCTGTCCAAAGGAATTCATTCATAATATAGAGAGGCCGAACGACAGATCATCCATCGTCCGGCCATATTGTACCACAGTTTAGTCAGTCTGTACAGCTAAAAGATCAGCTGATTTGATCGAGAAGTAATCCTTCCCGTCAAGCGTGATCGGACTGGCCGAGCGGGCGGATGCCCACACGCGACAGCCAGGTTTCACTTCTTCCGGAATATCCTTTGAAGTGCCGACAGCCACGACGACCAACTTGGACATCTTCTCTTCAGGCAAGATGAGCAACGTGTCTTTGCTCTGTACTGTTTCAACAACACTCTCTAGGATGATTCTATCACCTAGGATTTTTGATGTGAGTGCCATAATTATTGTGCAGCAGCGTCGGTAGTCGTCGCAGATTCAGGAGCAGGAGTCTCTGCAACCGGAGCGGCAGGCGTATTCTGTTTCACCCAAGCGTCCACCTTGTTACGATAGGAACCGATCATTTGCAGTTCTTCACCGGCAAAGGCGCCGCGCTTAGAAGCCGCATCAATGATCTGCACGATGAACGCAATATCGGCGATACCGAGTGCAATGGCTTGAGGTTCAGGGGTAGGTGTAGTAGTAGTAGTTTCAGTTGACATAATTTATTCTATTGTTAGTTGATGGTTGAGGTTTTCTCTAGGGCAATGAAATACGTAACATCATTGGTCGTATGTTTCCACTGCGAGATCAGTTTCGACGAGATGCTCACGGTATAATCACCGCTCAGCAGCTTGAGATTAGCAATCAAGAATTGAAAGCTAAACGTGCTCTTGAATGCATTGCTCTTGTCGAGCGCTATAGTATATGTATTCGACGAGGCATCCTTGGGATCGCGGATGGCAATGTTTATTTTACCCTTCTCGCCTTCAATCGCCAGGATCGAATGACCGAGTGCGGATGCTGCTTTGCGAACCTTGGCGAGAACGTCAGCCGAGATAGGCACAACTAATTCCGCTTCAGGCATGGTGATTGCCTTGGTCGGGGCAGTGAGCACCGAGGGATTCGCAAAGCGATACCGAATGCATGTGCTATAATCTTTGTCAGAGATCACCACAGAGTCGGTGGTGAATTCGAGTTGAGGATCATCGACGAGTGAGAGTGCCGATAGGAATTCATTCAGGTCGTACACGCCGAATGTGCTGGTGAACTTCTCGGCCACCTTGGAGGTCGCCATGATGTTCTTGGCTTCCGCAATAGTCGCCAGTTGAGATCCTTCTTTGACGACCAGATTAGGATTGATCGAGGCGAAGTTCTTCAGGATGTCTAGGGTTTGTGTGGTCAATTTGAGCATAATAATTTATTTGGTTGTTGATCGTAGATAGTCTACGGCTTTTTGTGATGTGCCTAACTGATATTCAATCAGGAATAACAGACAGGTGGCCGCGTGAGCGGCATGAGCAAAGCCAGATTCAGGATCATTGACTTCGCCCCGAGCGATCGCCCAGATGTGCCTCTGAGCCGCATCATAGTATCGCTTCGGTGAATTCTCTACATGCCTCCAATTGTTTGGAGCATATTTGTTGGCGCCATAACTGAGTACCTTGGCGACTTCTTCCAAAGCGAATGCTGGGATCAAGCCGTATTCAGGCTTGCCAGAATCAAACTTAACACCAATCGGTGCAGTTGAATAATTTTTGGGACTCATAAAAGTAACTCGGTGCCGGACTCGCTCGATCATTCTCGAGTCCGGCACCAGAGTGGTTAGCCTAGGATTAGGCGTTCAAGCGGTACTTGTTGACGGTACCGGTTGCGGTCTTGCGCGGGTTCGAGTAGATCGCGAAGCCATCGTTACGGAGGCTACGGACCACGGCGGACGGATTAGCGATACCGGCCTGGCGCGCTTCGCTGGCAGACACCTCGATGCCTTCAGACAGGACGGCGATCAGAGCCGCGTACTGCGTGTTGTTTTTGAGGTAGTTGCTGAGCGTTTTGGTTGCGTTTTTCATTGTGTGTTGTTGTTTTGTCATCGGCTTGTTTTCTTGTTTGTCTCACCAGTGCCAAGCCTTACCGCACTTGTGAGAGATTATTATACCACACTTTGGAGCGAATGTACACTCCAAAGTGTAGCTATTTTACTTAGAACGGAGATTCGGTCGTTGTCGGAGCCGGAGTCGCTTCAGCGGCCGGAGCCGGAGGAGTGATCGAGGCATCGATCTTTGAGTAGAGATCCAGGAATGCGTTACGCGTGTCGGTATCAAAGCGCGCAATGCACAGTTGGATGGACCGGGCACGATCCCCGAAGATCGCAAATGTCTGAGCAATGTGACAGAGACGGCGAGTCGACACGACTTCCTCAATGGCCTCAGACTCAAAAGTCTTACGGATCACCGTGGACCACGCCACAAGCTTGTCTGCAAAGTCCTCGTCGAGCTTGCCGAATTTCTCCATGTGCTTCACGACGATCTTGCGTTCCACTGCCTGAGCCGCATAGGGCTGTTCAATGGTGGCCACGAACCGTTCGAGGAATGCCTCGTCGATAATGGTGGCAGCCGCAAAGCGACCGTCGTCAGATCCACGGCCTTTGGTATTGGCGGTGGCGATAATGTTGAAGCCGGGTGCGGGATGCACGACTTGACCGGTTTTCTTGACAAGTACCGGCTTGCCTTCCAAGATCCCCTGCATACACATGATCTTGTTGGAGCCACGATCGATCTCGTCGATCAGGAGGATGCAACCACGTTCCATAGCCTTGAGGACGGGTCCCTTGCAGAACACGGTCTCGCCACCGAGGAGGCGGAAGCCACCGATCAGGTCGTCCTCGTCGGTCTCGGGAGAGATCTGGACGCGGATGTATTCACGCTTGAGTTTGGCACACGCCTGCTCGACCATGGTCGTCTTGCCGTTACCGGAGAGACCGGAGATATAGATCGGATAAAAGAGCTGCGACTGGATCGCCTTGAGGACGGTGTCGTATTCGCCCCAGCGGACAAAGGTCGGATCGACCTCGGGCACGTATGCGTCGTCATTCATGGTCGAGGTGACGGACTGAGCGAGCTTGAAGACTGCAGACGGAGCCTGGACCGGTGTCGGCTCAGAGGGAGCCGGCTGGGCAGCCGCGGCATTGATCCGACCGCCGATGGTGACGGTGCCGACCTTGGAGATGTCGTACGCGCCACGGCCGGATCGAGTCCGACTCGTCAGCAGATTCTCATTGATCTCCTGCCACGTGGCACCGAGATCACGGGCGGTGGTGGAGATGATGTCACGATGCCAGACATTTTGGCCCGGACTCCGTTCGCGGAGTTTTTGGATGGTTTGTTCAATCACGTATTTCATAATGTATTCTAACTATGCTAATATTGTACCAAGATCTGAGTAAATGTACACAAAAAAGTGCAACTATTTTCGTGTTGATTATCAACAACTTATACGCGTTTCAGGCGATCACCTGGCTGAATTTGGAGAGCACCACGCGCTGCGTGCGCTTTGAGTTGTTGAATTCGGTGAAGGCGCGGGCCAGTTTGCCCTGAGATTTTCTTACATCCACAACCTCAAAGTCGGTATCGAACTCGTCGTCCGTGTCGATGTTGAGATCCTTACCGGCGGCCAGCACGTAATACTCGTCGAAGCCGTAGCCGCCCTTGATGATCAGACAGTTGTCCTTGCGATAGGTCGCGCGGACATCTTTCGAAGTCGATATGCTCGGGAATGATTTGCGTGTGTAATCCATGGCGCGTCCCGCATATGCAATCGCTTGATTCTGAGAATTCGGAATGAAGAATCCAACGACCGTCGATCCGGTCGCTTTGCGAAGGTTCTGAATCAGTTTCTCATAGGAAAATGCATCGCCGTTCAGAGTGACTTCGGAGCCGCCGAGATTGCCCTTCATCTTCGAGGTCCGGTTGCCGCCCGCCGCCTTCATTCCAGCCTCGGTCTGATGGCGACCGAGCCCTGATCCGTCGCCGTCCGTGAGGAACACGACGTTCATCTTCTGGACCGGATTCGCCTTGCGAAACTCGCTGACCAAGCCGTGGGCAGCCACGACACATTCCTGAAGCGGCGTGCCGGACAGACCCTCGAAGGCCGACGTCACTTGGCAATAACCGCCACCGCCGAGCTCGTGGCCGATCGCGCGACCAGGACCTTTGTAAAAGAAAGCCTGAGCGAGCGTTTGCTCGATGGCCAGATCAAATTCTGCCTTGCTCATCTTGCTCGAGAATGTCTGGATCAGTGACAGATAAGAAAGACTGATCTCATCGTGGGCCACGTTGTCGTGCAGCTTGTTGGCGATAGACGGATTCGTGAAGCCGTAGACCTCAAACGGGATGTTGAGGCTGCGGCAGAACATAACCAGGTTGACCGTGTGCTCCAGGACATAGCCAAGCGAGTGACACATCGAGCTCGAGTAGTCGACGAACATCATCATGCCGTGATCCTTGGCATTGGCCAACTTGGTGATCGACTTGAAGATGTCCTCCGAGTAACGATATGAATGGAGCTTGGACATGTTGAGCGTGCCAGTCTTGGCGACGGACGCTCGAGAATACTGATGAGCCGCCTTGCGCATTTCGAACTCGCGAGCCAGACTGGCCACGTACTTCTTCGCAGACGCTTTGGTTTCCGTGTAGTGGGCCTTGGTCGCCGCATGATTCATGTATGCCGCATACCGCGGTTTGGTCTGGCGCGCCGCAAGCAGCTTTGCATACGGAGTGATGCAGTTATTGACGATCTCTTTGCGAGGGGCAATGAAGTGCGCGCACTCGTCCGTCTGCTGAATTGACTTGACGGCTTGATTAAATGCTGCGGCGGTCTCCGAGGTGAGTTCCTCCTTGACAGTCGTATTACCGGCTTGGGATCCAACCGCAGGGGATTCTTGATCTTCGGATTCGGTCGGCTGTTTGCCAGTCTCGGTGGACGGCTGATTGCCGGTAGATTCAGATTCGTCGGCCGCGTCGTCAGATTCACCCTTGGAGTCTGCCTCATCGGTCTGCTCGCCTTCGTCATCCGTATCCTGCCCGACATTGTTATTGCCAGGCTGCTGCTCGTCGCCCTGATCGGGCTCAGAAGATTTGCCGGGCTGAGTGTCGGATCCAGCCTCGTCTTGCTTGCGCTTGCCAACCATGTGCGCGATGTCCTTACAGATCTGGATCACTTCGTCGAAGTCGGCGGCTTTGATGCAGCGATCGTAAATCGCCTGCTCGTCGGCCGTCAACTTGACGTCGATGACTTTGCCAGCCTTGGCATGAAGATTCAGGCGATCCGCAAAGCCCATCTTAGCGATGTCTTTGCCTTTGATGCCGAAGAAATTATCTGCGACCAACGTTTCGTATGCTTGACGGAACGTGGTCGCGAGGCCCGGGTACGTGTCTTGGATCATGCGCTCAATGCGAATGTCCTCGACTATGTTGCAGATGTCGAACGGCACCTCGGGGAGTTCCTGACGGAACTTTTCTATGCCGGACGTCGGGGTGAAGAGGGCATGGCCCACCTCATGTCCGACGAGCAAGTCATAAACATTCTTGCCTGACGTCTTCCACATTGGAAGGCCAAGGACACGCGACTTGGTGTCGAAGAATGCCGTGGCATAATTGCCGTGTTGGATCCGGAGATTTTCCTTGGCCAGAAGTTTGGCCAGCATCCCCTGCTGATTCATATTGACTTGCTCGATCATGGTAATATAATAACAAGTCTGGGCCAAATGTACACAAAAAAGTGCAACTATTTTCGCTGTTGATTATCAACAACTTATACGCGGAATCAGACGATCTTGCTGAAATTGTTGAGCTTTTGGAAGGTGATTTTGGTCGGAAACTTGCCATCGAGCAGATCCTGCTTATGGGAAATGACAAAGACATTCGTCTCGGTACCGAGCGTGTTAAGGATCTTCATCAGATTGTCGACCCCGTCCGTGTCCATCGACGAGTCGAATGTCTCGTCGAGAATGAGCAGATTCGTCGATATCGAGTTTTTCATCTTGGCGACCTGCCGCCACGTGAATAAAAGGGCCAGATCGATCCGTTGCTTTTCCCCTTCTGAGAATGACGCATATGAAAAGTCGTCACGATGGCGAGACCGAATCTTTTCCTCGAACGATTCATTCAGAGTGAACGAGACAAAGAAGTCAAGCACATTCAAATATTGATTCACAAACTTATTCATGATCGGCAAATATTGACGAATCACTTTGGTTTTGATGCCAGTGTCCTTGAGCAATTCAGACAGGATCTCGTTATATGTGCGAATGTCAAGCTGCGTGGCCCGAAGATCAGACAATGAATCACGTTCAGTTCTGAGCTGATTCAAAAGTTCCTGTGCGGATGACGTATCAGTCGTCTGATTTGCCGATGCCAGCTTTTTATTCAATGCTGCGATCTGCGACTCGAGTGATCTGATTGATGCGTTGGTAGCAGCCAAAGACGATTGGACCTGAATCATCTTATTCACTGCCGCATCAGCCAATTGCAATTCAGCATCGGCTGCATTCATTGCATCGCTGAGTTTGGTCAGACCGTCATTTAATTCTTGTGACTGCGTGGAACACTGATGAGCCCTGCGGTCTTTGATCGTTTGCTCGATCTTTTGTTGGCATGTCGGGCACTCGTCATTCTTTTGATAGAACTCTGATTCAGTATGGATCCTATCCAGATTGGATTGAATCTGTGCCTGATAACCGACAAGCGTCTGTCTTTTCTTTTGTGCTGCCTTTTGTGCGGCCATCACGGTCTTTACATCGGCAGCGATCGTGGATTGATATGCGGCAGCCTCGGTCTGCTTCTCTGCAATCTCAGCCGTAAGCGTATCGATCTCGGTTTGTATTTCGGCTTGTTTGCCCTGATCGATCTTGGTCAATGCATCGATATGTGTATTTTGCAGCGTGATCTTTTCCTTAATCAGATTGAGATGACCTTCGGTTGCAGAGATCGTGTCACGAAGTTTGGCTGCCTTTTCTTTCAGGAGCACATTCATCTTGGTGAACACATTGATGTCGAGCAGATCCTCAACAACTTCACGTCTGGTCCATTGCGGCAGTTGCATGAACGGAATGAATGAAGAAGATCCTAGAACGACAACCTGATGGAACGATTTGTAATTCAGCTTGAGAATGTTTGACTCAAGCACCTTCTGATAATCACGCGAATGTGATTCTTGATTCAAAAGAACTTTATCTTGCCAGATCTCAAACACATTGGGACGTGCACCGCGCACGACTCGATATTGCGTCTTGCCAATACTGAACTCGACTTCGACCAAACAATTCTTTTGATTGATTGAATTTACAAGTTGTGCTTTGTTAATATCGCGATGCGGCTTTCCAAAGAGTGCAAATGACAATGCATCCAGCAGCGTGGACTTTCCTGATCCATTGGCACCGACGATCAGCGTGGATCTGGAAGATGACAGATCGATCTCATTGGGCATGTCGCCCGTTGAAAGAAAGTTCTGCCATTTAATTTTACTAAAGAGAATCATATTGTATCTTGTGACTGCGCTTCGACATAAAGCTCTTGAATCAATGTCTTCAACCGAGCCTTGTCGAGATCCGTTTCAACGGCCTCAATATATGTATTGAGCAACTTGCCTGTGTCTTCCAGAGACAGGTGATCGTCTTGCACGGCTTCTCCAGAGAATTCCTCAAAGCTCTCGACAATCTTCAGTTCAAACGGACCGGCCTGTTGCATACGATCCACGTACTTGTCAAAGACAAATGGATCAGTCTTCTTGGCCACAATGACCTTGACAAACGATCCAGCCGCACGATCAAACTTACATTTGTCAATTACATCCTGCGGCTTGTCATAGATCGTATCATTGTACACAAAGCGATTAAAGATCGAATTTGTATTCTGAATGGCCGTAAGCTCGCGTGTCTGCGTGTCGAGCACGTGAAAGAACTTAGGATCATCTGCATCGGCCCACGTTTGTTCGTATTGTGTGCCAAGATAATGAATGTTGTCCTTGGAAGATTTGGTGTGATAATGGCCAGAGAGGACCATCTCAAACCGTGCAAACATCGTTGCATCCATGCCATGAGCGGCCACAGGCATTCCCTTCATCATCTCGAATCCTTTTAATTCCAAATGAGACATTAGAACAGGCGCTTTGCACGTGTTAATAAAGTCAAGCGACTTGGCATAATTATCCACGGTGACCCAGGGAAGAAAGCCAATATCCAGTCCGTCCATATTGGCAACAAGCGGGTTCATGCAGATATAGACATTGTCCTTATAATAACCCAGGACCTCACGCAGGCCGCAGAGCTCATTGGTGTTTCTGAAATAAACATCATGATTGCCCGGAATGATCATCATCTTGATCCCGCGCTCTGCGGCTGGTTCCAGAAGCATCTTGCGTGACCGATGCAGCACTTTGTAATTTACAAACTTGCGATGATCATAGAAGTCGCCCAGATGAATGATGTCCTTGATTCCATTCTTATCACAATACGGAAAGAATACATCGCGAAAGAACTTCTCTGTGTAGTCAATGAATACATCAGAGGAATTCCTCAGACCAAAATGAGAATCATTCAGGATCGCAATACGCATATCAAAAGAAGCATTCGATCGTCGAATCAGCAGGCTTGGTTTTACGCTTACCGGTCTTCATGTCCTTCTTCAGCTTCTTGCCGAATTCTTTCAGTGCACCATCGCGTACGCGGATCGAGTCAACCTTGGTACGAATACGCTCGATAATCGATTCGCCGCCGGTATGCAGCGTGGATCCGTCTTCATCGTCGAAGTTAGCAAAGGCACCGATGCCTGCGTGTTCCATGTAAAGCACCTTGATGTCCTGCTGCTTCTTCTCTTTGGCAATACGACGAAGGAATGCAAAGTAGCAGATCTGTGTGAAGTATGCAAATGCATTGGGCAGACCAGTACGAGTGGCCGCATCGACATTGTAGTTGTGAATGGCCTTGATGCAGTTCTCCACGGCATCCATCACCATCTCTTCACGATACGTGTACCGAATGAAGTTGGGTTTGCGTGAAAGACCTTCAGAGATTTTCAAGAAACACGTGCCGATGTACTCGGTAACCCGTGGTTCTTCAGTCTTGGCTTTTCGTGCAGCCTTGGCCGCCTTGACATAGTCGACGACTGATTGGCTGAACTCTTTGTTATTTACGTAGTGTTCCCGCTGCGAGGGTTTTATTTTGATAGGTAGTGTGTCTGACATATTCTAGATACTATTATATCATACTTGTGCAAAAAGTACATTCAATTTTGAAAACAAATTTCATCGAGCCTAAGCAATTCAATGAGGAATAAAGATGTACAAATGTATGTATGCATGGTATAATATTCAGAACACCACAACGCTACAAGAAGAACACTAATTATCAAGCCAATTGATATTAACTAAGGGGACAAGAAGAAAGACAATGATGCACAGGCAAGGAAGTCAATTAAGCTCCATGCGCTTCTGATTCTTAAGATTGGCCATGAGATCTTCGACGCCAGTCTTCTTCTGAACGGTCTTGACATCTTCCTTTACAGCCTCAGCCATTTCTTCAGGAGTCATAATGCCTTCCAGACGTTCGAGTAGGAAATAACGGCAGTAGGCAAACTTCTCTTCGAATGTTGCTTCGGTCTCTGCCAGAATACGATCAAATGCCACGCGTATGTGTGACGTATCGCCGCCCATCCACGGAATGAATAATGTTTTAATTGAGTTCTCACCCAGACCACGAATGATCTGTAGAGGGCGAGAGATCACAATATATTCATCGGCCACGTCACGGTGAGTTTCTTCTGCCAGCACAGTGGAGCCGTCAATCATTCGATAGACGAAGATCGACAAACTTTCCGTGTATTCTTTAAGGTCGTCGGTCATGGCAGCGGTACTTCATGTATTTCATAATCAAACTTTTCCCGTATGTAAGTATTTATCCTTTCAACGGCGTGAGCGTGTGTGTAGTTCTTTTTCTTCTTCCAACAGAGATCATCGGCCAAATCATAAACCGTAGTCGGGCGTCCATCATCAGATTTACGTAGCCCTCGCCCAATTGACTGTAGCAAACGTATCTGACTCTTGGTCGGTGACGCCATGATCAAATTATGCAAGTTGCGAATATTGACACCGACCGAGAATGTGCCCATTGAAGCCACAATGATCGCATCTTTTTCTTTCTCTGTGATCTCACGAATTCTTTCGCGTTCATCGGTATCCACGGATCCAGAGACATAAAACAATTTTCTCTGAGATCCTGCCAACTTCTTCTGAATCAGATCATATAACGGTTTGCCGTGCTTCTCCACATAGTTAAAGAGCACCAGTGTATTGCCTTTCTGATCTATGGCCAGATTGGCAATCAAATTATTCCGTGCACCGTAACCGACAATGAAGTCAATCTCGGCTGCATAGTCCATCTTACCCAGACCCTTCTTGATCAGATCTGGATATTTCAGCACGAGCACATGGATCTTTAATTGTGCCAGAGTATCCGATGCAATCAGGCTCTGTGTAGTTGTAACCTGATACACCGGGCCGAAGCAACCCTCGAGCACTAATTTATTTATTTGTGTGCCATCAAGCGTCCCAGTGGTACCGATTCGCATCCACGTATTCTGCAGGCAACCCATGATTTTGGTCAGAGATGCTGCCTTGAACTGATGGGCCTCATCGCCAATTACACATCCAAACTGCAGGAACCAATTTCGATTCAATGTGATAGCTGATTGCCAAGTAGTAACCACGACGCGTGCTTCAAAGTTCTCTTTTTCCTTACCAGAGTAAATGCGATGCACGTCTCTCGACGCGGCAAATGAATCATCGCCAGAAGAATATTCCTCAAAGTCTTTGTACATCTGCTCGACCAAAGAAGTCGTAGGCACAATGACAATAACTTTCTTTTCCGCATCTTTCTGCAAGAACCACCGAATCAGCTGATAAATGATCAGCGACTTGCCGGATCCAGTAGGTGACACGAGTACTGCCCGACGATTAGATACACCGTGCTGAAATGCAGAGACCTGATAGTCGCGCGACTGAATCTGCTTTCCGTTGTAATGAAGAGGAATCGAATCCAGGAACTTCTGCACCTCAATTAGTTCAACCGGAGGAACTACCAGATCGGTCTGAAACTCATATCCGCGAGTCTTACAGAATTCTGAGAGATGGAACAGCAAACCATAAGGCAACGTATTGTTACGAGAATTGAATAAGCGTACACGGCCGTCCCAGAGTTTATTCTTATAGGCGGGCATAAACTTATACCCGTTTGCAAAGAATGTAAAGAACTCAGAGACTTCCATGAGCACGCCGGTATCGGCGCATTCAACAAAAACCTCTGTCTCATCTTTTCGACGAGCCGTGACGATCGTAGGCATTATGCTCCAGAAGTAAACTTTTTCCAATCGATCATGTTCTTCACGACCGAATGTCTCCAGCGAAGTGTATCCATGATCTCTTCCAGAGCCTGATTGATTGTCTTTTGATATTCAATCTTGGCGGTAAGTTTCTGAATGTCCGGATCGGAGTCGTAGAACATATCCATGTCTGAACGTAAAGGCTTGGTCATGCCGTTAAACGGATCGTATGCCCATCCCTTCTCATCCATTTGCTCTTTGGTCATTTTCCCGTTATAGTACAGGAATTTGTCGCGGCGCAGATCAGTAAGCTGAATCTCTGCGCGCTTGGTGGAAAGGCGAGACTCCGTTAGAAGTCCTAGGTATTTGGAATGAATCTTGGCAAACTTACGAGAACTCTCATCTAACTGCACTTGATCGATCTCACAGTCAGTTTCCCACATCTTTAGAATTTCATCAATTGGTAGCATAATATAAAATTATTTATCATCTGATAAAGTCGAAGTGATTATACCGAAATGAAACCTCGGCACTTACATATTCAATATCTGAAGCCTGAGCACTGAATTCGAATCCAGATAATGTTGTAGGAAACGCATCTTTAAATCTAATTTGCTTGTTTAGATTATTTTTGGATGACATGATTGACAATATTAGATCGTGTCGCTGTGGCGATCCGGCGGAATTTGCATTTGCTGCAATCCAATTTGCAATCTCTTGATAGTTTGACATATTCTCATCCACCATGAATCGCACACTGAACGGTTCGTAGGTAATATGGTCGCCTGGAGTAAAACCCTGTTGATTGCGAAAATTGGTAGTAACTTCCGTTATGCTGACCGATGGCAATGTTACTGATGCAGAAAAATATGCAATATTTGCATACTTCTGATTATCGATTGTCAGTTTCCACGACGTTGGTGAAAGGAAATTTAAGTTTGTCGTCAATGTGCTCATATGTCAGATCTATTTATGCAAAAAAGGGAGCCCCCTTTCGGAGGCTCCCTATGAGCTAGAAGCAGTATTATTAGTACTACGCCTAGTTGTTGATTACAGTCCCGAGATAACGTTCGAGGACGCAGACCACAGGGCCTGCTGGACGATCGTTGTACCCTTGAGGCTGAGGCTCTTCACACCGAACGAACGGTAGTAGAAGTTCTGGCCAGCGGCACCCGCCTGGGTCGCATTGCTCGTTGTCTGCTGCACGAAGGGGTTCGCAACCAGACCATAACGGGTCTTGAAGGCGATCTTCGGCTGGAACGTCGCGGGATCCACGGCACGCACCATCGTGAGGGGCACGTAAGGAGCGTAGAAGATACCAGCGTCGTAGGGGTTCGTACCACGGTAACCCACCGTGATGTAGTCGGTCAAGGCATACGGATCAACGTACACTTTGATACGACCATTCAGCACACCAGCAAAGGTGTTGCCAGTGTCGTCAACTTCGAGGGTCGTGCTCAGCGCAGGAGCGTAATCCAACACACCAGCCGCCGACAGCGTGGAAGCCACGTTGCTCGAGCAGACGATGAAGTTGCCTTTACCACGGCGCGTATCCTTGGCGATCTGGTTCGCTTCGAGTTCGATAGCGACCAGCAAGCTCTTATAACGCTCCACAGCCCAACGGCCGTCAGCGTCCAGAGCCACGTCAAACGTACCAGAGTTCGTGTAACCGAACTGAGCACCAACAACGGCGACGTTGTTGATGGTATTGATGACTTCACGGTTGATTTCGAACAGGATCTCGGAGGAGAGGATGTTCGCCAGTTCGGATTCAGCATCCAAACCATGAACAGCCTTGAGGTCCTGCGCCAATTCCATCGTGTAGTCAGCTTTCAGCGCGCGGGTATTAGCCGTCACGGTGGATTTCTCAATCGAGAAGCCCATGTTCTTGAAGCCATAATCAGCCGAGCTAGCAACGTAGTCGCCCGAAAGCGCTTCGCCGTTAGCCGTCGAGTAGGTCTGCGACGAGGTCGACGTGTCACCCGAGAACGCGGAGTTCACAGGAGCGTTACCATTGATGACGAAGTTACCTGTGCCAGTAGCAAGACCCGAAGCAACCGTCAGGGTCAAGGGATCGCCATTAGCAGAGTACGAAGCAATCGCCGAGATCGCTTTCTGCGTACCAGCGGAGTCAGTGACGATCGCGCCGATCACGATGTCCTTGAGCGCACCGCCAGAAGCCGCCACGCCGGTCAGAGTGAGCGTCGTGGACGACACCGTACCGGTCACGCGAGCAATAACTTTGCCGCCGTAGAGCGCATCGTTACCATTGATGATTTTCTGTGTTGAGGCAACGGCCGACTGATACTTCGGCTTGAGGGCGAAGATCAAACCGGTCGGAGCAGACATCGGCTGCACACCAGCGATATCATACGCAATCAGGTTCGGCATGGCGCGGCGCACCAGGCTGATCAGGATCGGATCGAAGTTCTGGATACCACCGGTCGTGGTCGACTCATTCAGGAAGCTCGACTGTGCGCGCTCTTCCTTCATGGCTTTTTCTTGGTTTTCAAGGAGAACGGCCGTAACCGCTTTGCGGTACGAATCCTTGATTTTGGGAGCGTCAGCGTGCTCGAGCACGGGGGCCCACTTCTTCAGGGCATTATCGGAATTAAACATAATAGTTTATTAGTAACTGTTGTTGTTGGTTTGTTGTTATCGAACGGGATACTCTCGTTTACTTATTCGGATTATTTTTCTCAACGCGAGAGATAGCGGAGAGATAATTTTTCATGTCAGACGAAATGAACGTGTTCGGATCTTCTTGACCCTCAACGATCACCTGCGTCGTTTTCTTGCCAGCCGTAACCGCGGCTTTCACCGTGGCCACTTTACCGGCTTCTTTGTTCTGGAAGTACGATTCCTTGACCGTCGTCACTTTCTTTTGGAAAGAGTCGGCATTTTCAAAGGCAACGTCTTTCGTCAACTCATTCAGACGAGCGGCCTGAGTAGAAGCAAGGCCCTTCGAGGCTTCCGCCAAGATGGACTGACGCTGCAACTTTTCGGTCGCTGACTTCAGAGCCAGACGATTCTTTTCAGAAGCATTCAGCTGTTCCTGCAGTTTAGAGACTTTCGTGTTGAGTTCTTCAACGACATTGGTCTTTCCAGCGGGAACTTCGATGTAGTGCTCAGAGAACACGGACTTCAAAGAGGTGATAAAGTTTTCAGCAACTTCGACACGGAGGCTTGTGGCCAGTGCGACTTTGTTTTCCTTCATCCAGTTTTCAACGACATATGTCAGATAGTTGTCAACCTTCTCAACGATCTCAGACTTAATAACTTTCGTCTGTTTCGTCAGAGCGGCCTTGAAACCCTCTTTCAGCTTCGTCTTCTCTTCGCGAATCTTGGTCTTCACGGCTGCTTCGAAGATCGTCTTGGCTTTGGCTTTGAAAGCCTCGGTCAAGTTAGCTTCGGCCGAAACCAGAGCTTTCACGTCTTCTTCCATGTCAACCTCTTCTTCACTCTCTTCTTCGTCGATGTCGCCCTCTTCCTTTTCACCGGCTTCGACTTCAGCAGTCTCACCAGCTTCGTGTTCGGGGGTCTCTTCGCCTTCCTCTTCCTGCACCGTAGACTTAGGAGCTTCAGCTTGTCCGACTTGCGCCACACCAGCAGCGACGTCGTCTTCAGCAGTCTTCACTTCAGCGGGCTCAGGTTGAGTCTCGAAGCTCTTGGCCAGACCGACCAATTCCTCTTCATCCATCATCGTAACTTTCTTCATCACCTTATCCATCAAACGTTGCTTCTCACTCGCCGAAGGCGGTGTAGCTTGCTTGATGCCGGCACTCGCCGCGGCAATGTCTTTATTTCCGATGTCAGAATCCATATCAGCTTCTGCTTCGTCAACTTCCACTTTATCTGTTTCTACTTCCTGCGAGTCCATGTTAGCATCTTCGGACTTGACTTCGGTACCGGCTTCGGTATCCTTTTCAAGCTCTTGATCTTTCAGGATCTCATCGGCCGTGACATCTTCAATGATGTCGACCATACGTTTATGACTTTTAGGCATAATGTTGTTGAGTTCTTATTGATTAGAGTTTGGAGAGGAAATCCCGATCAGTACTTCAGCAAGTGAAGTTCCTAGTGGATCTCAGTCTCATACTTTCACATGTATGTGATTACTCACACACGATCCCATTTCGACGTACTACCAACTATTCAAGGCTCTGATTACCAGAGCGTTCCATGACAAAAAATTATTTACCCGAAGCGACTTCATTCAAGAAGCGCGAGAGCATGCGGGCTTGTGCTTCCGCAATCTGCTGTTTCGGCGTTGCACGAATCTCTTTACGAATCGCATCAACCTTACGGGCAACATACTCATTGCCCTCTTTAAAAAATTCCACACCCTCCATGATCCCCTCGACGAACGCCGAAGGAGCAGAAGGATCTTGCACAATGTCCACGGTGGCCAACATGAAGTCGTCCTTCACGTAGGTCGTATTACCACGCTGCTCAACGGTACCCATACCGCGTGAGGAAACACCAAGCTTAACTCCACCCTCAACCAGACCCTTGACGATCTGGCCCATCGGCGTATTCAGAATCAGCGCCTTGCCAATCACGTCATCACCGTTCCATCTGAGTTCCGTGATACGATGAGAAACTTTATCCAGATTGATCGTAGGACCATCAGGATGATTCAATTCACCAACTGCGCGACCCGTGGAGACTTGCTCCTTGACGTACTTATTCACGGCTTCTTGCAGAATCGCACGCGGATACACACGCTTGTTACGATTCTCTTTTTCAGCTTGCATGAACACACCTTCAATAAACACCTTGCGTTCGCCATTAGCGGCGGCTTCGGTGATGTATTGAATATTCGAGTCTTTGAATTCGCAGATCAGTTTCATTTGATTACTTAGCCGCGGAAGCTTGCTTAGAAGCATTGTTGTTATAGATGTCAGCCGTCAGCGCAACGCGAGCGACATTAAGTGCCGCTTCGACCTTGGCGCCCATGGCCTGATGAAATGCTGCCTGCGCTTGTTCTTTAGTACCATGCAGCATAGTATCAACAAATTGCTCAGTAGGATTCATGTGTTCTTATTTATATGATTACTAATTTTCACAGGATACCCATCTCGGTCACAAAGGCTTTCTTTGTGGTAATCGAGGGGTCAAACAAAGCAGTCTTATCGGCTGTCGGATTAGTCACACGCACGTAGACATTTCCCATAGCGGACGTTTGCGTCTCCATCTTCAAGCCATGTGTATCGACCAGATCTTTAATGCCATTCATTCCGAGTGTACGAACAGCTTCTCCATCCTCAACCATCTCCATGGTGTCTTCGGAATCAGGAGTTGCCATGATGTCGGTGGTCAAAGGCTGTTCGGTATCTTCGGCTGCTGCCTCCATATTCTCATCATCTGCCAAGGTGGCAGTAGAGTTTAAGTCATCATCTTCTGCCGGAGGACCGTCGCCCTCACCATCTCCGTCCAGGTCAGGATTATCGATCTCGCCTTGCGGATTCTCTGCAGAGATACCTTCAGACTTTTCATCCAAGATCTCTTCATCCATCTTGTCGATATCCTCATCAGATTGGCGAAGCACGTGACGGCGAACCCAGCGTTCAGAGTAATACTTACCAATCTTATCGCCGAGCGTATCTAACAAGCCTAGGCGCTCCTTAAGGATCTCGGCTTCTTTGAGTTCTGTAAAAAAGTTATCGCGCTGAAAGTCAATGCGGATGTTTTCTTTAATGTGAGCCCAATCTTCTTCAGTAATAATACCCTTCAAGAGCAACTGTGTTTTGAGCAGGTGAATGAAGAGATATGAAAACTTCTTGCGCAGACGATTGACAAACTTCTGGAATGAAACCTCTTCACGAGAGATCTCAGTCACACGACCAACGGAGAATGCGGACTCATTATCAAAGCGAGACAGAGGCACATTCATACACTTGTACAGTGCCTTCTTGAAATACAAGATGTCATCGATCTGACCGAGGTTCTCGCCGCCGGGCAACGTAGTAATTTCCGTGCCACGGCCACCTTCACGACGCGGAAGCCAAAAATCTTCAAGCATCGACATGTGGCGGCGATCATCGCGGACCGCGCCAGTTTGTGCATCATATACAAGCTTGTTGCGATACTTAGACATGATTCCCTGCATGTACTCTTCAGCCTTACCCTTAGGCAAGTTACCAACATCGACGTAGAAGATACGACGTTCAGGTGCACGAGAGATACGATAGATGACCAGAGAGTCTTCCATCATGCGAAGCTGATTGACCGGCTTCAGCGCTTTGTGCAGATAAGAAATGACGCGCTTGCGAGTAGAATCCAGAATACCAGAGGGAATGTAGACGACCGCATTAGGATCAATCTTGATTCCCAGAACATTGTCACCAGAAGAGATTGTCGTGACCAACTGACCAGGAATAGTTTGCTCATTGTACACGAAGTACTCAGCCTTGGTCTCAACCAGATTAACGCCGGTACGAGGATCAATGGTGGTCTCAACCTCACGGACCTTGCGCATCTTCATCGGATCGATGTAGCGAACCTCTTGAATACCGTTCTTGGCATTCTTCTCATCGATGATCACGTGATAGTAGCAGCGACCATCGACGTACCACTGGCGAAAGATGTCAGTAGATTTACGATTGAAGTCAAGCAATTTAACGATGTGATCAAATTCCTCGAAGATCTCTTCCTTGATATTATTGTCGTAGTCCAGATCATCCAGGGTCAGTGTGACAGGAGCCTGATCATCAGAAGAGACAATGGCTTCATCGACAATACAATTCACTGCATGGTCACATTCAAATTCCATGGCAGCATTACGATACTTAAGAATCAGATCTTGATCTGAGGCAACCGTAGTTCCATCGATGTCAATGTACTGACCAAAGTACCCACCAGCCGAAATAGTCTGACTGCCATCCTCGGCCTCTTTAGGCACGATTGATTTCACGATTACTTCGGGTTTCTTTTCTTCAGGATCAGAAGCCTTTTCTAAGCGGCGAGTGATCTGATAACCAAATAAATTGAGTGCCATAGTGTTGTTCCTATTTATATGTATAGAGTTTCGTATGCATGCACAAAAAAACCCTCGGCCTTTTGGACCGAGGGTTTATGAATTTCGAACTTAGTGTTATTACGAGGTCGTGTTGGATTCCCAGTACTGATACTGGAGCTCAACGGCGAACTCTTCGATCGCGTCGTTCGTTTCGTAGCTCAGATCAATCTGTGCAACCGACGCAGGAAACGCACCACGGATTGTGTACGTTTTGGTCACGATGCCAGCCTTATCAAGCTGCTCGACCGTCATATCGGTCTGATAATCACGGGGATTAGCCTTACCGGTATTGGTGACATGCGAATTGATGCCGTTCATCCAACGCTCGAAAGCATTGCGAACTTCCATTTTTGTATCATTCAGAACCGTGATGGTCCACGCGTCAAACGTACGATCACCCGCGATCTTGAGTTTACGTCCACGAAACGGAACTTCGATCGGAGCGACCGTAGAAGCGGGGAGAGCCGCACCTTTGATCATGAACGAAGCCAGTTCCGTATTACCACCGGCGTAAGCCGGGAAGTTACACGTAACCTTGAACAGATTGGGGCGAGCACCGCCGCCAACCAATTTTGACTTAAAGTCATCTACACCTAATGTTGCCATAATAGTATTACTTAGAGGTTATTTATATGTTACTTACCAACGATTTCAGAGAAATCGACGCCCGTACGGGTGGCAATAAAGTTTAGGGTGATGAAGTTAATTGAACGAGCCGGCTTGATATAGATGTCAGCCACAAAACGGTTTGTGTCAATGACCTCGCCAGTGTTATTGGTCTCGTCGCAGACAACCAGGAAGTCCGTCACACCACGACGACCTTTGACGTCACGGAGGAAAGGCTCAACCATGTTGCGGAACATAGCGCGAGTGAATTCGTCATTCAGTTCAAACAGTTGGTACTTAGCCGCGGTAGCGATGGCTTTTTCCAACACAATGAACAGACGACGCACATTGATACGATCAAACGCCGAGGGCTTGGCCTGAGCAGTCTTATCGCCGTAAAGGATGATACCTTGACCGGGGAATGCACAGATCGGGTTCACGCTCGTTTTGTACAGCGTGTCACGATCGGCTTGGTTCGGGTTATAGGCAACCTTCGTGACACCAAGCAGTTGACCGCGGGAATAACCGGCCGGAGAGAACCAAGGTTCAGCCACGGAATCCGTATTAGCGCAGAGACCGGCAATATGGCCAGCTGCCGGAATCCAGATATAGTTATCCTGGTATTTGTTATAGACATACAGCGGAGTTGAATCCAGTACAAAGTATGAATTGCGAGTAATCGCAGTAGCTTTACCAACGGCCAAAGATTTACGAGTTGCATCAGACGTTGCCTGACTAATTGAGATAGGAGCCGAAATGAAAGCAACGCAATCTTTACGATTGGTAGCCAACGTAATCAGCGCAAGCTCAGCAGCATTAGCAGTATCATCCGCTTCAGACGTGAAAACCAAATTGACGTCAACCGTTTCTGCATCGGACAAGAAGGTCAGCGCAGCAGTCGTATCGCCAATAACTAAGCTGCCATTCACGGCATTAGCAAAAGCCAAACGCGTAGCAACACCGGCAACCGTGCCAAGAGTCAAACCGGAATCAGAAGCCGTATCGGCATTCGCAATCAGGTTTGTAACCATGGAGACTCCCCAGACGTAAGAAGAGAAGCCGCGCAAAACGGTCTTATAGTAGTTGTTTGTACCGTCGTCCTTCTGCGCATCAGTCCAGACAGATAGGCCAGTCCATTTTTCCAGAACCGTACCAGGCGTACCGGTGATGTAACCGCCGTCGTCGACAATGAGAATATGAATCTCGTCGGCCGTCATGTTAGAACCGGTATAATCAAACTGTGCCAACACGTCAATAGTATAACCATTGCCGGTATAGCTGGTCGCGGTAGAGTCTTTTGTGACGACCCAGGCCATCAAACTGTTGCCAATAGTACCGGGGCATCGGGCCGCCAGATTACCATTCAACGACAGAGTGTCATATTGCGATTGATTTTTGATGAGCGAAGCAGCTGGAGCGGAGCCAGTCGAAACATAGCCGACAGCATTACGAGCAGCAGCAGGGCAGGCGCGAGAAACAAGCAGCGCATTGCCATACTTAAGAAAAGAGGCGGCCGTAGCAAACGAGCGCACATTCGCCGAAGTAGGCGTGCCGAAGTAGTAAGCCAGTTCCTTTTCAGAGCTGACGGTGATAAGTTGCTCGACTGGGCCCCACGAGAATGCACCGGCGTAACCGCCGATAGAAGTGGAGACAGCCGGAATAACGTTTGTCAAGTCAATTTCTTTGACTTGGACGCCCGGAGAGACTTGGAATCCCATATTAGTTTATACCTTTCAGGTGTTTATTGGTTGTGATAAGTTATCATAGTAAGAAGAATCAATACGAAACTATTTATAATTCCGCATTTTCCTAGAGTTCCTTAGAGAGTCTGCCAAGCCTTCTGCTGTGCAATCATATCCTCATATGCATATGTTGAGGCAGGCTTATTCTCATGGCCAGTATGAAACACTCCAGCGGGCACCAAATCGTCTTCCATAGCCTTAAGTTTCTCGGCAAATAGCATAGCCTTGAATTCGCCTTCGGCCAAGTCGGCAAATGGTGTAGACAAGAACCAACCAAACATTACCAGATTCATTGCCAGATCGTCGTGGCATCCATCAGCGGCCGCATAGCTCTCGCCCGTCGTCTCAAAGGTCGTGAGCTCCTGGATTGTATGCAGATCTCTAATGACCAGCTTCCTGGCTTCCATTAGGTCTTTCAGATTTGAGCAGCCAATACGCTTGACCTTTTTGGTCATAGTCACACCTACGCCGCCGGATTTAACCGTAGACTCTACAAAGGTATTCTCATACTCTAACTCATGATAGACCGTATTGCACACTACCTGCCCGGCATCGTTGTTCTCTATAATAAGCAAAGCATCATTGTACTTCTTGGCCACGCGTACCAGGACATCTGGAA
>Ga0214919_10001674_pt1 | contig 35810 bp, 33 predicted proteins | sample LL1503_MetaG_FD_177994 | JGI IMG/M metagenome (GOLD analysis project Ga0214919, IMG submission 177994) | Freshwater microbial communities from Lake Lanier, Atlanta, Georgia, United States - LL-1503 | ecosystem: Environmental > Aquatic > Freshwater > Lake | place: USA: Georgia | collected...
GAACCAGAACCAGAACCAGAACCAGAACCAGAACCAGAACCAGAACCGTTTGCGACTGATCTGCCGTTTTCAGAAAATTGAATTTGATTATATACTTTATATATCATCAACCTAGTGCAATTATCATAAGAAATGGAAAAGCGTCTGAATGTCAAGTTTGAAACGTACATCACGGAATTCAAAAATGAAATTCGCGATAAGATTAAGCAGTTGAATTTTAGTGAAACAGACAAAAGTGGGGAGTTGGTTGGGTTTGTATATGATTATGAACGTTTGATATTTGAAAAGGACGATGTATGCAAACGTAAGCGCATCAAAAATGCCGTGCCAGTAACAAATCGGTGCAATGCAAAGCGCGCAAACGGCGAACAATGCACCCGACGACGTATGGATGAACACGAGTTTTGCGGAACGCACGTGAAGGGTACTCCTCACGGACTAATGTGTCAATCTGGGGCGATTGAACAGATGAAACGCAAGGTCGATGTAACTGCCCACGAAATTTGTGGCATTGTCTATTACATTGACGATGTGAATAATGTTTATAATACCGAAGACGTTATGTCTGGAACAGAAAATCCACGCGTCATTGCTAGATATGAAAAACATCACGGACGATATACCATTCCTGGATTCGGACTAATGTAAACCTACGGACTGGCAACGTCCTTTGCCATTTTGCGAACAAGTGTTTCTTTTACTACTTCTTCGCGATTTTCAATAATATATTCATTTACCTGCGTTGCTTGCATTAAATCGCCATTGTAATATTTAGTTAAAATATCAAATAATCCTTTTTTTGTTATCGGTTTTTTTACACTTCGCTTGTTGTAACATAATTGACCATCTTTGATATCAAAACAGTCGATGTTGTTTGCATTCATTGTTTGCATTAACTTGGCAGATACGTTCTTTTTTTCATTTTTACGGGAAGTTATCTCGGATTGCAACTTTCGAATTTCATTGTCTAATTTGACCCAATCTTTAATGCTATCTATTAACTGTTGCTTATTTTCCATTGTTTTATATACATAATGCTAGATTTTTATACCGTTTACCATTATTAATTGGTTAGCTGGATCATATTATTATGTGTATAGTGTATATTACCAATACACAAATCATATGTTTTTAATGACTTCGCGCCGAACAATGAATAATCCAAATGAACAACGCCCAACTAATATTATGCCTCTACGTAATCGCATTATGACTCCTTCATCGGCCCCGCCAACGCCTATTAATGCGCCAGTACAATCAGAGGTTAAACCCAAGATGAAATGGGGGGCGCCTACCTGGACGTTTTTACATACATTGGTTGAAAAGTTTAAAGATACATCCTTCCGCAAGCTGCGACACGACTTGTTTCGTATCATTTTTACAATCTGCACGAATTTACCTTGTCCAATATGTTCCAAGCACGCACACGAATATTTGAGTAAGATTGATGTAAATTCGATTCAAACAAAGCAAGATATGATTCATATGCTGTTTGTCTTCCACAATGAAGTAAACCAACGCAAAAGCGTTGCCCCATTCCCGATTGACGGGTTGGACAAATATAAATCAGGCAATTATAAAGCGATTACCAATAATTTCATTGTATTTTTTCAAGAAAAGACCAAGAACATTCATTTAATTGCAGATGAAATGTATCGTCAGCGAAACATTGCGTTAGTTAAGCGATGGATTATCGATAATATTGACCAAGTTGAACTTGTCGAATAAAATGATGCCGCCATAAGTTATCATTTTATGCATATTGTTATTGTCTCATTTATTTAACCCATATTATTTGTTATAAGTTTCCCTCCTTTGTATACGGAACATTTAAACGTTGACGTGTTGGGTTTTGAACATTTTACCAATTCAGGAGAACCCGTTGTGAAATATAACATATCCATCTGTTTTCCGCCACTTGATACCGAAAGTGCCCACAACAGACCCATTAGTCCACCTAATACAAGCGATGCAGCTAATTGTCCAAACTTATAACACGAATTTCTAACATTCCAGACAAAATCAAATATAAGTAAAACTGGGAAAAATATGAGCGTTGGCACGTTCATAGCAGCCACGCTGTTCTTTAATATTGGGTAAAGTAAATATACAAATGTGAATGCCAACATTGATTGACTCTGTGGCAGAATCGATGTATCTTCTACAAGCGAAAACGCTTTGCATATATCAGCTGGCGCGACTGGCGCGTCAAATATATCTGTCCACCAAGTACGTTTAGCGAGGTTTGTAAGTACTGGCGAGAACATCATAACTATCACAGTTGATAGAATTAAACCAGCTAAATATACTACGCCTTTGTAATCCGCGTTTAATAATGAGGCCAGCGTAAAGAAACAAGCAATTATGAATGGTGCTAGACGTAGAAACAAGTATCCAAATACTATTAAATTTAAATCAAACATTGAGTCTATTATACTATACTTGCATATTTGTTTTTCACGCACTTACAAAAACGTAATTAAACACCTCTTGAATTGTCGATACTTTATAGAACTCTATTCCATCGGACACTTTCGCGGTTTTCTTCCATTCCAACAGGTCACGGTGGTTTGCTTCTGGATATAGAAAGGTTTTTATGCCCGCACGTATTCCCCCAGTTATTTTCAAGTCTAGTCCGCCGATCGCGGTGACTTCTCCCTGTAAATTGATTTCGCCAGTTATTGCTAGATTATTCTTTATCTTTTTATTGTTAAATATACTAAATATGGCTGCGGTTATTGCTGCTCCCGCTGATGGACCGTCTTTGGATACTGCTCCTTCGGGACAGTGAATGTGTAATCCTTGACATTGCGTCTCCTTAAATTGCACCAATAATTCCTTCTTCACGTCGTTTGGGGTTAGGTTCCACGCCAACGTTTTGGCGACATTCATACTTTCTTTCATCACGTCTCCTTGCAATCCGGTTAACCGTAGTTCCAGGAACGAAGATGATGGATATAGCAGCGTTTGTATTGGTATTATTCCGCCCCGACCCAATGCATTCGCCCAGAGCCCGTTGATTATTCCGACTTCTGGACACTTGTGTATCGTTTTTTCCGTGATTTTGTGGTATTTTATTAAATACTTATTCTCCAAGTTATCCTCGGTAATTATTATCGGCAACTCTATGTCCGTATCGCTCGCATTTTTCAATATATCCAAGTTGATTTCTCCAAATAGATCAAACAACAACTCTTTTAATTTTCTAACGCCTGGTTCCAATGTATATTTCTCTATTATGTGTTCTATCATGCTGTCCGATATATCCACGATATTATCAAACCCCATTTTGGTATTTATCTCGGGCAATATATATTTCTTTACTATTACCATTTTGTCGTCTAGCGATAGGTTCTCAAACTTGATGCGATGTATGCGATCCAATAATACACGGTCTATTTGGTCTGGGTCATTATATGAAAATATAAAGAGAGCCTTTGATAAGTCAATGTTTATTCCGCTGAAATATTTATCTTGAAATGTATCATTCTGCGTTTGGTCTATTAAATGGGTAAATATGCCGATTATTTCGCGCCCGTTCTCCGTCTTGCTTACTTTATCTAGTTCATCAATATAAATAATTGGGTTCATACATTTTGCATCCATCAATATGTCTACTATCTTACCCCACGTTGAGTTCATATATGTATAGCCGTGTCCTTCAATCGTGGAACCATTACACGACCCGCCCAACGCAATAAATGCGAATGGGCGAGAACTTCCATCTGCGTTCTTTAAACAATGCGATAATCCCTTCTTGGCGAGTGACGTGTTGTGTGCAACTGTAAAATCACCTAATAAAAATCGGGAATTACCATCAATCTGAAATCCGTAATAATCATCTTCCTCCAATGGAATCACGCTAATGCCAGTATTCATTGGATCCTTTATTTGTTTGTGAGGGCGAGCTTTTTTGCGTTGTAATAATACTGGTATTTCATCCATTCCATTAACCGTTATTGTTATGCGATGATATGTTCCCCATCTTTTTTCGCCCTTATACATACACGATTTTTCACATTCTTGCATCATTCCACGCATTCCAAGACTTCGCACCAAAAATAATATGTCATCTGCTAATGCTTTATTCTTTTGAGTAATTTCCAAACTATTATTCGTAGGGTTATGGTATCCATCGCTATCTATTAAACCAGCAAGTAATTTTAACCTGTTTTCCCTTGAATTGTACTTATACACGTCTGGAATGTGTTTGTTATGTATGAGATTGTATTTTTTTAAAATGTTTAAAAATGCATTTCTGGAATAATCACATCCACCTTTCTTGCCAGTTGTAATATGATAAGTAATTTCGTTTTTTGTTCCCATCTTGCCTTGTTTAAGGTGAAGCCCGTATTGGTTGGCATATTTATTAAAATACTCTACTATTTCGGGGTCTATTGTTGTTATTCTAAACGTGGTTTTATCACCATCGCCTAACCAATAACCCAAAGCATATGGTTCCATATCTACCTGCTGTTCTACAAAATCCACTCCAACTTTGTATCCTTTCAAACATTCTTTCAACGATGGCGGCAGACTTAAATAATCTTTTATGCATATATCAACAATGTCGTTTTTATAATAGCGTTTTCCCATTATAGTTTTGTGCCTGTCTCCGTTTCTATTTGGTTTTGTCATTTTAAGACTCAGTATATGGCTTTCATTCACTATATAATCATCGCCCTTTACTTGTTCTATGCGATACATTTTTTCTCTTCCTGCGCCCAATGCCAACACATTACGTGGTTTGCTGTCGTCACCCATCAACTTATCATCGGTTGTTATATCTTGAACCATTTTTATTTTTCCGTTTGATAGCATAATGGGTGTATTCTTTTTGAAACACTTGCCGATGCCTGGTGAGCCTTCAAACCCAAAACAGTAACCTGTTTGTTCTCCGTTCATCCATTGTCCGATTATTTTCATTATTTGGTTCTTCGCCCGCCGATGTGCATATATGGAATTGTCCAGCACCGACAGGACATCAGAGAGTGTATTTTCTACCTTCTTTATGTTCTTGTTCAATGTTTCAGTATCGGTTATTATTCTCGTCAAGGATGACTGCGTTATGTCAGCCATTACCTTGTCGTATAAATCATATAAAATCATTGGTTGTTCCTTCTTGGCCTTTTCCAAAAATTCGGCGATCTTTTTTATCTGCATCGGCTTTGTTTGGTTTGACGTGATTATTTTTACATCTACTGCGTGCGTTTTTGCGTAATTATTTATGTGTTGCACTACAACGTTTATTTGTTTTAAACACAAGCCATTTAACGTGGTTTCTATGATTGGGCCAATGTTCTCGCGCGAGTATTCCATAATCGCTTTTGTTCCTTTTATTATATCTAACACAGTGTACATCTTCTTTGATGAGATTTTCAACTCTGGAAATAGATTTTTCACGATGGTTAATATGCGACGATACCATTCATTCAATATCTTTATTTCTTTCAATGCAGGTTCCTCGCGATATACTCCAAACGGTATTTTTATCAACCCTTCCAAGTATTGTTTGGCTTTTAATCCCATCTCGTCTGGTTTACCCTTTATTTCTTTTAATTTTAACATCGCCTTTTCTTTTACAATGTCGTCGGCTTTCATTAAATATATTTGTTGTTCTAGTGACACTTGACTTACGTCGTACTTTTGCATCATGTTGTTTGCAGTCGTAAGCGCGTGCTTCACCACTTCTTTGAAATTCTTCTTTATTTTGTACGGCAGACTTTCGTAAAAGAATTGCAGTTGTTGGTTTTCCGCCCCGTCCGTTGAATTTACTGATAACATTTCATATAACAAATAACTTATGTAATTTACATCATTGTCGTTCTCGTTGATCAATAAATTTATCAATAATCCCCGCTGTGAATATATGTCTAATTCCAAAAATGATTTCATCGTTACGTCTAGTTTATTTTGTTTCGTTATAGTCACGTCGCGTATAACGGTAAACATCTTTTTTATAATGTCGTCGTTCCCACTTATCAGAACGTCTTTTAATGTCATAGTTTCTCTTATTCTACTTATTATGTAACTTTCTAACTGTCTACGCCCGCAAGATAGATTCGCGATGTCTTCCATTCTTGAATTGACGTACTCATTTACAATGCAATCCAGTTGCACGTCGTCTATTATGCCCGTTATTAATAAACTCTTTTTCGCCTTTTCGTTCTGAATCACTAACCGTATTCCATAAACCCGCTGATACAATAGCTTGGTTCCCGAGTCAACGTCAAAACATTCAAACGACGCCGCCTCTGATAGATTTAAGTCGTCTTCGGTTATTTTATTTGCACATATTTGCACAGGATTGATCGCTATTTTGTGATTTGGCTTCCAATGGAGCACTTTATATCCTGTTGGTTGTATATATTTCTTGATTAAGTTGTATTTATCTTGCATAATTGGATTTTGTATCTGCATATTTTTAAATTCGGTTCCAAAACTTATAAATAACAAATCATCTATGGTGTTTGTGCCAAACCCACAAATAATCGTTGATAACTTGTCTATTACTTGTTGACATTCCGCTAGATTGTTGTCTACATCTGCTTGTTTTTCACACAGGATTATTTTTTCAGTTAGAGTTTTAGATTTTGTAAATAGATCACCGAGAACACTTATCGACAATGAGGCCTCATTATCACTAAATATTCTGTCTTTTTTGTTCTTTTTTATAGATGACATTGTTTCGCGGATTATTTCCTGTATATAAACGATCTTACTCGCAATTAGTTCTATTGTTTTTTTTATATCGTCGGGCGGTTTAAGCAATTTCTTTGGTTTGCTTATTTTGGTTTGAATATTCATAGTTATACATTATCTTATTATTAATTTTCGTGTTTCTTACTAATCTTACTCTATTATGTAAAATAATATAAACAGTAAATTGTATTATTTATATCCATCTCTGTAATCTAACTTGTAATACTATGGGCATTCCAAGTTACTTTTCACACATCATTCGCAATTATTCTAATATTGTTAGAAATTTGCGTTTCTTTAAAGAGATTGTCGGGTTTCGGTTTGAGCACCTGTTTATGGATTGCAACTCTATTGTATATGATGCGGTTCATTCTCTTGAAAAACGTGTAAATGCGGGGGAAATCGCCCAGGATAGCGACCTGGATACCATTATTATTAATGATGTTATTCAAAAAATAGATGCATACATTTCCATTATTCGCCCGTCCAAAACTATATATGTCGCCTTTGACGGGGTCGCGCCATTCGCCAAGATGGAACAACAGCGCACCCGTCGGTATAAGTCCCATTTTATTAGCAATGTTCAATTCACGGATTCTGCATTGCCGCCGACATTTGCCTGGAATACGTCGGCAATTACTCCTGGCACTCGGTTTATGGAGAAGTTGTCCAATCGCATGAATTATCATTTTAAAAACTCGGAACAAAAATACAACGTAAAATCCACTATTATATCGTCATCTGATGTGCCTGGCGAGGGTGAACATAAATTATATAGTTACATTCGCGATAACAACTTAATCAATGACAACATTGCGGTATATGGGCTAGATTCCGATCTTATTATGTTGTCCATTTTCCATTTGGAATATTCTAAAAATATCTATATTTTTCGGGAGGCACCTGAGTTTTTGAAGAATTCTATTCCGATTGATTCCCGCGGCGATAATAATAATGAACCACATTTTTTAGATATACGTTTATTGGCTACCTCCATTTTATCTAATATGAATTGCGAACATTCGCATGCTGACAGAATAGACGATTATGTTTTTTTATGTTTCTTGTTGGGCAATGACTTTTTGCCACATTTCCCCGCTATGAATATTCGCACACACGGCATTGATGTTTTGTTGGATATGTATCGCATCTATATCGGAAGACATCCTGATAAGTTTTTGGTTTCTCGCTCTTCTGGCAAGATTTATTGGAAAAATCTGTCATTGCTTATTAGTGAAATTGCGAAGAAAGAACACGAGTTCCTGATGCAAGAGTATTTCGTGCGCGACAAGTTAGATTATCGTAAGTTTCCTGAAACCACTCCCGCCGAGAAGGAACAAGTCTTTGTCAATGCGCCGATTATTTACCGTCACGATGAGAAATATATATGCCCCAGCGAGAACCATTGGGAAGATCGTTATTATAAATTGCTGTTTTCTGCCTATCGCAAACCAAACCACATTAAACCCATTTGCATTAACTACCTAGAAGGGTTAGAATGGGTATTTAAGTATTACACAGGCGTTTGCCCTGACTGGAAATGGAAGTATAATTACCATTATCCCCCATTGTTCGGTGATTTATGTAAATATGTGCCGCATTATGATACTGATTTTTTAAATGCTATCTTAACTGCGAATAGCAAACGTCCATTTTCTCCATATGTCCAATTGTCTTATGTTTTGCCGAATTCAAAGCTGGATTTGCTGCCGAAAGACATTGCACTTTTTTTGAAAAACAATTACAAGGATTTGTATCCTGAAAAATATGATTTGTGTTGGGCGTTTTGTCGGTATTTATGGGAAGCCCACCCACTGCTTCCTGAAATCTCGGTTGACTTGCTTGAACAGTGGGACAGACAGTTCAGTTTCTGGAATTCGGATAACGATAAGAAGTAGATTGGCTGCAATGTTGGTCAATCGGGTGCATTTTAATAAATATTTAGGTAATCTATCATAATATTTATTGAATTATATTAACAACTGCCGATGGAAGATCGTTGTATGGCGTTTATTCTGCGAGAGGCTTACCCTTCTTGGGACCGCCAGAAAGAGCTACAGGAGCGGGAGCTACGCGATCAGGAACAAGATTAACATTCTTGGCACTGCCAGCAAGGGCGACAGGAGCGGCAGCATCAGACATAGTAGCAGGAGGTGCAAGAGCGACAGGAGCGGGAGCAAGTTTAACCTGCTTGGGACCGCACGCAAGAGCGGGGGCGACGTCAGACATAACGGCAGTAGATGGTTGCGCGATAGCAGGCATATCTGCGCTAGGGTTCTTATTGTCGATCCCTTCTTTGGATGCAATGCCATTCTTCACTAATAAAACCATATACAGTGCAATAATAACAGGCACAACTGCCAACGACCAAGAAATAATCTTATATCCATTTGAACATAACCATTTCAACCCCAGCGCCCAAATTCCGATAAACGCCACCTCTGCTACAAGCATTTCCGTTTTAAGTCCAGCTAAAAATGTGCCGATTATTATCGCGACGCCCAACGCGATATTTAGATACGCAGGGGTGCAATACTTGCTAAACACAATATTTTTCATGTATACTGTACGTAAATATATTATATAGCGCGCTAATTGCCTCAATATTAAAGAAAATTCTTGCCAAACAGTTGACATTATAAAATTGAATCCATTTAATGCAATATACTTTAATCAACCTGACACTTTAAAAGGTAATTTACAATGGATGCTATAAAGCAAGTGGTTGCAATCTACGGATTATGGATAGTTGCACACTTTTGTGCACCGTTTATGTACGTGCGGTGGTGCGTGCCATTCTCATTTGTGGGGTTTATTATGTCGCCGTTTGTTGCCACAATGCCTTATTGCACCGCATTAAGATGGGTGATTCAGACCAGCGGTGATACTATTATGACAATGTTTGTATTATTAGGAACGTGGTTAATTAGCAAAATAATGCAATTAGGTAGTAGTTAAAACTATAAATTAAGCAAATTAGAAAAATAAATTAAGTTGTATGTTTGTTTTATTATATTGCACTATAATAACAGATAGCAGACGGAATGAATATAATGTATTTTCTTATGGAAAAATTCTTTGAAGAAGAATGGATAGCTGCATTAGGCATTTTAACGACGAGCGTATTGATAACATTGCTACGCGCGAATGGTCTTTCAACCGCTATATCAAAAATAATAACTGCGCTCCAAAATGGTGAGAAATTGGTGTCATATGAAATGTTAAAATGGTTTGCATTGGTGAGTGGACTGTACGTCGCATTCTATTATATATATAAATTATTTCAAATTAAGTTGTTAACAAAAATGCGACAATGGATACGGCAGCAACTATTAAGTATATTGTTAATACGCAATAATGAGAATTATTCAGCCATTAATTTTACTAAGTTGGCGGCCCCAATTACCCGATTGTCGACAACTATTTTTGTTACGGTTAGCGATTGGTTGTCGTATATAATACCAAATTTAATGTTCTTGCTAATAATGGCAATATACTTTTTATATACAAATAAGACACTTGGCTTGTTATTTATATTGGGCAATATGTCAATCATTTCTTATTTCTGGTTTAATATGCAATCTATGGTAGACAGCAATGATGTGTATGAGAAGAGCGTTCACGAAACTGAAAATTATATGCAAGAAATATTAAATAATGTAGAAAAAATTATTTACAGCGGACAGGTAAGGAATGAAGTAAAAATATTTGGGGAAAAATCGGATAAGACGGCAAGCGATGCATACAATTTTTATTTGACATCTTCTAATCACGCAACAGTATTACAATTAATATCAAATATTACAATTGTTGGCCTGCTTTGGAAACTAATATCGTTGCATTTTAATGGTGATTTGCCTGTTTCTACAATAATAACATTTGTTACAATATTAACTATGTATAGAGAAAATATAATGACAATTATAACCCAGATATCAGATTCATTGGAATGTCAAGGACGCATAAATACTGTATTGGAAAATATACAAGGGTTGGATGATGTAACCGAACTACCGAAATTCGTTGAAGATAACGCAGATGATCTGGGCGTGATAACATCTATAAAATATGAAAACGTTACGTGTGAACATACAGGGACGAAAGAAATAAATGCAGAGATACGTCCAGTTGGAGGAAAGATCATTGGAATAAGGGGAGATTCGGGGTCTGGTAAAACGACGATGATAAAAATGTTGTTAAAAATGATCCCAATAACAAGCGGTCGTATAACAGTAAATGGAAAAGACCTAAACGAGATAAGTCCTAATCAAATAAGAAGATTGATTACGTATGTTGATCAAAAGGGTAAGATGTTTGATCGTAGTGTAGAGAGAAACGTGTTGTATGGATGTGGGTTAGGAGAGTGTGAGTTAGGAGTGGAAAGGGTGAAGCGAAAAAGAAGAGTGGGAGAGATGTTGATAAAGGAAGAGAAAGAAGTAGAAGTAGGAGAGAGATGGTCAGGAGGAGAGCGACAAATGTACAATGTGTTGAGCGGAGTGATAAAGAGAAGTAAAATCTTGGTGTTAGACGAGCCGACAAATGCAGTAGACGTGGAATTGAAATCGGAGTTATTGGAAATGATAGAAGAAGAGCGAAAAAGGAAGGAATGCATAATAATAATCTCGCATGACAAAGAAGTATTCCCGATGTTTGATGAAACGATCTACGTGTAGGCCCGCCGATAGGTAGCACGAGAAGTCTGTTGAGAAGTCCGTTGAGAAGTCCGTTGAGAAGTCCGTTGCGAGGTTTGGTTGCGAGGTTTGGTTGCGAGGTTTGGTTGCGAGGTTTGGTTGCGAGGTCCGTTGCGAGGTTTGGTTGCGAGGTCCGTTGCGAGGTCCGTTGCGAGGTCCGTTATTGCCCGTAAATGAATGATGCAGCCCGTAAATGAATAACGACCCACTTCTTATTATCCCACTCATTTCTGAATAGCCAATAAAAGGGTCATTCTTGATGGGGTTTTCTTTTAATTATTATCAAGGTTCTCGTTACTCTTGAAAATAATTGGTATAATAGGTAAATAGAATGGTTGAGTGTCATGCTGACAGAGTAGATCAAAGAGTGAATGATATAGTAGATTGTCGTCTGCCATTTGCTTTTAAACCAAGCAACCAATGTAACATAACGGGATAGTCGTATCTAAACAAAAGTCTATTCAAGAAACTGAATATAACGATACATTTATTATTGAATAAAAAATTGATTAGTTCTTTATTCAATAATAAATATATTACAATACTTAAACTGCAATCAAGAATGAACGGAATAGAACCCACTATAGATATTGATAAACAACAAATCATAACGCAATTTAATAATAATGTTAAAGGGGTTGAAATATGTTTAGAAGGACAAAATATAAATCACGATGGAAAAGAAGGTCATTGGTTAGAAACAAAAATGGGTATACAACATAACGCAAAAAATGAGCCTGATATTAATGGATATGAAATGAAAAAGTCTTCAACTAAAATTACACTGGGTGATTATAGTGCAAGTGAATATGCGTTTTCAAAAAAAAAAAGAAGGAATAGCATAAATGAGATGAATAATTGGACGGATGAAGAGAAAATGGATAGAACTAATTATATTAGGACATTTGGAAATCCAAATCCAGATAAAAATAACAGATGTTCTTGGTCAGGACGTTGTGTTCCAATATATGGTAGTTGGAATTCCAATGGACAAATGCTAGCAATAACTGAAAATAATGACATAGTTGCTTATTATTCGTTTTCAAAAGATACACGAACTATAAAAACCGATTTTCCAAGATTCTTACAAAATGATAATATAGTAATTGCTTTATGGAAAGCATCAAAACTGAAACAAAATATTGATAACAAATTTAATAAAAAAGGGTTCTTTATGTGTAAAAAAATAGACAATAAATATGAAAAAATTTGTTTTGGAAAATCATTTAATTTTGAGTATTTTATAGAATGTATAAAAAATAAAAAGATTATATTTGATAGTGGAATGTATGACGGGAATAGTCGAAATTATTCACTATTTAGAGGATCGTGTTTTTGGAACGAATTAATCACTGAAGAGTATTAATTATATACTTACCAAGATGATACGCAAATCTACACGCAACTGCGTTTCCTATCTGCATGATAATATCTTTATTTGAACCATCTATTATATAATTATCGGGAAAACTTTGTATTCGTTTTAGTTCCATTATAGTTAATCTTCTAATTTCTGTTTCGTTATATCTAACTAAAGCATCATAACCATCTTTCCAATATCTCGCAGGAATAGTATATGAAGGTTTATCAAAGTCTAACATCTGAGCTCCAAAACCAAACCCCTTTTCTTTATTTACTCCCTTTTTATTTGCTATTCCCGCTAATGCTTTTTCACTTAAATAATATTTTTTATCTACATCTGTTCTTGGTATTAATATATTTTTAACAGATATTCTGTCTTTTACTGATGGTATAATTGGTTCAGGTTCTTTTGGTATAATATTTAAATCTTTTCTAATTCCTATAATTATAGTGCGTCTTCTATTTTGTGGAACTTCAAAATCACTTGCGTATAACTTATTAATTATACAATTATAGTTTCTATTCAATTGTTCCATTACAATATCAATTACCTTTTCACCATTTGATGTTTTTTTTGAAAGCATACCAATTACATTTTCCATAATAAACGCTTTGGGTTTAAAATAATCAAGATATTTAACATATTCCATAAATAGAGCATTTCTTGGATCATTTTTATCCCTTTTTCCAGCAATACTGAATGATTGACATGGTGGCCCCCCAACCAAAATATCTATGTTTTTATTTTCTTTATTGTATAATTCGTTAAATTTTTCAGGAGACAACTGTGTTAAATCTTCACAATATGCTTTATGTTCAAAATTTTTATTATAACTTGCAACTGCTTTATCCCAAATGTCTATTCCTGCAATTATATTTAATCCTGCATCGGTTAAACCTTTTGACATTCCTCCGCACCCACAAAATAAGTCAATTACATTTAATGTTTCGGTTATAGGTGCAATAAGAGATGGTGAGAGTTCATTAATAACATCTTCGCATATTAAAATATTCTTATATTCTTCGGCATTATTACTTGTTTTATTTTTGGAGTTAATCAGTTCTATTAATTGTGGTTTATTTTTTGAACTACACTTTGTAATGCCCAATTCTTTACACTTGTCTAATAAGTCAATTTTACTCATTTTTAAAATGTCCATTTGTTCTGTTATGTTTATTGCAATATTACTTTCAGTGTTATTTAATTTCAATGTTATATTTAATTCAATCAATTTTTCGTCTACTGCTTTATCTATTAACGCCTTAATTTTGTCTGTTTGAATTTCACAAGGATTTTTACGACTAATGTGTTTGTCGTAGTGTGATTTTTGAGAAAAGGTTTTAGCACATTTTTCGCAACTATATTTACCCATTTTAGTTAAAACAATATAGTACATCAATATTTTATTTGAATAAAAATTATGTAATAAATAGAATAATGTAGTTGTATTTTGTGCCGTTTTAAATGTGCTAGAGTGTAAATGGAATAGAGTAGGTATATTAAAAATGTCCCTTTGCTTGGTTTCAATTAAAGACCCACTTCTTATTATTCCACTCATTTCTGAATAGCCAATAAAAGGGCTATTTTTGATGGTTTTCTTGTAATTATTGTCAAGGTTCTCGTTACTCTTGAAAATAATAGGTATAATAGGATTCAATGGTTCAGTGCGCCAATGTGACAGTGCATCATAGAGTGACCAAAGAAGACTTATCAACGTGAACCTCTTTGAGAACATTGCGCATAATTTTGTCTTCAAATTTGAGATCTTCTTCTTTGCCGTAGCCGCCCAATGCCGCCTTGTGATATCGAAAATAGTCTTCACATACATCAGTGCCAATCTGTTCCACCGCGGGTTTGTTATCATTGTACCATCGCCACAATTCCTTCATGTTCTTCTTGGCGACGCCCCTGACCGCCTTGCGCATATTTGTCTTATCAGCGTCATCCTTCTCCCATTTGTCTGCATTCTTAATGTAGATGGTTTCGCGTTTTAGATCGGTGCAATGCAACGGTCGGGTATGCATCTCCATATCACGGAAGCGGTGCGCCATCACGGTAGAGATGCCTTCAATGAAACCAACCTGCCCAGTGTGAATGAACTCGTCACGAGTAACTTCAATGGAATTAATGAAATCATCCATGCTGATGGCATCTTTGCAGGTTTCATTGAGGAAGACGTTGAGATTGAACTTGTTGTTGGTGGTATTATTGTTGCAATTGGTGTTATTGCCAGCTTTATTGGCGAGTTCCATCATCTGTTTGTTTTGTTCAATCATAAGGTCTTTGAACTCTTGGTTTTGTTTCAACAGCTCAATAATGAGATTGTCTTTGAATGAGCAAGACATTCCATCATTGCTTGGGTCATTGTCAGATGTAATAGTATTCGCAAGTCCTTTGCACGTTCGTTTGTGTTTGCATAAACTAGATGCATGCTTGTACACGTTGCCACATAAACACATATATGCAGTGGAACTTTTCGGAACGTTTTCATTAGCATTTGATAGTCTAATATGTTTTGCAGTCATTAAATGTCTAATGTATTGACTATTTCGCTCGGATGTATAGTTGCAGATTGAACACACATATTGGTTTGAACAATCCGAACCAAATTCGTTAGTCTTCATTAGTATATACTGGCTAAACATTTTAGTTCTAAACCCTTTTGACCATAATATACTTAAAAAAGTGTGCAGCCAATGTTTTCAACGAAAAAACGGAATTCGCATCATTATGCTAACAACGTGTTTTTCCGAGAGGCCTTTTGCAACATTTACCTGGCACTTTTGAAAAATGGACATTTATATTCTTGTCCATTTTCACCGAGCGATGCCATTTCTTTTCTGGACTTTTTAAAGAGTGAATAGAGTAGTATAATAAAAAGTATCCCAGTGGGGGGCTTCGCCCCCCGTTTCTTATTTGTTTTAACCCTTTTACATTTCAAATGCCGATTTAGTTTTTTTCTAACTTTTTTAGTCTTTCGTCTACAATGTGTAGAATATTATAAATTGCGTCTAAATGCGCAACCAGTTGTTGGTCGTAATATCTTGCTAATGGAACTGATTTTGAATACCGATCATTGGCAATGTTCGTTTTTTTTTCATTTAATACATTATTTATTACCTTAAAATTGTATTCTATTGATGTTTTTTTATCGTTTTCATCTAATTCTTTTTGTTGGTTTTCTAATTCTAATATTCTTAGGTGTAATTGTTGTATTTCTTCTGAAATTGATGTCATGTTGTAAATATAAATGCTAATAAACTATTATTTATATTTCAATTTTATTATAAATAATGAGAGTTTGAACTGTGAAAAGGGTTAAAACAAGTGCAAATCCATAGACCCGCGAACCAATAAGATATACACTAGTGTGTGAAGGAGTAAGCCGCGCATCGTGGGGCAACCTGATGCATTGGCAATTTGACCTAAAACCCCGCCGAACAAGCTTTGGGTCAATCCATAAGTATATGGATGTACCACTAAAATAAATATAAACGCCGAGAACACGCTAATCTGCCATTTCGTATAACTAGAATCTGCCATTCTATATATTACCCAAGTATTATATGCGGGAGGGGGACAAAGTGATGCGTATAGTATGTTAAAAGGGTCCCATTCCTTGGTTTCAATTAAAGGGCCACTTCTTATTAAATCACTGGTTTCTGAATAGCCAATAAAAGGGCCATTTTTGATAGTTTTCTTGTAATTATTGTCAAGGTTCTCGTTACTCTTGAAAATGATAGGTATAATAGGATTCAATAGTTCAGTGTCACAATGTCAGACTACATCATAGAGTGACCAAAGAAGACTTATCAATATGAACCTCTTTGAGAACATTGCGCATAATTTTATCCTCAAATTTGAGATCTTCTTCTTTGCCGTAGCCACCCAATGCCGCCTTGTGATATCGAAAATAGTCTTCACATACATCAGTGCCAATCTGTTCCACCGCGGGTTTGTTGTCATTGTACCATCGCCACAGTTCTTTCATGTTCTTCTTGGCAACGCCTCGGACCGCCTTGCGCATATTTGTCTTGTCGGCGTCATCCTTCTCCCATTTATCGGCGTTCTTAATGTATATAGTTTCGCGTTTCAAATCCGTGCAATGCAATGGTCGTGTGTGCATCTCCATATCTCGGAAACGGTGGGCCATCACGGTAGAGATGCCTTCAATGAAACCAACTTGTCCAGTATGAATGAACTCGTCGCGGGTAACTTCAATGGAATTGATGAAATCGTCCATGCTGATGGCATCCTTGCAAGTTTCATTGAGAAAGACGTTGAGATTGAACTTGTTGTTGGTGGTATTGTTGTTGTGACAGTTGTTGTTATTTCCGAGTTTGCCTTCTTTGACTGCTTCTAATAATTGGAGTTGTTGTTCCGCCAATTGCTTGGATTGTTCCAACATAATTTCTTTGAAATCTTGATTTTGTTTGAGCAATTCAATAACAAGTTGTGATTGGTCAGATTTATCAGGTAATTTGTCGCACATAAGTTTAAACATCAATGCCATCATTTCCTCTGGTTTTGGTAAGGTGGTCTCTGATGTGTCTTGTCTGGGACCCGGACTGGGACCCTTGCATTTGTGTCTGTGCTTACATAATCCAGACTGGTGTTGATATGTTTTGCCACATTCACACATATACCCGTGCGACGACAAACCATTATCCATCGTTATCTGAATGTGTTTGCGCGTTAGTATATGTTTGTTGTAATCAGTCTTACGGTTAGTAGCATATTCGCAGTCATTACATATATACATCATAACGTTATTTTCATTTAACGACAATTGGTTATCCATTTTACCGTCTATATTATCCTAAAAGATATTATTGGATAACCAATTGTCGTTAAATCATTTTGACCATAATATATATTAAAAAAGTGTGCAGACAATGTTTTCAACGAAAAATCGGAATTCGCAGCATTATGCTGACAATGTGTTTTCCCGAGAGGCCTTTTGCAACATTTACCTGGCACTTTTGAAAAATGGACATTTATATTCTTGTCCATTTTCACCGAGCGATGCCATTTCTTTTCTGGATTTTTATAAAGAGTGAATAGAGTAGTATAGTAAAAGTATCCCAGTAGAAGGAGTAAATGAATGACCTATGGATTAATATAGCATGGGTCTGAATAATTACTGTATGTTCTCAAACTTCCAAAATAAAAAAGTGGTTGACCAAAATGGTCTCACTTTTTATTTTTATTTAAAATTATTCTAATAATAAACAGAATACACCATCGCGAGATTTTCCAATTTTTTCGTCGATTTTACTTTTCAAATATTCAATCGTTTTTCCTTTGCCTTTTAGATACCACTTACCATTATGCCCGTTTTTAATTATAACGGGACAACCGTGATTGACTGCTAAATCAATCATTTCTCCTTCTGTTGTAGTTTTATCAAACCCATACCACTCCACATCATTCTTGTGGAGTAAAATATCACAATTAGAATAACGTGTAATTCTGTTATAACTCATATTGCAAATAACAAAGTAATTTAATGTATTTGGTTGATGATATAAACTGAAAAGTATTTCAATTTTATCCTTGTATGTAATAAATTATATATTCAGCATATAGCCCACATTTTTGTGGGGGGCTTCGCCCCCCTATTCACAAGTACATACGGACGCGTCTGGTTTGCTCATAGCACATAAAGGCACATTATTTTTGGTATTACTAAAAAAGACGTTATCTATTGCAACCGTTTCGTACCATGTCGTGATATCGCCCAATATGCGAAGTCCAGAGAGTCGCGACAGAACCTGTATGAACTCACACTTGCTCGGCGCAGACCATTTTTTCAGACTATCTTGTGGGTTTTTCAGCCAGTTCACCGTTTCCACTAGTTCTATTTTGAAATGCGCAATCTTGTGTTCAAAGTGTATTTTGGAGAACCTGTGAGCAAGTTTTATTCCCGCATTGTATCCGCATTCTTTGCATTCTAGTTCGACCAGATTACCCCCCCTGTTCAGGCTCGCAATATCGCCTGCGAACAAGCCAATGGAGAAACTTATATGCCCGCCATACGCCGCGCCCTTGTTGCCCAGGAATTTGGCGGGTGCATTAAAGTACCACAATGATTTATCCTGTTCTCCGAATTTGCTATGATTGATGATGTCGTCCTTTGCATAAATATAATAATTAAATAATTTGCCGCGGTGATAGGGTTCAAACTTGGGAGCCGAAACCGCCCCCGCGTTGCCGAGTATAGTCCATCCTTCGTCTCCTGTCAGAAAATCACTGCCGACAATTGTGCCAGATTTATCCACAATAGTTACCGTTCCGTCAAATGACTTGTTCTTTCCGTCCGTTATCATAAACGAGAAGGCGTCCGACAGCGAACGAACAGACCATCTGGTCGTGGGAACATAGTATATGCGATTGCTTGACCAACTCACTACCGTATTTTTATCCGTGATTTGTTTGCCAGATATCGGATTGTACCCGTGCAAATTATATATCTGAGATAGTTGATATAACATTCCATACGTAGGAAGTTCCGAAATCACATAGGTTAGTTTGTTGCCGCAAGGATTAGCGCCCTTCAATCGTATCATATTCCCGTCTGCACCGTCATCGGCTACAACCGTTTGATGCATTGCAGTCAGTGTGCAAGCATAGACATTGTTCAAAACATACAGCGAGACCAACAACAGATGAACGGCGAATAACATTTATCTATATTGAACACGTGTAATTATATTATTTATTACATATGTTATTTGAATGGGCGGAGAACCGAACGGATTTGTCTTATAGGGTCTATTATAGAGTATTTTTACTCATTTATCCATAAGTCATTTCAAGGGCCATACCTTAATATCCTACTCATTTCTGCACAGCCAATAAAAGGGGGTATTTTCAGGGGTTTTGGTGCGAGGTCTTGTCAAGGTTCTCAATACTCTAATAAATAAATGGTATTATATAGATTGAGGGGGACAGCGTCGACTCTTCGCCAATGCATCAACCTCTGATAGAGTTACCGAGGGTGACTTAACTACTATTGAATTCTTCATCACAATCCGACTCTGCATCGCAGTCCTCGTCACAAGCATTTACACAAATACATTGCCCCGAGCTCTTCATTATGCATATATTGTCTTCTTTACCACACAATGAACAGGTTCCAGATTCGCCATTGTCTTCTAAAAAATAAATGTCATTCAGTCCATTGTCGGCAAAATAACCATCGCACAACACACATTTTTCAGTACTTGTATCATTTTGTGTAGGTGAACAGTTCTCGTTTTTACAAAGTTTTTTATCAGATTTGGACATTTGTATTTATTAGAATCAAATATTTATATGCTATTATAACTATTTAACTATACACCAATGCATCAACCCCCTCATCGAGTTAGGTCGACTTGATTTAAAAAATTGATTTAAAGAACCCCCAACATTGTGTGGTATAATAACGGAAAATGGTTAAATATAGTTGCGAAAAGTGCGGAAAGGACTTTGCCCAAAAGGGGCATTATACCCAACACTTAAATAGGAAAAATCCTTGTGTGAGTGAAAGTAAGGTGAAAGAAATCATTGAAAAGGTGGTTGTAGAAAAGATGAATGAGATGAAATACACGCCAATCGTTGAACCTATGCCAATCGTTGAACCTATGCCAATCGCGTTACCAGAAGCCAAAGAAGTAAACGAAGAAGCCAAAGAAGAAGGAAAAATGAGATTTATAGATTTGTTTTGTGGAATCGGCAGTTTTCATTATTCATTCAAAAAATTAAACTGGGAATGCGTAATGTCGTGCGATATTGATGCAGCAGCAAAAGAAACATACAAAGAAAATTATGGTATATTGCCTCTTGGCGATATCACTGAAATAGAACCCAAAGACGTTCCGAATTATGATATATTGTGTGCAGGATTCCCGTGTTTTGTAGCGGGAACAAAAACATTAACTAATAATGGCTATAAAAAGATCGAAGACGTTGAACTCGCCGACAAATTGCTCACTCACACTGGAAAATTCCAGCAAATTATAAATTTACAAAGAAAAGTGTACAACGGCGAATTGTTTGATATTAAAATCAAATATCACCCAGAATCAATCAGCGCAACCGAAGAACATCCGTTTTATATCCGCGAAAAAAAAGGGCAAAACATCTATGGAAATCCTGTATGGAAAAAGGCAAACGAACTTACAATGAATGACTATTTTGGAATGATTATTAACAACCACGAAATTATACCCGAATTTACTTTTGAAAAACCAATAAATCAATACAAAACAGAACAAATACATATCAAGTTGGACAAATTAGACTACTGGTTTGTTATGGGCTATTTTGTAGGCGATGGTTGGATAGAAGAAACCACAAAATGCGATGGACGAGGTATGCATAAAATACGATTTGCCATCAATAATAAAGACGAAGAAGAAGTATTTGAAAGAATAGAAAAAGTGATTCCAATTACAGATAAAGATTGCAATACTGGACAATGTAAAAAGTTTGGTTGTTCGAATTACACGTGGTATAATATTTTGAAACAATTCGGAAAATACGCACACGGCAAATTGATACCTGAATGGGTCCAAGATGCGCCAAAAGAATACATTCAGGAATTCATTAACGGATATATGAAAGCAGATGGTTGCATAAACAATAACAAGATTTTACAAATTACGACAGTATCGGGAAATTTAGCATATGGATTACAACGACTGTACTTAAAATTGGGTCATATATTTTCCATAAATAAATGCGTTCGTCCCAAAACGTGTGTGATTGAAGGTAGAACAGTGAACCAACGAGATACATATTGCATAAGAGGGACGTTACATAAACGACGAAACACATCATCGTTTATTGAAGATAACTACGTATGGTTTGCTCCGTTTAAAATCACAAAAAGAGCCACAGCGGAAATGCCTGTATATAATTTTGAGGTTGAACACGACAATAGTTATATTGTGGAAAATACAATCGTTCATAATTGCCAACCATTCAGTCAATGCGGCCAGCATAAGGGGTTTGACGATAAACGGGGAACATTGTTCTTTAATATAATGAAGTTTGTAGAACATCATAAACCAAAGATTATTATTCTTGAAAACGTACAGGGGCTATTAAATCACGATGGAGGCAAAACATTTGACAAAATCAAACAGGACATTGAAACGGCCAACTATGCGATTACATACAAAGTGATCAAGTGTAGTGACTACGGATTACCTCAAATGAGAAAACGCTTAATTATTGTAGGAATTCGAAACGACACAGAACTGGCGAAACACATTGACAAAGTTCTCGATTTCGATGAATATAAAAAAGAAACAACGTTAACTGAACTACTTGGCAAAAACTTTGAAAAAACAACCGCATATACGATTCGATGCGGCGGTAAGAATTCCCCGATTGATGATAAACACAATTGGGATGGATATATGGTCGACGGAAAAGAATACCGATTAACGAAAGAGGACTGTTTAAAAATACAAGGATTTGACGCAGATTTTAAATTGCGCGGAAATAAAAAAGACCAGTGGAAACAACTCGGAAATACAATTCCCACAATATTTACCGAAATAATAGGATTAAACATAAATAAATATTTAATGATGCGCTAGGCGGATATGGATGGAGCCACAGTCCACACCCTTATCATTCACATAGACCCACGGCATACATTCGTCGGTTGTTTTTTTTGGCATACCCTTGTTGCGAAATGAAATAACACTCTTTTCGATGATGGAATGAATGTATGATTCCTTTTCTTCTTCCGTATCACACAATATAAATGACGGCAAGCCGTTGCGGTTAATTATCAAAATGGAGTTACATTCATTCGCGGTTTTTTTGCTTCCAGTGCCTTTAAATGTAAAGTATACCAGCAGCTTTATTAGACTATTTTTGATTTCTGTATTATTAAATGACTGCAACTTACCAATTTCAATGTCTTCGCCAATAATGCCCTCTTTGCGTTTATCGATGTATTCTTTTGCTAACATATCGAGATGACACAATTCATCTTTTAAGTAATCGTTCTGAAACGCATTTGCAGAACGCGGTGTATGATTTATGATAGAGGGTTTTGCGCCCGTTTTTGATTTCATTGAAATATGGAGATGTTTTTGCGTTTTTAATAAAACGACAATGGTGTCGGCTTTTGACATAGCTTTTGATTTTTTTATATCGGCAACATTTTCGTATGGTTTACCCGTTTCAATGTTTATCACTTCGATTCCGTCTTGGGCATCACTTCCAAACAGCGATGTACAATATTCAATATCCATTCGTTTTTCAAACAGTTCTTTTTTATATTTGATTTCATCCTTTTCACCCTTGTTTCCTTCTTTTAGTACGGTTTCCATTTCTTTTGGTACGGTTTCCATTTCTTTTGTTAGAGTTTCCATTTCATATAGCATTGTATTGTTATTATTATTATTATATGCAAATAAATATTTCAATTTTTAGTAGAATAACCAATAATTGCCCCTTTTTATTGATTATTTGTAATTATTGTCAAGGTTCTCGATACTCTAAAAAATTATGATGGTATAATATATATAATAGAATGAGCGGCATAAACGATGACGCAGAAATTGATTTTGGCGTAGATTTTGATTTAGATGAACAAGAACCTCCGCGAGTTGAACCTCCGCGCGTTGAACAACAAGAGGCAGATAAAAAAGTAGCGAAATTGTCCGACGCAATATATGGGCTGAGCGAGACAGGGCAAGAACACGGGAATATATATACACGCAATGTCCCAATTGAAGACTTGTCAAATGCACGGCGCAAAGATATTATAGCCAAAGGAAAAAGGTCAAGAGCCGACTATGTTGGAGATGCGGAACTGAGTACATTTAACAATGCTTGGAGAGATGCAGCAGATGTACTAAACGAGCAAAAAATGCAAGAAACACAAACCAAAAAAAGAAAGAGAGGAGGAGGTAGAGCAAGAAAAACAAACACAAAAACAAAATCTAAAAAACAGAGAAAAAATAAATCGCGCAAATCAAGTCGTCGTAACCAGAAAAAATAAACAAATCGCTCTCAACGCGGCATAAAATTATGTGCGCCTAATATAATATGCTGTATAGAGTAATTGAACATTATGCAGATTTACCAGAAAAAATACCAATACAATCGCACGACTGTTTAATATGTTTGGAATATAAAACACACGACAATGCAAGACCGATAGACTGGAAAACTCAAACCACGTATTTAAAGACGTGTGAATGCGGAGGGCAGATGCACATGGACTGTTTAAACCAATGGTATGAAGTATCAAGTCTTTGTCCGATATGCCGTTATTTTATAATGAAAAAGGAGACGATGACATCAAATGCCGTGTTTTACGCGAATACGTACGGCAAGACGGGTGCAATATATTTTATGTATTTGTGTAACGTATTATGGGCCATAATGGGTTGGGGCGTACTTGGAATCATCTGTATTCGCCAAATATACATGGTGTATTTGCAAAATGAGGCGGTTAGATAGTCAAATCTTCATCGGTGTAAACTGGAACAAATGCTTTGTTTTACAAGAAAATTATTGTCAAGGTTCTCAATGATCTTGAAAATAATAGATATAATAGAATAGATTAGACGTTATGCTTATGCGACCACAGGCTCGGGAGCAACCGCAACCTCGGGCTCAGGAGCCATCTCCGCCTCAGGAGCAACCTCAACCGTAGGAGATGCAACCTCGCCCTCGCCGCCCTTCATCTTTCTCGCCTTACGCGACTTTCGCATTTTCTTAGTGGCGCGCTTGACGGCACCGAACTTGCCCTTCTTGGCGAAAAATCCAGCCTTTTCAAGGCGCTTCTCCTTCTTGGCGGTCTTGTGTTTCTTGGCAGACACAATGCGTCCCCACTTGTTCTGTAACAAATCCTTCTTAGCCAACCCTCCAGACGTATGTTTGGCAGTTCCGTGCCACACTTCAGCTCTAGAACCAACAGTATGCATAATGTATATATTTACAATAGAAATTTTTCAATTGTAAATCATTGAAACGTAAAGGAATGGAGTCAACGCATTTCCAAAATTCTCGGCGACCTACCCTTTATTTTACTTTACTAAAATCTATCCCTTACTTTACTAAATATAATATGTGGATAACAAAGTAGGGAGCGGGGAGTTTGGCTGGCTCGGATTACAACGTTCAAAGGTGTAAATCAATCATTTAGTCCACTCACCCCACAACAGTATTGTAAATTGTAATGTTATCAAGGGCCCAAGCCCAATCTACGCATACGCGCCATATAAGATGATTCAACCACGTCCTCGTCAGATTCAGCAGCAGGGGCACGGGCAGCGGAGGCATGATAAGAAGGAAATACGGGAGATGGATAAGCAGGAACAGCAGCAGGAACAGCAGCAGGCATTGATGCCGCCGCGCGCAATGTCGGTATTGCACCTATAACTATTTGTTGTTGCTCAACTGTTAACAACTCAGCTGGATTATAATACATTATATGAAAACTCCGTACATCACCAGATGGATCATTCATTATTGTATGGAAATTAGAATCATTTATTTCGATTATTCGTTTACTGGGTCCTAGTACGTCAATCATATAAACTGGAAAAACTGGATTACATTCCGTGCCTTCAGTTGGATTCGATGCCCTAGCAATTATAAATATGTGTCCAATCGTAGTCTCACTTAGATATCCAGCAATATATGCGTGCCCTGGTGCGAGCCCAGTAAACTCACCAGGCACACCAGTAATATGCTGCCACCAATGTTCAATACTAGAACAACGTCTAAAATCGTGGTTTCTATTGGTTAGGTACATCATTATACAATCCATTTGATCAGAATAAAACCCACCTGCTATTCCATTGTACGTCATTCTCATTAAATCTGCGGTTCTTAAATCAATATACCCCAGCATTTGTATCGCGGTAATAAAACAATCCATATTGTTTTGGAATGTTCTATTAAACTCATCAAACTGGGTATTCGTAATAGGCACCATCATTGGAGTTAAATGTATATCTCCACCAAACCCTCCCCCGTTGTATATTTTGGATCGTTTGGATCGTTTGGTTCGACCGCGCGTTTTTGCGTGCTTTTTCGCCCGGCTCTTTCGGCGTGAGGTTCGTCGGCCCTTCTTCTTAGGACAGTTAACCACGCTAGTGGTGTGGGGCGAGAAATATTTATTAAATTCCGATATAAATTCCGAGTCTGGGTTATTCGTGGACTGTTCATCGGCCATATTATACCTTATATAATATACCTTATATAATTGCAAATCCTTAATATGTATAACTAAATGTACATTTGAATCGCGGTATTGTCAAGGTTCTCTATAATCTTGAAAATAATTAGTAAAATAAAATGGTTATACGTCACGAGAGAAAAGTTTATGGGCCGATCTCTTGACCGATTTCTTGGACATTGTCTTGGACCAGTTATCGGAAGGGGCTTTGGACCAGTTATCGGAAGGGGCTTTGGACCAGTTATCGGAAGGGGCTTTGGACCAGTTATCAGACATAGTCATCGATGGAATATCCAACATCGTACTGACGGAGGACGCGGGACGACTGGCAGCAATAGGACCAGCAACGACGGCAGAGATCGCCTTATGGGTCTTGCGTGTGCCACGGCCACTAACACACTTAAATTCGGCATTTCTAACGTGCCCCGTTTTGCACGCCTTAACACACCGTCTAGTACGCGGATTCATTTCCATTCCATCGGGGCAACCCAATCCAGTCGGCTTAACACACTTAAATGCTGGATCTCTAACTTGCCCAGTCTTGCAAACGGCCACACAGCGTTTCGTAAGCGGATTAAATTCTTTGCCAACGGGACAATCACGAATAATCTCCGTATTGTGCATTGCTGCAGCAGGGTCAATTACGACCTTAGCAGTGCTTTCAGCAATTGCCTCCGCAACCTTCATTTCCGCCGACACCTTATTCGCAATCAAATGGTTCTCAATATGCTTATTATGTTTTTCAAGCAGTCCGCTAGTCGTCAAAACGTCTTCATATTGTGCTAATAATTGTTCGGGAGTAGAACGTAGAAATACTCCCCCGTTCAACATATTCACACCAATGTTCATCACATTTTTATAAAATTCATCAAACAATAAATGCTTAGACCGATGTAGAACAAACATAAGCGCAATTCCAAGACCATATGTATCAACACTATCAATAGATTTATCAATAAATCGGTTGTAAGATTCATCCGTCGGTTCAAATTTAAGAACATTTCTAAACGCATTGTTTGTAGACACCCCGGCAACTTTGTCTATTTTTGATTTACTCGCATTAAAATGGATCACACTTTTAAAAAAATATTGGCAATTATCCTCAACCGACTCGGCGAATTCTCTATATGCCCTCTTACTCTTTCCACTGCTCGACGCCGCCGCCATATAATCGTCTTTATTCCAATAAACAGCTTCAAGCGGAAACGACCAATGATGTTTATCGCCGAGCCAGTTCACCGATCTTTTCGCATCAGAAATACGCGTGGATTTCTTCTCCATAAACCCGAAATCAATAAAATTCGCGCGATTCGTAGCCAGGTCATATACGATATTTTGTTGTTTTAGATCGTGATGAACCACATTATTGTCGTGTAATACTTTCAACCCATAAAAGAGGCGGACGGCTTCTAACCAAAACAGCTCAATAGCATCCACGTGTTCCTTGGTTTTTGTCCAAGTGCGAACCTCCTGACCAAATTGCTCGAGATCTTGTCCGCCATACTTCATCACGAGCAACGAGTAGTCGTCCATTTTCACCGGGTCAAATTTCCCCGAGGGGCACTTGGATATAGACCGTATATTACTTAATATTCTGTCCGGCTTACATTTGCTGGGTTTACCTAAATAAAACTGCTTTCGTTTGTCGGCGGCATCAATAAGTGCAAATTCGTTCAGTTCTTTCAATGCATTTGCAGAAGTCATTAACTTGGAAATATCGGTTTTGTTACGCCGCGGTGCATCACGGCACTTCATAGGTGGTCGGTGAGCACACCCATATGTGCCCTCGCCGATAACATCGGAGGGCTTATCAATATCAAATGCCGACATTGTATAAGTAAAGTATTGTATAGTATATTATGATATATTATGCAAATTTATTGTAATTATTGTCAAGGTTCTCGACACTCTTGAAAATAATAGGATCAAACAGTCAGCGCGCTGCTCTTGTCAACGTGAACCTCTTTCAGAACATTACGCATAATTTTCTCTTCAAATTTCAGGTCTTCTTCTTTACCATATCCACCCAACGCCGCCTTGTGGAACTTGAAGTAATCCTCACAAACATCGGTACCAATCTGTTCTACCGCGGGTTTGTTATCACTGTACCATCGCCATAACTCTTTCATATTCTTCTTGGCAACGCCCCTGACCGCCTTGCGCATATTTGTCTTATCCGCGTCATCCTTCTCCCATTTATCGGCATTCTTAATGTAGATGGTTTCGCGTTTCAAGTCGGTGCAATGCAACGGTCGGGTATGCATCTCCATATCACGGAAACGGTGGGCCATCACGGTAGAAATACCTTCCACGAAACCCACTTGTCCAGTATGAATAAACTCGTCACGTGTAACTTCAATAGAATCAATGAAATCATCCATACTGATGGCATCCTTACAGGTTTCATTCAAGAACACATTGAGATTGAACTTGTTGTTGTTCGTCGTATTATGACAATTGGTACTGTTGTTGGTATTACCGATTTTGCCATCTTTGACCGCCTCTAACAATTGAAGTTGTTGCTCCGCCATCTGGCTCTGTTGTTCGGCCAATTGCTTGGACTGCTCCAACATAAGCGCTTTGAACTCTTGGTTTTGTTTGAGCAATTCAATGACGAGGGCAGCGTCAAACTGGGGAGGTTGAGAAAGTACATCTTCATTCGGGGGGTCATCCGTCGTATGTTTGCACACCCGCTTATGGTACCACAGACTATTTCGGGCAGTATAACTCTTACCGCAATCGCAGACAAATTCTGCAGCGGCATTATTAGGGCTTATTTCCGTTCTAGATGTTCGGTTTAGGTGTTTTGCAGTCAATAGATGGGTCTTGAAATTGCTATACTTGCTGCATTTAAAGTTACATTTGTCACAGAATAAATTACAGGCATTTTCTGGCATTTTATTTGTTCTAAATCGTTCTATACAATAGAACTAGAAAATGCCTCTAAATCATTTGCCCATAAAATACTTAAAAAAGTATGCAGCCAATGTTTTCACCGAAAAAACCGAATTCGCAGCATTATGCTAACAACGTGTTTTTCCAAGAGGCCTTTTGCAACATTTGCCTGGCACTTTTGAAAAATGGACATTTATATTCTTGTCCATTTTTACAGAGCGATGCCATTTCTTTTCTGGACTTTTATAAAGAGTGAATAGAGTAGTATAGTAAAAGGGCCCCCCTTCCCACGAATAAGTGGACCTCTTCAATACAAATGATGTATTAAAAAGCTGGCCAGGCCAAACAAAACATCAATCAATAAATAGACCCAAGCACCCTTGTTACCATTAATCGCATTATAGGCAAAAAGAAAGTACAATAAACCGTGGATGGGTCGTAACCTATTCCACCAAATTTTATCACCAAACACCTCGGGACCAGTTTGCCGCCCATCAGTCAAATAAATATACATGAAGCCAATCGCAGGTAATAATGCTAAATACCCCAAATATTTCAACCAAACAACGTTCGCAATCATGGCAATATACACAAAAAGCGACCTCGTTCCAATACACCCAACCAAAAACAGTAAGAATCGTTTTTGTAAGTTTTTAGTATTGTTCATATCAATGATATAGTATATCATAAGAATATAACATAGTTATCAAGAAAAAGGAATAAAAATAACCGAACAATATAATACAACTACAATATGCCTCTGTCGGCTCAGGTCTTCGCCAAGAATCTAAAACCAGGAAAAAAATACGTGATAGAAATACAGTGGAATATCACGAATGACCTACGAATGCCAAAAACATATACCATGATGGGAACATATGTCCAAGCCGATTTCGTGAGAGGGCGAACACAGTCATTTGACAGCGGACTAAAAGTACTACGAACCAAGTCGAGATATGAAACCACATTCAATGTGGACGGAAAAGATATCACAGTAAGCGCGGTAAACAAGTTTTACGAAGTAATCGAACCCGAGCCAGAACCGTTTGCGGCATCAGCCGCCCTATATGCATTGCCGCTACCCAATGATTTGAAGAAGTTCATCGGAACATATGTACCGGAAATAATGCCATTGAAGTACAGACGCAATCGTACCACCCAACTAATCTAAGTATTCCGAACAACCGAATAAGTATTACAAGAAGAACAAAGAAAAATATGACTATAATATATAATATAAATGACTTGGGAAACAACAAGAGAAACATATGAAGATTCATTGGGAATACATTCTAAGCAGGCTACAAGATGGGGAACTGATGGATCGAGTGTAGTAATAAGAGACGGCAAACAACATCAAATTAAGAACAGTAACAAAGTTAATAAATTGAAAGAAATATCAACCCGCATTGATGAAATTGACGAACAACTCAGTAAGAATCCACCAGATGACGTAAAACAATTATTAACAAATTTTAGACATTATCTCGTTGAAATAGATAGTGAATTTTTTAATTTTGTAATGGCGGGTCCTAATGGACATGTTATGCCAACATTGGCGACATTGTATGTATCAAATTATAATATGATGAATCAATTAGTGAAAGAAATCCAAGAATTACATAAAAAACTAGAACCGAATAATGAAACGCCGGTAGGTTCCGCGTATAATTATGCCATGTCAGCCTTAAAGAAGACGAGAATTGGAGGACGAAGAACGCGAATAAATAAAAAACAACAAAGAAATAGAAAATCGCGTAAGAACCCAGCCAGAAGATTGAGATAAGGATAACAAATGTAAAAAATTGAAACCTTTTATTAAGAATAAAAAATGGCATCAACTAAGACAGGAACAATATATTATGAACGTAGGTGCAGAGGCAGAGCCAATTTTGGATAACAATCAAGACGACCAGGACAATGCAATGCCGGGATGGTTATGGGGATTGTCAATGATTCTAATGCCGGCCGCAACAGGCTTAATCGGTGGATTGACCGGTATGTTAGAGAACGGATGGTTGCCCGAGACATTCAGATTAATGTTGAGCAACGCACAAGGAACGGAAGAAGCGGAAGGACCGCAAGAAGCGGAGGATAAGAATAAGGAGAAGGATGAGTAAACACAACCGAAAAAAAGAACAACAAAGAACAACAAAGAACAACAAAGAACAACAAAGAACAAAAAAGAACAGCAAAAAATGGCGCTAACCCCCTTTTTTGCTGCAACAACGCCCACAACCTAAAAACGCACCACCGCCCGACACATAGGGCAATTCACATAGTATTGACCAGACGCCGCATCATATTTTTTATTTTGTTCAGTATGCCCGCCCCAACATCTACCACAGAACGTGTGTTTGCAAGTAGCAACAACCATAGGACATTCATATTTCGCGCCATACGTATATACCCATCGATCTTTCCAAGATGCAGTGCATTGATCCCAGTGATACACAAACATATTATCGTAACAGATTGGACAGTCATTGGACTCTGGCTCTGACTGTCGCAATTCCCGAACAGGGGCAAATCCAGTCCATCGGTCAATGAGGGCACGCACCGTCCTGTTCTTAGAAAGCGTCATAGAAATGGGACATAGCGAATACTTGCGATTATACTTGTTCCCCATATGGTCGTGTGGCCACGTGGTTTTTTCATACATCGCATAGTTACTGGCGATATATCTCAATTCGTTGATAGCAAACGAACTGAAATCAGGACATTCTTTGCGCATCATACAATTGGCCATACTGTCAACAAGGTTTCGCCGACCATTCATATTACTATTACAGGCCCTGGACGGGTGCGACAAACTATTACAAAAGAGACATCGATTAGTAACGGTCTTATTCGCAGACACAGTCTTATTCGCAGACAAAATCATTTTATAATAACATAGAGTTCATTTAATATACTAACCATACAACCGGCAAAATAGTATTCAATTTTATACCATAGAATAATCTAAATGCATATTTTACACAGCATAAACTATTTTTATTATTTCAGATACGTTATAGCGTGTCACCTGAGGGTGCGAACTCAAATGTTCAACAATGTAAAATTGATTATACGGTTATATATTAATATATTAGTAGCAACATGTCATCTTTTACACAATTTATTAACCTCGATAAGAGACGAGTTCTAGACGGAACATGGAATAACCCACACGCAATACCTTTATATCGTGATTACTTAACAACCACGCTTGGTTTTACTAATATGGATGACTGGTATAAGCTTACCCCACATAATCTAAAAGATAATTATGGGATAGGATTATTTGCAAAATGCGGTTCTTCAACCATAACAGTTCTTAAAATCTTATTTCCTGATTATGACTGGTTGCCATGGAAAATGAACAGAATCCCTAAGGGGTTTTGGGATTTAAATGCATTTGTAGAAGTAAGAAATAACAACGATGCTATCGCTCGTATGGGGAATATATCAAAAGTGAATGGTAATGGAACGTATAATATTGATTATGATAATGGTGAAAAAGAACTCAACGTGGAAAAGGGACGCATTCAAATTAAAATGCGACCAAACGGGCGCAAGTATGCTGACTGGTTATTTACTGAACATGGGTTTGATGAGCAAAACATCCTTGGATTGTTATTTGAAGGCGACAATTACAATGAACTGAATAATTTGTATGATATAACTGGCGATGTGATACGTTCTAATTATGGACACAGCATGTTAATTAATATTTATAATGGATCGCCTATAAATTTTATTACTTCTGTATACCCGGAGCATGAATGGGTAGAATGGAAATTTAACCAGGTGCAGGTACGGCAAGGGTATTGGGATAATGATGCAAATCATACAAAATTTGCGATTTGGTTAGGCAAGCAACTCGGGTATACAAAACCAGATGATTGGTATAAAATTTCAATCCAACAAATTGCACAGAACGGCGGTGCAGGGTTGTTGTCGAGTAAATATAATAATTCCCCAATCAAGTTTGTAAATTGTATCGTGAAAACTATATACCCAGAGTATGAATGGGTAGAATGGAAATTTAACCAGGTACAACATGGATATTGGGACGATTATCAACATCAAATCCAATTTGCACAGAGTTTGGGACAAAAACTCAATTATACAGAACCAGAACACTGGTATAAAATAAAACTATATATGATACACGATAATGGTGGTTCTGGATTAGTTGGTAAGTATTATGGCGATTCGCCTCAAAAATTTGTATTGGGATTAATTCAAAATACTTATCCTCATTATACTTGGTTGCCTTGGAAGTTTGATAATGCGCCTAATAATTTTTGGAAGGACGCTAATAATCAAAAGATGTACGCCGACTGGTTTGGAAAAGAAAGTCGTTATACAACGTACGATGATTGGTACAATGTTGCATTACAAACAATAATAGACAATGATGGGGCAGGGTTGGTTGTTAGCTACTATGATGGATCATTATATAAATTTCTTAAAAGTGTATACCCAAATCATGATTGGCAACCTTGGAAATTTAACAGAACTTCAAACTGCGCATGGACTGACCCAGAAAATCGTAAAAAAGCACTCATTGAACTAGAAACGAAACTAAATTTTACAGGATCAGAAGATTGGTACTATATTGACCGGCAAACAATAAAAGATAATGGATTGCTTAGTATGTTGACTAATTATTACAACACATCTCATGCAAGAATGATTACAGAATTGTTTCCAGAATATAATTTGAAATTAACAAAATTTCAAAAGAATTATTCAAAAGGTCAAATTGAATGGTTGGAATATATTAAAGTGTCTGTTCCGGATATTCGTCATATAATGAACCATGATGGTGGTGAATTTATTATACCAAATTCTACATTTAAAGCAGATGGGTATAGTATGAAGGACAATATGGTATTTGAATATCACGGGGATTTCTGGCATGGCAATCCAGCCATTTATAATCCATCAGATATTAATACAAAAGCAAAAAAAACGTATGGAGAATTGTATGAAAATACCCTCAACAAAAAACAATTCTGTGAAAAATCCGGATTTGAATATAAATATATATGGGAAAGTGAATGGATAAGAGGCAAGAATGCATTGATTGTATTACAGAAAAAAATTAAAAATGGAATTTTATAATTATAATAATATAATTCTTACCCGTGGCAAAATATGATTTTTATGCATTAATTCGCACAACCATTTAAAAAATTGAAAACTTTTTCTTACAATAACAAATGGTATCAGCAGAACAAGGAAATCAATAATCAACAATGAGCGCCGCTAGTCAACAGACTAACCAAGAAAACAACAACACAGACATTAAACCGTGCCCCCTTATGCGGAGCAATGCATATCGCCAGGAACCCCCCATAGACGCCGAATTTGTCCTACCAACGGGTCAAGTCCAGGTCGGGCAAATGACACACGGTAACATTTATTGGAATGGCGAATGCATATACGCAGACGGATCAGTGTATTACGGCCAATGGTTAAACGGACAGCGAAGCGGAAGAGGAACAATGACAGAAGTAAACGGTCAAGTATATGACGGAGACTGGCAGAATGATCAGAAATACGGGACGGGACAAATGAATTATGTGGACGGATCAATATATAATGGATTCTGGGCAGATGATTGCAGAGACGGAGTGGGCCAAATGATTTATGCAAACGGCCAAGTATATTACGGAGAATGGGAAAATGGCGTAAAACACGGGCGAGGGGAAATGAAGTATGGTACAGGCGCAGTATATCAGGGCAAATGGGAAAACGACAAAAAGCACGGAAAAGGCAGGGTTACTGAAGCAAACGGTCTATCATATGACGGAGAGTGGACGGAAGATCTAATTCAGTACTAAACAAAACAACAAAACAACAAAACAACAAAACAACAAAACAACAAAACAACAAAACAACAAAACAACAAAACAACAAAACAATAAAAACGACTTGTATATAATGTATTTTTTACTGCAACATTGAATGCATACAGCAACCATTAAAAACAAAAGTACAGTTAAAATTTTTTTATGTTTTTATGATAAGACCAAAGAACCAACTCTATTGCACAATATGTCTGGCTTTCAAGATATCGGCGGGAACATTTTTAATATGAATGGATTCATCGGCCCAGCAACGAGAGCAAGAACTTTTGCTGAGATTCCATTGCGGAGTGACGTCGGGAAGGAAACCGTGAAATAGGCGTTCCGCACGAACTTGATGAAAATCGGAGGTGGTAATGACAAAGGAAGGCAAATCGTCTTGCGAGAAGTTATGATTGACCCAGCGTTTGAGGTACGCAAAGTTTTCGGCGGTATTGGTGGCGTTTTCGTCAAGAACAATTTGAACATTTTCATAAGATGATGATTCATTAGAGAAAGCGCCAGCAGCCTTGGATGCCTCAGAAGAAGAACCATTCACAAGACCGTCGTCGCCATGAAATGCGTTCTTGACACCCCCCGAAATGAATAGAATAATGGATTGATTATGGGAAGATTGAATGTACTGCATCGCAGCGGCAACACGCTCGCTGAGAATACGGTCGTCGGCAGAGCCAAGGACAACAAGTACATCGTGTTTTGCTGATAAACAAAACACGAAATGAATGAATAATAATAAAACGAATGACTGGACCGAGTAATGCATTTTACCGATGTAATAACTAAACTAACTACGAATCAGAAAGGATGAAATAGACAAATCGGGAAAAAGTTATTCAATTTTATGTAAGAATCAATACATCAACCAGAAACATAACATATGAAAAATATGCGCAAAACAACCACGAATCGCTTTTTGTAAATAACCAAAACGCGAGTATCAAACTACAATAGGTATAAGACCCCCAGGTTGACATATTAATAACAGGTTTACGCAACAAGATCAAATGGAATGGCAAAAATACAAATACCAGACCCGCCGCTACCGCCCACCGATCCAGCCCAACCCGCGCCCCCACCCGAGCCAGTATGGGCGACTG
>Ga0214919_10001675_pt1 | contig 35808 bp, 31 predicted proteins | sample LL1503_MetaG_FD_177994 | JGI IMG/M metagenome (GOLD analysis project Ga0214919, IMG submission 177994) | Freshwater microbial communities from Lake Lanier, Atlanta, Georgia, United States - LL-1503 | ecosystem: Environmental > Aquatic > Freshwater > Lake | place: USA: Georgia | collected...
TTCATTTTTTTATTTTATTCCATCTCAATTTTTTTTTTATTATACTTTTTTCACCTTTTACTACTTCTTCTTAAATTTTAAGGGAACCAAGGTTCCCCTATGACCCCTCCTTTTTTAAAATTCACAAATTATAAAACATTTTAGCGATTAAAGATATTGAAATAAATGTATATATATATATTATGATTCCGTTATTTTCATTGAAGAATAATGCCGACTATATAAGAAATTTGTTAAGTCAAAATGACACAACTTTAAAGAACAATGACACAACTTTAAAGACAACTTTAAAATTAATGGCGGGTGCCGATTCCATACACGATTTTTTTGACACAGTAAGGGTTCCGGATAACGTTTTTATTAACGTTTCGAATAATTTAATAACAAACTTAAACACACTTTACAAAGTTACGAATGTTAAAAATATTAGTACAATAATCGGAAAAGATGGAAAACAAAAGAACCAATCCGCAAATGAACCTTACAAAACCTGGTTAGAAAATTTATCTGAAGGCAAAATAACTGCTTCGGATATTGAGAAAAAAACAGAGGTATACTTTGAAAATAAGTATCCAAAAAATTTGATAGGCAAGGTTGTAAAGTTAACTTATAGAAAAGTTATTACAGAAATTAATAAAAATATAAACAGTGGTCAAAATAATAATGCCGCAATTTATCAAGCGTACACTCAGTTATGTTTAACGGGTGGATTTTCGGACACTCTTGAAATAGATATGGAACCTGGTGAAATTTGGGATACGGCTTATTCAACTCAAGATAAAACATTCATTGGACTTTTTTTATTAAACTTTTTTTTTACACCACAACCATTAAATGACAATCAAGGTTCATCAACCCAACAACAAATAGACGTAGCATTTAATACGAAAAATCAAACTTATATGACGTTTGATGCCAATTCAAATATACCCACTAAAATATTTGGGTTATTAGATCAGGTAATTAATTTAGTGACACCATTAAATATAGCCGATTCGGCATCAGACTATCACCATTTAGTAGTAGACACGTCTCAAAAAAGAGCAAGTGTTAAAAATAAATACGTCTTTCCTTTTAATACAATTCCTCCAAATGTTCAAATCACTACAACTCCAGATAAACAAGTATATCTTTACAATAGTAATATTTATACTATTAGCGATGGAGTAAATTTATATATTGAAAAACCTACTGGCATAAATATTGAATATGGCGAAAAAAACAAGTATGATTTTAAGGTTTATGCCTCTAATAATAGAGCTAATATAGATCCATGTGAAATACTACGTTTTACGAATCAAGATGGAACAACTTATACTTCTGGTCCAGGAGTGAAATATTTATCAAATATGATTGATTATAACGGGAGGACTTTACCAGAACCAGAACCAAGCAATTCCGCAATAGCACCCCTTAATTCTGATTGCATGAATCTGTTTGATTTAACAAATAAACCTAAAGCCTTATATTATGACCTAAAAAGAAGCGGTGATTGGGAACAATGCATTGCCGCTTTAACGGTAAATCAATTAATGCAAACGACACCTGGTAATGGAGCGCAAAAAGGTCGCGTCATTTTGTGTACACTTGATAGACTATGTGCGTTGTTTTCAAGATCTATTGGACAAAACGCAATATATCATACTGGAACAAAATTACATTTATACCGATATGCAGTTAATTTAACTTCTCAAGAGCGTGAAAGTCAACGTAAGATTGCTGAAGAGGCAGATAGATTGAAGGCCCTCTCGGAACAACAGGCGGCTGCAGAGGCGGAAACATTGTTACTCCAAAAACAACAAGCTGCCTATGATATAAAAACTCAAATAACCAGTGTAATATCCAATCTAAGGGAGCCTCTTGAAAATTATTTGACGAAAAATATTTTTATAGAAAAATTAAAAGTATCAAATAGTGCAAACGAGAACATTTACAAAATGATTAATTTTTTTGCCAGAATATTATTTATTAAAAGTTTAAAAAAACTTAAAGACGCTACTGGAATTGAGGACCCACAAGCGTATTTTGATTCATTGAATGAAATAACTGACAGTTTAGTAACTCCTTTAAATTACGCGCCTTTTATTGATAATATAAATAAATATGTAACGGAATTTAGCAAACAAATTATGCTAAGAGGCAAATTAGGTGATTACGACTCTGAAAAATTAATAGAATTATATTCAAATTTAAAATCTATTAATAAAGAAATCAAACAAGATTCAAAATCAATTACAAAACATAATTACAAAAAAAAACTAGAGAAAGAAGGTGTTTTCAGCATATTAGAATTAATTTTAAAAGACTTAGAACCTGGAGTAAATTCATCTTCTTTGCCACCTGCACCACGCAAATCTTCATCACTTTTTCCACCTGCGCCACCTTCAAATTTTGAAGAATTAACACTTTTCGTTGATAAATTTAAAGGAGAACCATATAATAGTAACCTTGAGCAACCAGATTTTGCGAGTAGTAACAAAGAGTATTACGGAAATCTTAAAAAAAAAATAAACGACTATGCTTCATCAATTCCATCAACTCCTAACAGAGGTGGGGCAGACGAGAATCAGCATGGTGGCGATTTATCAGAAAAAGAACGTCAAGACCAACAAAATAATGGATATAGAAGTTTGATGTTAGAATTAACGAATGAATTTATGTCTTTATCTGTATCTTTAAATGAAATAACTGAATCTATTGTTAAAAATAAAAGCCCAGAACAGTGGAATAATATATCATATGAGGGTTTTATTACAAAAATGAAATCTTTACAACTAAATGATTCATCAAATGATAATAATGGTTCTGTGGTGATGGATGAAGAAAATATTAGTGGAACGTCGGGTGATGGTTCTGTGGTGATGGATGACGAAAATAATAGTGGAACGTCAAATGATAATAATGGTTCTTTAATAATGGATGACGAAAATAATAGTCAAGGATTGCAACAATCAAATACAAATGTAATAGAAAGTAAAATTGACTATACGAATAAAATATTAGAAATATTAGAAGTTTTTTTCGAAAACTCGTGGAAAGCAATTCAAATAGCGGAGTTAAACGAAATAAACACAACGGCCCATAAAAAACTTTATTACACAATATACACATTTTTTGCGTGTTTATATGGATACGTAGATATAAACGACCCAAATAATCACGTTATAAGTGATATAATAAATAAACCTGGTTTTTTAAAATTTGATACTGCAGATACCAGAAGTAGTAGTAGTGGTGGAGGTAAAGAAAAAGAAAAAGAAAAAAAAAGCGTAAAAGTAGCAAACAAGGTACCATACAATTCATATAGGCAATCATCTAGTTCAACACAACAATTCAAAGAATATGTAAAAGTTCCTTTAAACAGACAAAACGTAATAACGCAATTAAACGTCAATAACACCGTAGAATTTATCAATAAAATAAATTTTTTAAATGATTACATTGATACAAATGATTTTATTAATACAATTAGACAAAATATGACTAATAATACATGGTTCATAAATTTAATAATTTATTGTATTAAAGCACGAGTTAAAGAAAAAAAACAAAACGAATACGTTTTAACAGTTTTTACAACTCTATCAAATTTTTTTAAGTATTGTATTTATTACAAAGTAAAAGATACACTTCCTACGCAGGATACGTCTAATTTAAATATGTCTAATTTAAATAATTATGGTTTTAATAACGGGTTGTTGGTGTTAAACGATTTTGACCCAGTTTTTGGTTCATTTTTTAATAAGTTGAAAAATTTTACATTTGCAGAGAGGGTTTTCTTTGGCGTTGTTAATGATATTAATGAAATAACTAGTCAGCAACAAATATTTTTTGAAATAACCCCAATATTATCAATATTAAGTAATAATTTTATTAATCCGAATACAGTAGTTTATCAGTTAAACGAACTTAATAGAATAAGAGGCGGTTCCGGAAAATATACCCAAAAAAAATACAAATCTAAATCAAAAAAAATGAAAACAAGAAAGAATAATACCCGAAACAAAAAAATAAAACGCCGAAAAACTCAAAAACGTATACACAAAAGACGCCCACAAAAAACAAGAAGCAACAAATGGGACTAGGTATGTTATATTTGATAAAATTTAAATAAGTTTTAGCAAATATTAGATAAATATTTTAACTCGATATAATATATAAATGAGTGGTCTTGAATTAACTCCAGATTTTATTGTCAATAACTTATTAAAGAATTTTCCGAAAATGGTTGGCAGTGCCATTATCGGGTACAATGAATTCTATAAAGCGGAGTTGTTGTTATTAGAAAAAATGAAAGCAACAAATGATAAAGGAGATTTGATAATTGATTATGATGATGATGTTTTTATTAATTTTAAAATTTTCGCCAATATGGTCAAATACGGAAAAAGTTATTTTTTAAATGAAATAATCAAAAACATGACGCAAATGAACAACTTAGTAATTTTTATGAACACCATGGTCCCTCTAGTAAATGAAATGAAAAAGAGACAAAGTAATAAAGGTTACGTAGAAGAAGAACCAGTTGTCGGAGGAAAAAAGAAAAGAAAAGTTATCCAAAAAGGCGGCGGTGATATTTTTAACATGTTTATGAGTTTGGTTATAACTATTTTATTTACTTCGTTGGCAAATAGTCAAGAAGTAGCAAGTAATCTTGTTGGCACAAATTCTCAAGTAGTTTACACCTTAAAACAAGCAGGTCAACAAAAGATTGATTTCGAAACGAATCAAATTCCTATGGCAACAACTAAGGTACAAAATTTTGACCCTTTAAATCCGGATGACCGCAATTTAATGACACAAGAGTATGGTTTAAACGTCGTAATTCCTAAAATAAACAAAATCATAAGTGAAAATTTACAAACTCTTTTTTTACCACAATTTATAGAAGAAAAAAGGACAAATTATGGAATTACGGAAAACATGAAATCGTTTTTTCAAAATGACGAAGAAGAATTAACTAAACTTTTTATTTCTGAAATCCGTAAGAACGTTACTAACCTTAATGATTTGACGAATGTTGTTCATCCTTTATTACAAAAAATGTGTGAAGAATTTATCGGGCAAACTGACCCATTGCTACCTATTCCAGTTTATGAATTATATAACAGTAAATTAGTTGAAAAAAGTGAAATATTAAAAGAAAACAGAGATAAAATTGAAGTCGAGCAAAAAAAAGATATAGTAAAAACAGAACTGACACAATTAGGAATTACGCAATCGGAACCAAGCATGGTTGAAAACATTCAAGAAGTTGCTACAACGGTTAAAGAAGGAACTGCGTCTTTATTTTCATCCGTATTTTCTAGCGCTAAAAAGAATGTTCCTACGGAAGTAAATGCCGCCGAAATAAATCGCAAAGACCTAAAAAATATTATACAAAATGTGGAAGATAAAGCAAACCAAAATATATCCTCTCTTCGTCCTGACACAGAGACAAGAATATTTAATGATTACGCTCAAGAAACAGCCGAAAATTTATATAATAAACAAGTAAATTCAGATATCATAATAAACAGACAATCATATTTATCGACAACATGTAATGCAATTAAACAACAAAAATATACATTTAACGGTACTTCATTATATATTGACAGTCCTGCTAGCACCTTATTTCATTTAAAAGTTTTGGCAAAAAATGTCGTAAAAAATTTTGATACAATCATGAATAAAGGTATAAGTAAATTTGGAGAAAACGGAAATATAATTACGGATATTCCAGAAAAAGAAAGTAGGAAAGAACAGTTAAGAAGTTTAAATGAAAAAGCACAGGCAATACTCAAGGTTTTAGAAAATTACGAAATGGGATTAATTAATAGTTTAAGCGATGGACAGTATTCAGCATCCAACAAAAATGATTTTTTTAAAAATATAGCCGGATTGTTAGTAAATATTCAAGACCAAATTATTAAGGCAACAAAAGAATTACCAATAACTGAAGAAAAATTACAACAGCAACTTAAAGCAAACGATGAATCAGCACAAAGAAATTTGGAGGAAATTCGAAGACAGCACGCTATAGAACAAAACGAACGTTTTAATGATTTAATGCAAAATAAAGAAGCAAATAATCTTACGGCTGCTGAATGGGATGAATTTAACCAATGGTTTGGAAATACCGCTAAATCAGGAGCACAAACAATATCTACGCCTATAAATGTATTATTAAATACTACGACTGACGTTGGCGTAAATATTTTGGGAAATGTAGGTAAATTAGGTGAAACTGGTATGACATCAGTAATTAATATAGCATGGGGCATAGCAACTGCATCATTTATTTTATTTATTCCCTTGGCGCTTATAGCATCTTATAAAAGTGGTTTAGTAACTACGGTGTTTAAAAAGATGAGTAGAAGCATTGAAGGTACCACGCAAGAACAAGGACCACCACCATCTCTTCCTCCTGTTCCTCCTGTTCCTCCTGTTCCGATTTCTGTTCCGATTTCTGTTCAAGGACCACCACAAGCGCAACCACAAGCGCAAACAAATTCGGATCAGTCTAGGAATAGAACTCCACGACGTCCAACAAGATTTGGACCACCTGTTCCGGAACTTTCTCAATATGTACCGCCGACTAGATCATCTGGAAAACCGTCGCGATGGGGACCACCTATAGACGGAGGTAAAAAAACGCGCAAACGCACAAAAAAAGGGCAAACACGTAAATTAAAACGCGGCAAAAGACGTCAAACTAGACACCGAACTGGACGTAAAACCAAAAGACGTTAAACGTATTTTATCATAAAAAATAAAAAAGAAAATAATTTAGATTCTTTTTTATTTACAAAAAAATAATAAAAATTTAAAAATCCACGACAGGGAGTGTATAAATCGGGTTATTAATAATATTACACACATTCGACCCATACGCTAAACGGATATATCCGCCCTCTCCCCATAAAGAACCAAAACTATTTTTTAATTTCCAATAACCGCCAATGGCCTTCGGATAAACCCCGACAACTTGAAGACAATGATTAATATTATTGGTAGCCGGGCAACTGGCTAATGTCATGACTCCACCAGAATACGTAAACCAACTTAAACTAACCGATAGACATACCGTGATTGGTCCCTTTTTCTGAACGTAACTCGCCATACATGCTTCATTGCTAGATAACAAATTATAATACCCGCTAATTTTCGCCACTGCTAAATTCGAATTCTGACCGCATCTTTGCGCTACGCCAAAATAAGAAATATACGGATAATTATTTGACTGTTCTAGTCCATTCGCCAATAAATAATTATACGCGTTCTCAATTTTGCCACCATTACAGCCATCATTATATGATACGCAATCAATTAGTTGCTGAGCAGATAAAACATATTTGTACACATTACCGTGTAAACGCATCGTGTCGCTTTCTAGTTGGTCTGCGGCGGCAAAAGCCCACCCGGCATTCAAGCATAATCCGGCGTTTTTTACTGGACTCGTGTAAATATTCGTCCAGTCCACTACACTATTTGTAACACTCGAATCGCAAACAAATAAATTGCGGCGAACATAATCGGAAAAATCTGAAACATAATTCGAAAAATACCATGAATAATATTTTACGTTAAAAAAATTATCGTCGTCGACAAAGTTATCAAGGTCATCATTGCTTACAATAATATCATCTCCATACTGGTTATTTAAATAATCGTCATCTTGTTTTTCACCCGAAACAATCTTTATAAAAAATAATAGAAATAATAGCATGTTCATCTTGGTAATATATATATATAATATAATATACACTTTAATATATTTTATAATATATTTAAACATAATTTATAATGGAATATAATATAAATCTCCGCCATTAATTATTATGAAAAATGTTAAAGTCAAAAATTTGATTGAAAAAAGAAAAGAAGCGGCAAATTTTTTAAAGGCATATCCAGATAGGGTTCCAATTATATTTGAGCCATGTGACTCTTCAAAATATGCTGGTCAAATGATAGATACACAATTTCTTATTCCAAAAATAATAACGGTTGGTCAATTTATGTTTTCCGTAAGAAAAAGAATGTCTTTGGCGCCTGAAAAAGCGATATTTTTATTTATCCACGGGTTTATACCGCCATCTTCAGCACTCATGTGTGATATATACGATTATCATAAGGACAATGATAATTTTTTACATATAACGTATTCATTTGAGAACACATTTGGATACGGATAATAATATTTTAATAATATTTTAATAATATATAATTTATTATATAATTTATTATATATATGAAGACCAAACGCCAAATATATAAGAAACAACAAAGAAAAACTAGGAAACAAAGAAATATAAAAAAACGAAGTAGAAGAACAAAAACTATTGGCGGTAATAAAAACACTGATATAAAAAATATAGTGAGTCGTTTAATTCAAGATAGAGAAAATAATATGGGAAAATTATTAAATGTTGCCTGTAAAAACCCTGGAAATTGTTTGGCATTAGGCGTATATGGTTCATATATTAAACAATATTTTGACAAATTTAGAAACTTGTCTTTAGTAGATACGCGCCAAATGAAGCATATTGGAAAACCGTCACTAAATGGGTTTATTGTCGAGGTTCCATTTATTAAAAATGGATTTAGGGCGTATACGGCTGTAAAATGTGCTTCTGAACAAGATTCAGATAATTTATTTTATGAATACTATGTTGGAAAATTTTTTATTAATTCATACTTGAATATATTTCCTTGTTTTGTAGAAACGTATGATTGTTATAGGTTTATTAATGGTAGGACATCTTGGAATGAATTAAAAGATTTAAAAAATAAAAATAACATGAATTTAAATAATATTATTGATCGAAAAAATGTTTCAGAAGAACGCATTACATCTAGAAATAATCCTGATGGCGAAGATGCCGCTTGGTTCAAAATGTCTTGCGTAGAAAATAAAGACATTTGTACATTAATACAACATTTTGACAAATTTCGCTCGGTAGCCGATGAACGTAAAAATAATCCGAGGAACATTCAATATGAAATATTTAATATACTATATCAAGTGTATTTTCCGTTGACTATTTTAAAAGATGTATATACACATTACGACTTACATGCAAATAATGTATTTTTATATAAACCATATGAAGGTAGAAAATATATCCAAATGAGATATCATTTGCTTTCAGGAAGTATTATTGAATTTCCTAGTGAATATATAGTTAAGATTATTGACTATGGCAGAAATTACTTTGACAATGGAATGACAAATACTGAAAAAATTCTTAAAGATTATATATGTAATAATGACCTATGTGATCCTGATTGTGGTACGAAAGTTGGTTATAACGTAATACAAGGTAACGAATTTAATCCAAATACGGTTTATCACTGGATTTTCCCTAACAAAAAAAATATATCTCATGATTTAATATTTGCGGTTAATTTTTATGAATATTTAAATCAATATAATATATTTGATGCCTTTGTCTATGGCAATACAGAAATTAGTAATAATTCACCAACTAGTAGTTATTCACAATTTTTCCAAAGCGGCACACCTGAAAAACTAGGTGGAGATAGCAGAAATATTTATAATATCGTTAATTTAAGGGAGTCTCTTGAAGCATTTATTGATGGATGGAATGGACAAATGCTGAACCAAAAATACGATATAACTTGGCAAAAAAAGGCTATAATGGATATTTATGAGGATAAAAGACCATATACTTTTGAGGTACTACCTGATACCGTTTAACAACCTTTTTCTTTTAAATTTTTATGTTTTTAAATTTTTATGTTTTATTTTAAATCACTATTGAATCGCCTTTTTTGTAGACTTATAACTCTGTACCGTAAACACAAATTTAATAATTAAACTGACAAATAAATAAGTGGATACTTTTCTGCTACAATTTCCATTTCCATAAATATACCCCCAAAATACAACTGCTCCCAATATATTCCAAATTAAAGCAAATATTCCCAATAAACCGATAAAGACAAACGACGAAATTATTAAACACAAGTTATCATTATATTTATCCTTTGTAAAATAATTCATTAACGTCATATAAACATTTACAATGATTAATGAAGTGAACGCCGATACAATTAAATACTGTTTTAAATTAAGGTCAATATTCGCTGGATAATCGTTTAAGCATGTTTCATCCTTATAAGCAAAATACAAATCACAAATAATAATGGGCAAGCAAATAATTAAAACGACGATCCAAATAGCATAAACGACTATTTTTCGTGCCACTTCTTCATCTTGGTCGGCACTCGTTCTTTTTAAAATACTTTTAAGTCGTGGTTGATTCTCAATAGTATTTTGCGTTACTTTATCCATTTGGGATTCAATATCATTTAGGTCGGCGACATTTATATCAGAAATACTTGTGATACTGTTAGCATCAATGGTTACAGAACTCAAGCGACTAGATTCAGTTTCCTCAAACATTTTCTTTAAGTTTTACCCTTAAGTTTTACCCTTCCTTTACTTATTTTTATGGATTATGAATACAGGTTTAAATCTAAATCAATTTTTTTTACATTTTCTTTAGAATCATCGTCTTTGTCATCGTTTTTGTCATCGTCTTCTTCTTCCGTTGACTTAACAGTTTGTTTCTTAATCTGAAAATAACGTTTATATTTTTTAACTCCTTCTAAGGTGTAACCGTCAGACCTACGAATCGGTTCCATTTTATAATGATAAGTATTTAAAAGTTGTCTTACTAAATTTAATAATGGCCACTTTTGTATTTTTTCGGCATTTTTATGAAGGCTCGTCATAAAGGAGGAACTGTAATTTTTCTTTAATTCTGGTATGGTTTTTTTAACTTCATTATATTTTGCGTCGGATAACAAAACGTCGCGTGGAATAATTAAACCATTTAGTTCATGTAGGGCATCTATTTTATATCCTATCAATTCAAAAACTATTCTGTCTTCTTCATTCATAAAACAAAAAATGATTTTATTTTTATGAATCAAACTCTGAAAATCAAAATTCAAACTCTGTATATTTTTCTAAATACCAAACTCAGGGATGCTATAATTTTCTCCAGTTTTAAGATACTTGGCAATAATTTTAGGGTTAATTTTATTGCTTATAATATCCTCCGTTTGGTAGACGTTGCTATTTTTATCAATATAATAAACGATACCTTGAATATCTTGCGCATATACTTCTACTTTTTGCGTCGTATTTTTGGTTTCATTTTGAGCGTCAACAATACCATGCGGAGTTCCTTTAATATGTGTTCCGCAATATTCAAACCCTTCTTTCTTACGTCTTGTACATTGTTCGTTGCTCGCTCTTTTAGCACAGCATCTATCAAATATCGGAACAAAATTTTTAACACGTTTTCTCTTTTGAAAATCTTCTTTACCAAATACTAATCTGTCCTGGTCATAAATATATTGCAATAATTGATTAACCTGTTCGTTTTTTGACATTCCCATTTGCGTTGCTTTTTCGCGGATATTATCCTTGAAAGCAGTAATATAAGTTTCTATCTTTTTGTTTAAGCGTCTTTCCATATTTATATATTTTTAGTTTGTTTTATGATATATAGTATATAACATTTTCTTTAGTTCAATTTTTTATTATAATAAAAAAGCAACTTAAAGAAATAGGTGGTCTCATTTCTTCTTTTTACCTCTTTTTTTAACCTCTTGTTTAATTTCATCGACAGATTCGACAGATTCTGTAACTGATCCTTCCTTTGGTTCTTCTTTGACTTCTTCTTTAATCTCTTCTTTAATCTCTTCTTTAACGACTTCTTCTTTAACTACTTCTTCTTTAACGACTTCTTCTTTAACTACTTCTTCTTTAACGACTTCTTCTTTAATCTCTTCTTTAACGGCTTCATCAACCCCCAAAATAGTTTCGCTAACAACTTTATCATAATTAGGGGTATTAAATAATTCTTCATTTAGATGTTTGTTTATCGCATCCGTAAATTTTTTATCCATATCACTGTTTAACACAACGTTTTCAGTAGGTTGAATTTCGTTTTCTACAGGTTTAGACAACCCTAACATGTCTGTAATTTTACTCATACTTCGCTTTAATGTAGATTTTATACTGCTCTTTTTATTAGGTGATAAACTAGCAGTTAACTTACTTGAAACAGAACCTTGGAACCTCTCTAAATTACTATTTACACTTCCAAGTGAATCAGAATCATCCGTTAACGACAATGAACTAACATATGAATTCAGTTGTGGATTTTCAGGGTCAGCATCAATTTCAATATTAGGTGTGACGTCCAAATTAAGTAATTTTTTATCAATCGGCGAATTCACTTCCTTTTTGTTACCATTCATTTCAATGGATTCATCAAATTTAATATCGTTATTAATGTTTGTGTACATTAGTTGTATTTTAGTGCTAAAACGTTTTAAATATTTAATGTGCATTTTATGGAAAAAATCAATATAAGCGGTAAACATGTTTATTTTCTCTCTTATCACATTATTGTTATAACAAAAGGTGTTAATATAGTTATCAATATTTAACCCTATGCTCTGTTTTTTTTTATGTAACGAAAGTTCATGTTCTTTGTGCATAAAAACGGATATAATAATGGATAATAAATTTAGAATGTTTTCATGGATTTCTTGTATAGTTTCAAATTTGTATTCTTTAAAGGGTTCTAAATCTTTATAAATTGGATAATTATTTGTTTTTACAATGTCGACATTTTTTTTGTCATTAATGTTCGTTAAAATATATTCTAAAATTATTTTGTTTAATTTAAAATATTCACAATACATTCTGTTATTTATTGCTAAAAATAACCGTTTCATATCATCATATTCAATGTCAATAAGTTTGCTTTGGAAATGAAATGAATCTAACCCAAAGACAAAGAGTCCGTTCGAATCGTTTTTAATGAATTCCGCATAGAATAACTTTAACTTATCTATTCTTGATTGCAATATATCGAATATATTTTTAACAGAAGTTCTTACATTTATAATATCGTTAAATTCATTTTTTAATTTTACAATGTTGGATTCCATAAATAATATTTATATAATAATTTTATTGCGTTAATATAAATGGACGATGTTATAGAAGTGAGTAGTAATTCAAACGCGCTAACAACCACGGAAATAGAATGGACTCCTGAACACGAGCAAATTCTTGTAGAATGGGCTGATAAAGCGATGTGTTACAGGTGGCTTCATGCTAAATCAAACGCAATGTTTAGTTCATTGAATACATGGTATACCATTCCAGTAATAGTTATATCTACTCTAACTGGGACCGCGAATTTTGCTCAAGAGAGAGTGCCAGTTGAATACCAAAGTTATTTCGTCATGATAGTCGGTGGTTTCAATATTTTAGCGGGAATTATTACAACTATACAGCAATTCCTTAAAATAACGCAATTAAACGAAGCCCATAGAGTAAGTAGTATTGCGTGGGACAAGTTTTACCGTAACATAAAAATCGAACTTGCGAAACACCCAACAGAAAGGATAGATGTGAAGCAAATGATTAAAATGAGTAAAGAAGAATTCGACCGATTAATGGAAACCAGTCCCAATATCCCGGAAAAAATTGTGAATGAATTTAAAAATAATTTCAGTAGACAACAAATGTTTGATAAAATTATTAAACCGGAAATTTGCGACATATTGGTGCCATCAAGTGAATATCGTAATCCTTGGTATAATGATGAAAACCGTGCTAAATCTATTACGGATAATTTACAGATGGAACTCACAAAACAAAATAGGGTGAAAAAAATGAATGAACTAAACGTTAAAATTGTAAGGGACTTTATTACTTTATTTGTTAATCTGAATAATCGTGAACCTACCGAAAGTGAAATTATTGATAATTTAAAAGACAAAATGGATGCCTCAATAATAAGAAAAATTTTGGACGATAAAAGTTTGTTAAAAATACAAATCAATCTAGATAACACATCTATAAATGATATGGTTTAATATGACTAATAAGTAATAATATGATTTCGTTTTTTCCAATTATATTATTAAACTTTCGGATAATCGTTGGGCAATATTAACATACATAAAATAATAAATACATAGAATAAAATATACACTCCATAATCTGTGTGGTCTACCCCATAAAAATTTAGTATTTGAATTAAACTATATAAAAATACCGCAGACAAACCAAGTATTGTTATTGGGTTCATTTATATAATATGTTTTAGATTATTTAATAAAGTTTACAATATTAAATTATGCGGTTTTTCAATAATAGTTGTTTTATTCACATAATGATAACTTAATGGGGTTTGTTGTTCGTATTCTTTTATGACAATAATCGGCGCTTTTATATAACTGCCATTGTCTAATTCTATTTTTCCTAAAATTACACTATCGTAATGTTCTGCCCATTTACCGTCATAATCGGTTATTCGCATCGTTAATCTTTCAAAATTTTGGTCCACTGTTTTATCCTTTAGTCGTTGTTTTTTTGTTTCTGAATTATCAATAGAATCGAATTTCTCATTTTCGATATATTTTGTGAAACCGACAAAAATAGCAAACCTTACTGCGTATTCTTTATTCAAAGAATTAAAAAAATTCGTAAAATAATAATAAGGACCAAACATACCATTATCGACGTTTTTTGTTTCACCAAATATGTACGTATATTTTACTTTTGTGTCTGATTTTCCGACATAACCAATCATAGGTATCTCGTAATTATTGTTTTTATCATCAAGTAAAAAACAGAAACTTTCATTGCACATAAAAAAATTCGTTATTTCTTTTCCAATTGGCATATCACAAAGATATTTTACATTTATTATTTCTTCTATAGTTACAAACCATAAATTATTTGACTTGTAAACATCGTTTAATTTTATATTACATTCCGTTAGATCAAAAAACATATATAAATTATTTTCAAACTCATAAAACCCGTTGAATGCTAATTCAGAATTAAAGTCTGAAAAATTATCCATATATAACTGGAACAAACCGAACAAAGAAACTTTTACAAAATTAATAAATTCGTCTGTGTTTTTATTGAATTTTTTTGTTATTTTAACCCTAGGGAATGACATTGTTTTATTATGTTCTGTATTTGTTAAAAGAAACGTCTGGAGAGGATACTTACATTGATTATTTACATTATACGCACACATATAAAGGTTATCGTATAGTTCTGGCGGGTTATTCATGTGCGACATTAAAAATTTGTTACCCTTATATTTATAATATTTATTCATTTTATTATAAATATAAATATTTTTAAACCTTTTCAATATGTAAATTTATTTTTCTATTTTTCTACTTTTCTATTTTTCTACTTTTCTACTTTTCTACTTTTCTATTTTTCTTTTGATTGTTTCCTTTATCTGCTCTTCTCTGTTGTCCATTACATGCTTTACTATTTCATCGGCAACATTTGGCGTTGTCTTGTAGTAATTTTGTAGCGCTAAAAGCAGTGATTTTCCGTTTATAGGTTTTTTCACTTTATTTGTTTTATAAACGAGTGAGCCGCCATTAATATCAAAGCAATCTATTTTGTTTGTCTTCATAACGGTTACCAAGTTTTCCGTCAACTGTTTTTTTTTGGTTGTCCGTTCTTTGATGTCTTGTTTAAATTGCGCTATTTCATTATCTATTTTAATCCATTCTTTTATATTATTTACTAACTGCTCTTTGGTTTCCATTAAATACTATATATATAAATATTTAAACCGTTATTTTATAATTATTTTTATATATCTTGTTTCTTATAATGTAAAATATGTCGTTTACACATGTTGTCAGATTCAATTTTAAAACCACATGTGTTACCTTTATTGGAACCGGATTTTAGAACTGCTATACATCCACCTGAACCTACACCTAGACATGTAGATACACTTTTATCTTCCACATTAATTATGGATGGTCCTAAAATCACATTTTTAGACATTAACTTTTTCGCTTCTTTTTGCTGTTGTTTTTCCTCTTTCTGCTGTTGTTTCGCTTCTTTATCTTGTTGTTTTTGATTTTGTTTCTCTTCCAGTTTTTTTTGCTTATCTGCTTCTTTTTTGGTCTTTGCTTCTTCTTTTGCTTGTAATTTGTGTTTTTGACGTTCTTCCTTTTCCTTATCTTTTTTTTCTTTCATTTGTTTTTTTATAATTATTTTTTTATGGTCCCAGCAGTAACATTTAGTGTCTCCATTTACATAACCAGGCGAATACATTATCGGTGAACCCATCATATAGCATGTAATGTATTTTTCATTACTTAAATCGTTCTCCGTTTGATTGTTTCCACTTGTATCCAGTTGACTCTCAATAAAATCTGGATTAAGCGTTAAATATTCGCATTTCTTTGTATTTTTGATAAAAACAGAAGTTTGCGCATTTGGATCAATATAATTCACTCCATGACATTTTAATCCCAATTCTTCATAATATGGTAACAACCCTTTATGTTTTTTTCTACAATAAGGACACCTTATTTCGTCTATATTTAAACGACAAGAAGTGCTTTCTAATACATTGAAACACTGTTTGTGATTTTTAACGTCTAAATACAAGGGCATATAATTAAATTTATGCCCACACTCCATTTGAATAAATTTATCTGTAAGCGGTTGATTCGAAATTAAGCATAAATTATTGTCCTCTTCTGTTTTTTCTTCGTTATCCTCAACATCTAGCGATTTATATAATTCATCAAAAAAATTGATGTTACCTTCTATTATATATTTTTCCATTTATAGTTGATAATATATAATTTTATGTATTATCTTTATATTTTTTATATATATATTAGTTATAATAATGTCGCCACCTGAAGTATGGGGTCCTGCCGTATGGAATCTATTTCATACATTATGTGAAAAAATAAATGAGGATGCTTTTTCACATGTAGCACCAGGTTTATTTAATATGATTGTAAGAATTTGTAAATTTTTGCCTTGTCCAGATTGCGCGGCAGACGCTTCTAATTTTTTAGCGAATGTTAGGTTTACCGATCTTAAAAATAAAACCGAAATGAAGAATTTATTTTATTTGTTTCATAACAGAGTAAATTTAAAAAAACGTAAACCTCCTTTCAATTACGCTAACATGACTGCTTACGCGAATTATAATTTAATACAGGTTATCAATACTTTTATTGTAAATTATAATACGAAAGGAAATATGAAACTTTTGAACGAATCGTTTCAAAGACAATTTGTGTTGAACGATTTTAAAAATTGGATAAAATACGTGATACGCGCTTTTGTGCCTGTTCCAAAACCTTTACCCGCTCCCGACCCTATTGTAGAAGAACAAGTTATTCAAGAACAAGTTATTCAAGAACAAGTTGTTTAAGAAAACCCGGTTACATCAAAAAAAGGTAAAAAAGGCAAAAATAAAAAATAACCTAATTTTTCATTCCGCTTACCAATTCTCCATCTTTATACAATGAACATTTAAACGTCTGCTCCTTAGGTTGGTAACAAATTTCTTTATTACTTGATACTTCATTAAAGAACAAATATTTGCCAGAACCTCCAGAATACATTAACGTAACAATTAAAGCAGCAGACGCTAACCCTAGCAATACGTTTAAGAATAAATCCCCCATTTGAACCACACATTTTTTATATAATTTAATAAACATATCGACGAGGAAATATGCTATCAACGATATAAACACCCAAAAATTTGGCGCACCATTGCTGAACATGGGTATAGATAAATACATAATTGTAAAAGCAAACACAAATGCACTAAATGTAGGGTTTCCATATTTACTATATTGAACCGACGTACATACAGTTCTATCGTTTACGACTGGACTAGCGCCATTTACCATATAAACATAATTTCTAATTATACAGCACGCTATAAGAAACCCTAAATAAATTAACCCTTTAAAGTTTTGGAATATAAATGACATCGATGTGATTGAAGTTGCGAGGATTATAGGTGAAAAAAAACTAAAAAAAACTATAAAATTCATAGGTTGAAATAATTCAAGCGGAGCGTTCGTAATGCCTCCCATTTTGATTGTTTGATTATTGCTATTCATATAATAAATAGCAATAATATTTTTTTATAAATTTTGCTTTTTCTATTCTATTCTATTCTATTCTATTCTATTTGTCTAAAATCAAATCAAAAACCTCCTTTATATGATTTATGGAATGAAATTTAATCCCTTCGATAATTTTGTTATCCTTATATTTTTCCATTATTTTATCGAAATCCTTCTCGTTTTCTTTAGGGAATATAAATTCCGTTACACCTGACTTTATAGAATGGATTATTTTTTCCTGTAGTCCACCAATTTCCGTAAGACAATATCCAAAATGTGTCTCTCCAGTTATTCCAAAATAGTTCTTGATTTTAACATTATTAAATAAACTGTAAATCAAAACGGTAAAAGCAGTTGTAGCAGAAGGACCGTCCTTTTTAGTGCTAATATCCGGACAATGAATATGTATTCCACAAACGGAATTATGTTTAATATCATTATATTTCTCTATTAAATATTTTTGCCTGTCAGTGCTGGTCAAATTCCATGCGTTTGTTAAACTTACGCTAATAGATTCCTTCATAACTTCCCCCATTGACCCAGTCAATGTTAATTCTAAAAATTTATTAGACGGAACAAAACTGGCCTGAACAGGAAGAACCCCACCTTGAGACATTTGATTCGCCCATAATGCGTTAATTACTCCTACTTGACTTTGTCCGTGAATTTTATACACTTTTACCTCTCTCTTATCTTTAAAATATTTAGTTTTAATATCTTCAATTGTAATTTTTATGGGCAGTTCATAGTCATTCGCATTGTTTTTTAGTATTTCCAAATTTATCTCTCCAACGATTTCGAATAATTTTTCCTTCAATTTTCTAACACCCGGCTCCAACGTGTATTCTTCTACTATAAATTTCAAAACATCATCTGTAAATATTATCATATCTTCTAATCCGATTTTTTTATATAATTCCGGAAGTAAATGTTGATTCGCTATAACAATCTTATCTTCAAGTGTCAAACTATCAAATTTAATTCTGTGAACACGGTCCAATAATATCTTATCGATGGATTCCGCATCATTATATGACAATATAAATAGCGCCTTTGATAAATCCAAATCAATACCAGAGAAGTATTTGTCCTGAAAAGAACTATTTTGCGTAGTATCCAATAAATGTGTTAGTATTCCGGTTATTTCTTTACCGTTTTCCGTCTTACTAATTTTATCAACCTCATCGAATAATATGATTGGATTCATACATTTTTTATCTATTAATATTTGAACAATGGAGCCGTGATTTGAACCAACATATGTGTATGAATGACCTACCAACGTAGATGCGTTTGAGTCGCCACCTAACGCAATTAGGGAAAAAGGTCTACTGTTGCCGTTTTCATCTTTTAAACATTCGGCGAGTCCTTTTGCCAAGGTCGTTTTACCTATACCTGGATTCCCTTCAAACCCTAACACATGCGATGTACTACTATTTACGTCACCGTTTATCCACTCCGCAATAATTCTCTCGATTTGCTTCTTTGCTTTAGTGTGTCCATAAACGGCTTTATCGAGTGTCTTTTTTACGTCTACCATATATTCGGTTATTTGTTTTGTGTTTGTAGTTATTTGTTGTATATCATTTTTAATATCTACATTTGTTAGCATGAAGTTCATACTTGCGAATGGACTAAATTCCGTTATGATGTCATCTATAATTTCTTTATTGTCTTTTTCACAATAACAATCCACAATATCTATAATACGTTCGCACAAATCGTCTTTGCTTAAATGTGAATATTTTGACCTATATTTACCGTGTTTCTTTAAAATTTTATCCAACGCTTTAGTGTTTACCGTTATTTTTTTCTTATCACCAGTGGTTAAATAGGTTTTTATTTTTTCAATTTGTTGACTGGCGTCGCTTGAACCTGGTTCTCCTTGAATTTTTTTCATATATTTTTGTATTTCGATGCTGGTGTATTTATCTTTGCTAGGTATTTCTTGAAATATTTTTTCAATGTTGTGTTTCTTATACATCTCCTTGAAATTATTCCTTATTGTTTCCATCATATTTAAAATAGGTTCTCGCCTGTAAATACTAAAAGGGATTTTTAATAGTCCGTCCAAGTATTGGCGCGCCTTAGATCCGGAGTCTTCCGACTTTGCTTTTACTTCTTTTAATTTCATCATGGCTTTTTCTTTTACACTGTCGGACGCTTTCAATAAGCATATTTGCTGTTCTAACGGAATTTTATTTATATCAAAACTCGACAAGTCGTTTGTGTACTGTATTGTTTTTTTCATGGCTTGTTTAAAAAACTGTTTTATAGTCCAAGGGAAACTATCGAATAAAATGGTTTGCTCTTGTGTATCGACCGTTCCATTTGAATCATTTGATAACAGATCATATAATAAATAGGCTAAATATTGGTTTTCATAATTGGAAGAACGGATTAATAAATGTATAAGTGTTCCGCGTTTGCTATACATATCGTCCGTAACAAACTCCTTCACCACTTGGGAAACTTGTTTTAGACGCAAAGCATTGTTTTGACTTATATAACCAAGATATTTGCTGTAAATTTCGTGCTCCGTTTCAAAAACTAAAAAATCCTTTAGCGTTAGGGATGACATGAATTTCTCAAATGTGTCTTTTTGGAATTCTTCCTCCTGTGGCAAATTCTCTCTAATTTTATGTTGTTTTTCTATAATATATGGGTTATTTAAAAAATCAACAACGACATCATCCATGAAACCAAATATGATTAGACCCTTTTTCAACGTTGAACTATAAACGTATAATTTTATCCCATAAACTTTCATATGAAATTGTTTATACACTGAAACCACTTCTTTACATGTTAGATTTACTGTTTCATCTACGGATTCGTCTTGTTTTTTTTGTTTCGTGTCATTTTTATTTACCACTTTATAACTGACGGGATGAAAATATTTTTTTAAAAGTTCAAATTTCTGTTGTTCCTTTTCATGCGAGGTTATCTTAGTATTAGTCCCAAAGCATATAAGCAATAGGTCTTCCAATGTTTCGGTTCCATAAATTTTCACTATACTTGACAAATCATTGTTTATTTGTTGAAGGCGATTTATCGTATTTTCATGATTGTTTGCGTTATTATTATCGGTTATTTCTGCTATTTTTTTACTTAAATCGAAAAGCCTCTCTATACAGGTATTTACGTCGCTAATTCCTAAAATATCCAGAAATTTATTTCTTTGAACGTTTATAGCGGTTTTTTGTATAAAGTCTTTAAAAAAATCTATCTTCTTATCTACTAGAGGAAATATATCGATATTCGTTTTTTGATTTATATCTTTTTTTATATTTCCAGTTTTTTCGGTCATTATTATATATTCTTATATATTAAATTATATGTTTATATTGATATTTTTGTTGATTAAAAATTCGATGTTGTAATATTATATTTTATAACATATTAAAAATAATAGCATAATAAATCTAATACAATGGGCATACCTTCTTTTTTTTCTTTCATCGTGAAAAATCATGCGAAAATTATAAAAAAATTAAAATTCAATACACTACAAATAAATAATCTATATTTGGACTGTAATTCTATTATATATGAAGCCGTACATAAAATGGAATTAACACATAATTCAGAACAAGATGCCGACGCCATTATTCGCGCGGTCTGTTCCAAGATAGACGAATATATTCATCAATTAAAGCCGGATAATTCTATTTATATTGCGTTCGACGGGGTAGCACCAGTGGCCAAATTAGAACAACAACGTTCCAGACGATACAAGTCCATGTATCAAAACAATATTTCGCGGTCTATTTTTAATACAGTAACTGCTGACCCATGGAACACGACGGCGATTACGCCCGGAACCATTTTTATGCAAAAGTTGAACGATAAGATTCATTCGAATTATAGTAAATCGGAAAAATATAATGTGTCAAATATCATTATATCTGGTAGCGATTCTTACGGAGAAGGCGAGCATAAATTATTCGAGCATATAAGAAATAACAAGGAATCACATAAAGATGCGAATACAGTGATTTACGGTTTAGACGCCGATTTAATTATGTTATCGATTAATCATCTGCCTATATCTAAAAACATTTATCTTTTTAGGGAGACACCACACTTTATAAAATCGATTAATTCAGACTTGGATCCGAATGAATCGTATATAATGGATATTCCTGAACTCGCGCGGATTATAACGTTGGATATGAATAATGGAGCGCCGCTTACGACCGAACAACAGAAGAACCGTATATATGATTATATATTCTTGTGCTTCTTTCTGGGGAATGATTTTATGCCGCACTTTCCGTCGATAAATATTCGCACTGGAGGCGTGGACAAAATGTTGAATGCGTACAAGGCGACCATTGGCGGAACAAATGAAAATTTAACGGACGGGAAAAAGATACATTGGAAAAATGTAAGAAAATTAGTCCAGTTTTTAGCGGATAATGAAGAGGAGTTTTTTAAGAATGAAATGAAATTAAGAGACAAGAGAGAAAGAAATTTAATGCCCGATATTACGCCAGAAGATAAATTTAAAAAATTCGAATCCATTCCAACGTACGAGCGTTCTCTAGAGAAATATATTAATCCATTTAAACCGAACTGGCAATTAAGATACTATAAATCGCTTCTCAATGTGGATATAGATGAAACAAGGAGAAAACAAATATGTAGGAACTATTTGGAAGGGCTTGAGTGGACCATGAAATATTATACAACCGGTTGTCCAGATTGGAAATGGAAGTATAATTACAATTATCCGCCATTGTTATGCGACCTTATTTTATATATTCCATATTTTGATACATCATTTGTCGGAAGTTGCCAACCAAATCCAGTAAATGAACTGGTTCAATTGTGTTATGTTTTACCGAAACAAAGTTTACAATTTCTGCCGGAAAAACTATATCATAATTTGCTGAAAAATCATAGCGATTGGTATAATACAGATTGTGATTTTGTGTGGGCTTATTGTCGCTATTTTTGGGAAGCACACGTAAATCTACCGCATATTGATATTTATGAATTAGAAAATTTCGTAAAGAATAATAAATAATTACTGGGTTATTGGTTCTTTAAGTGTATAAATTATATATTTAAAGAAACGCTTATTGGTTTTACTCTTACCACCATTTGTCGCTATATTTATTAAACGCGTCAATTCGGTCTTTGCCTTGTAACAATGGGGTTTTTTCAGCACCTGCTATATCAAACTTGTAATCATAATCTTCATAATATGGCATACTTGATAAGTTAGTTGATAACTTTTCTTTTTTAGTTCCGTCTAAAATATTAAGTGCTATATGTTCTTTAAAAGCAGTCATGTCTTCATCGCTATAGCCCGCTCCACCAACCTTTCTAACGCGGCGACTTCTTCTTTTATTTATACGCCTTTTATTACTATATCTTCTGGAATGTCTTTTATTCTTTTTTGTAAGATTCGTTCTACGCATTATATAATATCTAAATATTTTATTTATTGTTAACAAATCCCAAAAAGAAAATCCTGTGATTTTTAGTTGAGAAATATGTTGCTAAAGTTTCAGTCAACAAAAAAGAATACTCAAAACATTTATTGACGTCAAAACATAAGAGGTTAACAACTGTTAACAATTCGTTAACAAAAAATCCCGAACAAGAGAGTAAATTTATATGTAAAAATTGTAATAAAATACACGCCTCTCGTGTAGGGCTTTAAAAAAGATTCTGAAACAATTGTTTATCGATAAGCAATAAAATAAGCCGTTGAGTCTTTAAGTAGGAAAAACAATTTATTATATAAAATGTAAAATTTAAAGAATTTTATGCAAGACTTTTTTTTACTTTTCAAAAATGGACAAAAAAAATGTCCAAAACCGAAAAGTTAAAAATAATTTGCTCAAAAACAAAATTTGTGACCATAAAAATTTTTAAGGTCTCACTTTTGAAAAAAGTTTTTCAAATTTGTTACGATAAATTTTTTTTAAAATATAAATTAATTTAAAAAAAACTTAAGCAGGAAAATATATTGCTTATATATAGCAATGTTTAGCAATGAAAACCTGCCAAAAACCTGCTTCAAATTTTACTGTGAAAAATGTGACTATGGAACGAGCAAAAAAAGTAGTTATGATGAACATTTAACTACTACAAAACATAATAAATCAATGTTTAGCAATACAATCCTTCCGAAAACCTGCTCCAAATATATATGCGATATATGCTGTAAAGAATACAATGATAATTCTGGATTATGGAGACACAAAAAAAAATGTACAAAAGAAGAAACTATAGAAAATGAATTTAAAAATTCGAATGAACCTACAGACAAGGACCTTATTATGCTTTTAATTAAGGAGAATAGTGAACTGAAAAATATGATGATTGAACAACAAAATAAAATGGTTGAGCAACAAAATATTGTATTAGAAATTGCGAAGAATGGAATACATAATGTTACTAATAATACTAATAATACTACCCATACAAATTCTCATAACAAAGCATTTAACTTGAATTTCTTTTTAAACGAAACGTGTAAAGACGCAATGAATATTATGGATTTTGTTGACTCCATAAAGTTACAATTGTCTGACTTAGAGGGTGTAGGAGAATTAGGATACATTGAAGGTATATCAAATATAATTGTTAAAAACCTAAAAGAATTGGATGTCACTCAAAGACCGGTTCATTGCACGGATAAAAAAAGAGAAACAATGTATATTAAAGATGAGGATAAATGGGAAAAAGATGAAGAGAAAAAGAAACTACACAAGGTTGTTAGAAAAGTGACTTGCAAGAACCAAAATCTAATACCAAAATTTAAAGAAAAACATCCAGATTGTAATACTTATCATTCTAAATTCTCCGACCAATATAATAAGATTATTATTGAATCCATGGGCGGTAAAGGTGATAATGAATATGAAAAGGAAGAAAAAATAATAAAGAACATTTCAAAGCAAGTGTTTATCGATAAACAATAAAATTTTGTTTTATTTTTCTTTAAGTAGGAATTTAAAATTATTATATAAAAATATTCGGTTTTTTTTGTTCAAGACTTTTTTTAACTTTTCAAAAATGGACAAAAAAAATGTCCAAAATCCAAAAGTTAAAAATAGTTTGCTCAAAATCTAAATTTGTGACCATAAAAATTTTTAAGGTCTCACCGTTGAAAAAAGTTTTTCAATTTTGTTACGATAAAATTTTTTTTAATTTTAAAAAAAGGATTTAAAATTATTTTCTTTCTTATATTTAGGAGACAAATGGAGGACAAAATTACGCAGAATTACGCAGAAAAATTTGTATGTGATTTATGTGACTTTAGATGTAGCAAAAAAAATGACTGGGATAGACACATATTGACACTTAAACATAAAAAGGGGACAAAAGGATTACAAAAGGATGACAATTTTACGCAAAAAACCTCCACATCATTTATGTGTTCATGTGGTAAAACATATAAACATAGACAGGGACTATGGAAACACACTAAAATTTGTTTAAGTTTAAGCGATAATATAAAAAACGATTCTGAAAAAGATATTTTAGACAATCCTACAAAAGAATTAATTTTATTGTTGGTTAAGGAGAATAGTGAACTGAAAAATATGATGATTGAACAACAAAATAAAATGGTGGAGCAACAAAATATTGTATTAGAAATTGCGAAAAATGGAATACATAATGTTACTAATAATACTACCCATACAAATTCTCATAACAAAGCCTTCAACTTGAATTTCTTTTTAAATGAAACTTGTAAAGATGCTATGAATATTACAGATTTTGTTGATTCCATTAAATTACAATTGTCTGACTTGGAAGGCGTCGGAGAGTTAGGTTATATTGAAGGTATCTCTAATATAATTGTTAAGAACCTAAAACAACTGGATGTGACTCAAAGACCCGTTCATTGTACGGATAAAAAAAGAGAAACAATGTACGTTAAAGATGAAGATAAATGGGAAAAAGATGAAGAGAAAAAGAAACTACATAAGGTCGTTAGAAAAGTCACTTGTAAGAACCAAAATCTAATACCAAAATTTAAAGAAAAACATCCGGATTGTAATACTTATCATTCTAAATTCTCCGACCAATATAATAAGATTATTATTGAGTCAATGGGCGGTAAAGGTGATAATGAATATGAAAAGGAGGAAAAAATAATCAAAAATATATCGAAGCAAGTATTTATAAATAAGTAACCGTTTTTAACCAATATAAAAGATAGTATTTTTTGTTCAAGACTTTTTTAACTTTTCAAAAATGGAGTTTTTTTTGTCAACATGTATATATTGACAAATTTTACTCAAAAAAACTCATCGAAATTCGAATGTATAACGCGTGACTTTAATTGTTGTAATAAAAATTATTAGAACGAACACATTTTAACCCGTAAAGACAAAATGTTGACAAATGTTGACAAATGTTGACAAAGAAAACTCCGAAAACTTTCTAAAATTTGAATACGATTGTTGTAAGGAATGCAATCATATACAATGGGCAGTTCCAGTGATAATGAATATGAAAAAGAAGAAAAAATAATAAAAATATATCGAATCAAGTAACCATTTTTGTAAATTTATTTAGGAGACAAAATGGATTACAAAAAAACGCCAAAAAACGCGCATATAATTTGCGTAACCTTAACTGTAGTAAAAATATGTTTATATAAATCATATTTTTACACTGAAAACCAAAAAGGAGACAAAATGGATTACAAATTTACGCCTAACCATTTATGCGCGTTTTTTAGATTTATTTTTGCGTGATTTTTTAGATTTTATACTTTTACGTGATTTTTTAGATTTTCTTTTTTTAGATTTTTTTGTTTTCCCACCTTTTGAGAGTGATGGCATTTTGGACATAACTCGAGATAAGAAGTTATTTTTTTGTGTTAATACTGGTTCAGTTACATATGGTTTATCATCTGCAACTTCAATATATGTAAAACTCATACCATAATATTCTTCACCTTCCGGTACCGTATCCTCAGTGCCATTTATATCAAAATCTTTTTTACAAAAAGGCGTCATTACAAATTTATAGTAATTTTCAGAAGATATTCTAATAAACCCGTTTGTGCCCCAATCTGGTCCCCAAGAGTTTAAAATAGTTATATATGCGGGCATACCTGGCGACTCTTGCTCCCATTTTGTAATTACTACCGCGTGTCTTGATATTGGATGAATGCACGATGTATCATTTATTACCGGATTAGAATCGAAAATATTTGTCATATTAATTGTTGCCCACTGGTTTTTAGGCATAGAGAAAGAAAACGCAACATACATTTTATTTTCCAAAGCTCTTTTGGCTCCCTCAGGAAAATTTAAAATCCAGTTTCTTTGTGGATTATTTTGATTTAAATCGTAATACTCTTCTACAACACTATCTTTTGTATAAAAACTATATATCGGTAGTAACAACTCATTGAAAACCAACTTGTCTATTTTTGGTGAAACAATTATATTGTTTTTGCCAGTAAAAAAAAGGGAAGTGTTAAAAAATTTCCATAAAACATTATTTACGTTACCACTATCACAACCATAATCATTTTTAATTTTAAACAATAAATTATAAAATAAAAGCATATGGTAATAACGTTTTTTATTACTACATTTATTTCTACTAAGTATATCACGAACTTTTATTATATCTGAACTATTATAAAAAACACAGTTTTCTTCTTGTTTACCATCATAAAGCGCATTTGCTTCATCATCATTCATTTTAAATTTGTCGGGAGTTTTTTGTGTAATATATCTTGTAATTAACGTGGCAGATACATATGCGTAACATGTTTCTTCGTCTCCTTGATCTTGAGCAACAATTGAACTACTTCTAGTTAATGTCCTATTCAAACTAGAAGTCTTTAATCCTGACACAGGGTCTTCAATTTTCATTGTTTTTGAATGTTCTCTTTGATGAAGATTATCTAAATCAACTTCCTCGTAATTCATATCTAATATATATATATATATAAAATACATATAAATATATTTTTTATAAAAAGCGTTTTTAATCCATATACTCATCTATCCCAATATGATAACCATATTTTATTAAATTTCTCTCAAAATGTCTTGGATGTAATGCCGCCGCAATCATTTCTTCGGCAAAACCATTATTAATTTGCTTACGCATCGCATCCCTATCCAGAACAAATATGGCCGGATTACTCGATAACCACTTCCAGTCAATCTTATCCAAATTTTGTTTTATAATATGAATCGCATTTGGATTACTAGAAAGGCTACTATAATCAACCTTGTCTAAATTTTGTTCAATAATATGAATTGCGTTTGGGTTCAAGGATAACCAATTCCATTTAATTTTGTCTATATTCTTCTCAAGAATAGGAATAGCATTTGGATTATAAGAAAGGAGGTACCAATCGATTTCTCTTGGATGTCTCTCTAAAAGTTCAATGGCATTTATATTTGTAGACAACGTGATCCAATCGATTTCATCTAAGTTTTTTTTAATAAGATGCATAGCTTTGGGATTAGAGGATATCATATACCAATCAATCTTTTTTAAATTTTTTTCAAGAATATGGATAGCCGCATTGTTTTTACATAAAAGTCCCCAATTTATTTTATCCAAATTTTTTTCAATCAAGTCAATGGCGTTTTCATTTTTAGATAAAGTAAACCAGCAAACTTTGTTTAAATTGCGCCTTATAAGGTGTATGGCTTCAGGGTTTTCAGATAACCACCACCAATCCACTTTATCCAAGTTTTTCTCAATAATCGGAATCGTATTATGGTTTTTACATAAGCAGGACCAATCGACTTTATCTAGGTTTTTTTCGAGAAGCGCGATGGCGTTTGGATTCATAGAGAGAAATGTCCAATCAATTTTATCATATGGAAACCACTTTGCTAATTTATATATAGGTTTAAACATAATTGTTAATAAATAAATATATTTAAGTTATATTTTTAGACCTTTTTCTCAGTAAAAAAAAGATATTTACATCCTTTTTATTTTTTTATTTTTATAAAATTTTTTAAATAGTTAAATCCGCATATTCATTTAAACCAATATCATAACCATATAATTCCAGATTTCTAGTAAAATGCTTAGGGTGTAATACCGTCGCAATTAATTCTTCCGCAAATCCAAAATCATCCTTATTTTTTTTACCAAACTCCCTAATTTGTTCAAGCATCGCCTCCCTATCTAGAACAAATATAGCAGGATTTCTAGATAACATCACATAATTAATTTTATCTTGATTTTTCTCCAGAAGATGAATGGCGGCAGGATTTTTTGATAAACTGTCCCAATCAATGCGTTCTAAATTTCTCTCTATGAGTCCAATCGCTTCCGGCATTTTACATAACACGCGCCACAAATCGAGTTGTGTAATTTTATCTAAATTGTTCTCTACAAGATGCATATAGTTTTTAATATTAGGATTATGGAATAATTGAAACCAATTTATTTTATGTACATTTTTTTCAAGGTAATCCAGTGCTTTCGGGTTCGTAGAAAACATATTATAGTCAATTCTATCTGGATTATTTAAAAGAATAGGTAGAGCATTTGGGTTAGCAGATAATTTAGACCAATTAACTTTATAAATATATTCTTTTAAAATTTCCATGGCATTTTTGTTTTCAGATAATGCGTCAAAATCAATTCGGTCCATGTGTTGACGAATGATATGCATAGCATCCGGGTTTTTACATAACCAAAACCAATTAATGGATTCCGGTTTTTGCTCCAATATATCTAATACTTCACTATTCGGATTAAAATGAAGTGCGAAAGTATTTACTCTATTTGGGTTTTTTAAAAGAACATGCGCGGCAGACGGATTTTGAGATAAATTTGTCCAATTAATTCTGTGAAATGCGCAAGAAAGCACATTTACGGCAATAGGGTTTGTATTAAAGGATAATTCGGCGCAATCAATTTTATCGATATTTTTTAGAAGAAGCGTGATAGCATTATGATTTTTTGATAACACACTGAAATCAAGTTTGTTCTCATCGATCCAATTAAGTAGTTTATAGATAGGTTTGAAACTCATTTTTACTTTTAGTAGTTGTTTTTATCTGTTTTACATTTTTTATAAAAAAAGAAAAAGAATTCAATTTTTTTATAAAACTTTTTAACTTTTTTTATTCCAAATCATCATATTCATCTGTCGCAATATTATAATTATATAATTCTAGTTCTCTGGTCATTCGTTTCGGGTGTAATGCTGTCGCTATAAGTTCTTCAGCAAACCCAAAATCTTCATTATTTTTTTTTGTTTTACCAAAATCATTAATTTGCTTACGCATAGCGTTTGTATCTAAAACAAATATGGCCGGATTTCGTGACAAACTTTCCCAATCAACTTTATCCAAATTTTGTTCAAGAATATCAATAGCCTCAGGATTTGCCGAAAGTCTAATCCAATCAACTTTATCTATATTTTTTTCAAGAATGGAAATCGCCGCAGGGTTGCCAGATAACATTGACCAATCAACTTTATCTAAATTATTCTCAATGAAATGAACTGATTCAGAAATTTGCGATATGTAAAACCAATCAACTTTATCTAAATTTTTTTCAAGAATATGAATAGCCGCAGGATTTAATGATAGGCTAGACCAATCAACTTTATCCAAATTTTTTTCAATAAGATGAATAGCCGCAGGATTTTCCGATACCCCAAACCAATCAACTTTATCTAAATTTTGTTCAAGAATATAAATGGCAGCAGGATTTGCCGATAAAATTATCCAATCAACCTTATCTAAATTTTTCTCAAGAATATGAATAGCCTCAGTATTTGCCGACAAACTTTCCCAGTCAACTTTATCTAAATTTTTCTCGAGAATATGAATAGCCGCAGGATTTAACGACAATCTTTCCCAATCAACTTTATCTAAATTTTTATCAAGAATATGAATAGCATCAGGAATAGACGATAAGAAGGACCAATCAACCTTATCTAAATTTTTCTCAATAATGTGAATCGCAGCAGGATTATTTAATAAATTATTGTGAACAAGTTTTTCAACATCAATCCAATCGCGCAGTTTATAGATAGGTTTGAAACTCATTTTTATTCGCTTATATTTCTTGTTACTTTTAGTAGTTGTTTTTATCTGTTTTACATTTTTTATAAAAAAAGAAAAAGAATTCAATTTTTTATAAAACTTTTATATTTTTATATTTTTAAACCTACTCCATATATTCATTTAAACAAATATCATAATTATACAATTCAACATTCCTGGAAAAATGCCTCGGATGTAATGCTGCCGCAATCATTTCTTCCGCAAACCCATTATCAATTTGTTTACGCATAGCGTCCCTGTCTAGAACAAATATTGCCGGATTTTGCGATAAATGATTCCAAAAAATTTTATCTTGGTTTTTTTCAAGAATATCAATGGCGCCAGGATTTTTAGATAAGGACCACCAATTAATTTTATCTAAATTTTGTTCAATAATATGCATCGCAGCAGGATTTTTAGATAAAATTGACCAATGAACTTTATCTAAATTTTTCTCAATAAGATGAATGGCTGCAGAATTTTCTGATAAGTAAGGCCAGAAAATTTTATCAACATTTTTCTCAAGAATATGAATCGCTGATGGATTTGTCGATAAATAATACCAATGAATTTTATCCAAATTTTTTTCAAGAATATGTATCGCCTCCTCATTAAGAGATAAACTTTGCCAATTAATTTTATCCAAATTTTTCTCAATAATGTGAATTGCTCCAGGATTTTGAGATAACGGCCACCAATCAAATTTATATAAATTTTTCTCAATAATGTGAATGGCATTTCGATTACAAGTTAACGAACGCCAAGAAATTTTATCTAAATTTTTCTCAATAATATCAATCGCGCCAGGATTTGCGGATAAGTTCGGCCAAAACACTTTATCTAAATTTTTCTCGAGAATATGAAGCGCCCTCGGATTACGTGATAACTCATGAATATAAAGTAATTCCGGATTTATCCAATCACGTAATTTATATATAGGTTTAAAACTCATTTTATATTACGTATTACTTATCGTCGTACTTTTAATATTGTTTATAATCTATTATAGACCTTTTTTAAATTCAATTTTATTAATAAAAATGAAATAAAAAGAAATAAAAAATATAAATAAAAAGAAATTATTAAATATAACTATACATAATGAGTAGTGAATATACTAAAAATTTATCAGAACCGTGGTTTTCATTAATTAAATTAGGAATTAAGAAATGCGAAGGAAGATTAAAAAAGGGCGATTTTGCTGAAATTAAAAAAGGTGATTATATTAAATTTGAAAATAATGAATTTGGATTTGAACGTAATTTTCGTGTTAAGATCACTTCTATACATAATTATAACTCATTTGAAGAATATTTATTAAATGAAACATTAGAAAAATGTCTTCCAGGTATAGATACAATAGAACAAGGCGTAAGTATTTATTATAAATATTATAAAAAAGAAGACGAAGGTACATATAAAATTATTGCGATACGCATAAAAGTTATTAAATAATATATATTAAAAATTTTAAACCTAGTCTACATATTCATTTAAACAAATATCATAATTATACAATTCAACATTCCTAGCAAAATGCCTTGGGTGTAATGCTGTCGCAATCATTTCTTCCGCAAACCCATTATCAATTTGTATGCGCATAGCGTCCCTGTCTAGAACAAATATTGCCGGATTTTGTGATAAAGTAATCCAATTAACTTTATCCAAATTTTTTTCAAGAATATGAATGGCCTCAGGATTTTCCGATAGAAAAAACCAATCAACTTTATCTAAATTTTTTTCAAGAATATGAATAGCTGAAGGATTTTCCGATAGTGAATTCCAATTAACTTTATCCAAATTTTTTTCAAGAATATGAATGGCTTCAGGATTTTCCGATAGACAATACCAATCAACTTTATCTAAATTTTTCTCAAGAATATGAATAGCCGAAGGATTTAATGATAAATTTACCCAATCAACTTTATCTAAATTTTTCTCGATAATGTCAATAGTATTTGGATTTGTATTTGACGATAGGCAACGCCAATTAACTTTATCTAAGTTTTTCTCGATAATATGACTAGCTTCAGGATTTTCCGATAGAAAATACCAATCAACTTTATCTAAATTTTTCTCGAGAATATGAATGGCAGCTGAATTTGACGATAGCCCCCACCAATTAATTTTATCCAAGTTTTTCTCTATAATATGAATTGCCTCAGGAGTGAAAGACAAAAAAGACCAATCAATCTTATCTAAATTTTTCTCAAGAAGATGAATTGCTCCAGAATTTTGTGATAGTAAACGCCAATCAAATTTATGTAAATTTTTCTCAATAATATTAATTGCTTTTGGATTATTAGATAAATTATAAGGAACAAGTAGTTCTGGATTAATCCAATCACGTAGTTTATATATAGGTCTAAAACTCATTTTATATTACTTATTGCTTTACTTTTAATATTGTTTTTTAATCAAATCCTATCCTAGTCAACATATTCATTTAAACCAATATCATAACCGTATTGTAGTAAATTCCTAGCAAAATGCCTTGGGTGTAATGCCGTTGAAATCATTTCTTCCGCAAACCCATTATCAATTTGATTACGCATAGCATCCCTATCTAGAACAAATATTGCCGGATTTTGCGATAAATGATTCCAAAGAATTTTATCTTGATTTTTTTCAAAAATGGGAATAGCCTGAGGATTATAGCATAACAGAGACCAATTAATTTTATCCAAGTGTTTTTCAAGAATATGAATCGCCGCCGGATTTTCCGATAGTCCACACCAATTAATTTTATCAAAATTGTTTTCGAGAAGATGAATTGCCGACGGATTTAATGATAGGATTGGCCAATGAACTTTATCTAAATTGTTTTCGAGAAGATGAATTGCCGACGGATTTAGCGATAAATAGGTCCAATTTATTTTATCTAAATTTTTCTCGATAATGGGAATTGCTTCAGTATTTTGCATTAATCCCCACCAATAAACTTTATCTAAATTTTTCTCAAGAATGTGAATGGCTAAAGGATTTAACGATAAGGCTGCCCAATCAACTTTATCTAAATTTTTCTCAAGTAAATGAATCGCCGCGGGGTTTGATGATAAGGCTACCCAATCAACCTTATCTAAATTTTTCTCTATAATATGAATCGCACCAGGATTTGATGATAAGGTTGCCCAATCAACTTTATCTAAATTTTTCTCGATAATATGAAGCGCACCTGGATTACGATGTAAAGCCTTAGTAACAATTCGTTCTGGATCAATCCAATCGCGTAATTTATATATAGGTTTGAAACTCATTTTATTCGCTTGCTTAGTACTACTTATCGCTTTGCTTTTAATAGTGTTTTATAAAAAAGAAAAAAAAGAAAAAGAATTCAATGGTATTTTAATTCTTTCCTTTTTTTATCCCTTTTTTATTTTATTCCTTTTTATAATTTTTAATCAAACCCACTGTATTCGTTTAAACCGATATCATAACCGTATTGCAGTAAATTTCTGGCAAAATGTCTCGGGTGTAATGCTGTAGCGATCATTTCTTCGGCAAATCCATTGTCAATTTGTTGGCGCATCGCATCCCTATCTAGAACAAATATTGCCGGATTTTGAGATAACCAACCCCAATTAATTTTATCTTGGTTTTTTTCAAGAATATGAATCGCAGCAGGGTTTGCTGATAGGGAATACCAATCAACATTTGCATCCAAATTTTTTTCAAGAAGTTGAATCGCCAAAGGATTTCTCATTTTCGATACGTAAAGCCAATCCACTTTATTCAAATTTTTTTCAAGAATGTGAATCGCCGCAGGATTTTTAGATAACTCTATCCAATAAATTTTATCCAAATTTTTCTCAAGAATATGAATCGCAGCAGGGTTTGACGATAAACGATCCCATTTAATTTTATCTAAATTATTCTCAAGAATGTGAATAGCAGCCGGATTTTCCGATAATGCAAACCAACTAACTTTATCCAGGTTTTTTTCAATAATATGCATCGCCCAAGGATGCCTACATAATTGAAACCAACAAACTTTATCCAAATTTTTTTCAAGAATGGGAATAGCAGCAGGATTTCTTGATAACGCGCTCCAATCAATTTTATGTATTTTTTTCTCAAGTATATGAATCGCGGCAGGATTTGCTGATAAGTTCATCCAATTCACCTTCTTTAAATTTTTTTCAAGAATGTGAATTGCCGCTGGATTTTTAGATAATTCAAACCAATCAACATTATCTAAATTTTTCTCAAGAATATGAATTGCCGCAGGATTTTTCGATAAAGCAACCCAACCCATACTCTCGGTAAGTCGAAATTTAAGTACATTATTCTCTATAATATATAAATTTTTCTCGAGTAAGTTAATCGCATCAGGTTTTTCCAGTAACCAAAATAAATTAACTTTATCTAAATTATTTTCAAGAAAGTTAATCGCCGAAGGATTAAAATGTAAACTTTTATAATTAACTAATTCTGGATTAATCCAATCTCGAAATTTATAGATAGGTTTAAAAGTCATTTTAATTTACTTATTGCTTTTTGCTTAGTGCTTAGTGCTTATTGCTTTTTACTTTTATTTGCTTTTATTTATTTTATAAAAAATAAAAAAGCATTTCAATTTTTTCTTTTTTTATATGGGTTTCGCTGTTTTATAAAAATTTTGTATTAAAAATAAAAAAGGGGTGAGATTTCTCTCTTTTTTATTCCTTTTTTATTTTATCCCTTTTTTATTTTTTAAATTAATCATCGAAATTAAACCTAGAACAATGTCTGTATTCGCACCTCTCTTCATATGTAGACATACAAAACCCACAAGTATAATATTGGTCGCGTGTACAAGGTTCTACAT
>Ga0214919_10001676_pt1 | contig 35805 bp, 32 predicted proteins | sample LL1503_MetaG_FD_177994 | JGI IMG/M metagenome (GOLD analysis project Ga0214919, IMG submission 177994) | Freshwater microbial communities from Lake Lanier, Atlanta, Georgia, United States - LL-1503 | ecosystem: Environmental > Aquatic > Freshwater > Lake | place: USA: Georgia | collected...
AAGTAAATAGAGATGCTACAGCAAGCGGATCATGTATAAATGGTATTGTAACCACCAACGGCTGCGCCATGGATTGCAGCACAGCGAGTGTAGTTGGTCTTTCTTCCCCAAGCACAGTAGCTGATGGAACATCAACAACTGGAACATGCGGAGCTACAGGATATACCGGAACTGTAGCTTTAAGCTGCTCAGCTGGGACTGGAGTTTTATCAGCTTCTCCAAGCATGTGTGGGTGTAATGTAGCTAACAATTACTTCTCTGGCGGCGGCGGAACTTGTGTGCAAGGGTGTACAATTCCTAGTGGAAGCGGAACTACCACAACACTTGTTGCGCCGAGCACTACAACAGCAACTTGTAATTCAGCTGGTTCCTCAGGAACGATGATTTTTAGCTGCACTCCGGGAAATGCGGTGAGTATTACAACTCCTTGTGTCCAATCTTGCACAGCAAGTGGTGGAGTTACGGCTGACACTACTACAGTTCCGGGATCTACGATCTTTAAATTTACTGCAGTTGGAAATTATACTTTTACTTGTCCAACTACAAAAGCTGTAAAAGTTCTTGTAGTTGCTGGCGGTGGCGGCGGTGGTGGCGATGCGGCAGGAGGCGGCGGCGGTGGCGGAGTTGTTTATAATGCTTCTTATTTGGCATCTAATTCTAATTCAGTCACAGTAGGAAGTGGTGGTGTTGCAGGAATTGGTAGCAATAATGTTTTGGCGACTAATGGCGGAAATTCTGTTTTCGGAAATATTACAGCAATTGGTGGTGGATATGGCGGCAGATATAATAGTAATCCCGGTAATTCCGGTGGTTCAGGTGGCGGTGGCGCTTATAGCAGCGGTGGAGGTGGCACAAGAACTTCTGGTCAAGGTAGTAATGGAGGATCTGGTGGCAGTTATGCCGGTGGAGGTGGCGGCGGCGCTGGTGGTATTGGCGCTAGTGGTTCTGCCGGTGGAGTTGGTGGTATTGGAATTTCAAATTCAATTTTAGGGGTAACAAATTATTATGGCGGCGGCGGTGGTGGTGGACGTTTTTTCGTGAGTTCTGAAGGAATACAAAACGTTGGTTTGGGTGGCGGTGGTAGGGGTGCTGGATCATGTTCATCAGATTTCGCAGTGGCCGGAACTGCTAATACTGGCGGCGGTGGTGGTGGCGCTCCAGCAGGTTGTCAAAATTTTGGTGCTGACGGCGGTTCAGGAGTTGTTATCGTGTCTTATTAATGCTTGTGATCGTGATGATGTTGATAAATAGTCAGCGCGCTTTTATTGCCAAAAAGCGATAAATATTCTGGATGTTGATTCACCAATTCCGGAGTTCCGTGGCAGCAAACATGATTATTGACGCAAAATACAATATCGGTTTTTTGCATTACTGTGTAAAGATCGTGCGAAATCAATAAAATCGCACAGTTGTTGGATTTTCTAACTTCATCAATAATTTGATAAAAATCCTGAATTGCGGCGATATCCATATATTGCGTTGGTTCATCAAGCACCAAAAGGTCGGGATTATTGGTTAAACTACGCAAAAATAAAATTTTCTGCATTTGTCCGCCCGATAAATCATGAATCTGGTGATTTAATATTTTTTCAACATTAAGGCGCACAGCTAGTTTTTGTAAGGTTTCATCAAATTTTATTTTGTTGGTTGAAAGTTGAATAAAATCTTTCGCTGTCATCGGAATGGTTTTATCAATCTCAATCTTTTGTGGCATATAGCCAATTTTTAAGTTGGAATTTTTAATAATTTTCCCCGAACTTGGTTTTAAAATTCCCAATAAAATTCGAGCAATTGAAGTTTTGCCGCCGCCATTTGGACCGATCAAAGTTGTGATTTTGCCTTTTTGTAATTCTAAATTTATGTCGCTCAAGATTTTTTGGCGATTTAGATTTAGGCTGATATTTTCAAGTTTTGCGACCATTTAGTTTTTTTAATATTATGAAATTTTTCAATATTTTTTTATTGCTCTTAATTAGCTCTGGCTCTGCCTTTGCCAACGAAAAGTCACAAAAAAAACCTTTAATAGTTGCGTCAATTAATCCGATTTATCAGATAGTTTTGGCAATTACTGAAGATAAAAACAACAGCATTTTAATCATTAATCCCAATATTTCTGAGCATGATTACCAATTAAAAAAAAGCGATGCTGAATTTGTCGCTAAGGCAGATTTAATTTTTTATATTGATGATGATTTGGAAAGGAATTTTGCCAAATTGGTGAAAGATAAAAATTCTTATAAAATGTCGCAGATCAATGGAATAAAGCTTTTACAAAGAAGAAGCGATCCGAAAAAAATTGATCTGCATTTATGGCTGAATCCAGAAAATGGTGTAAAAATTGCCGAATTTATAACCCAAAAAATTTGTGAAATTGATGCAGAAAATTCTAAAAAATATCAGAAAAATTTAGAAAAATTTAAAAAAGAAATTTTAAAAACTAAAAAAAATATTCAGAAAAATTTGCAATCAATTCAAAATTCCAGCTTCGTTTTTTATCACGATGGTTATCAATATTTTGAAGATTATTTTGCCCTAAAACCTCTGAAAATTATTTCAAATAATCACGATTTTGAACTAACAATAAAAGATGTGCGCGAGATTGATGCGCTTGCTAAAACAGGTCAGATTAAATGTATTTTTGGTGATGTTTATGATGAAAATAATTCTGCGAAAAAATTAGCAAATAACTATGGAGTGAAATTTGCTATGTTGGATTTGATTGGTAAGGAGAATATATTCTATCCAGTTTTGCTGGATAGAATATCGATCAGAGTCGCTGGCTGTCTCTGAATTTATTTAGAGAATTGACTGATCCTGGAGCTAAAGTTACAGATGGTGTAGCTACAGGAGCTCTTGTTTCTTGATCAGATCTTGCAGCTGATGATGTGTGATCATGTTCAGGATCAGGATTACCATCTACAAATGCATGATACGATCCGGAATTTGTTCGGGAAGATCCTAGAGTTGCACTTAATCTATTATACATATTATTATACTTACTCATTAATTGAGTAGCATGATTTCCATAAGTAGTGTTACATAGTTTATCTGAAGCAATTATTAGTTTACGTTCAGGGGATAATTTTTCAAAAAGTGATTGTCCCAATTGGATTTTTTTAGAAGATTCTGATAGATGTAAATTTATTGACGATGATAAAGAAGCTATTTTTTTATCAGTACTTTCATCTTCAGTAGAATCATCACTAAGCCATGAAGGTCGCGGCGCAGAAAGCTGTTGCGTCGCATGATTAGGTTCTTCCTCATCCGACAACATTACTATTTTTAAAAATTCTTCATCTGGATTTTTAATATTAGTTGAATTAGCATTTAATATAGATTTTAGATTGTTTCTTAGACCATTTAAATCGGAAGCTTCGAAAAGTGTACTATATTGACAGAAACTAGGATAAATTTCTTTTAACGAATTAATGATGGCTTTTTTAAATAAATTCGTGTCAGGCGTGTCAATTTCACGATCATTTATATGATAAAGATATACATTAATTTGTTTTATTTGTTGTTCTATTTCATTATCAGTAGAAAAACCTTCAAAAATAGCATCTTTGCAAATAAGCAATGCTAAAAAAGAGGAAATGTTTGATTCTGGGGTCAATCCATGTCGAACAGTATATCTTAAACCAGTAGCAACCATATCATTAATCACAGCAGCCGTTATATCAGAAGCTATCCAATATGGAGATTTTTCTTTTGCTTTCTCTTCTTCTCCTAAACGACGATATCCTTCAGATAATTCTCCTACTGGTTTATTGTTGTAGTCCATAATGGCTCCCACTACGCCGCCGACGACTGCTGCGGCAAGTACACCATGTAACGTATTCCCAAACTCTGATCTAAGTATCTTAGCTCCAATTTGGGGAGAATATGATTCAATACCTGCCCCAATCCCTGCAGTAAGAATTCCACCACCAACCCCGCCTGCAGTAGGAACAATAGTGCTCATAACAGAAGAACCCGATTGAGCAAAAGTCGTTGCCGCGGATGTTTGATTTCTTGTGAATGTTTGATTTAAGTCTAGTGTAGTTGTTACTACAGTTGATGCTGCAGTTGATGCTATGGATGGTGCTGCAGTTTGCGAAGGTTCTCCAGTCGGTAGACTTGTAAGTGGATTTGTTTGTGAAGAAGGGACTTGAGTGCTAGGTGAAATTGTAGCTGTAGAAGGTGGACTTGAAGGTTGTGAACTTGTTAATTCAGATGGATTATTCGATGGTTGTGAAGTTGGTAATTCAGATGGATTTATAGTAGGTTGAGAACTATTTCCAGCTGTAGGTTGTATAGTTTTTTGAATTGTAGGTTCTGAAGTTGGACTCGAAGATTTTGTAGTTGCTGTAATTGTAGGTTTTGAAGTTGGTGATAAAGAAGGGGTTTGAGTGCTAGGTGAAATTGTAGTTTTTGATGTAGGATTAGCAGAAGGTGGACTCGAAGGTTTTGAAGTTGGATCACCAGATGGATTTATAGTAGGTTGAGAACTATTTCCAGCTGTAGGTTGTATAGTTTTTTGAATTGTAGGTTCTGAAGTTGGTCTCGAAGATTTTGTAGTTGCTGTAATTGTAGGTTCTGAAGTTGGTGATAAAGAAGGGGTTTGAGTGCTAGGTGAATTTGTAGCTGTAGAAGGTGGACTCGAAGGTTGTAAAGTTGGTTCACCGGATGGATTATTCGAAGGTGCTGTAGTTGGTCCTTCAGTTGGTTCTGTAGTCGGTGCTGTAGATGGCTTTTTAGTTGGTTCTCCAGTCGGTGCTGTAGTTGGTGTTGCAGTCGGTTTTGAAGAAGGGGTTTGGGTGGTAGATGATGGAGTAGGTATTGGTGTAGGGGCAAAAGCTGGATTTGGAATAGAAGTAGGTCGAAGCGTAGGGTATTTAGGGGCTCCCTCTAGATGAAAATCGTTGTCCATTAAACTCAATGAGTCTCCATTTGATTGAGATCCTAAACCACGAAGATTTGTTGATTGAGAAGTAGCAGGAGTAATAAGAGCCATTGCTGCAAGAAACTTCGCGATTGATTGTGTGGAGGCTCCTTGAGGATTGCCTCTAGTTATTTCGGAAGATTTTTCTTCTAACCTTCTTGAAGATAGTTCGGGATAATCTGCTACCAATTTTTTAGCATCTTCTAATCGAGACATTTTATCGGCCTTGCGTGACAATTCTGGACTAAAATTTCCAAAATCTTGTTCACCTTCATGCAAGCTTTTATTAATAACGTTCATTTTACCATCTGCCAAGCTTTTTAATATCTGTACTAAAAATGGCTCACCAATGTTATCTGTAGGTTGCTGAATTTTATTGGTAGTGAATGTTATATCTTTAGGAAAAATTTTGGATCTAGTTGTTAAAATATTTCTAATGTGAATAGGAAGAGATCCAATCTCAGTAGTTTTAGGAGCGGCATCTTTAGCACCACCAAACATCCAATTCATTCCGCTTTGAAGAAAACTTGGAGAAGCTTCTTGTTCAGTTCCACGAAGATCTATATAAGTAGCAGAAGCAGGAGTTCCGTTACTTTCTTTTGTTAAGCTAAGGGCGGTAAATCTACCATCTTCAGTTCTAATCGGAATTATTAGCTTCTTAGCTTCACTATTTTCGTTAAAATCATTTATAGCGCTCCTAAGATCTTCTTCTTTTTGCGATAAATTAATCGAGGTCAAGCTAACAGTTTTTTTGGGAAGTTGTGCTTCAAGCAAATAATCAATTGTACCATCGCCATATTGTTCTTCGCCATCAATTTCAGCGAGTATTTTTTGTGAATCAATTTTATTTTCAGGAAGTGCGAAAGATGAAGAATTATTATTAGTAACAATGTTAGATTTGTTCATAAATTAATTAAATTAAAATTTGTAATAAAGACCGACTTTTACTGTGTCCATTCTTGCTCGGAAAGCTATTTTAGTTATATAATCTTGCGTTAGAGGAGATAGAGTGGTTTTTTGGGCAACTTTTTGAAAATTATATTCGGTATTTAGCGACAAAGAAGGAGTTAAGTTAAATTTTAATCCCGCTCCATAAAATACATTTCCGTTAACATCATTTTTAATAGAGCTAACTTGATTATTGTACCGATCAGCTCCGTTATTTCTGCTTCTATATGAAACCTCGGCATAACCAATTGTTAGGTAAGGAGCAAATCTTTTGATGTCATATCCAAAATCAGATCTTATGCCATAGCGGTTTTTGATCTGCAGTCTTGTTAAAATTCCATCAGTTGCGTTTACTGCTTGATAGTTATTTTGTTCAAAGAAAATTCCGGGAGCGATGAAAAATTTATTAAAATTAAAGGCATATTTGTAAGTTAGGCCTAATCCGTAGGAATTATTTGTTAAGGCTGGTTTTTCATAATCTGTGCAATCTTCGGTGCATACTGCTGAAGAAAAGGTATTCTTAACTCTTAAAGTTGTCTTAGTGCCAAATAAATCTAAACCAGCATAAGAACCTTCTGTTTTGGATTCTGAATTTGAAGCTTCAACTTTAGCTACTTTTTTAATCTTGGTTTCTGTTTCGCTTTCAGTTGGAATTTTTGTTTTTGTAGTTGTGACGGCATCCAAATCATGACTTATTATATTTGAAGGGTGAGTGGTATAAAAAATTGGGCTGGTATAAATTGTGCGAGTAGCTTCTGCGAAAGAAACTTGTGAAAAAAGAATTGCAATGGTGGCGATAGGAAGAATTTTTTTCATGTATGAATTTAAATATTATATGTAAAGAAATACTTAGGTCGCGGGCTTCATAACATCTTCGTAACAGCTTCATAACATCTTCATAACTCTTGAGAGAGGAGTTGTTGAAGAATTTTTTCATGCGTAAATTCGATTATTCTGTGTAAAGAAATACTTAGGTCGAGGTCTTCATAACATCTTCATAACATCTTCGTAACATCTTCGTAACATCTTCATAACTATTACAGAGACAAGAAGCATTGCTTTTAAGTAGTCAAGCTTTTTTATATTATCTCACGTGATTATTATTTTAAGACACAATAAATCTTATCCTTGATGTCGCTCTGAGCATTTAAAATCTAAGCGTCAGTTTTAATTTTATTTTTCAAGCGCTCCACAATCTTCTCGCAAGCTGCATCGGAATTAATTCCAAAATGCTTAAATAAATCTTCCGCTTTTCCTGAAGCGCCAAAATCACTCATGCCAATAAAAATTCCATTGCTGCCGATATATTGATGCCAGCCTTGTGAAATTCCGGCTTCAATTGCAACTTTTAAAACTTTTTCATCACCCAAAATTTGATTTTTATAAGACTGTTCTTGCTGATTGAAAATTTCTAAACATGGCATTGAAACCACGCGGGAGGCAATTCCGTGACTATATAATTTTTCTTTAGTTTCAATTGCGGTCGCAACTTCGGAACCGCTGGCAAAAATTATAACATCAGGTTTTGCCGCATCAGATAAAATATATCCGCCAAGTTGGCATAGATCGTGATATTTAGTTAAGAAGGGCAAATTTTGGCGAGTTAAAATCATCGCCGATGGCGTATGACTTGATTTTAAAGCTGCTTCAAAACATTCAATTGTTTCTTCAGCGTCTGCGGGTCTAAAAACATTTAAGTTTGGAATAGCGCGCAGCATCGCCAAATGTTCAATTGGTTGATGCGTTGGTCCATCTTCACCAAGACCGATTGAATCGTGAGTGAAAATATAAATAACTTGCTGCTTCATCAAAGCTGCAAGACGAATGGCGGGTTTCATATAATCTGAAAAAACCAGAAAAGTGCCGCCAAATGGAATGAATTTTCCATGTAAAGCCAAGCCATTCATGATTGCGCCCATTGCATGTTCGCGAACGCCGTAATGAATGTAGCGCTGTGAAAAATCAGTTTTTGAAATTGATTTGGTGTGCGAAGTTTTAGTTAAAACCGATTCGGTTAAATCAGCAGAACCACCAACTAATTCTGGTAATTCGCCAGTTAAAAATTCTAAAGCAACTTGCGAAGATTTGCGCGTTGCCTGTTTTGGTTTTTCATCGCGGATTTTTTGTTTGAAAGCTTCAAGTTTTTGCTCGAATTCCTTTGGAAATTTTTTATCGAAAACCCTTTTTAATTCTGCAATTTTTACTTCATCTGATTTAGAAAATTTTTCTTCCCATTTAGCATAATTGCTGTCGGCTCTTCTGCCAGCTTCTAACCATTTATCTCTAAGATCTTGCGGAATTTCAAAAGCAGCGTGCGGCCAATTTAATTTTTCGCGAACTTTAATTGTTTCTTCAACGCCGAGCGGTGAACCATGTGCTTTTTCAGATCCAGCTTTATTTGGTGAGCCAAAACCAATTGTGGTTTTGCAATCAATCATTATTGGCTTTTGTGATTTTTGAGCGACAGCTAAAGCGCTGCGAATTTCATCAAAATTATGACCATCAATTTGAATAACTTCAAAACCGCAAGCCTCAAAACGCATTTTCATGTTTTCAGAAGTTGTGATAGAGGTTTTGCCATCAATTGAAATTGAGTTATTGTCCCAAAGAACAATTAAATTATTTAACTCCAAATGTCCGGCAATTGAAATTGCTTCTTGTGAAATGCCTTCCATCAAACAGCCATCTCCGACTAAACAATAAATTTTATGATCGATTAAATTTTTGCCCAAACGCGCGGCCAACATTTTTTCAGAAAGCGCCATTCCAACTGCATTTGCTAAACCTTGACCCAAAGGTCCAGTTGTAGTTTCAACGCCATGCAAGTGACCATATTCCGGATGTCCGGCGCATTTAGCGTGAAGTTGGCGGAAATTTTTAAGATCATCAATTGAAATATCTTCGTAGCCAGTCAAAAAAAGCAGCGAGTAAATCAACATTGAGCCGTGACCGGCAGATAAAATAAAGCGGTCGCGATTTAACCAGTTTGGATGTTTTGGATTAAACTTTAGAAATTCAGTAAAAAGAATTGTCGCCACATCGGCCATTCCCATTGGCATTCCGGGATGCCCAGAATTAGCGCGTTCAACGCCATCAATTGACAAAAAACGAATAGAATTGGCAAGCTTTTGCGCTGTTTCAGTTTTGTTCATCTTGTTTTTGGAAAAATGTGAGGAAATGTTTGATTGCTTTTTTTGTGAAGCAGCGCGAAATTAACTCGGCTTTCGTGATAAAGCAATTCCAAATTTTTAAGACTTTTTTTTAACTCATGTCAAAACAAATTATTCAGCAAATTCGTCAGGCTGACAGCGGCTATTTTCCGCTTTTTAGACTTCTGCCAAATCTAGTTACGCTTACAAGTCTTTGTATCGCTTTATCAGCAATTCGTTACGCCAATGTAGGTGATTTTTATCGTGCTTCGGCATTTTTATTGTTTGCCGGATTTATGGATGGTGTTGATGGTCGATTAGCGCGCTTCTTGAACTCAAGCAGCGATTTCGGCGCGCAATTAGATTCATTAGTTGATTTCGTAAATTTCGGCGTGGTTCCGGGTTTTGTAATTTATTCTTGGGTTAATTCTTACTCCACTCTTCCGGGTTTAGATTGGGCGATGGTTTTATTCTTCGCAGTTTGTGGCGCAATTCGATTAGCCAGATTCAATGTTGATATGGCTCGCGAAGTTGTAAATCCAACTTTAGAAAAATATTTCTTCAAAGGAATTCCAGCTCCAGTTGGCGCTGCAATGGCAATGTTGCCAATGGTTTTAAGTTATGAATTTGGTGAGGGTTTTTATTGTAACCCAGTTTTGGTTATCACTTACACTGCAGTTCTAGCTGTTTTAATGGCGAGCCGCGTTCCGACAATTTCAATTAAAAAAATCCCAATCAAAAATGAATTTGCTTATCTTACTTTACTAATTTTAGGCTCAATCATTATTGGACTTTTGCTTGAGCCGTGGTTGACTCTTGCAATCATTGGTATCACTTACGGTTTTTCAATTCCGGTGACAATTTTTTCTTATGTAAAAATCGAGCTGGCTTCAATTAAAAAGTAGAGTGAATTAAACAGATTATTTATGAAAAAAATCCTGATTTTAAACGGTCCTAATCTTAATCTTTTGCACAAGAGAGATAAATCAATTTACGGCGATATTTCGCTTAAAAAAATTGAGGATAATTGCCATAAATTAGCGTCAGAACTGGCTTTGAAGGTTGAATTAAAGCAGTCAAATTCTGAAGGCGAATTAGTTAATATTATTCAAGAAGCGATCGATGATTTCGACGCAATTATCATCAACGCCGCAGCTTACACGCACACTTCAGTTGCAATTCGCGATGCTTTGGAAATGTTTCATAAACCAAAAATTGAATTGCACATTTCCAATATTTTTAAACGCGAAGAATTTCGTCAAAATTCATTTTTGAGCGATGTTGTTGATGCGGTAATTTCAGGATTGGGAATTGAAGGTTACACAATTTCATTACTCGCAATTAATAACATGATTGAGAAATAAATCTAAACTTTGTTCCTTCGGGCAAACTAATTTGTCACCCCGTCTTCACGACGGGGTCGACTGGGTGTTGAACAAATTTAATTAATAACTTTAAGTAAAATAATAAATCAATGCTCCCACTAAAAATTTTTGAAATCTCCAAATCTTTTACCCGACCAGTTCTGGACAATGTAAATTTCGACGTAAAGCCCAATGAAATCTTCGGATTCATCGGATTAAACGGCGTTGGAAAAACCACATTAATTAAAATTATTCTCGATCTTCTCGATCAAGATAATGGCGAAGTTGAAATTTTCGGCGTGTCGCGCGCATTGCCAGAAGCTCGCAAAAAACTTTGTTATTTGCCTGAAAAATTCCAACCATCTTCGCATTTAAAAGGTGAAGAATTTTTAAAATTTGTTCTCGATTTCTACGGCAAAAAACCAGATATGGAAAAGGCGCGCATCATTTGCGAAAATCTTGATTTACGTTTCGAAGTTCTAAAACAAAAAGTTACAAAATATTCCAAAGGAATGACTCAAAAACTTGGTCTTTTAGCAGTTTTTTTGTCCGACGCCGAATTGATAATTTTAGACGAACCAATGAGCGGCCTCGATCCAAAAGCCCGCATCGCTTTAAAACGCGAACTTTTAGCTTATAAAAATTCTGGCAAAACTGTCTTTTTTAGCTCACATATTTTATCCGACATGGACGAAATATGCGATTCAATCGCTGTTTTAAACAACACCAAAATAACTTATCACGGAACTCCGCAAGGCTTTAAAGATAAGCATTCACAAGATAGTCTTGATAAAGCATTTTTAAAAGAAATTGGAGTAATTTAAATGGAAAAAACAGCAAAAATTTTTGTTGCTGGACACCGCGGAATGGTTGGATCAGCTATTGTTCGCGAATTGCAAAATCAAGATTATAAAAATATTGTAACCAAAACTCGTTTAGAACTTGATTTAATTGATCAAAAAGCGGTGCGTGATTTTTTCGCCCAAGAAAAACCAGAATATGTTTTTTTATCCGCCGCAAAAGTTGGTGGAATTGAGGCGAACCGCACGCAGCAAGGCGCTTTCACTTACGAAAATTTACAAATTCAAAATAATATAATTCATAATTCCTATTTAAACGGCGTAAAGCGTTTGGTTTTTTTAGGAAGTTCTTGCATTTATCCAAGAATGGCGCCGCAACCAATTAAAGAAGAATGTCTTTTAACTGGCGCGCTTGAACCGACAAATTATGGTTATGCAATTGCTAAAATTGCCGGTGTAAAAATGTGCGAAGCTTATCGCGATCAATATGGCTGCGATTTTATCGCCCTAATGCCAACTAATCTGTACGGAATTAATGATAATTTTGATTTAAACGGATCGCATGTTTTGCCAGCTTTATTGCGCAAATTTCATGAAGCAAAAATTGCCAAAAAACCTGTTGTTGAAGTTTGGGGCAGCGGCACGCCAATGCGTGAATTTTTATATGTTGATGATTTGGCTAAAGCTTGTGTTTTTGCGATGAATAATAAAAAAGTCGCAGGTCTTACAAATATCGGCACCGGCACAGATGTTACGATTGCAGAACTAGCAAAATTAATCAAAAAAATTATCGGCTATAATGGTGAAATAAAATTCGACGCCACCAAGCCCGACGGCACTCCGCGTAAATGTATGGATGTTTCAAAAATTAATTCTTTAGGCTGGAAGGCAGAAATTTCTTTGGAAGAAGGAATTGGTAAAGTTTATGAATGGTACTTAATCGAAAAAACAAAAACATTTTAAGTTATGCAAATAATTTCGCATCGCGGATTTTGGAATGATAAAGTAAAATTCAACTCAATAGCCGCTTTTGAAAAATCTTTTGCTGCTGGCTTTGGAATTGAATTTGATGTTCGCGATTTGGATGGTCAATTAATGGTGGCTCATGATTTACCGCGTCAAAATGCGGGTTTGCCGACATTTGAAGAATTGTTGCAACTTTATAAATCTTTTAACAAAGATTTGCCTTTGGCCATAAATATTAAAGCTGATGGCCTGCAAGAAGGAATTAAAAATCTGCTTAATCAATATCAAATCAGCAATTATTTTTTCTTTGATATGGCGGTTCCTGATGCAATTATATATTACAAAAAGGATTTGAAAAAAATTTATACCCGTCAAAGCGAATTTGAAAAAACCCCTTCTTTTTATGATATTGCAATTGGGGTTTGGATGGATGAGTTTAGCGAAAATTGGATTTCGCAGGAAATTTTAAAAACTCACTTAGATAATAATAAAAAAGTTGCAATTGTTTCGCCGGAATTACATAAAAAAACCAACCATCTAGCGCGCTGGCAATTTTATAAAAATCTTCCTTTTTCTAGTAAGCTGGCAATTTGTACGGATTTTCCGGATGAAGCCCAAAAATTTTTTAAAAAATAATGAGCAAAATTAAAGCTATTTTATTTGATATGGATGGAGTTTTGATTGATGCCAAAGATTGGCATTATGAAGCTTTGAATAAGGCCTTAATTCACTTCGGTGCTGAAGAGGTGTCGCGCGAAGATCATTTGACAAAATATGACGGATTATCGACCGATCAAAAGTTAGGAATGCTGTCAAAGGCCGGAAAACTTGATGAAAATCTGCATAAAGAAATTAACGATCTCAAACAAAAATTAACTTGGAAAATTGGTGAAGAAAAACTTCAGCCTTTCCCAACTCACGTTTCAACCATTAAAAAATTGCAGGAAGAAGGTTATAAAATGGCAGTTTGCTCTAACTCGATTAGAAAAACCGTTGATCTTTTTATAGCGCGCGCTGCTCTTGCCGAATATATGGAATTTTTGCTTTCCAATGAAGACGCAGAAAAGAAAAAACCGAATCCAGAAATTTATAACAAAGCCATTGCTAAAATGGGCGTAGCGCCAGATGAATGCTTGATAATCGAAGATAATATTAATGGCATAATGGCTGCCAAAGCAAGTGGCGCGCATGTTTTGGAAGTTGATTCAATTCTGGATGTGAATTACAAAAATATCAGAAATAAAATTAACCAAATCGAAAAAAACATTTCGATAAACATTGTAATTCCAATGGCTGGAGCCGGCAGCAGATTTGCCGAAGCAGGTTATAAAGATCCAAAACCTTTTATTGATGTTGACGGCAAAACCATGATTGAGCGGGTTTTGGATAATTTAGAATATCCGGGTGCGCGTTATATTTTAATTATCAGAAAAGAGCATTTAGAGCAAAGGCTGAACTTGGCAGGAAATATTAAGAAAAAAAATAATATCGATTTTGTAACTGTTGATAAATTAACTGAAGGCGCGGTTTGTACGGTTTTGAAAGCGCGTAAATTAATTAATAATGATACTCCGATGATGATCGCTAATTCGGATCAAATAGTTGATATTGACATCGCCAAATTTATCGATGATTGCAAAAATAAAAAATTGGATGGTTCAATTCTAACCTTTATCGACAAGGAAAGAAGCCCGAAATGGTCTTTGCTAAAGTTGATGAAAATAATTTAGTAACGCAGGTTAAGGAAAAACAATTAATCTCAAATATTGCAACAGTCGGAATTTATCTTTTTGCGAAAGGAAGTTATTTTGTTGATTCATCAATTGACATGATCGTTGAAAATGACCGCGTTAATAACGAATTTTACGTTTGCCCAGTTTATAATTACATCATTGCCGGCGGTAAAAAAATCGGTATTTACAATATTGATTTTGACCAAATGCATGGCACCGGAACTCCTAAAGATTTAGAAAATTATCTCGAATTATTAAAAAACCGTAAAAAAAATTAGGTTTAAATGTATTGTATAATTCCTTTAGCGGGCCCTGATTTTGTTCACCCCACGCTTGGAATAAAGCCTCTTTTTGAAAGTGGAAATCAGGCTTTGATTAGTGAAATTTTAAATTCCAGAAGTTGGGTAAAATCGGGCGAGCTTAAAAGCGAAAAGATGATTTTTGTTTTGCGGGATATTTCTGAAGCAAAGGAATGCGAAGAATATTTGCGCCAGAATTTTAATGGTTGTGGAATTGTCAAAATATCCGATTTCAGTAAAGGCGCTTTGATGACTTCACTGGCGGCGCTTTCTTTAATTAAGAATTTTGATGAACCAGTTATTTGCGATTTAGTTGATATTAATTTTTCCTTTCAGCATTCAGTTAGCGCAATTTTTCAAGATGAAAATATTGGTGCAATTTTGCCTTTTTTTAAATCTGATGATTTGGCTTACAGCTACGCCGAACTTGATCAAAATAACTATGTTTCACAAACCAAGGAAAAGAAAGGTTGGAAGTTTGGTAAAAATGAGACGGAATTTGGTAATGCTTCGGCGGGAGTTTATTTTTTTCGTGATGTAAAAATCTTTTTAGCAGCAGTAATTGACAGCATTGAGAATTTTCAAAATTATAACCACAAAGAAAACCTGTTTTTATGCCCAGCGATGAATGGAGTTATAAAAAATAATAAAAAGGTTTTAGCGGTTGAGGTTGGTGATGTGGATTCGGTTGGGTTGAATTTTAAGTAACTTCTAAAAAAGCATAATTAAAAAACTGGGAGGCTATTTCCCAAAATTTTTAAACTAACTCATAGTCATGCTGAGCTTGTCGAAGCATGATTATAGGGCTTTGAGCCTAGAATCATGCTTCGACAAGCTCAGCATGACTATGTCATTTTTTGCTAGTTTCTAATCTACTGAATTAGAGAGGTTTTTGGAAAGTGCCGAGAATAAAAGAAGAAAGCTGATTTTTAGCCCCCATTTTTTTAATTATGCCCAGAATCTTAATTATCGTTAACCCACAACCCAATCTTAAAAAACTTTTTTGCTAGCGATCTTCTAATTTTCCTCAAAAAAGTTTTGTGCACAAAAACTACATTTTCTGACTCAATCATTCTTGAAGTTATTACCGAAGAAAAGCAATTCATCTTTGGTAATAAGCCATGTTCAATAAATTGTTTTGATATTTCGATATCCTCAACTTGTTGCCAGAAAATCAGTTCGTTAAATCCGATTTTCAATAAAATATCTTTCTTAAAAATCATACAGCCCCCAGATAAAAAAGAATGCCCCAAATCATATTTGGCGGCAATTTCAGGACTGTTAATATCGGGAGCAGAAGATGCATCGAAAAAATCGCCGAACTTTAAAATATCGGCATCAAAAATATTTCTCTTAAGCGAGTACCAACAAGTGCTTTTATTGCCTTTTTCATCAAAATTTTTGACTGTGAGAAAATCAAAATCATAGCCATATTTTTTAAAGCCTTCAAAAAAATCATTTCCCAAATAAAAGCGGTCGTGGGCAATTAAGAGGTTTTGGTTTTTTGCGACGAGAGCTAAATCGTTTTTTTTACTGCAAATCTCAGCGTAATCATGGCGATATTTTAAGTGATCGATATAGCTTACATTAAATTCTTGGTAAGCATCATTTTGTGGACCACAAATCAATATTTCGTGAGTGAAATCAGGATCAAGTTTTCGAATTGAAGCGCAGAATTTTACCGCATGTTCGACTCTATCACCATTGGTTAAAAGCGCGAATGTCCATAATTTTTCATTATAAATTTCGATATTTTTACGCTCAATTTTGAATACCGTAATTATGCGATCTTTATTTTTTAAACTTTGGGATTTGGCGTGGAGCTTGTAAATCAAGGGGTTTTCATATTCCACTTCGCATTTCAAACCCAGACGTCGAAATAAATACATTTTTACATTCGCCAAAATGCGCTGATAATTGCAGCAAACCTTGTTGTCTTTATTAGCTTCAATTGCCACAACAATACGACCTTCTTTTCCCAAAAGGCGGATCATTTCATCTAAAATACTGCGCCAGTTAAGTTGGTTTCCAAAAGCATCTTGATCATGCCAAACCACGTCAAATTTTTGATACATTTCGCCTGCAACCTTGAAAAACGGGAGTTGCTCAATATTTAAATCAGCATTCGAATTGCCGATTGTAATATGTTTTAGATGATTATTTTTTTTTAATGTCTCGAGGAAATCTTGGCTCATGAGTAAATATTTTTTATAGAACGCGTTCTTAAAGAGGATGATTTATTTTGTTTTCAAAAAAATATTAATAAAACGGAATTTTTGTAGAATTAATCGATATGGGTGCTTAAAATTTGTTCTTCCTATACAAAAGCCCTTTGGACTTCGGTATATTTTAAATTTTTTACGCGACACGAGTCGCACCCACATTGTGGGAAACCCCATATACCAAAGCAAATTTTGGTCGAGTTTCAAGTAGCTTTGGTACAATTTAAAAATCTGCAAATGACATCTCAAACCATCAACGGCAAAGAAATTGCTGCTTCAATGAAGCGCGAAATTGCTGTTCAAATTCAAGAAATTAAAAAAAATTTTAACGTTATTCCAAGCCTCGCTGTGATCTTGGTGGGAAACGATCCAGCCAGTGAAGTTTATGTTGGAAATAAAGAAAAAGCGGCGCATGCGGTTGGCATGAATTCGCTGCAATTTAAAATGGCGGCGGATATTTCTGAAGATGATTTAATCGCCAAAATTCGTGAGTTAAATGAAGATAAAAAAATTCACGGCATTTTGGTGCAATTGCCACTTCCAAAACATATTGACGCGCGCAATATAATTCATGCAATTGATCACCGCAAAGATGTTGATGGTTTTAACATAATTAACGTCGGAAAACTTTCGGTTGGCGAAATTTCGGGCATTGATAAAGCAATGGTTCCTTGCACGCCGCTTGGTTGTGTGCATTTATTGAAATCGGTAAAAGGCGCAGATTTAGCTGGTTTAAAAACTTTGGTGATTGGTTCTTCAAACATCGTTGGTCGTCCGCTGGCAAGGCTTTTAATGCTTGAAAGTTGCACCGTTACAATCGCCAATCGCTCAACTAAAGATTTGAAAAATGAATGTTTGCAAGCCGATGTAATTATTTCTGCTGCTGGCGTTCCCGATTTAATCAAGGCTGATATGGTTAAAAAAGGTGCAGTTATTATTGACGTTGGTATTAATCGCATCACTTTGGCTGATGGAAAAACAAAATTAGTCGGCGATGTTGATTTTGAAAATGTCAAAGATATTGCTCACGCAACAAGCCCAGTTCCGGGTGGAGTAGGGCCGATGACTATCGCTTATTTACTAAAAAACACTTTGGACTGCTGTCTAAAAATTATTAATTAATTATTAAAAAGGAAACTATGTCAGACGAAGCAATGAACTTAATTAACCAAGCCCGCGCTCAATCTAGATCTGAAGGCATTAGAAATTTTCTCGCTAAAAACGCCAAAAATATTTTACGTTTAATAATTTTTGCAATTGTTGCTTTGATTATTCTTTTTGGATTTAAATCTTATCAAAACTCGCAAGAAGCTAAATATTCTGAAATTCTTCATAAATCATTGTTGAATCAGCAAGTTGGAAATATTGAAGAAGCGAAAAAAGATTTAAAAAAAATTTATGATGCTAAATCAGCGCCAAGCGGCGTTAGATCTTTGGCTTCACTGCGCTTGGCGGCGATTCTTTTGGAAGAAGGAAATAAACAGGATTCAGCTAAAATTTATTTAGAAGTTAGAGGTTGCGGATCTTGCGATGCTTACATCAAAGATCTCGGCGCTTTGTTGGCAGTTAGAACTTGGCTTTCTGACGAAGCGGAATTGAATAAAGATGATTTGAACACCAGAATCGAAAAAATAGAAAATGGCGCTAAAGTGCTTAGATATCACATTGCCGAGCAAAGAGCGATGCTTGAATTACAGAGAAACAATTTGGAAAAAGCTTATAAAATTTATGAGCAAATTGCTAAAAATCCTGAAAGTTCACAAGCGCTTAAAGCTAGAGCGGCTGATGGTTTAAAAATGATTGTGGCAAAAGGTTATGAGCCGAAAGTTGATATTAAAGAAGTTGAAAAAGATGTAAAAAAAGAAGAAGAGAAAGAAGAAAAAGCGGAAGAAAAAAAGTAAGAATCTAATATAAAAATCTTATAGACCCCGTCGTGAAGACGGGGTGACAATGAGTATGTTTAATGTACATACTTTTTACTTCTTCCTTCGGTCAAGCTAAAGTTTTTTCCTTCTGTTAAGCTAAAGTTTTTTCCTTCGGGTAAAATAAAGAGTTTGCCAACCCTCAAAATAAAGAGTTTGTCACCCCTTCTTTACGACGGGGTCCATACGATCTATAATTGAATCTCAATAACATCAAAAATGAAAAAACTATCGGCACTATTTTTGGTAATTATTCTAATCTCAGCCTGCGACAAAGAAGATAAATATGACAAGGCAAAAGCAATTTCTGCCTTCATTGCAATCGACCCAATTACTATTGATAAAAGCCTCGAAAGCACTGAAATCAAGTTACCAAAGCAACAACAAAATAATTTATGGTTAGCCTCAGCCAGCGAAAGTAACCAACGCATTGAAAATTTCGCCAAAGTTTTTTCTCTAAAAAAATCGCGCCAAATTTCTTTAAAAGAATCTTCGCAATTCCGGACTTTTTACAGCGGCAACCTCAACGATCATTTTGTTTTTTCTCCGGTAATTAACGGCGATATTGCCTATATTTTAGACACTACCGGCGAGTTAGTAGCTTATAATTTAAATACTGAAAAAAAAATCTGGAAGTCGCAAATATTTCACAAAAAAATTCTTAAAAATTACCGCGCTCCCAAAATTGGCTACGCCAAAGGTAAAATTTTTGCAACTGCTGGAACCAATAAAATTGTGGCTGTAGATGAAATTGATGGCAAAATTTTATGGTCGCGCGACATTTCTTCAATTCCAGTTTCAACGCCAGTTTCTGACGACAATTTGGTTTATGTTTCAACCAATGACAACAAGCTTTACGCGTTAAATATAAATGACGGTGAATTGCAATGGTTTCAATCTGGAATTTTGCGCACCACTGCAATTTTTGGCGCGGCGGACCCTGTAATCTACAAAGATTCAGTAATTGTTTCTTATTCTTCTGGCGAAATTTACGGCGTTAATAAAAAAACTGGTGAATCGCTGTGGTCGCAAAATTTGAATTTAAGCAAAGCCACCAATTCTGACTTTTATTTGAACGATATTGACGCAACTCCGCTTGCCAAAGACGATATGATTTACACCATCGGAAATGGCGGCTGGATGATGGCAATTTCAACTAAAAATGGTAATTATTTATGGCGCAAAGAAATCGCCGGAATTGTTGATTTCTGGCTCGCCGGCGACTTTTTATATGTGATTAATAATGATAATAAATTATTGGCAATTCACAGAAAAACCGGCGGCATAAAATGGATTTCGCAATTGCCGAATTTGGCAAAAAAAGATAAATTAGAAACCAGAATAATTTACAGCGGCGTGATTATGGCTGGCGATAAATTAGTGATTTCAAATAATAGCGGCGCTTTATTGATCGCCTCTCCAATTGATGGAAAAGTGGAAAAAACCTTTTTGGTCGGCAAAAGAATTTCTCACGCTCCAGCGGTTGTAGGAAATAAAATTTACCTGCATATTTTAGGAAAATATGTGGTTGATTTGGTGGAAGTGGAATAGTTTTTTACTTATGACTTAGTCGCCCTGAGCTTGTCGAAGGGTGATTCAAAGTCATGTGTCGAACCACCCTTCGACAAGCTCAGGGTGACTAAGAATTTTAATAAAACAGAAAACTAAAAATGTCCGAACAAATAAAACTTACCGATAAATACGATCCAAAAACCCGCGAGAAATTTTGGCAAAATCACTGGAAGGAAAACAAAATATTTGCTTGGAAAAATGATTTGCCAAAAGCTCAAACTTTCGTAATCGACACGCCACCACCAACGGTTTCTGGCGTTTTACATATGGGTCATGTTTTTTCTTACACTCAAGCTGATTTCGTTGCGCGCTTCATGAGAATGTCGGGTAAAGATGTCTTTTATCCAATGGGATTTGACGATAATGGCTTGCCGACTGAGCGTTTAGTTGAAAAAATAATTGATAAAAAGGCGGGAGTTTTTGAGGCCGAAAATGGCCACGGATCTTTTGTAAAAAAATGTCGCGAAGTTGTTGATGAAGCAGAAAAAGAGTTCGAGATTTTATTTAATTCTATCGCGCTTTCAGTGGATTGGGAGCAGAAATATCAAACAATTTCACCAGAATCACAAAAAATTTCGCAAGCCAGTTTTGTTGATTTATATCGCAAAGGTTTGGTTGAAAAAAAATTCGAACCAGTTTTTTGGGACATCAGTGATCGCACCGCTTTGGCGCAAGCAGACTTGATTGATAAAGAAGTTGAAGGCGTGATGAATGAAATTGAATTTTCAATTGAAGGAAGTGATGAAAAAATTATCATCATGACAACTCGTCCCGAGCTGCTTCCAGCTTGTGTTGCCGTGATGGTTCATCCTGAGGATGCGCGTTATAAAAAATTTCACAAACAAAGCGCAATTACGCCACTTTTTGGCGTTAAAGTTCAAATTATCGCTGATGATTTAGTTCAATTAGATAAAGGAACCGGCGCGGTTATGTGCTGCACTTTCGGCGATGAAACCGATATTCGTTGGTGGAAAAAACATAGCCTACCATTGCGAGTTATTGTTGGTAAGGACGGTAAGATGAATAAGAGTGATGATTTTTCTTGGGATGTTTTGAAAGAGCTTACTCTCTGCAAGAATGATCATAGTTTTGTAACCGATGGGTTGGAGGAAATTTATCAACAGGAGTCACCAAATTTTCATAAAGTATATACAGATTTAGTCGCTGGTAAAACCATCAAACAAACCAAAGAAACAATAATCGAAGCCCTAAAAAACACTCCGAGCCAGACGGGGTTTGTAACCCCGTCTGAAGGTTCATTAAAAGAACATGAAAGTGAGGACGGAGTTACAAACCCCGTCCTGCGCTCGGTGCTGCTAAAACAAGAAACCATCAAGCGGGCAGTTAAATGCGCCGAGCGTTCAGGCGTGCCGATTGAAATTTTGGTTGCGCCGCAATGGTTTATTAAAATTCTTGATAAAAAAGAATTGTTAAAAGCCAAAGCTGCAGAATGCAACTGGTTTCCCGAATATATGAAAGTGCGAATCGATCAATGGATTGATGGTTTGCAATGGGATTGGTGTATTTCTCGCCAGCGTTTTTTTGGCGTGGCGTTTCCAGTTTGGTATTCAAAAAGGGCAGGCGAAGAAGGAAAAATTTTGGTTGCCGAAATTGATCAACTTCCGTGCGATCCGAATGTTGATTTGCCGCGTGGATATTCACTAGAAGAAGTTATTGCTGAAACCGACATTATGGACACTTGGGCGACTTCTTCAATTTCACCGCAGCTTTCAAGTAAAGGAATTTCCAGCGAAATTTCTTTCGACAAACAACGTCACGAAAAACTTTTCCCCGCAGATTTACGCCCGCAAGCGCACGAAATTATTCGCACTTGGGCGTTTTACACGATTGTAAAATCAGCATTGCACCAAAATTCAATTCCGTGGAAAAACCTGATGATTTCAGGCTGGTGCTTGGCGGCGGACAAAACCAAAATGAGCAAATCAAAAGGAAATGTAGTTACTCCAACTTCTTTGATTGAAGAAAAAGGCTCCGACATTGTGCGTTATTGGGCTTCAACTTCGCATCTTGGTGCGGACACAGCTTACTCTGAAGACGTGTTTAAAATTGGTCAAAAATTAATTACCAAACTTTTCAACGCCGCAAAATTTGCTTCGATGAATTTTGAGCAATTGCAAGCAAATGCAAAAGTTACAGAAGCTTCGGATTTATGGATTTTAGCCCGTTTGCAACAAGTTGTAGAACGCGCAACGAAAGAATTTGAAAGCTTTGAATATGCAAGGGCGCGTGAAGCAATTGAAGAATTTTTTTGGCGTGATTTTTGTGATAATTATTTGGAAATTTGCAAAGTTAGATCTTACGGAATTGCAGCGGAAAAAGTTGCTGGACTTGAATTAAGCGATCAACAAAAAGCCGAAATTTCTGCCAAACAACAAAGCGCGATTTTAACTTTGCGAATTTGCTTAAACACTTTGTTAAAACTTTTTGCACCTTTTATTCCGCATATTTGTGATGAAATTTATTCGTCACTTTTTATCGAAGAATTTGTGAAAAATAACTCAGTAAATGCGCGTGGAAACTGGCCGAAAGTTAATTCCGAATTTTATAATGATGGTTTGATTGAAGACGGAAAATTATTGCTGGATGTGATTTTTGAGGTGCGAAAATTTAAGTCAGAAAAAAATATTTCGATGAAAACTACGGTCGAAAAATTAAAGGTGGCGCGGGTTGCAGGCATTGAAAAATTTCTCGAAGATTTGGCAAATGTTTGCAATGCCAAAGAAATTGAGTTGGTTGTAGAAGAGAAATTGGTCGAAGTTATTTTCAATTTATGATTAAATTCTATCTACTTAATTTGAACTAGTTTAGTTCAAACAAACTCAGCCACAATCAAGTTCTAATTGTAATTTTTTCTTAATTTAAAAAATAAAAATCATGACCAAATTAAAATTAATCGCGATCGCAGCCATTGCCTTCGCTTTTTCTGCCAAGACATCTTTTGCTGAAGCTGTTAAATACCAAATCGAACCAAATCACACTTCTGCTGTATGGTTTGCAAGTCACTTTGGTTTTTCTAACCAATCAGGAAAATTTTCTGATGTTAGTGGTGAAATTGTTTTTGATGAAGCAAAGCCTGCTAATTCTTCGGTTGATGTCACAATTAAAATTGCCAGCTTGGTTACAGGTTTAGCAAAATTTGATCAACATTTGAAAAGTGCTGATTTTTTTGATGTAGAAAAATTTCCAACTGCAAAATTTGTGAGTAAAAAAATTAAAGTTACTGGAAAAGATAAATCGAAAATCGAAGGTGATTTAACCATGCATGGCGTGACTAAAACAGTTACTCTTGATGCTAAAATGAACAAATCGGGGATTAGTGCAGTTACTCAAAAACCAACTATCGGCTTTAGCGCGACTACTGAAATCAATCGTTCAGAATTTGGTTTGGAATATGCAATTCCGGGAGTTGCTGATAAAGTTAAATTAGTTATTGAAGTTGAAGCTAATCGTTAATCTACGAATTTACCAATAGTGCCGTCATTCCTGATAAGGATGACGGCATATATTAAGGCGCTGTCGCGTAAATCAACTTTTTCGTCGAACTTTTTGCAATTCTAAATTTTTTGAAACGCACGTACATCTAGGTACGCTTACCTTTCAAAAAATTTAGAATCACAAAAATTTCTTAGAAAAATTTGATTTACGCGACAGCGCCATTAAAGTCACTTGAAACTCGATAGTTTACTTTGGTATATCTTGGACAAATTGTCCTAAAGGCTTTTTAGGATTTGCATTTGAAGTTAAAAAGGATTTGATCATTTTAATTCAAGCTAACTCAAATTCTTACAGAGCCATGATTTTTGATCCAGTTCTACTAGCTCGCATCCAGTTCGCTTTCACAATTAGTTTTCACATTATTTTCCCTGCCTTCACTATTGGACTTGCCGGCTATTTAGCGGCAATTGAAGCGCTTTATCTCAAAAGCAAAAACATCATTTATAAAGAAATCTACAAATTTTGGGTCAAGATTTTTGCTATAATTTTTGGCATGGGCGTTGTTTCTGGGGTGGTTTTATCTTACGAACTTGGAACAAATTGGGCGGGATTTTCTTTTGCTACTTCCAATATTTTAGGCCCGCTTTTTGGCTTTGAAGTTTTAACCGCCTTTTTTCTCGAAGCTTCATTTTTGGGAATCATGCTTTTTGGTTGGGAACGCGTTTCCAAAAAAATGCATTTTGCTGCAACTTGTATAGTTGCATTTGGAACTGTTATGTCAGCATTTTGGATTTTGGCAGCAAATAGTTGGATGCACACTCCGCAAGGCTTCATCGTTAAAAATAATATTTTTTATCCCGTAAATTGGCTGCAAATTATTTTTAATCCTTCTTTCCCTTATCGTTTTTTTCACATGCTGATCGCCACTTATATAACTTGCGCTTTTGTTGTAGCGGGCGTTTCTTCGTGGTTGTTACAAAAAAACCGCGAATCACTTCACGCCAAAATAATGCTTAAAATGGCACTTGGTTTTATCATAATTTTTGTGCCGTTACAAATTGTAGTTGGTGACATGCATGGCGTAAATACGCTGAAACACCAGCCAGCAAAAGTTGCGGCGATGGAGGGAATCTGGGAAACTGAAAAAGGCGCGCCGCTTACGCTTTTTGGAATTCCTGATCAAGAAAGTGAATCCACGAAATATGCAATTCAAATTCCAAAATTGGCGAGCATGATTTTAACTCATGATCCAGAAGGTGAAATTGTCGGATTAAAATCTTTCCCCAAAGATCAACGCCCACCAGTGTTGCCGATTTTTATTTTCTTTCGTGTAATGGTTGGAATTGGGTTTTTAATGTTAGCAACCGGCTTGGTAGCTTTATATTTGTATCGTAAAAGAAAATTATTTGAAGCGAGATGGTTTCAACTTTGGTGCATTGCAATGACACCAAGCGGATTTATCGCATTGCTTTCGGGTTGGTTTGTAACCGAAATCGGTCGCCAGCCTTATGTAGTTTATGGTTTACTTAGAACGCGAGAAGCCTCTTCAGCTATATCTTCAGGGCAGGTGATGTTTTCACTGATTGTTTTTGTAGTGGTTTATTTTGTGATTTTTGGTTCAGCGACTTTTTACATTTTAAGACAAATTGCGAAAGGGCCGCAGAAATTGTAATTACTATTAGAGTCTAAAAATGAGTTAAGGATCTATCTGATCTTTAAAATAAATAAAAAAACTATGTTCGATCTTTCATCATTTCTCAATCTACCGCTAATTTTTGGATGTGTAATCGCATTTTCCATTTTCATGTATGTACTTCTCGATGGCTTTGATCTTGGCATCGGCATTATTTTTCCTTTCGCTCCAAGCGACGAATGCCGCAGCAAAATGATGAATTCCGTCGCACCTTTTTGGGATGGCAATGAAACTTGGCTGATTATGGGCGGCTCTGGTTTATTGGCAGCTTTTCCCGCCGCTTACTCGGTGTTAATGCCAGCATATTATATCCCAATTATTCTTATGCTTTTGGGATTAATTTTTCGCGGCGTTGCTTTTGAATTTCGTGCCAAAACAAAATCACAACGCGAACAACGCATTTGGGATTATTCATTTCACTTTGGTTCGCTAATTGCCACTTTTTTCCAAGGCACAATTTTAGGCGCTTTTGTTCAGGGTGTAAAAGTTGAAAATCTGTCTTTTGCTGGATCACCCTTCGATTGGTTAAATGCATTTTCTGTTACAACCGGAATTGCTCTAATCTTTGGCTACGCCTTAATTGGCAGCACTTGGCTGGTTATGAAAACCCATGATAAAACCCAAATCTGGGCGCGATATGTTGCAACTTATGTCGCTAGTTTTGTGGCATTTTTTACAGCTTTAGTAAGCGGTTGGACGGCATTTTTAAAAGTCGAAATTTTTGAACGCTGGTTTAGTAAACCGACAATTTTTTATCTTTTACCAATTCCACTAATTACAATTTTAGTATTTATTTTTTTGATCAAAGGTTTGTATGAAAAGAAAGAATCTCAGCCATTTTTGATGGTAATTTTTCTATTTTCTTTGTGTTATGCAGGTCTTGCGATCAGCCTTTTTCCTTATGCCGTGCCTTATACGTTAACTTTCAAAGACGCTGCCGCCGCTTCAACTTCGATGTCACTTTTATTTGTCGGAGTAGCAATTGTTATGCCGGTGATTTTAACTTATACTGCTTTTTCTTACCACGTGTTTCGTGGAAAATCTTCGCATGAGAATTTATATTAAAAACTAATGCGAAAAAATATCAGCTGAACCAAATCCTTGAACATCAAGCTTGGCGCGGGTTGGTAAAAATTTTACGCAAGCTTCAAAAATTTCTAGGCGATTTTCTCTTTTTAGCATTTCATCAAGCTTTGCTTTCAATTTATGCAAATGCAAAACGTCGGAAGCGGCATATTCTAATTGTTTCTCAGTAATTTCGGCATTTCCCCAATCGGAAGTTTGTTGTTTTTTGGAAAGTTCAATTCCCAAAAGTTCGTCGCAAAGCGATTTTAATCCGTGAGCGTCAGTGTATGTACGAACTAATTTTGAAGCAATTTTTGTGCAGTAAATATTTTTGATTTCAACTTTTAAATAATGCTGCAAAGCCGCTAAATCAAAGCGGGCGAAGTGGAAAATTTTTTGAATTTTTTCATCAGCTAAAATTTTACGCAAATTCGGCGCATCATATTTTCCTTGTTCAAATTGCACCAAATGCGCATCGCCTTTGCCATCAGAAATTTGCACTACGCAAAGACGATCACGAATTATGTTCAAGCCCATGGTTTCAGAATCGATGGCGATTGAACCACTAAAATTAATATCAGAAGGAAGATCGTTTTTATGTAAAAAATTTGTCATAATTAATTTGTAAATTTAACCCAAAACTCATCATTTAATTGCGGCAGCGCAGAATTAATTTCCATCATTTCCGCCATATTGCCATTGCAGTGCAAAATCAAATCGCAGCCAGCATTTAAAATTGCTTTTGATCTATCGTGAAAATTGCCTTTAAGCGCTTTCATTGAAATGTCGTCGCTCATTAAAATATTTTTGAAACCGATTTCATTTCTGATTAGATCAATCGCGGTTTTAGAAGTTGTGGCGCAATTAATTTTATCGATTGCTGAAAACAAAATATGTGCCGTCATCGCGAATTTTTGGTCGCGTAATTTTTGGAAAGTTAAAAAGTCAGTTTTTCTTAATTCTTCCAAAGTCGTATCAACGATTGGTAGCTCTAAATGACTGTCAGAAGTTCCGCGACCGTGGCCGGGAATATGTTTGATCACAGGATAAACACCTTGCGAAAGCAAACCTTCGCAAACTTTGCGACCTAAAGCCGCAACTTGCTCGGCATTTCTTCCATAAGCGCGATCACCAATAACTTGGTGAGTTTTTTCGGTTAAAATATCAAGCACCGGAGCGCAATCAACATTGATGCCGGCATCAATTAAATCGCGGCCGATTTCTTGGAAGTTTTCATATAATTCTTCTTCGGCTTGCAGCGGATTTTCTTCATAAAGATCAGAGAAATATTTTCCGGCGGGATATTTTTTCCAATCTGGTTCTTTCATGCGCGCAACGCGGCCGCCTTCTTGATCAACTAAAACCAGAACTTCGCCTTGCATTAATTCGCGCAGAGAATGATTTAATTTTTTTAATTGAGTTTTGTTGGAGATATTGCGGGCGAATAAAATGAAACCAAGTGCGCCGTTTTTGGAGAAAAAATGTTTTTCTTCATTTGTGAGTTCAAGGCTGGAAATACCGTAAATTACAGGCTTGGTGGCGTTTTTGTTTTCGGATATTTTTTTTAAAAGTGTCATGTTTTTAAAGATTATAAGTAACTTAGAACCCGTCTAAGACACAATAGGATGTCACCCCTGAGTTTGTATGATGGGTGATTCAAATAAGAAACCTTAAATCACCCTTCGACAGGCTCAGGGTGACATCTAGAAAGATGGTTTTTTAAAAGTAATTTACAAAACTCCTTTTGTAGAATTAATCGCATCCTTCTTTCTTTCGTCAATCGTAATTGCCACGCGAAGAGCTCTCGCCAAAGCTTTAAAGCATGATTCAACGATGTGATGATTGTTAAGACCGTAAAGATTTTCGATGTGCAAGTTGCATCCCGCAGCTTGTGCAAAAGCGTGAAACCATTCGCGGAATAATTCAGAATCCATGTCGCCGACTTTATCGCGTTTAAATTCACAATTAAAAATCGGATAAGCGCGACCAGATAAATCAATAACGCAGCGGCTTAAAGTTTCATCCATCGGAACATAAGAATGACCAAAACGTGTGATGCCTTTTTTATCACCCAAAGCCTGTTTAAAAGCCTCGCCAATTGCTAAAGCCGAATCTTCAGTTGTGTGGTGGAAATCGATATGTAAATCACCTTTTACTTCGCAAGTGATGTCGATCAAGCTGTGATGTGAAAGCTGTTCAATCATGTGATTTAAAAATCCGATTCCAGTATCGACTTTGAATTTACCAGTTCCGTCGAGATTTATTTCAACTTTAATTTTAGTTTCCTTGGTGTTGCGTTCGATTTTTGCTGTGCGCATTGATTTTAATTAAATTCAAATTTCATTTGAATTTAGAATAATTGAGTTGCTACGCACGAAGTAAATTCAGGCATCCGCAACCAATTTTTCTAAACTTGATTATTTTAAATTTTCAGAAACGAAATCCCAGTTTACTAGGTGGTTTAAGAAAGTGTCGATGTAAGTTGGGCGAGCATTTTGGTAATCCAAGTAATAGGCATGTTCCCAAACGTCCATTGTCATTAATGGAGTTGCAGAAGTTGTAAGTGGAGTTTCGGCATTGCCAGTTTTAATAACTTTCAATTTACCATTTTCTAAAACTAACCAAGCCCAGCCTGAACCAAATTGAGTTGCTCCGGCATTTTTAAATTCAGCTACAAAATTTTCGTAAGAACCAAAATCGGTTTCAATTTTTTTCAAAACATTAGCAGTTGGTTTTCCGCCGCCATTTGGTTTCATTGAATGCCAATAAAAAGTATGATTCCAAACTTGCGCTGAATTGTTGAAAATTCCGGCTTTGCTTTTGTCAGCATGAGAAATTTTGATGATTTCTTCTAAAGATTTTCCATCCAAATCAGTGCCAGCAATTAAGTTATTTAAGTTAGTAACATAAGCCTGATGATGTTTTCCATAATGAAAATTCATGGTGTTTTCAGAGATATAAGGAGCTAGAGCGTTTTTATCGTAAGGTAATTTAGGTAATTCGATTTTGTGCATGGATCCTCCAAAAGATTTTAACTTAGAATTAGTAATGCCACTTAAGCCCTTGATTTTACAAGCGCCAAGAAGAAAGCCCGAAGAAAGGCAAATGTTTTTAATGAATTTTCTTTTTGACATTTGCATTGATGACAACCTAGTTTTGTTGTTGAGGTCGATTAACTTATTTTGGCTCGCTCGCATGTCAATTATCATTTTATTTTTTCACTAAAACCATGTCAAAAATATCTGCTGTCATTGTGGCGCATAATGAAGAAAAGAAAATTGCTGATTGTTTGCGCAGTCTTTCATTTGCTGATGAAATCGTAGTTGTGCTTGATAAATGCACTGATCAAACCAAAAAAATTGTTTTGGAATTTACCAATAAAATTATTGAAGGTTCGTGGAAAATTGAAGGCGCGCGCCGCAATGTGGCTTTAAATTCCGTCAGCCATGAATGGATTTTTGAAATTGATGCTGATGAAAGAGTTTCACCGGAATTGGCGCAGGAAATTTTGGCAATAAAAAATTCGCCACCTTGCGCTGTAATTGTGCCAATTGCTAATTACATTGGCAAACGTCATGTAAAATATGGTTGGCTTCGAACTTTGTGTGTTTTGAGTCGCCAGACTTTGACTTACAAGGGTTTGAAAAAATATCATGAAGATAAAGAAGTTCATCCGACTTGTGATTTAGGTGCCAAAATAAAATATTTTCAAAATCCAATTATCCATTTAGTTGATGAAGACATTTCTGATCTCATTGCGCGTTTTAACCGCTACACTAACTGGCGCGCCAATGATATGATTTCTAAAAATAAAATAAAATGCGCCGGACTTTTTAAAGTAATTGTCAATTTTAAATTGCGCTTCATAAAATCTTTTTTCTTCAAAAAAGGTTATAAAGAAGGTGCGCTGGGAGTTTTAATTGCAATTCTCGCCGGGCTTTATCCATTGGTTTCAAGCCTTAAAGCCCAAGAAAAATTATCCAAATGAAAATTGCTCACATAATTTTAACTTCCCAAAATGGCGGAGCGGAGCAAGCTTTTATTGATTATTCGGTGGCTTTGAAAAAGCTTGGTCATGAAATTTTAGCGATCATAAAAAATGACTCGCCTTACGCAGATGAGGTTGAAAATTTAGAAATTACGATAAAAAAAGTTCCCAATAAATTAGGATTTTACGATATTTTTACGGTTAAAAAAATTCATGAAATTCTGCAAGAATTTAATCCCGATGCCGTTATAGCCCATGCTGGAAGATCGACAATTTTAGCGCGACGCGCAATTGCCAAAATCAAAAATAAAAAAATTTTCTTAATCGCCGTAAATCACAGCATGAATGTGAAGCGTTCAATTGGCGCTGATATTATTCTTTCGGTGAATAAGGAAATTTTTCTGCGTACAATAAATGCTGGACAAAGTGAAGCCAAAAGCTTCGTGATTCAAAATGCGATTGATTTGAGTGACGCGCCAAAAGTTGCGTCGAAAATTGATTGTCAAAATAAGCAAACAATTGTGCTTGGAGGAATGGGTCGCCTCGATAGTGCAAAAGGTTTTTACTTCACTATTAAAGCGATAAAAAAATTGGAAGAGTTTGCTAAGGCAAATAATTTAAATAAAAAATTTGTTTTCAAACTTGCTGGATCTGGTGTGCAAGAGCATTATTTGCGCAATTTGGCTAAGGAATTAAATATTGAAAGCCAGATAGAATTTTTGGGCTGGATGAAAAATAAAAAAGAATTTTTCGAATCGATTGATATTTTCGTAATGTCGTCGGAGCGCGAAACCTTTGGTTTGGTGGTTTTGGAAGCAATGAAATTTTGCAAGCCGATAATTTCAACAGATGCTGATGGTCCAAAAGAGTTTTTGAGAAATGAGATTGATGCTTTGGTGGTGAATTTGCAGCCTTTGAAAAGTGTAGAAAACAGAATTGCTGATGCGGTTTTGAGAATTGTTAATGAGCCGGAATTGGCGAATAAATTGGTTATCAACGCCTTTGCGAAGGTGAATGATAAATTTTCTTATAAAGCGTTGGAGAAATATTTTGAAGAAATTGTGGGAAGGGTGAAGTGATCCAAATTCATTCTTTGAAATAGATCGCTTTTGGGCAATCATGAAAAACTAGAAAGCCGTATTCTCGTCCGAAAAAAGTTGCGTCAATTAAAAGATTTATTGATTGAAACAAAGAATAACGCTTTATCAAGTGATACAGCGTTATTCTTCGAGCAAATTTTTACCAAAAAACAAAGTTGGTCGGGACTATAAATTTGTGTTTTGATATATGTTTAAAGAAAAATTATTTGCTCAATTTGGTGTTCAAAACCAAATATCCGCGATATGCAGTTTGAGCATAATTTTTAGTATTCATCGCGTGATAAACATCGCTCAAATTAATCCAAATCCAAGGATTTCTGTGTGCCGCAACATCAAGCATTAGCACTGAATCTGATTTTTCATCATAAGCTACAACTGGCGAAAAATGCCCGCCCATCAAGCTTTTATATGAGTGATCATAATTCAAAATCAAAAATTCTTTGTTAGAATTTACAATTTCTTTCACAAGATTTCTAAAGTCAGAAAGATTCTCATCAGAATATTTATCGACATTCACTAACTTTGATTTCACCCCGTGAATTTTTAACATTTTTTGCAATTCATCAATATCAAGACCGCCACCAAAAGTGCCGTCTTGCTTGGTGATTTTCATTGAAATTACTCTTCTGTCTAAAACTTTGTCAGTTTCGCTGTTGAAGAAATTGCCTTCATTAAATAAGCGATATTGCAAAGGATATTTTTTATCACCAATCGTAATTGGCCATTCTTCAATCACTGGAAATGATTTATTATTTAATTCATAAATCGCAGATAGAACTACAGTTGCCGCAGCTTGACCACATGCTGCCGGATTTGGTTGTGGTTTGAAATGATGCGCCAAACGGTAAAAATCGCCTTTGAACGGAGTTCTTTCTAGGCGTTCAATGCCTTCCTTGCTGTCCCAATTAATAACGGCAACTTTTTTGCTATATTGGCTTTCCAGATATTTATCGTAATGGAAAGTCATGCTTTTAGTGATGGTTTCGCTTTCTGCTGCCAAAGCCAGATTGGTGTTAACGACCATGAAGATTGTGATAGCTAATGTTTTGACAATTTTGAAATTCATAAAAATTATTTTTGTTGGAGGAGGGAGTTGGTAAGAGAGATAACTAATGACGAAATAAATAATATCTAGTGGTGGTGTTAAATTTTTTAACTCTATACCCAAATTAACTATCTCTTGATAGTGCTAATGAAGTATTTTTGAGGAAAAATTGCGACTGGAAATGTAAGTTGTATCAAGTGATACAGCGTCATTTTCTGAGCAAATTTTTACCAAAAAGACAAAATTATGGCTATCAAGAAATAGTTAATTTGGATAGTGCCAATCGACTTAAAATTGATTGATTTTAAAGCTGGCGCTCAGACGAATTAGAACGAGAACCTCCGCGCCCTTCACGCAAAATTTCTGCAATTTTTTCTTCAATTGTAGATAATTCTTTTGGCACAGAAATTTCAATATTATTTTCCTGACAAAATTTCTGCATTTTTTTTAACTCATCTTCACGTAGCAAAATTTCAAAAACTTCAAGTCCTTCATTTTGCTTTTGTTTTTTTAAATCATCTTCACGTTGCTTTTCCTGCTCTACTTCCGCTTGTTTAATAGCCTCTTTTTCCTTTTGCTCTTCGATAGCTTTTTCAATCATTTGCATCTGTTTTACAAAATCACGACTGCCTTCACTTTCGGAACTTTCTTCTTCACTGTTTTTATTTTTTAATTCTTCCAGCTTACTGCCGAGCAGTTTTATTGTGAGTTTGAAATGAGAAAGTTTCGAGGATAATTCGGGAGTTTTGGGCGGAGAAATTATCATAGAAGTTTTGAATTATTTAAGAAAAAAGTTTTTAGACCGCGATGCTAATTGCCATTCGCTAATTTATTTTGTGGCAGTAATTGAGAAGCTAACTTCAACATCATCACTCACATTATTGGCTTTTTTAATATCAGAATTTCCGACTGTGAAAATGCTGCGCTGAATATGTGTTTTGCCGGTGGCACTAGCTTTGGTGGCGCTATATTCGCTAAAAGTAAAATCCAACGAAATTGGGAAAGTTTTGCTTTTAATAGTTAATTCACCATCAGCGCGATAGGTTTTTTTATCTTTTAAAAGTACAAATTTAGCAGCGCTGAAAGTTGCTTTTGGGAAAGCTTTGGTAGAAAGCCATTCTGAACCTTGAATTGCGCTTTGCGCTTCAGTAAGTGAGATCACGATTGAAGAGGTTTCGATATCAATTATGACTTTGCTTTTAGCTAATTGATCTTTGTCAAAATTAATTTGACCGTCAAACTTTTTAAAATAACCAACAATATCACTTTTATCTTGCTGAACTTTAAAATTAAGTTTGCTTTGCGTTGGAATTATTTTCCAAGTCGGAACTTCTGCCGCGTGAACAGATGCAGAAAATAAAAGTGTGAAGGCGATTGTAAGAAATTTTTTCATAATAAGTTTTGGTTGTTTTAAAATTCTTTCTTAACTTCGGCTAAATCTTGCTGAAATTCTGCATTTTGCAAAAGCCCGCCCATTATTAGCAGAGCCATTTCCTTTCCGCCTTTTACATCACTTGGAAAATGCATTCCAACAATCACGCGATGCCAAGCAATTTTTTGGGCGCGGGCGTAAAATTCGTCGCGTTTTTGTGGCAAAATTAATCCCATTACATGAGCTGTAGTAAAGCTTCCGCAAGTGTGACCGCTAGGATAAGCTGGGTTGGAATGCGCTTCCACCAAAGCTTTAACTCTTTTATCTACAAGATAAGGGCGTTTGGTATTCCAATATTTTTTAGCGCGATCATTCGCAATTTGCGAAGTTTCGGCGACGCGATCAAGTAAATTATAAAGATGAGGAAAACGCTCGCGGCTCATTTTTTCATCAACGGTTAAAACCAGTGTTTCCGGCGTGTAATGCACTTCTTTTTCAGCTTGAATAATTTCATTGGGATCAGGATTTTTTTGTAGTTCAATAATTTCAGCAATTTCTTTTTTTGATTCGGCGCTATCTTGCTTGTTTGAAGATGTAAGCAATGCTGGACTAATTGAATCGGCAGTAAAATAAGGTTTCGCTTGTGAATTTGCGACGAAAAGCAAAGTGGAGAAAAATATTAAGAATAGTTTTAAGTGTTTCATATTAGAAAATGATTAAAAGGAATAAGATCATGTGATTTAAGGTAATTATCCTAAGAGCCTGTCCTAAATCTTTTTTGTGAATCAAGGAATAATCACCTGATTTAATGATGTGGAAAAATAATATTACTAACTTTCCAACTCACGCCATATCTTGTAAGCACAATTATTACATCATCTTTGTCATTAACTTTTTTGGTAACATAAAATTTATTTAGAGAATCAAACTTATATTTTATTTTTATTTTGGCGTTTTTCTGCATTTGCGCGATTGTGTCAACTGTAGTTGCAGGCTTGCCATCGCTACTCAAATTTGCTTTCGGATTTTCACTTAAAAAAAGGGCAAAACTTTCCGGTGAAACCATGCCGTTAATCATGGCATCAAAAGCTTTGGACGCCATTGAAAGTGCAAAATCGCGCATTCTTTCATCAGAATATTGAGGGTTTTCTTTAATTCTTGCGGTGATCTGGTTTTCAAAAATAGATTGAAATTGGGATTTTAGATTTTGGCGCAAAAGTTCGTTATCAATATTTTTTTTCAATTTTTCAGCATCATGATTTTTAACGCTGGTTTTAATTGAATATATCGTGATTAGAGGCCCTGCTGCTGTGCCAAAGGCTAGAAAAAATATGATTACAGTGAAAAAAATTATTATGATTTTTTTATAATTTTTCATGAAATAGTTAGGAAATATTTGTTTAAATAAATTCTATCCAAAATTAGGAAAATTTTTGAAATTAAATCTTTTTCGCTGTTTTCTATGCCAAAGTAAAAATCTATTGATCGCATAGTCATGTTAAGCTTTTTGAATCAAGGAATAATCACCAAAATTTTTTAGAAATAACATCTAATTTTTTTCATTATTGCCGATAAGTTAAATTAGTTTTTTGTAAAAATTGTTCAACTTTAGTAGAAGTAGGACTATTGCTCGGTATTATGTTTAAATCAAAATTTTGTTTTTTCTCGAATTTGAAAAATTCCTTCTGTTCTTTTTTATCTATCGGGATCAATTGCATCATCATTTTTAAATTTTCTCTATCAACGTTTCGGTTTTCAACACTAAATTTCCCTTTTGCTCTTTTGGTATCGTATAATTCATCAATCGCATCTAATACTGACAGATCGCCCGAGGTTAATTTCAATTTTGTTGGGAATTTATTATCTCTTATATCTTCATTGGAATTAAGAGTTTCTTTTAGTTCCTCAAAATTACAACCAGCAACTTTCTCCAAAGCTCTCAAAAGCTTCTTATTATTAAACCAATCTTTTGCTTGAAAGGTTTTGGCTTTTTCTGATTTTTCTTCATCTCTCTTAGCGTTCTCATTGACCATAGCAATGATATCTTCAACGTTATTTGATGGTGAGTTTATTTTAATAGTAGTTTTAGCTAAAGACTCAGATTTTTGTGAGTGTGAAGTATTATTAGTAGCATTAGCAGTAGCAGTGCCAATAGTAAGACCCACACCAGCAGCGGCAACATTAATAGAA
>Ga0214919_10001677_pt1 | contig 35791 bp, 55 predicted proteins | sample LL1503_MetaG_FD_177994 | JGI IMG/M metagenome (GOLD analysis project Ga0214919, IMG submission 177994) | Freshwater microbial communities from Lake Lanier, Atlanta, Georgia, United States - LL-1503 | ecosystem: Environmental > Aquatic > Freshwater > Lake | place: USA: Georgia | collected...
CCTGTGTTGGCCGTTCCAGCCGTGTTGGTGCCGCCGCCGCCACCGGACCCTCCAGTGCCGTTAGTATTACCTTGATAGCCCCCCGCCCCGCCGCCGCCAAAATAACCAGATGCGCCGTAAGATGCGAATGTCGGCACATAAACACCGGCACCGCCGTTACCGTTTACGCCAACACTACCGTTACCTCCGCAGCCACCCGCGCCGCCGCCACCACCCGCTGGGAACGGGCTTACCGCAGAAGCAAAGCCGCCGGAGTTTCCTTGCGCGCCCCCGGGGGCGGGAGTTCCTAAATTACTTGATGTTGCATTACCGCCAGCGCCGCTTGCTCCTGTTAGTGGCCCTGTTAACTGACCATAGGATTTATCTGTCGAAGCACCGCCACCGCCGCCGCCGAAAGCTACAAGAGAACCGAAAGACGAGTTTACGCCAGTCGCACCGACACCGCCGCCCGCGCCAACGACGGCAGTAATTCCTACTCCCGGGGTGACTGCGTAATAGGGGATATACAAAACACCACCAGCACCGCCGCCTGCACCACCAGTACCGCCGCCGCCGCCACCGCCGCCCACTATCAAAACTTGAACGTAAGTGATGCCAGTACCGGGCGTAAACGTATTGCTGCCAGAAGTGTACTGCGTGAAATTCGTCACGATGTTTGGGTTAAGTGGCCTCCAAGCTCCAACGTAGATTTCGACAGTATTAGTCGTCGTGTTGTAGCCCATCTGATCGGTAGTGGGCGAACCCGGACGCCCAGCCGTTGTCCAAGACTGAAGTAGAATTGCGCCGCCATTGACAGCGAAAGCGCCGGACGATCCTGTGTTGACCCCAAGCGCGGTAACAACGCCCGTCCCGGTTGTTATGCTAGACGGGGCAGCGCCAGCGCCGCCGCCCTGCACCAACGCGCCCGCCGTAAGGGCAGCAGACGTAGCCCATGTCGATGCGCTGTTGAAATAAGGCACGCCGCCTGACGTACCAGCCACTGTCAGGGCCAATGTACCGCTGGACGTAATGGGCGAGCCAGCAACGCTAATAATGCCGCCAGTGAAGGTCTGGGCAACGCTAGTGACCGTTCCCGTTGTCGGGGTAGTCCAGATCGGCGTACCGGCAGTCGCAGAGGTCAAAACCTGCCCAGTCGTGCCAGCCGCCGTGTACGCATGAGCCGTGCCGGTACCATAGCCAATACCGCCAGCCGTAGGCGTAGCTGTGGAATTAGTGCCGCCATTGGCAATCGGGACCGTGCCAAGGCTTAAATTGGGCGTAGCGCCACCGCTGGACGCAATGGGGCTAGACGCCGTGACTGATGTAACCGTGCCAGTGGTCGGCGTGGTCCAGGTTGGCGTACCAGCGCCCGCAGATGTCAGGACTTGGCCCGTCGTGCCAGCCGCAGAAAAGCCATAAGCCGTGCCAGTACCATACGGGACCGCGCCCGCTGTCGGGGTTGCCGTGCCAGCCGTGCCGCCATTGGCTATAGCAACCGTGCCAGTCAGGCTCAAATTAGGCGTCGCCCCGCCGCTAGAGGCTAGGGGGCTAGACGCTGTGACCGACGTAACCGTGCCGGTGTCCGGGGCCGATATCGTTATCGTGCCATGCCCATTGGTGATCGTGACGCCCGTGCCAGCCGTCAAGGTAGCAGCCGTCAAAGTATTGCCGGTGGTATTGCCAATAAGAAGCTGGCCGTCCGTATAGGAAGTCTGGCCGGTGCCGCCATGAGCAACGTCAACCGTGCCGGTCAGGCTGATATTGGGGGCCGTACCGCCGCTTGAGGCAATAGGGCTAGACGCCGTGACGCCCGTAACTGTGCCATTCTCAGGCGCAGACAACGTGATCCCGCCAGCCGTATTGGTGATTGTCATGCCGGTGCCAGCCGTCAGATTGGCAACCGTGTAGCCAGTTCCATTGCCAATTAGCAGTTGGCCGTTGGCCGGTACGCTTGTCGTGTTTGTACCGCCGTTGGCTATAGGCAACGTGCCGGTGACATCATGCGTGTCGTTCCAATTGGACGGGCGGACAACCGTTGCGTCCGCGCCGTCTGGAATGGCTGATACAAACTTGTGCGTTAGCGATAGCGTCACTGCATCATCCCCTGCGGTACAGCCGGTACAGGCTCAACGCCTAGCGCCCTGCCGTCAGGCCCCCGGACAATACGCTTGGGAGCGTTGGCAGCCTGTAGAACGTCATGGAGCTTCTGCATGGACTCACCGTGCATGTTCGCCATGTTGTTGTGGGCCTGCGTCATCTGGTCCATCGCCATGCGGACATTCTGGCCTAGGTCCGCCGTAATCGTGTCAGTAGCCGCCTGCTGGGCCTCGATCATGGGCAAGTCCATGCCGGGGTTGGCCGCAATACGGGCAACCATGATCTTGGTGGCCGCGTCCAGTTCAGACTTCCAGCGGTCAAACTGCTCCTTAGCCGCAAGCTCCTGCATCTTAAGCTGGGACTCATTCTGCTGCCGCTGGTTCTCAAGCTGAGTTTCCATCTGCATCTTCATCTGCTCAATCTGCATGTCAGCCTGTGCGCGGGCTTGCTGGCCCTGTACATCAGCTTGGACCTTCATCTGAGTAGTTTGCTGGTCAGCCTGTATCTTCATCATTTCAGGATTGGGCTGCGGGTTCTGCGCTTTCTGGGCATTGGCAGCAACCAGCTTATCCAGCGCAGCGTCAATAGACCCTTCCATAGACTGAGCCTGTTTAAACCCGCCAATGCCGAACTTCATCATGTCCATCAGCAACGGCACCATTTCAGGCGAAGCCTGACCAGCCGGGACAGCTTCCCGCAGGAATGTCGAGAACGCGTTCAGGAACTCCATGCGGTCCTGTTTGTTCTGGTTCTCGTCAAGCTGGACAAGGCTATCAGCCGCGACTTGAATACGGAACGAGCGAAGGGGACTATCCTGCATCAGTTGCAAGGCTTGCGGGATCATCTGCTGATCAGCAGGCGACATTTGGGCAGCCGCAGCTAGTTGCAGGATAGTTTCTGGTTGGAACTTAGTGCAAATTATTTGCGCTTTGAGGCGGAGTAGTTCGCTTGCGAATAGAGCAACGCTTTCCTGCATAGCGCGCAGTCGCAGTCCAGCATATTGTCCCTTGAGCTGTTGGGCCGTGGCGGATTCAGACGCAGCGCCAGCACCGCGAAGAATGTCCGAAATGCCGGTAATTTCATAAATCTGCCCCTTAATGTTGGCCTGCGCCTGATAACAATTAATGAGCGCGGAAGCCAACGTTTCGATGGGAAGAAGGTCGATAGAACCCTTCAAGCCACCTTTCTCGCTGAAGGCCATCCATTTATCGACGGGGATCAACGTGTTGTTGTCCCCTTCCGTCAACAAACGCTGTAGTGCTGGCTGCGAAGCATCGTACACACCACGGACGCGCAGGGATTTGACTAGGCCGTCGATGCGGTCAGTCAAGATGTCGAGTTCGTTCGCCTGATCCTGATACAGGATAAAGTCAGGCACCGGGATGAGGCTGTCGCTGGTGGTCGTGGCATACAGCGGCTTGGCGCACGGGAAGAAGCCTTCCAGACCCAGCGGGTCATCGCGCTCGTCCAGAAGTTCCGCGTAGCTTTCCATGAGCCAGTAAACCTTATTGGTTTCCTTGTCCCACAGTTCGCAGACCTTGGCCTTGTCGTTCGGCTTTTCCTTCTGGCCGTATTTGGTCAGGCCGTCCGGGCTGCTATTGAAAGAAATCTTCTTGGCGATCTTCTTGCCAAAGCGTTCGTTCACAGCGTCCTTGGACATATAAACCCAGCGCCAGACCTGCGTTACTTCTTCCCAAGTACGCGCGCAAGTATGGCCGAAATCCTTCCAATGAACGTAATCTGTGGGGGCGCACTCGTAGTCAATTTCTTCAGGGATTCCTTCATTTCCGGCGGTCTGGTTGTGGATGTCGCCTTGGCCTTCTTCGGCTTCGCCTTGCTCAATGTCTTCGGTGACTTGGTAGCCATCTTCAGGTACGTCCTGCTGTTTGATATGCGGGTCATAGCGGACCCACGCCACTCCACGCCCGCCAAGGAAGCGATCTTCCACGGCGTGACGCATAGATGCACGAAAATCGGGGTAATGCTCGATTTCGTAATCAAGAGCGCGTTCGATCAGCAAAGACGCAACGCGGCCAACTGGGTCGTTGTCGCCAAAGCGGCGGGATACGTCCGCCTTGGGCAACCGGGAATAAACGGCAGGGATCAGCGTGTTGACATTGGACCAAAGGATGTTGAACCGCGCAGCCTCGTTCGTCATGCCGGTGCCAGTTCCCTGGTCATCCCGGTAACGGCGAATGATCTTCGTGGTACGCGCTTCCCACTTCTTGAACTCACCATTGTAGTTGCTGATGCTGCTCAAGAGTTTCTGGACAGTCGAATCGACTTTTTCCAATGCCATGACTAAATCCTTAATGACGTATTAACGCGGGGGCATACGATTCTGCATAGCCCGCATCTGCTGCAACCGCATCATGTCGGCGTCGCTCATCTGGCCCTGACCCTGCATAGGCTGCGGCATCTGCTGCTGCATCTGCATCGGGGGCTGCGGCGTAACAATATCACCGCCGCCATTGTATTCACCGCTGGGGGGCAAACCACCAGCCGCGCCCGCCTGACGGGCAAGCCGCATACGCTGCATGATTTCGGCTAGTTTGCGTGGGTCTATGGGCATGATGTATTTCCTTACTTGTTACGATTAGAAATTGCTGCGGCCTTGGACTTTGCGTCTGCCTTGCTGGACGCGCCCCAAGCCTTTAGGGCCAGAGCCAAACGAGTCGGCTTGCCATTCTTTTCCATCGGACCCGGCATACCACCCATCCGAGCAAGGAATGACGCGCGGCGTGGATTGTCGCCGCCCTTGACCGGGGGCTTTAGCGTGCCGCCCGTTTCAGCCTTGTAGGACGCGCGGCCCTTGGCGTTCAAGCCGCCTTTGGGGTTCTTGCCTTCGCTGCGCGTCCATGCTGCGGTCATTTGCTTTTCCCCTTGGCCGTCTTGGCAGACTCCTTGAACGCGCTGGCAGTCGGCGCACCGGCATCGCCCGGCTTACGCATCTTCTCACCGGACCCAGCCTTGATCCGCTCCTGCTTTGCAAGGATGTTGGCGTATAGCCCAGCCTTACGCACTGAAGATGCCGACAGCCATGACTTCTACGCCAGCGCCCGTGGTGATCTTCCACGCGCCGTTGGCCGACACAGCATTGAGTTCGATGTTGTACACGCCGGGGATTATAGACGCGCTGGCCGGAAGGACAGTATGCGTGAGAACGCCCGACCCCGTGCCATCGACAATTACGACATTGCCAGTCGCGCCAGTCGTGACCGTGCAAATCAAACGATGCAGATAGTCGCCTACTGCGCCAGTCGTGCCAAGAACCTGCGCGGACTGGGATGCCGCCACATGCTCATAAAAATACCGATATGGGTTGTTTACGCCGCTCATAGTCTAGCCCTTTTCTTTGTTTTCTGTGACGCCCACATGTCGTTAAGCGTCGCCGTATTAGTACTGCCCACAATCAATGGGCGCTCACTCGCAATTGACTTGCTTGGCATTTCCTTGCGCCACGCCACAGCCAGCATTCTAAACGCATCTGCCGGGTGGCTGCACCAGTTATGCTTGGGAGCCGACCTGAATGCCTTCTTATCCTCGTCGTATTCGCGCTCGTACTGCCGTAGGGCCTCAATGCCCTCGCGGCAATTAAATTCGTCAAAATAGCACTTTGGCAGCGCCATACGCACAGCCTGGATGCCGTCCTGAACGCCAAGGTCCGCGACGATGTTCAGGTTCGTCATGCCAAGGTGTTCAGCCAACTGCTCAATGACAGATTTGCCTTGTGCAGCAAGAGTCTTAGCTCGTGCGTCATGAGGCAGATAGTGCTTGTCATAGTGGTAAGGCTTTTCCATAACAACTTTGGCAATATCAGCAATAGAAGCGCCGGAAACAGCATAATAATCGATAACATGGATTTCGTTCCTCGTTACCTGATACCACCAGATGGCAGTATCATCACGAAAGCCCAAGTCCCAAGCCGTGTACGTCGGCAGGCTAGGATCATACGGCACATCGCTAATACGGTGCGCGTCCTGCGCCTCGCGCATTTCAACGCCGTAATAAGCGCCCAGAATGGCCGCCTCAAAGCTGCATTCGTATTCCTGCATATACTGGTCAGGCGTGATCTGGGATTTGACCGCATCAAGCTCATTCTGTGATACAATCTGGCTGTCAGTCGCCGTCAATCTTAGGAGGAACCACTCTTTTGGGTTTTTCTTGGCATCCGTGTAAATATCCCAGAATTGGTTCTTGCCCTTGGGCGTTCCCATGAATACAGCCCAGCCCTCCTTGTCAGACAGCGTGGGCCGAATGACATGTCCCCACACGCTGGGCCGGAAATCGCCGTATTCGTCTAGCAAAACGCCATCAAAACCCAAACCACGCATAGCGTCAGCGTTGTCAGCCCCAAAAAGACGGATTTTGGCTCCATTGATCAAATCAATCTGTAATTCAGCCTCGTTGGCCGATCTGGCGATGGGTTTGCTATAACGCTTCAGGTAATCCCAGGCCACAGACTTGGCTTGGCTGCGATACGGGGCAATGTAGCCAAAAAGCGGATTTTCCGACTTGCAAGTGACCGCCGCCCGAATGAGGTCATTGACGGCAGCAACTGTCTTTCCAGCCCGACGATGCGCCACAAGGCAACCCCACCGCTGCGAGCGGTTGTGAAACGGCTCAAAAGCGTCGCGGGGCGAGTATGCAATGGCTATTTCTTTTCTTGCCACGAAATGACCAGTTCAACAGGGCCTTCATCCGGGCCAGTTACCTCGTTACGCGCCAGCTTTGGCACATGGTACTCAATCAAGTCCGAAAAACACTGAAATGCAGCCCGGGGGCCGTCACGCTCGTAAACTTCGTCAAGCCAGCCGTTCAGCCGGTCCGCATTGCCATCAATAAAGCTGGCAATCATTTCCTTGGCCTTCTTCGTGGACTTGTCCTTCGAGCCTTTTGGACGCCCAGCGCCCCGGCTCATGATATTACCCTTTTTGAATGGGTTACTGACCATTATGTGTCGTCCCGTGTCATGTTTCGCATGGCTTTAGCCAGCTTGGGGCCTTTGTCAGCCTGGTTGTATTCCTTGGCTACCTTGGTCGGTATGCCAGCTTTCTTGGCAAATTTGGGGTTGTGGGCCGCCGCAGCCATGAAACGGCGCTGCTTGTCAGAATGTGAAGGCATATCGCACCATATTTAGGTGAATCCCCGTGGATTATGGGCATATTTGGACGCGGCGTCAAGATGTGGGTGGCGTTGCGGGCAGCGCAAGGACCATTTTGGGGTATCTTAAAAATTTTGTGCAAGCAGCGCAAGATTGATTTTATGCGGCCCGTTTGTGGGGGGGGCCTATGTTTATATCGACCCCACCCCGTCGAAGAACGAAACGGAAACGCGAACGACTCGCAGTCGCAGGGGCGTGGTGCGAATGAGGCGCAGTCGCATGGCGGGGGGGCTGGCATGGGCGGGGGGCTGGGGGTGGGGTATGAGCGCGGGGGGATAGGGCAAGGCTCTATGCCAGGGCCGGGCCGGAGGCCCGGCAGGACAACAACAACAAAGGCTTTGGGCATGGCTTACATCCGGGGGGTAAGTACCCCCCCCCGGAATGTTGTAAGCCTTACGATTTGCGGGGACGGCGACGAAGGCTAACGAAGGCTTACATCGGCTTACGTTTCCAAGGCCTAATACCCACACGAAAAGTAAGGCCAACATTTGCCGATGTAAGCCTTGGCCTAGGATATGCGGGATTTTGCATATCCCTAGAGGGCCTGGAGGGTGACGGGCAGGGCCGGAAATTTCGGATTATTTATGCGGTATCCCGCTACCACTGCGTCAACCCACCGCATGATATTCCGCCATTTATCACATGCCCGGCCCGTGATAGGTATTGCGCCACGCGCAACGATATGGGCATATTCATCTTGTTGAACCGCCAACCCAAAGGAACCGCCAAATGGACTATTCCAACGTCATAGCATCCGCCCACGCTGCCGGCATGGCCGCCGGCAATGCGATAAACCCGATCCCCATGCACGTTATTGAGTCAGACTCGAAAATTTACGTTGTGCCGGACGGCCCATGCGGCTTTTCATGGGTTAAAATCAAAGGAAACACGGCATTTGGCAGATGGGCCAAAAAGAACGGTATTGCCCGCCCCAGCTATCCCAATGGCCTACAGATATCTTGCCATGAATTTAATCAGTCTATGGTGCGAAAAGAGGAATATGCCTTCGCCTATGCCTATGTCCTTCGCGGTGCCGGCATTGATTGCCATGTTGAAAGCCGGATGGACTAGCCCTCCAGCCTAAGCCCAGCCCTAACCCGGCTGGGCTTATACGGGACGGCCTGACAGCCCCGAAACCGCCAAAGGAACCGCCATGAAACATCGCGAATACAAATTGAAGCGCAATGCCGCAAATCGCATGGTTATGCTGCAATGCCGCTTCCCCGACAAAGAATTTTGGATTGCTCCGACGCAAAACTTCAAATGGGCCGTTTACACTCGCCGCGCAACTATATTGCAAGACGATCCTAACAGCATCGCTGTTTGCGCTTAACCCCCTAGGGGCGGCCTAACCCGCCGCCCCGCCCTAACCCTAATTGGAGAACCCGCCATGATCCCTGCAAAGGAAGTATTTTACCACGCGTTCCAGAACTATGAGGACGGGCAAGACTATTGCGAGCCGGAAGAGGACGCAGACGGGTGGACAGTCTTTACCCGTACACTTTCGGCGGATCGTTCGGAAGAGTTCATCGTGGACGAAATAGACTTCGCCACCTATGAGGAAGCAAAAGCCCATGCTGAGGCCCGTGCGGCATTGCTAGGCGTTCCAGCTTCCGTTCGATAGCCCCCCTTGCCCACCGCCTAACCTTGCGCCATACTCAACCATACGCCAAGCCAAACACACAGGAGAACACAATGGACCTCTGGAACACTGAAACCGCCATATCTGAAATCCCCGGCCTTGAAATTGATATTCCGCGCTGGATAGGCCAATACATAAGCCCATACGACATTGCCGCCATTGTACAGGGCGGATGCGCTTCCGGGGCGTATATGCCCGCCGTCACATATTACACCGCCGCCAAGACAATGGCCGAACATGGTGACGAGGTGCTGGACTATATAGAAAGCAACTACGGCCCATTGCCTGACGTAAACGGGCAGGGCTGGTCACAAATGGCCTCCACCTATCTTTCATGCGCCGTGGAGCTTTGGGCTTGCAGCATCGAAAGCGAATTGGAAGCATTTGAGCCGGAAGCGGAGGCCGCCTAATGACAACGCAACACACCCCCGGCCCTTGGGAAGTCTGCGATTATGAACTTGGCCTAAAAGCTATATCAACGCCGAATATAAAGCATTATATCGCCACAGAAATTGACGCCGCAGACGCCCGCCTTATCGCCGCCGCGCCTGACTTGTTGGCGGCGCTGGAAGTGGTGCGCGAATATATGGACCACGCCGCAGATCAATTTAGTTATGAGGATATTGTTCAAATACGCGCCGCAATCGCCAAAGCCACCAGAGAACCCGCCTAATGACAAAGCGCAACGCCTTAGCAAGCGCCCTGTCTAAAATCTGGAATGAAACAGGCCCCAACATGGATATCAAATATGGCCCCGAACCGTCCCACTGGGCGCGGATCAAGGGCTTTTCCACCGCCTGCAAAGCGGCTGGCTATACGCCGCGCCAAATCCGGCGGTACATTGGATCGGATGCAGATTATTTAGCCTAGACATAAACCCGCCAAGCAAAGGAAGCCAAGACAATGACAGAAAGCAGCGAAGGATGGAACGTTCGTATCACTCGCAAGGGGATATACGTTTATATGAATAACACCAGACTTCTAACTATGAACCCCCGCGCCTATGGCCCGCATAAGGGCGCGGTAATAGCAGCGGCGCATTGCATCGCCGCAGCGCCGGAGTGCCAAGAGGTAATGCGAAAATTGAGCGTTGCTTGTGACGCGTTGTTGCCGGAAACGCACCGGCCCGCATTTTCCGCCTTGCTTATTGACGCCTTGCTCGCAACAGACAAAAGCGAAGGGATTGTTTAAATGACCCCCACCCTAGATGCCCGTTACACCATAGCACTTGAACACACGGGCGAAGCTGCCCCGGTCTACGTCGCCCGGTTTTGCGGCGATTGGCTAGGATCAGCCCATGCCAGAGAAGATGCAATTCGCTATGCGATAGCGCATCGCGGTGGCATGGTCGCGGCCATGCTGGCAATAAACACAATGCTGGGGGGCAAATCATGAAACAAGACACGCGCCCCCTATACCAGCCCCGCCCTGTCCAACCGCGTCGCTGGGGCCTTGCCATGCTCTTTAGCATAGCCCTGCTGGCCTGGCTCATGGTCGTCCTGTACGGGGCTGCTTTCGCCCTGCGTTGGGCCGTCGAGGGCTTGCTGTGAAGCCCGGCAAAAGGACCGCCGTGCCGTACGCCGTGCGATGCCGATGCGGTACTATGATACCGCAAGGCGGGCTTGCAGCATGGGATAGCCGGGAGCGTTTGCGCTACGATTGCGCCGCTTGTATGCCACGCCCAAAACCAAAGCAGGAGAACCCGCCCAATGCCAACTGACCATGACGCCCGCGCGATCCTCCAGGCCATGCAGGAAGGCCGGACAGAGGCAGAATACATCGAAATGATCTGGTCCAGCCGTTACCCAACGCCTAGCCACCCGGCTAGTGCTGGATGGCCTTACCGGGCAAGCACGGGCGTCACGGAATCTAAGCTACGCAAGATCAAATGAATATTGCGCTGACAAATTACGAAATGAAAATGGCTGGCTTTGTTGCGGTGCAGCGCGAAGCCGATACGCTATACGATAAGAAGCAGCCGCGATGGGGACAAACCGAAAATATATGGCAAGCCATGATCGAGGGCACGCTCGCAGAATACGCCGTGGCGAAGGCTTTAGATATATGCTGGGACGGCGGGGTGGGGACGTTTACGCTCCCTGACGCCGGGCCGTTCCAGGTCCGGCATACTGAGCGCCCGAATGGTAAGATGCTGCTGCACCCGAGCGACAAAGACGACGAAATATGCGTTCTCGTCGTCGGAAATTACGGCACTTATACCTTGCACGGCTGGGCTGTGATTGGCGATGTTAAACTGCCTGAATACTGGTGGGATCCTAAAGGGGGGCGGCCATGTTACTTTGTACCGCGCGAAGCCCTGCGCCCAATGGAAGAACTAAGGAGGATCATAAATGAAAGCCGTTGACTTCTTAAGCCATTGCCAAGGCGTTGTAAGGGACCGGGGCGCGGCATACGGCGACATTCGCGATAACATGGAGGACACGGCTAAACGCTGGTCTGGCGTTATTGGTGCGCCTGTGACGCCAGCCCAGGTCGCGCTTTGCATGATTGAGTTAAAGCTGTCGCGCTTGCGCGAGGGGCTGACACCAGATAGCCTAGACAGTATCACTGACATAGCCGGGTACGCTGCCATTATCGCAGAACTGGTTACAGACTAAACGCACCCGCCCTTATGCTCCAGAGGGCGGAGTGCGGTCCCCCGGCTTGGCTTGGCGGTTTCGCCGGGGGACACCTAATCGGCCATTGCCCAGGTCTTTGGCGTTGTTTCCTGAATACGCAAAGCCGCCTTTAGGTCAGTCAGTGTGCGCCTGACGCCCATGCTTGAAGCGTCTGCCGACAGTTTAAACGTATCGCGCAGCACCTTTCTAAATTCAGCCTCAGTGCAAGAACCTTTTTCGGATAACATCTTGAGAATGAGGGCATCATACTTCCCGCCCTTGTAATTCTTTCGCACTGAAACCACGGCGTCATGAAATTCAGCCACAAGGCTAGTGAGTTCCTCGCCGTCCTCGTCGCTGCCAAGAACATGCCTGTTTAAATCGAAGTACAGGCCCTTAAGCATGTCGCCGTCCTTCTGCTTGGTCACATCCAGCTTCGCGTTCATGGCCTCGGCATCGGCGCGATAGCAGCCGATTAGAAAGTCCACGTTGGCCGTGATGGCAGACGACCCACGGGGGCGCTCGGTGGCATTGTGGCCGGTATGATGGATCACCAGCACCGTGCAGTTAAACGCCGCCCTGATTTCGCTATTGATCGTGCGAAGGTATGCGCCGATGTCGCTGGAACTGTTCTCGTCACCGCTGAAGGTCTGCGAAAGGGTGTCAATCACCACAAGAGCCGGAATTTGCGGCAGTGCAGCAATGGCCTTACGCAAGGCACCGATTTCGTCTTTGGCGCTCAGGAGCAAGGGAACGCGGCAGATATGGAAATTCTTAGGAAATTCCGCACCACAGGCTTTGTGCCAGGCGTCGATACGCCTAGCCACACCGGCACCGCCTTCCGCAGCCACATAGACAACGCCGCCCGTAGCGGTCCTGTGCTTTGTCCAGTCAACGCCGTGCGCGACTGACAGGCAAAGGTCGATTGCTATAAAGGACTTAAACGTGCCGGACGCGCCGAATAGCATACCCATTGCGTCTTGCGGAATTAGGTTCTTGACGAGCCACTTGATGTTCTTTGTGGCCGCTGTGACTTCCTCGATTGTTTCCAGCAGCGTGGTGGAAACGATGGGATCAGGCTCCTTCGGCGCATACTTCTCAGCCGTTGACACCATGCGGGTTAGCTCAGAGCCAAACCGCTGTTGCCAACGGTCAAGCTGGGCCGGGTCGCCTTCTGGCTTTGACGCCAGCATGATGGAGCGTATAACATTAACGGTTGCGCCGGGGCGCAGCCCACCGGCAATCAGGGACGCGCTGATCTTGAGCAGCGGATCGTGATAGTCGCGTTCTTCCAGATTGGGCGTGATGATAGCTTTAAACAGGTCTGACGCATCGCCTGTCGCTTCGATCTTCGTCCGGGGCGTTTCGATGCCGCGCTTGATGTCGTCAAGGTTAAGCCCGAACGTCTTGGCCGCGTCAGCCAGTGGATATACTTCGTCAAGGTTGCAGATAAGCACCCGCTGCGTCCACATTCCCGTATCGCGCTTTTTGGTATTGGTGCCGATGGGAAGCCGGGCGTAGCGCACCGGGTTATTGCCGCTGCTGTCGGCCTTGATGAAGCCGCTGGCGCTCATGGCGTGCAGCAGGGCGTCGATCAGGGCTGGGTTGCGGGTATCGGCGTCTTCTGGGTCAAGAATGACGCCGACTTGGTAGTTCTCCTTGGACGTTTCCAAGGCATAGGAATAGTTGCCGACCAAATCTTTTAGCCCGGCTGGGCTAATGTCATCGGCCAGCAGGACGGCAAGGCGACCAAAGACTTCCTTGGATCTGCGCTTTTTGCCGTCGCGGGCATACATAACGCCGACAGAGTAGTAGTTATTATCCTCTTTGCGCTGGTCTATAACCGTCTTCTGGGCGTCCGTGCCTGTCCATGCAGACCCCAGCCAAAGGGCACCGGACGCTGTGCCGGGGTCGCTGGCGAAGGATGTAGTCCAGCCGTAGTCGTTCCGTAGCTTGCCATATATGGCCGCTAGGAACTCTGAATTTAGCATTGCACCCTCTTACTCGAAGACGATACCCGACAGGTCTTGCAAGTTGATCTTAATGCCTCTTTCGTTGGCATGATTGAGCAGCTTGACCCAGTGGCTCTGTGGTATGACTCCATTGGTGCCGGTCTTGACCATCCAACGACTAACTGTGGCAGGGTACAGCTTGAGGATTTTAGCTGTTGCGGTAACGCCGCCAAAGCGGCAGACAATGGTGTATGCCGGTTCGCAACGGCCTTTGATATGCGCCATTAAGAAGTCCTTTCAGTGGTGATTCGTAGTTACAACATGATAGACAATATCGTGCAATAGTAAATTTAATAAAAAAACATCTTGCAACGTGAAACAGACAGGTGCTAGACCGTCCCCTCAACGATGGAGAACGATGATGGACCTATCTAATAGCGATGCAGAACTGGAACACTTGGCCGACCAGTGGCTTGTGACCAAAGAGGCGGAGCGGGAAGCTAATGCAGCCCGGCTCAGAATAGAAGACAAAATCCTAAAGTTGTGCCCGGCTAGGGAAGAAGGCTCGTCTACCCGGCTGCTTTACAATGGCTACAAGATCAAGACAACCGCCAAGCTGATATACAAAGTTGATTTAAATCAATTGGTTACGCTGTCTGAGGACTGGCCCCAAGACTTGCAGCCCTTCAAGACGGAAATCAAGCAGGATGACGCTGTTCTAAAGCACCTTCGTGCCGACAGGCCCGATCTATGGCGTTTAATCGCCCCCGCCGTGACCACCAAACCCGCCAAGACTGGCATCACAATAGAGGACTTCTAATATGGCTTTCGATCTTAAATCTATCAAGAAAAACACGGCTATATCTGCGCCGCGTGTGTGCCTGTTCGGGGTCGAGGGCATAGGCAAGACGCAGTTCGCCGCTGGTTCGCCCAACCCCATTTTCATCCTGACAGAGGATGGCTTGGGTTCGCTCAAGGTGGACCACTTCCCGATTGCTACGTCATTCAAGGATGTAATGGACGCCATTAGCTCCCTGTATAACGACAAGCACGACTATAAGACCGTTGTGATCGACAGCCTGGACTGGCTAGAGGCTATCATTCAGCGGGAAATCGAACAGAAATACGATGCCAAAGACCTTGCTTACGGCAAGGGCGCGGTCATCGCTGCTGAACGCTGGCGCGAAGTTCTGGAAGGACTGAACGCCTTGCGTCTGGATCGTGGAATGATAACGATCCTGATTGCCCATACTACGATTAAACGCTTCGACAGCCCTGAAGTTGAGCCTTACGACAGGTATCAGCCCAAGCTGCAAGAGCGCAGTAACGCAGTAGTTCGCGAATGGGTAGATGCCTTGCTGTTCGCTAACTACAAGACCATCGTTAAGAAGGACGATGTAGGCTTTAATCAGACCAACAATCGCGGTATTAGCACGGGTGAGCGTCTGCTCTACACAAGCGAGCGCCCGGCCTACATGGCTAAGAACCGCTACAATCTTCCCGAAAGCATCCCGCTGTCTTGGGACGCTTTTGCTGAAGCAATCAACTAAACCCAGAAGGAACTAAAACGATGCCTATCATTGACTTTGACGTTACGTCCTACGAACCCCAGATCAAAAGCAGCTTTGAACCGCTGCCTCCGGGCGACTACCAAGCGATCATCAGCGACAGCGCCATCAAGGCCACGAAGGCCGGGACTGGCGAATACATCGAACTGACCATGCAGATCACGGACGGCCAGCACTCTGGTCGCCGCATCTGGGAGCGCCTGAACATCAGCAATCCCAACAAGGTCGCTGAAGAAATCGCTCGCAGCCAGCTCAACGGCCTTCGCGCCGCGCTGGGTATCGCCAAGCTGGAAAGCACTGAGCAGCTTCACGATACGCCCTTTGTCTTGTCGCTGGACATTGACCGCAAGGAGCCGACACGCAATCGCGTGATGGGCTATAGCTCTGCCAAGACTGCTCGTCACACGCCGCGCCCGGCTACCGCTGAAGCGGCTACCAGCAAGCCCTGGGAGCGTAAATAATGCCAAACCTGCCCGCATCCATGCACACCACGGCCCGCAAGATTTACGACTGGTACGAAAGCCAGAAGGAGGATCACCGCGAGCATTTGGGCGCGTCATTGATCGGGCATCACTGTGACCGTTACCTGTGGCTGAACTTCCGTTGGAGCGTGTCCCCTCAATTCGAGGGGCGCGTTCTGCGGTTGTTCGGCACGGGCAAGCGCGAAGAAACGAGGGTCTACGATGAACTACGCGCCATTGGAGTTGAAATACATACAGAAGCGGATGGTAAGCAGATTGTTTGCCGCGATCCTTCCGGCCACTTTGGCGGCAGTCTTGACGGCATCGGCCTGGGCTTTCCTGAAGCACCGAAAACGTGGGCGGTCCTAGAGGTCAAGACATGCAACGCCAGCAGCTTTGCCAAGCTGGCTAAGTCCAAGAGCGTCAAGGCTGAGAAGCCCCAGCACTACGCCCAGATGCAGACCTACATGGGCATGATGAAGCTAGACCGGGCGCTGTACTTCGCGGTCAATAAGGACACAGACGATCTGTATACCGAATGGGTCCACGCGGACAAGGAGGCGTATCTTGACGCCCTGGCGCGGGCCAAGCGTGTCGTGAACGCCACCAGCCCGCCCAGCAAGATCAGCGAAGACCCGGCACACTGGTTGTGCAAAATGTGCGACATGTACAAGCTATGCCACAAGCAGGAGCCAGCCGAGGCCAACTGCCGCACATGCTGCCACGCCACGCCGCGCGACGGCGGGAAATGGCATTGCAACGAGTTTGCAAAGGACTTGACCGCAGAAGCCCAGCGCGCTGGCTGTGACAGCCATATATTCATCCCCGCCCTAGTTCATGCAACGCCTATTGATGGCGGCACTAATTTCGTCGAGTACTTTGTCGAAGGCACAGGCGAAACATTCAAGAACGGCCCGGCACATAGGACTAGCAGGGCGTTAGCCAAGAAGCGTAAGAAGCCCTTGCCGCCGGATGACGGCATCCCCTTTGTCGACGATGACATCGTACCATTCTAGGTGAACCATGAACGCAGCAGAGCGAGAATCCACCATGTTAGCTTACCGCATAGAACTGCGGGAGCGTGACGATGACAGCCGGTATATTCGGCACCATGCCAAGTCTGTAGAACTGATCCAGCATAATGCGGAGCGCGGCATGAGCCGCCGGGCAATGGAGAAGATATGGCCGGACAGGCTGCTGAACTTGGTTCTGGGACATGAGGTGGCGAAATGACCGACATGATCGAATTTAAGGAATTGGAAACCAAGTTGAAGGCCATGCTCAAAACTGATTTTTCATCCCTCACCATCGGCTTCAATGATCGCCATGCCCCCAAATATTGCGACGCCAAAAAGTTTGCCGCTGAATATGATGAGTATGAGGCTGGCGATCATTGGATCAGCGATGAGGACCGCGCCGCCGCGCTGGAAGCAAATTCAGTCTGGTATATCAAATGGTATCCGAACACGCAGGTTAGCTTCTACAGAAAATATGCCAGCAGCCTGCCGAAATTGCTGGACTATGTGTTCAACAAATTTCCCAAAGAATAGAGGGACCTGACATGACCGACATGATCGAACGGGTGGCCGTGGCAATCAACCAAGCCATGCTTTTGCATGACGACTATGATCCTGATCTGCTTGCCCGCGCCGCCATTGCCGCCATGCGTGACTGCACTCCGGCCATGCTGGACGCTGGATCAGGCGCGCACCCGGCTGGCGGGTATGTTCGAGGTACGACACTGAACGACATCATCGAGTGCGAGTGGTGGGCTATGATCGACGCCGCGCTGGAAGAAACCAAATCAACAACCAAAGGATAATGACATGAAAATTTTAGTCGAACAAAAGGACGGCGAAGGTTTTGAGGCATTGCTAGGCCAGCGCATCACGCTGTTCTGCATGAACTATATCTACACCGGCAAGCTGGTCGGCGTGAATGTGACTTGCGTTAAGCTGTCTGACCCGGCCATTGTTTACGAAACGGGCGCATTTGGTGACAAGGCGTGGAAAGACGCGCAGGCGCTGCCCAACGATCTGTACATTTCGACCGCCGCCATTGAGTCGTTTGGTGTTGTGAAGTAATGCGCGGATTAAAACAAAAATACAGGTTGGGGTCGTGGTCGGGGTCGGGTTCGGCGCCGTGGTCGGGATCATGGTCTGGGTCGTGGTCTGGGTCGGAATCTAGGTCGTGGTCGGGGTCGTGGTCAGGGTCGTTGTCTGGGTCGGGGTCATGGTTGCAATCGTGGTCGGGTTCTTGGTCGTGGTCTGGGCCGTGGTCTGGGTCTGGGTCGTGGTCGTGTTCGGGGTCGGTGGCGCTATGATCGACGCCGCGAAGGAAACAAAATGACATTACAGATTGTCACGCAGCGGTTCACATGGCCGTCTGAATACGTCAACCGGCTGTATCATAACATCAGGCGGCTAACGACGCTGGAGTTCGACTTTGTGTGCTTTACCGACGCGCCAGAAGGGCTGGACCCGGCTATCAAGGTCCGCCCGCTGCCGTACAAGCTCAAGCCTGGCTGGGAGAATAGCTACCCGTTTGACTCGTACCACTGGTCGCTTGGGCTGCTGGAGCGTATGCCTATGTTCAAGAAGGGCATGTTCCCCAAGGATGACATGATTGCGTTTATCGACTTGGACACGGTATTCACGGGCAAGAGCCTAGACCCGATCCTGTCCTATAAGGGCGACTTTGCTATTCTGCGCGATTTCTACCGCCCGGACGGCCTGCAATTCAGCTTCGCAATGTGGCGCGTCGATGAACATGTTTACGACATCTACGACTTCTGGCAGGATGACGGTGCGCCGCTGGACAGGTCCGATCAGCAGCGGATCGAGGATACGACATACAAGCCTGACATCTTCCAGAACATGTTCCCCGGCCAGTTCGTTAGCTGGAAGGCCAATGACTGTCAGGGCGGTATCCCGCAGGAAGCCAGCGTGGTGATATTCCACGGGGTGCCGAAGCCCCATGACATTGTAGACGGGCCATTACCGGCCATGTGGAAGGGCGAGGAATGAGCAACATGATTGAACGGGTGGCGCGGGAAATACATGATGCAATGGAAGCATTTGATGTATTTGACGATGCCCGCGACGAATGGATAAAGGGAGCCCGTGCTGCCATTGCCGCCATGCGGGAGCCTACAGAGTCTATGCGCCGTAAGTTGTGGCTATATGGAAACCATCCTGACAAAGAATTTGTTATGGACGGCGGTATGTGGCGAGAAATGATCGACGCCGCTCTGGAGGAGAAATGATTATCCTAGGCATAGACCCCGGCCTGTCAGGCGCGCTAGCGTTCCTAGACGCCCGCGCCAACACCATCGAAGTCGTGGACATGCCCACAGTCGAGGTCAAGCGCAATAACAAGCTAAAGCGGGAGGTTAGCGCCCAACTCGTCGCGGACATAGTGGTTAAACGCCATGTCGGGGCGGCGTTCGTGGAGCGTGTGAACGCCATGCCGGGGCAGGGGGTCACTAGCGTGTTCAGCTTTGGACGCTCCACGGGCATCCTAGAGGGCGTTCTGGCGGCGTTCGATATCCCCACCACGCTGGTCACGCCCAAGGCTTGGCAGAAGGCTATGGCGGTCAGGGACGGCAAGGACGGCAGCCGGGAGCGGGCTATGCAGCTATTCCCGGCCAGCGCTGAGCTATTCCAGCGCAAGAAGGATGATGGTAGAAGCGATGCTTCGCTGATCGCCAAATATGGCGCAACTCAAGGAACAAACCCATGAACCGATACCTGCTCACCGCTGCCGTATTGTGCGTTGCAGCCCCCGCCTATGCCGCGCCCAAGCTGGGCATTTGCCATGGCGAATATGCCCTATGCGCCGCCTCCAGCACGGAAGCCACCGGCAAGACTATGGTCGTTGGCGGCAAGACCTTCATGCAGGGCCATGCCGTCTGCCCCGTCCTCAAAGGCGAAAGCATTGCCGACCTGCACTTGGTTGGCTCATGCAAGGCCCCGGCTGTCCCCGGCGGCGTCTGGAGCCTGTTCAGCACGGCCACCAGCTACCCACAGGCCCCAAGCTGGGCTGTTGTCCCGGCTGTTCCCAGGACGTTTACCACCGCCGCTGGGCGTGGCCTTGGCATGAGCAATATGTGGTCCTACCCGTGCGTTAAGCGTCCGCAGCCCGTCAATGGCGCTGTTCTGGCCGACTGCATTGGGCCGCTGAATGAGTCCCCGTGGGACGGCAGCCATGTCCTGCCGGGTTCGTCTACCGTGACCGCTGCCCCTGTTGGCGCATCTGACCCCGTGGGCGGCAATTACTGATGAAATCTATCCGCGTGTCCATCGACTTCGATGTCCAGTATGATGATTCTGAGCCGGGGGCGTTTAACCGGGCTATGGAAGTCGTTCAAGAACTGCTGGATTTAGAGGTCGATGGGGACGCGGTTAAGATCGTCCAGACCCGCAGCTATTCCTGATTGCGGGCGAATGTCTTGGCCTCTAGCTCGACTTCGCTGACCCGCTGACCCCAGCCCTTTGCAAACGTAGTCCACGTTGGCAGGGATTTGAGAAAGTCAAGCCTTTTCTGGCTGTAGTCTTCAATCATCCCCGTAAGGTCTGCCCGCTGTAGAGCCGCCAGAGTATGCTTGCCCAGCACCCCATCGACCTTGGTGTAAAGGACATACTGGAGCAGCTTAATCGCCCTGCCGGGGCTTGAATTAACCGCGCAGTCGAACATGCAGTAGTCCAGCCCATAGGGCAGGGCATCGCCTTGGATAGCGTCCCAATAGCGGGCTTTATAGACCGGCTGGACGGCCTCCGGCGTCAGGGCGCGCATATCCGCCTCAGACGCATCCTTGCCCGTGTGGGCGTCCCAGACGGCCTTGGTAACGCCCAGGTTGGTCATGCCACCTGGGTCTTTGGGATGGTTCACAAAGCCGCCTTCGTGCCGGAGCAGGAGGCGCAAGGCGGGGTCGAATGTAGGGGTCATTTTTCGTTCATTACCCGGCTGCCCAGTACACCGCAGAACACGCCAACTACGGTCTGGAAGGCGGGGCCTAAAATCTTGAAAATAGCCTCATTGTCCACGATGGGGTCAAACAACCCAGCCAGCATGACTATGATGACCGCCAGCAGGACTAGGGCCAACGTGCAGACAACGATCATGTAGATCAACGGGACAACGGGCGGCGGGGTCATTTCTTGCTCATGGCTTCAGCTACAGAAGGCACAATCTTCTCTACTGACCGGCCAATAACATATCCACCTAGGCCAAGCTGCACGATATCCCAGAGCTTCAGATACTCAGCCGGTTCAAGGTTTGGCGCGGCCCAGCCAAACCAGCGGGCTACGATCAGGCCTACAAAGACCAACATCGTGATCGGACGCCAGCTAGAGGCCAGAAGGCCCCCGGCGGCTTCCGTTTTCACGATGTCAGCAGCCCCCTTGGAAAGCTCAGAATTAGCCGCTATTTGGGCCAAGACACCCGACTGCTGTAGCTCCATCAGCTTCAGCTTGGCCGCGTCCCGCTGTGTAGGGTCGGGCCACAGGCGGTCAATCAACTTTCCGCCTACATCAAGAGCTGCGCTTACGGGGTCAAAGGCCATGTGTCACCTATTTGAGGTTGGTCAGCTTGTACAGGGTAGTCGAGTATTCGGCAGTAAACCCATCCAGCAGGTTCAGCAGCATGGGGTTCTTCTGGCAAATCTTGTCCCGGTTGTTGCAGACCCAAGTCAATTCGCTATGAATCTTGGACGTAATGTCCGACTTGGGGATGACAGTAATCCGCACCTCGCCCAGAAGGCCATAATAACCCTGATAGGCTTCCACGATGCCGTCCACGCCCTCGATCAGGGCGTCGTAAAACTTGCCCAGCGTCTTATGTTCTGCATAGGACTTGGACGCCCAATGGGCTAGGTGAGTGGCGTTGCGGAGGGCAAATACATGCCCGACAAATTCTTCCATCATGACTTTGCTACTCCATGTCCAGCGGCCAGCATAAGCATACCAACCACAACAATGCCAACGGCCCAATATATCTTCTGAGCGACGGACTTGCCGATCTGCTCATAGACCTTCTCGATTGCCCGGTTTGCAGCCCGTTCGGCAATCGCGTTGATTTCAGCTTCGCTTAAAGGTTCGCTCATAGCTTGGCTTCCAATTCAGCTACGCGGGCCGACAGCTTCTCGACTAGGGCGTACAAGTCCTTGACGCCCCACAGAGCCAGATGCCCAAAGGGTTCAGCAGAGGCACCCCATGTGCCTTCTTCAGTATCTGGCTTACTAACGCCAAGCCCGCCAAGGGTGGCGTGGGCCTGCTGGGCGCGGACACCAAAGCCTTGCAGGCCGCTTTCCTTCCATGTGTAATCGCCAACCCACAGGGCTTTAATGGCCTTGCTGTAGTCAGTCTGGGGGACAGACTCCCAGTCCTTCAGGCGCTCATCAGAAACAGAGGCATAAGTCGTGGTCGTGCCAGTCGAAGTGATATACCCAGCCTGAACATTAGCGCCATACCTGAAATCGCAATGGGTTACAGGATTAGCACCGGATGCGCCTGAATTTATAAAAAACGCATTAGTTTTCTGATATTGGCCCTGCCCAAATTCTATATTATTTGTGTTGTCGGCATTGGTCACGCCAATAAAGTTCTGAACGGTATTTGCGGCTGTTGCGCTGCCAGAATTTACCGTCATTTGGAAGGCTGTTACACGCCCCCCGCAGCTAACATCACCACTAGCCGTCACAGTACCAACCAGCCTGCTCGTCGTGCCAACCCACAGCGCCTTCTGCGTGGATATACCGCCAGCCGTGATGATCGAGCCAGTCGTGGCCGACGTTGCATCCGTGGTGAGCGTGGAGCTAATGCCCGCCGCAAAGGGGACGCGAACCGTGGTCGCGGTCTGCCCGTCCTTCGTGATCGCCGTGGACAGGCCCGTAGCTAGGTCCGCCGTGAGGGCATTAAACGCCGTGGATGATATGACCGTGCCAGTGACCACAGGTTGGCCTGTGCTGTTGATCTGGAATGTGCCGCTGCCGTTGTAGGACAATGTGATTACTCCTTAATTCTGTGTGATGCGGGGCGGGTCATTGAGTTTGGTTTCCTGTATTCCCGGAACGCCCTAAATAATACGAGCCGCCGAGTATCGAAGCTGGTACGGCAACTTTCCCTGCGACTTTAACGGTTTTTTTAAGAATACTAATAACTTTTGTACGCATGGTAGGAGTAATGCCAAGAAGCCTCTTAGCCTTACTCAACTGGTCATACGCGGCATCGTATTCCGCCTTGGTCATGCCACCGGCTTCTCTTACATCAGTAATGTGTTTGTAGGCCGCATCCAACGCTTTATCAGGGCTTAGTTTGGAAAGATCATTAAATTCTTTGATGCCCGTTTCAATCTTTCTAACTTCCGTACCGGCAGTCGCTACAGCTTTTCTTGCAGTCGGAACCTTTAACGAAAGGTTCTCCGCTGTCACACCAGCGGTTTCCGCGTCTTTCAACCTTGTCATGTAATTTTCAATTTGCGGTTTAAACGATGCTAATTCCGGGTGTTTTAATTGGTCAGATAGTCTTCCGCCAGGTGCCATTTCTTTGACAAATGTATCATAATTTGCGCCGCTAAATTTAGTTTCTATGGCGTCAGCTATCGACTGCCGAAGCTGTGGCCTAAGTTTATCAGCAGTGGCTTCAAACAAATCGTCAATTTGCGTTCTGTCACCAGACGTTAAAACATCAGCAAACTGGGCTGGCGTCATAACTGGCTTGCCTTCAGTGCCATAAGTTTTAATGACACGCGACACAAGCGGGTTTTCTTCAAACCGTTCTAAAGATTGTTTAGACCTAGAATAATTGTCTTTCCACGCTTGAGAAGTTCCAGCGGTGTATTCATTTTCTGCTTTGTTCAAAAGATCATAAAGGTCTGTTTGAATAGATTTTTTAATAGCCCCGTAACCGCCAGTTTCTTTGTTAAAGGCTTGCCCAAGAAATCTACGCAAATCTGACGCGGCAGAAAACGAGTTATTAAATGTCCGCGTAATGGTTTCTTTCGTAATTGGGTCTACATACGAAAATTCTTTGTTTGCCAAAGCATCATGGACAAGACGATACAATGAACGAGTCTGCCTATCCGATGTTGGCAACAAGGTTGGCGCTGTAGCTGGATCAAAATTCTTAAACGGCGCTGCCTTTTTCAGTATTTCTTGGACGCCAGCAGTTTCTACAAATGGTTTTCCAGCAGCTTCGTTCAAATCGACAGCATCCTGCTCAAGATCTTGCAAATATTTGCGGGCTGCCTCCGTGGCTTCTTTTTCAGCTTGCTGAGTAGTAAAGATATTGCGCTGCGCCGCCCCAGCTATATCGCTAACGTCCTTCGCTTCGCCAATGCCGATTGAAGCGGGCGCGGCAGGAACACCAGCGGCTTCAGAAAGCCCTTTTGTAATGCGCTCGTTTTCCGCAAGGGCATCAGCCAATACCTGCTGTGCTGCTTTATCCTTTGTTGCCAGAGCTGTAGTCCCAACGCTTGTAACTATTTTCTTACCACGGCTATACGGTATTAGTAATTCTGCTGTTTTTTGAGCCACCGTCTTTACAGCGGGTATTTCTCCAGCAATCGCAGTACCGGCTTTAAGGAATGGCGTGGCACTTGGGGCAACCGCCATAGCAGATTGCCACGGGTGTTCTGATATTTGCCCATAAATATCTTGTGTTAATGCACTTTGAGGGGGCGGCGCATTATTAGTAGCCAAGCTAAAAACACCGGGATGCTGCTTTGCAAAATCGGCGGCTAATACATTTCCTAAATAATTTCCACTTTCTTTTGCATAATTTTCTACAGCCGAAGTCGCGGAATTAATATATTTACTAGGGTCTTCAATAATATTTTTTACACCCTGCTTTGTTGCAGACAATGCATTCTCAATCGCGGCTGGCGCTTCAGTTATATGAGTAAGAGCAGATGGTATGCTGGTTAAAACATTATAAACATCTGACGCCATGTTCTTAGCGCCACCTGCTAAAGAACCACCAAGCGTTTGTGTCCGCTTATCGGCGGCGGCTTCGGCACTAAATTGCTGCGGAGTTTTGGGTTGTTTTTTAGGCGAAGAATCTAAAACAGACGCAATTTCTTCATCCGTAAAATCGCTAGGAACGGAAATAACGCGACCATCAAATGTAATTGTCTTGTCCATTTAATTATTGCCGCCTAGGTTTCTTGGTGACTGGATCGCGAACCCATACTTCGGCCGTGCCGGGTGGTGGAGTATTACCGGGGGGTGGCGTGTTGGCAGGGCTTGGATACCCAACATCCAACCCAGCATTGGCCAGAATGTCATCTACAGACCCAACCATGCCGTATTTTGGCTTGTACCCTTGAATAGTATTGTTTTGACCAAAATAACTCATGGCGTCTTGTTTTGCCTGTGCAGCTTCTTGCACTGATTTCAGAAGGCGCATTGCTCTATCCAAGTTTACCGCAGTCGGCTGGTTAGGATCAAGTATGCGCTTCATCAGACCCTCACCTTCTTTTGCTGTAAATTGCGGTCCCAGCACTGCCCTTAAATTTGTCTGAACAACGTCTTGCACCATTTGCTGAACATTAGCGCCTTCTTTCAATCCGGGGAACAAAGAGCGAATTTCTATCGGTAATGCGCCACTAAGGTTGCCAAACAATTCTGGCTTTGCCTTCATAGTATTGATCGCCATACCTAGCTGGTTCATATTTTTGCTAACAGACGCTGAGTCGCCAGTGATGTACTTAGCGTACATTTCACCGATTGCTTCGTCAGCTCTATTTACGCCGGGTGGCAATTTCACAGTAACGTTTGACCCTGTCGGAGCCGGACCAATATCAGCCCCGGGAGTCCCATCAGGATTTTGCAGATAAACCCGCCCCCCTAGCGTCATATGACCGGGGACAGGTATTTTTGCATTGGAAGGAGTACTTGACAGCACTTTACCGGTAAGCGGGTCAATAGTTTCGCTGCCATATTCACTCAAGTTACGGGTTTCCGGCTTCTGCATAAACAGTTCGGCAAGTTTCTGTGTAGTGGGACCGGCTCCGCCCAAAATAGACTTAATGCCCAAAGCATTTCTGTCAGCCATGCTAAGGGGCGCTACGGCTGGCGTAACGGTATTTGCAAACCTGCCGGGGGTGGGCATCCCAATATCGACATTTTCGACAGGCCCCTTTCCAGCACCAATATCGGGCATCTGAAGCGGGAGCGTATATTTGCCTGTCGTGGGAGCGCCCTGCGATATGCCTTGGCCCAAAGCAACTTCAGGGCTACCCATAGCTTGTTTATACAGGTCCATAGCATTAGCCCGGTCAGCAGCCGTAAGCCCCGCCGCATCCCTCGCCGCCTTCGCGCTCATATACGAGCCAGCCCCGGACTGAAGCCCCTTAGCCAAAGCCGCCCAAGGCGAAATGGGCGCTGTAATGCCGCCCGCCGTGGATACGGGAATGTCCTGCGCGCCCATCTGGGTGAGCATGTCGGCCAGCTTCTGCTGGCGGGCAATTTCAGCCGAGCGCGAGGTGTAGTCGCCGGGGGCTGTATCGCTGGGAGCGAACAGGCTGACAGCAGCATTTTTAACGCCTGTTACAGCGGGCAAAATGTAATTGCCATAAATATCAAATCCGTCTGACATCACAATGCTCCGTAGTTGACCATCTTGTAGCCATTCGAATGTTCCAGAACAGCTTCAGGTATGATCTTTTCAACTTCTTGCGCCATGACACCGCGCTCCCGGCGTCCAAAGATGTCGTATTCGTAGATGCCAAAGCCCTTGGGATGATCGCCAACTTTGACAATATTGGATTTGAGGCGAATGTCACTAAACCCAAATATACCGCCTGTCCCTGTACCTGCCGCTCCGCCAGCAATGCTTCCAAGCCCGCTATAAAGCCCACCCAACGCGCCCATCTTGGCGTTATAAGCCGCCGTATCGTAATTGCCCTGATTGGTCGCCGCCTGAGCCACAGGAGCCGCGCCGATCTGACCGCCGCCGGAATACTGCTGGAACTGCGGGGCTTGTATCTGGGAGCCGGACATAAGCGCCGTAATCTGGTTGAGTGGCACGTTGTACAGACCAAGCTGCTGCTGCATGGCCTGTTGGGCTGCCGTGTTGCCAAACTGCCCAGCGCCGAGGGCTTGGTTGTAATTCTGACCAACGGCTTGGTTGTAGAGGCCAGCGGCCCCTAGTGCTTGGCCGTACCCCTGCTGGTTGGCGCTCATGTCTAGGCCAAGACCCTGCAAAGCCGCCTGACTATACAGGTCGTTCTGGCCCTGCTGCTGCTCACGCATGGCATTATTCCACGCTTCCGAGCCGGGCGTAATGCCCTGATTGGCAAGGTTCTGGGCAGTCGCTTTGGTCTGCTGGTCAATCTGCGGCTGAAGGCGGGCCATAATAGCTGCCTGACCCGTGGTGCCAGCATTGACCGGCATCTTAGCCACGCCAGACATGTCAAGCCCGCTCTGTGCCTGCTGCTGCGGGCCGAGCGAAGTCTGAATATCGGGGCCACTATAATTAAATGGCGTACCCATAATCCTTTGAGCCGTGCTAACGCCCTGTTGGCCTAAATCAGCAAGACTGCGCTGGACGCCCTGCTGCGCGGTAAGCGCGGCTTGTGCGTCAGGCGTTAACGTCTGGGTAATCGTGGGCTGTGGCGTGCCGTCATACCCGCCAGCCGTGTCATAGGTGACCGTCTGATTGCCATACGGGCTGATGATATTGGGGTTGTTAAGAACAGCCGTTTGCTGACCAGCTTTTTGGTTAGCAACGCCTTGGGCTGTTGCGGCTGCCGCGTAGTCGGGCGCCGGGGGTGCTGATGGCTTACCCATATTGTTCTCCTAAAAATCTGCAATCGTCTTTTTTGAGCGTATAAAGGATAATGTCGCCATCCGGGGCAGCATCGCAAAGCCGGGCTTCTTCAGTAAAACCCAGCTTTTTAGCAAACTTATTGCTTTTGGCGTTACCGCTACTGATGGGGCAAATCACCTTATGGACGCCGCACTTGCCAAAGGCATAGCGGAAGATTACTCCAATAAATGAACGGGTTAGCTTGCCGGTGATAGCCATATGGGCGGTAATAGACTGCTGGTTCCAGTTCTCAAACATCACGCCCGCAATAAGGCAATCGTCCCTTTCGAGGCCAATTGCCGTTCCCGTCGCGCTGCTAAACGAACCGTTCATCTTATCCGCTACCCAAAGGCCCACTTCTGGGCCGCTAACTATACGCCAGCCCATCCGTTTTGATACACCACATCTGTCGAAGCCCATTGTATCTGTATGCCTTGGCTGGCCGTCTTCATCTGTAGCCCGGCGCAGTAGCCAATACCAGTAATGCCCAGCCATGTGTTCTGGATGACCAGATCGGCACCCCAGACAGCCGTATCCCACAGCCCCACATCCCAGACGCCATACGATGTCCCCGAAAACGCCAAGGCAGCCGTTGTGTCCGAGGTGTCAAAGTCGATATTCATGCCGACGCCTATGGTCGGGGTGCCATTCGTGAAGATGCTGGGTCGGGCGCGGGTGAAGTACTTCTTTACACCGCGAGCGCCAAAGTAGTTAAACGCCTGAATGGTCTGTGTGTTGATGTTGCTTACATCATCCGTGTAGCCGTCATCCCAAGCATGGCCGACATAGCCATCCGAGCCAAAATAGGGGTCATCCCCGTAGATTTCCCAGCAATACGAGGCCCAGCCGGTAAACTGGCACCACGACTTCGTGATGGTGTTCATGACGTATTGCTGCTGCTGGCCGTCAGCCACTGGAATGTTGATCCAGACGGCATTGTACTTGGCCGTATAAACGACTTGCCAGCCTACAGACGCATGGTTGCCGCCGTATTGGGTTGTGGCGTTAGTAATAGCACCCTGAATCTTGTCTGACAGGGCCACACGCGGGTCTAGGCGGCTGGATTGCAGGCTGGCTGCCATAGGCATAAGGCCGTCATAGGTCAGGATCAGCAGATCGCCGCCCCATTTGAGCATGGCCCTATTCCCGACAGGCGATCCCAGCTTCCAGACGCCTATCAAGGCCCATGTGGCCGCGCTGGCTGGGTCGGTGCCACGGTAGACGATGACTTCGCCAACGCTGGTAATGAACGCCAGGTTGTCATCAACGCCATAGCCAGCATCGAGCGTCCAGGTGTCTAGATCGACCAGATGCCCGCCAAACTTGCACAGGGCGCTCAGGTCCGTGTACTGGGCGGTGCCGCCGATAGAGCTAGTCGGCAGATACCAAGCCTTTAGCGTGTATTGCTCGATGAACCAAAGCCGGTTCTTGAACAGGGTGATATTGGACAGATCGGCAGATGACACCCCAGAAATGGACGGATTGGTCCAAGTGCTGCCATTGTACAGAAGCGCACTGTCGGTCCCATTGACGGCCATAATGTAGCTACCGCCAGCCGTGGTAATGTTCGTGTATTCCCAGATGCCGTTGGTCAGGCCGGTCACAACAGGCGCTCCAACAGCCCCGGCAGAGGTCACATCATAGATATTGCCAGAGCTAGTTGCGGCGAACATCTTGGAATTGTTGCCATAATTGTATACCATGATGGTCTGGACCTTACCGCTCAGGCCCGTGGCATGTTTAGTATAGCCGCCGCGCAGGGTCAGGTTGCTGACAGTTGGGAACATGTTAATCAGCGTAATGGCGTCGGCGGGGTCCATATTGGCAAAGCTGTCACGCGCGTTCCACCCGCCCAGCGGAGCAGGAAGCGACTGCACTTGAGCCGCATTGTGCTGGATCATGGAGCCGGGACTAATTCCCATAACCGCTATCCGGGATGTTGTCCCATCCGATCAACACGCTACCCGGACGCGGGGCGAATGACAGGTTGGCCGATGAGGTGTCCTGAGCAACCGAGGTTTCAAACTCAGTCAGGTAGTCCCGGTATAGGGCAGTCGTGTCAAAGCCCTTGGCTTGGAAATACTTCAGCTTGGTGGACAGGACCACTAGGCGGTCAGGGTAGATGCAGGTGTCCGTGTCAACCGTGAAGCTATTCTTGACCGCGCCAGCAGCCGACAACGCCCAGCCCTTGCTGCGGTACTCGAAGCCCAGGTTCTCATTGGCCGAGTAGCCCGGCCAAATCTGGAAATAACCGCCGAGCAGCCGCCAGCGAATACGCGGGCCGGTGCTGATAAAGCCGCTCAGGAGCCATTCCCACTGCTGGGCGCTTTCCGGGCCAAGCATTTCCCAATGCTTGCTCTTGTCCCACTGGGTACGCGGCACAATGCTGTCGTAGTCAGACGGCAGGGCGTACTTTACCTTTTGGAAATAGACCGTCCCGGCAGTCACGTTGCTGGTAGAGTAGTTGGAAATCGTGACCTGCGTGGCAGAGTCAACGCTCGTGATGAATGTGGCGTTCGGGATGCCCGTGCCGACAACCATGTAAGTCGTGTCCAGACTGGCAGTGGACGGGATGCCAGTGATGGTCAGGGCGGAAGTGGTATAAGTTCCCGTCGTGGTCGTGTAGGAAGTGAAAAAGCTATATGTCTGAGTAAGTTCGCGCCAGTCAGCCTTACGCAGCAATTCGTACCCAGAAGCGTTCATCAACGCCAAAATCTGGATAACGTCTTGGTTCGTATTTCCCGCAACCGTTGTCGGTGTTGGAACGCCTAGTTCATTGGTGACCTGTTGCACCAATTGGAGCATCGTACTCGACATCTACATCTTCTTTTCTGGGCTTGCCCGGTTTGCGCTGCGCCATAAGCAAGGCCATCTGGGCCTTTAGCTCATCGAGTTCACTGCGCGTCTTGACCAGTTCGGAGTTGTTTTCTGCACGGTTTTTACTTGTCAGATACGCCCTAGCGCGCTCACGAAGGCCAGCGGCACCCATACCAATACGCTGCAACTGGGCGTCCGTAGCCGTCGCAACCTGCTCGACGGTCTGAAACTTAAGAATTTGCAATTCTGCCATTTGGTGTTCATTGAAATCTTCAGGGCAATCCTTGTTCCATGCGCCAAGCAGGGTGCCGATCACCTGACCGTCATCATTCTTGGACTGGAAATAAAGCCACTGACGAATAAACCGTTCCTTGTGATGTTCGCGGACGGGCTGCTCAATGATGTTAGTTTTGTCGCCGGGTACCATGATCCTCACGAACGGGACATCCTTGTAGGGAGCCTTATCGTACATGTAAAACTCTACATGCAGGTGAGCATCGGCATTGGCGGTGTCACTATCCAACGGCATAATTTACTCCTTACGTGGAAGACAGGGCAGCGGTAACAACCCAAGTGGTGGCGGAAGTGCCAAGGCAAATAGCAGTTTTGGTGGTGCCAAGCGCAACGCCAGTCGAACCGGCAACCGCCGCATTCATGGTCACGCCAGACGTTTCGTTGGTGTAAATCTGCAAGGTCGAAGCGCCGCCATTATAGACATACACAACAGCACCGGCTTCGCACGGGGGCAGCTTGACGCCAGTGCTGGCGGCAGTGGTGCCGATAGCGTTGACAACAGCCGAAAGCTGCAAGGCAGTCGCCTGGGTTGTACCAGCGGCAACCAAAGCAGTCGCGCCGTCGCCAGCGATAGAAATGGTCGCCAGCGGGGAATTACCGGAGGCGAGGATTCGGGAGGGAATAGCCATAGCGTTGTCCTTTATTAAGAGTTTTTGACGTAAAACGTAGCATACGGAAAGGCACTGCCTTCGTCCGTATGGTGATATTCGATTTTGTAGGCAGTAAATTTTTCAAGCCACCATTCGCTAGAATACACAGACAAGTGGAGCGGGTGACCGATCAACTTCCCCATACTATCGTCAAATAGAGCTATTTTGAAATAGCAACTATCGACGCAATCCATGATATTTCTAATAACGTCAGGCACATCGCCTGGCGAAATATGCTCCATGACATCGGTGCAGTAACCAATGTCGCCCGTCAGCCAGATTGGGTCGGTTAAATCGGCCAGCGTGAACGGAAGCTCATTGCCCTCATCCAGACAATTGTGTGCAAAATCAATGAGTTGAACTTTGCAACCAGCCAGCTTGGCAATCTTGTTACCGCCCCGGCCTGTACCACAGCCGAAGTCAATTACGATGTCAGCCGGGGACGGCTTGGCAATTTCGATGAAATGGCTGGCAGCGTCGGCACCGGGCGATTCTTCCCGGTAGACCGGCATAGTCCACATGACCTGATACTTCTGCAATTCGGTCATGGGCGCGGGCGGTTCAGACATAGCCTTGGCAATAGCTGGGAGCAGCCCGAAGCCGTGGACCTGTATGATCGCGTCTGCGTCAGCAAGCTGCTGTGCAGCCGTTTGGAACTCCATAGCCTGACGGGCCATCCAAGGGGCGGCAATATACTCCTTACCGCCGATCCAGTAGCTTTCGCGGGGATCTTCCGAATTAGCAGCCTGAGCGTAGGCATGGCCGTCGCCAGACAGGGAATAGCTGGAATCAAAGCCGTAAAGGTGGATCGCCCGGTAGCCCATAGCAAAGGCGATGCTCATGGCCTGAAGGCCAACAGTAGTTCCGCCGCCAACTAGGGCGCACTCGCGGTCCCCGATATAGTCCTGAATACCCGGATAGGCCGGGTGCCAGACAGTCACATCGTGGCCGTCTAGGGCGTCAAAGACGCCTTCGCTGCACTGCGATGCGATAAGGTATTTGGTCGCCTTGTCCGGGTGGACAAAGCCCTGATTGTGCGCTCTGGCGTCCAGAAGCACGAAATAGTCAGGCGTCACATCAACACTGGCTAGGGTCGGGATTGTGCCATTTACGGCAAAAACCTTATGCCCAGCAGCCTGATGACCGGCAATCATGGGGAGCAGCGGCTTCATAGAAGGACCGCCCCCCACAATCACAGCAACACCATCGTGTGCATCTGCAAGTTGCAACCACGGAAGATTGCGGGCAACGGCAGCTTTTACGTTGCCGAAAACCTCGCAATCCTCCGTGTTGCACACGATAGGGATCATTTCGTCTAGGTTAGACGGAAGGATCATTACGTTACGGCACCCTGCAGATGCGGACGATTGATCGACACGATAACAGTCGAAACAGTCGAGGCAACGGTGGCAAGGTTGGCAGAACGAGCGCCCAGCAACTGCTTGCCAGACGCCGCAGTGGCCATAATACGGCCAGTGGTAGCGGACTGGTAAACAGCAACCTGGGGATTGGTCGCAACAGCAGTCTTCTTGACAACCGCGAGGCCGCCAATCTGATACCAGCCGAACAGACCAGCGGTGTTGGCCGCCATTGCAACGGCCACCGGAGTCGCCTGATTGGCCGTATTGGCCGACAGGGTAGTCTGGTAGGTCGTGGCATTGTAGGTCACCAGCGAGCCAACCACGGTGCTGGCAACGCCCAGCAGCATGATAAACTCACCTTCGCCGTAGGTCGGGTCGAACGCGCGGCAAACCATGCCGAGCGTCGCCGGAGGCGTGGGAACGGCAGACGAGCCGTTCGCCATCGTAACACCGGAGTCAGTGTTCGCGATCTGGAGCAAACCAGCGCGATTTTCCGTGAATGAATAGGCCATGTTGTGTTTCCTTTAAGCGATGAGAACACCCTGAAACTGCGAACCGGAGCAGGTCATATTGCCAGCCCAGCCGATCAGCTTCACGATAGCGTCCTGATTGACCGACTGGCGTTCGCCACCAATCGGAACAAAGTTCCTTTCCACATGCGGGCGGAACATCAGGTACTTGGTGTTCAGGAACCACATATGGTTGGCAGTCGCGGCAGCGCCGATACCACCGTCAAGCACAACATCCGACGCCATACCAGCGCCGTAGTACTTCAGCGAGGCAAAGCCAGCGCCAGCCATCGACGAACCGGAGTCCGAAATGCGCTGGATGGACTGCAACGACTGTAGGTACAGGCGATAGTAGTTGTTGTCAGCCACGATCAGGTCAGGCTTGTCCGTACCACGGATAAGCTGCACGGCCAGAGCATCCATATACTGCTGGATGTTCGAGGCAGTAACAGCCGAGCCGCCGTTCGTCACGCCAGAATAGGCAACCGACTGCCAGAACGTGAACGAAGCGCGGTTGATGCCGCCATACGTTCCGGTGGTGGGCGCGTCAGGAACAGCAGCACCGAGGCCGGTGATGTTCTTTCCGCTGTTGCCAGTGCCGTCCAGATAGATGTCGCCCGAAATACGGTTAGCCAACTGGGCTTCCGCAACATTCATGCGACCATCCAGCAGGTCGATGATGGCTTCTTTACCGGAGTTCTGGATCATTTCCAGACCGGAAATCGTCACCGCCGAGGCATACTGAGTGATGGAGAACTGAGCAGCCGAAATGGGGCTGTTCTGCGACACGTTCAGCACTTCATAGCCAGAATAGCTATTGGTGTTGTTGGTGCTGCTATCCGAGTACATAATTTCCTGCAAGATGACGTTACCGCCACTGAAGGTCTTCACGTTGCCACGATCCTTCAGACGGCGAAGGAGCGCGTTATTGTTGGTCACGTTGTCGGCCAGTTCACCGCTGCGGCTCTGAATGTTCGTCGCAATGATGTCACTGATCGAACTATTGGCGAAAGCCATTGGGTAGTCCTTTCCAGTTTATCAAAAACGCTCGTTCACACTGTCGAATTGTTCCAACAGCATAGAGCGTCTATCTTGCGCTTTGGTCGATGTTTTGGCGCCGGGTGTGGAGCTTTTAACGCTAACCGCTGCCGCCTTAGCTGCTTTCGCAGCCCGATTGGCCGATGACGATTTCTGAGCCGCAGCTTCTGCCTGTGAGCGTTGCTGGGTCTGCTGGAAAAGATCATCGTTAAGGCGAATCGCCTTTTCATAGGCGTCTTCTAACGTGCCTGCTACGCCACTCTGTAGGAGTTGGATCATAACCGGACGCGCTTCTTCAAAGTACTCTGCCTTACCGGCAAAGTTGTTGATTTCACCCAGCAAGGATTGGTTTTCAGCCTGTTCCTGCTGCTGCTTGAAACTACTGATTTCCCCGCGAACGCTATTGAGTTCGTTCTGCAAGGCATAATAATTCGGGTCAATGGGTCCGCCCTGTGAGGCATAGTCCACTCCACCCAAATCAATTCCATAGGACCGCGCCAGACTGGCAAGATATGCCCGCTTCTGGTCCGGTGGGCTATTACGCAGCACATGGTCGGCTTCCATGAGCGCCTTCACGGCGCGCGGAGCATCAATACCAAGGCCCTGAATCGTGTTCATATAAGGCTGGATGGCCTCATTCATCTGGTCGGCAAACTGGGCCTTAGACCGCAGCGGCTCAATGCCAGCGCGCATTTCTTCTTCGCGCTTATAGGCGTATTCCTGCAAGCGGGGGTCAGCGGTCTGCCAGACTTCATGGAAGTCGCGCTTCCAGGAGGACGGCGGGCGCTTCCAGACGGGTTCTTCAGCATCCGGTGCAGCCTCTGCGGCTTCTTTGGCTTCCGGGGTAACGGGCTTGTTGTAAGCCTTGGAAAACCTGTCATTGGGGTCGTTATCGTCAGCCTCGATGTCATCGAACTGCTGGGCCAGCAGGTCTTTGCGGTCTACGAGCTTTTCGTCGTCTGATGGAATGATCTGGTCTTGGGTGTCCAAGTTCAGTTTCTCCGTAGCTGTTTCAGTATCTGATTTGCCTGCCTGTCACTCATGTCAGCCAGACGCCGATGCAGTAGTTCCCGCCTGTTATTGCTGGGCGGCGGGGGCGTGTTTTGCATCTTCTCGTTTCCGATTTCGATGCAGTTATGTTGACGCAGATGCTCCCTATGCTTGGATCGGGAAGTAATCATACTTCCGTCAACCATGCTCTTGTAGGGCTGAATGTCAAGCATAATCATAGGACTGCTTGCTTTATCCCCGCTGGAATCTTCACGGACCCATGTGAGTTCTCCATCATGGTACTCAGCTACTTTGCCTTTACTGTCGTATATTGCCTTGTACTTGCTCATAACAGCACCATCAGGTCTTCGTCTTCCATGTCCAAGTATTCGTTCCAAAGCTGCTCAACACGGTCCAAGTCTTTAAGGAACTTATCAAAGTCAATAGTAGGCTGCAATACTTGGCCTTTGCTTTTGCTAGTCTTGGCCTTTACTTCAAACCCTGCCACGAGTTCTTTGGCTAGGTCTGGCTTGCCTTCCACGATGCGCTCATAGGCGGCAATGACCGCCTCGCGCTTTAGCTTAACCCGTTGATTTTCCTCATCAAAACGCTTCTGTAGGCGCTTGTGATAGTCGCCGTCGTGCGTGTCATCAATGATGATCGGGGGCGGCGCTCCAGAAATCTGGAACGCATTGGTCTGGAAGGCGTTAGATTGGAAGGCTGTCTGTGTAGCCACTACTGATACCAAGCAACAATAACCGTACCCGAACCGCCGTTCTGGCTAGCACTACCGCCGCCATAGTAGCCGCCGCCGCCGCCGCCTGTGTTGGCCGTTCCAGCCGTG
>Ga0214919_10001678_pt1 | contig 35781 bp, 34 predicted proteins | sample LL1503_MetaG_FD_177994 | JGI IMG/M metagenome (GOLD analysis project Ga0214919, IMG submission 177994) | Freshwater microbial communities from Lake Lanier, Atlanta, Georgia, United States - LL-1503 | ecosystem: Environmental > Aquatic > Freshwater > Lake | place: USA: Georgia | collected...
ATATAAGCTTCTTATTGGTCATTTTTTAGTTGGTATAATTGCGGTTCTCCTCATGGTCTATCTGTCTCAGAATGGTGCGGATCTGGTAGCGTGGGGCGTTTTTTCAATCCCACTTATCATGCTGGGTATAGGACTATCAATTGGTGCTCTTCGCTCAGCACCCGGCACTGTCTCGGCGACCGCCGCCTCAGCTATTGCTGCCACAGCAGGTATTCCTGACCCCGTTCCGTGTGATGCGTCTGGTAACCCGCTTCCCGCCGCAAAAACAACTGTGACTCCTGCCGCGACGGTTGCGTGTGGACCTGGCACGGGTCAGACTCAGTGTATTGATACAAGCAAGCTGGCGAGCGCTTAACGGTCTAAAACATGAGCGCATAGAGCTTATAGAATGGAATCGTATTTCAACCCCCAGTATTACATGACACTTGTGGAGTCGTATTTCACCCCCCAGTTTTACGTGAGACTTTTCCGGATTTATCTGGTTGTGCGCAACTTTCTAGAAGGGCTTTACTCCGTGAGTGCGAAGACAGCGCAGCGCGCCCTTTTGTTGGCGAGGCCTCAGGAGTATGTTTTCTTCAGTGGCTATACGACTCCGTATCTTGCTGGATCTGTAAACAGCATGGGTCCCGGTGTCCCAAGTATAGCATGGACCTACAATCTTGAGACAAATGTTCTCTCAAATGGCGCGTCCGAACACATGAAGTCTCTTCCCTGGCTTGCGGCGAGCATCCGGTATAACGGGCTCAGTTTATATTCGCTCGACGACTTTGTCTGCGATGTGAAGTATGCAAGCATCTCTGGCGCACCGTCTCCTGCCGTCGTCGTGGGGTCTTGGAGTCTTCGCACTGGCATCGTGCTTGATAACCGTGTCAGCCTGGAGCTTTTCGTGATTACGGAAGATGGAGAGGAGAAGACGGTATCTCCTTGGTCTCTTGATCCGATTCTGTCGACTCTTATGCTTGAGATGGAAGTGCCTGCTGTTGCTGCTGCAGCAACTGTTTTTGAGCCTATGAAGGTTGAGCTAAATGGCGACACGCGGTCGGTCAGTCTTGGCGAAGAAGATGAACATGAAGAGCTAGATGCGGCCAATTAGGCCACATAAAAATTTGACACAAGGACATATAGGAAAATGAGTATGTCCGACCTTACGAAGAAAATCCCTTCGGGTGAGTGGACTTTATACTTCCACTCACTCAGGGAAAAGCGCTGGACTCTTGATACGTTTCAAAAGATTGCCACGGTCTCTACCATTGGAGATGTGCTTTCAGTATTCAAGGAGTTAGGTGATAAAATAAAGACTGGTATGTTCTTCTGGATGCGCGACCCCCTCCCTCCTCTCTGGGAGAACTATCACAACATTCGTGGCGGCAGCTACAGCGTTCGTGGTGGGCATGATACTGGTATTGATATTTATAAGAAGTATGTGCTAGGAACTATGATGAACATGGCGGCAGTGAATGCGGCCGACACCTTTGTCGGTATCAGCATCAGTCCCAAAGTTCTCGGCGTGGGTCCTGCTCAGCGCATCGGCTTCTATGTAATCAAGGTGTGGAATAAGGATGCTGAGGCCTTCAATAAGAACACGGGCATTATGTGTCTTGATAAGAGCATTGCGCATGCGGACATCCTCTATACGCCGCACGTGGAGAAGAAAATGTGAGCTTAATTTAAGAATGGCTGCTGAAGAAGCTGTGAATGAAAGACAGGCTCGTATTATAACACGAGCTCTTGATCCAAAACAGAAGATTATTGAGTATTTTTCTACAAAAAACTACGAAGAAGACATACTTGAACATAAAACATTTGTAAGAAATGTTATGATTGCAGAACCATATTCTACTTATATGAGCCTACGGGCTAGACTTTCTGAAAAAGGCGGTGATGCTGATTTTCCCGAATTTAAGGGTGTAGTATCCTATTTAACAAGGGCGCTATTTCAATCTGAAATTTATAAGTTTTTTCAGAAACCTGAATACAACACACTCTTAGATCAACTTATTCATAAATTAATGGCAATACAAATTGATGGACGATTCAATTATCCCTATCGTTCAACAATTTATTGTATTGAATCCATGCTCGAACTGATTGATATGTATTATAGAGTTATACAACGTTCTGATGAAACAATCCCTCCAAACGAAAGAATAGGACCCTATTACCATATATTTAGATATAGGTCCTATATGACAACTTTCACAGATTCGGATTATGGAATACCAAATAATATTATTTTTCCAACATTTGTGTCAATCGGCAGCATGGATTTAATTAAACTAAGGTGTGTACCTATCATGGTCATGGGTGTTTCAAGTACGCCTGTATATGTTGATCAATATGTAAATACCCCTCTGGATTTTTGGGCTCATGATATTCAACATTCTAAAAGGCAAATTCAAGAAACCTTACGATACTATGATGAATTTATAAAACATAATAGATATTATACGCGAAGAACTTTGTTTGATATTAAATCCGAAACTGATTTTTATAAGTATATGGAAACCTTCACAAAAATGGTAATACTTCCGCTCATAACAATAAAAGAATCAGACTTACAAGAGGTGCGTGCGTTAAAATCTATTATGAAAATTATTATCTTTGAAGTAGTCCATGAGAAGGCATGGCCTCTCACACAAAAGTCGTTGTGTAAAGTTGTGACTATGCGCTATGATGAGTTTCCTGTTGAAAATATTGATGTAATTGATGGAAAGATACAGGCATTTCATTACTTATTTGCTGATCCGACAACAATTGGAAATGTTGTCGGAAAATTGCGAAATGGATTTTATGATAAATCTAATGAGATAAATGATAGAATTGTTCCTAAACAATACAGAACATCTGAAAATGTCGCAAAAGCTGCTAAACTTCTACTTCAAGGAATAGAGTGTGTAGAAATACCTTCTGACACGTATCTTCTTGCATTGGCAACTGACAGACATGCTATGCAGGAATATACGAATGTTAAATCTATCAATATACCAAATGCGCCTTCTTCTAGCATAGACTATCCAGAAGATACTGGGCCACTATTTAATAATTCCAGGCTATATCCTATTTTTCGTCCTATAGCATCAGCAAATAATGTTACAAAACAGAGTAGATTACATAAATTAAAGTATGTAGAAGGAAACTCCAATTGGATGGAGGGGAGGAGAGGAGGGCGCAGAAAGACACTGCGCAAAAAATAAACTATCTACTGTCATTATATTAAAAATTGACGCAACATTTTTGTGTTTTTAAGACACGAAAATGTTCCGTCTTCAGTATATCAGTGACATCCATCTTGAGAGGATGACAGGTCGCCCGATGTTCAATCGGATCGTCCGCCCAGTAGCCGGCACTCTTGCTCTCGCGGGGGACATTGGATATCCCAGCAAGGCGCTTTACCCGAAGTTCATTGAGTATTGCAAGGAGAACTGGGATGACGTGATTGTCGTCCCAGGAAACCATGAGTTTGACGAGGGATATGATAAGAGCATGACTCTTATGCGACAGATTTGCTCTCAGTGGCAGAATGTCCATTTCCTCCACAACGACTCGGTCTACCTGAAGCACGAACATGTGAACTTCTGTGGAACAACGCTGTGGTCACCGAAGACGGCGGGCGCAGCGCATAAGGAGGCGGTCTCGTGGCTTGATTCAGCGCTTTACAATGCCACAATTCTTCAGGCAAATACAGTGGTTGTTACGCACCATATGCCAACTAAGCGCCTGTCACACGCGCGTTATGCGAATTATAAGAATGTTGAGAACTATAGTAGCAATCTGGATGATATGATTTGCTGGCCTGTTCGCGCCTGGGTTTCGGGTCACTCGCATCATCAGAAGGAAGTGAGACTTCAGTTTGATGATCCGCCGTCAGATGAGGGGGAGATTGTTATGGGAGTGAATGCTTACCAGGGTGGTGGAAATCCTACGCAGACGATGGCGTTTAGTCTGATTCGGCCTAGCCCGCCTGAGATGGTTCTTGCATAAGCTTCGCTCATGCCACTTCGCTAATGCCACTTCGCTCATGCCACTTCGCTCATGCCTTATTCTTCATCGGCGCCAGAACCAACTTAATCTCTCCCAGATTCGCAACGGTGTAACGCAGAATGAGAGGGAAATCATTTTTCAGGTAGAGCTCAATAGATGGACACAGGCTCGTGCACTTTGTGAAGAGCACAAGGTGCTTCAGCTGGAAGATGCCCTGGACAATCTCATTAATAGCGCCAGCAGCCTTGTGAACCTTCATGCTGCTGCTGTTCTCGCTGATAATCGTCTCCTGCTCCGCAAAGTCGCCCATGCAGCGGAAGATGAGGTCCGTTCCTGAACTCGTAATCTCTACATCAAGCTTCTCACCCAGCGCATTCATGTCGCGACAAATCTTCTGGAGGTCAATGGAAGGCATGTGGATAATACTGGTGAAGTTGAGAGACGGAATCTGGATATCCTCAACATCCGTGTCGAACAGCTTGAGAAAGTAGTTCGTGGTCGTTGACTTCTCGCTGTTCTCCATGCGAATACCTAGCTTGTTGGGGTTGCTGGCAGGGAGGTAGAGCGTCAGCGAGTCATTATTACCCATCGTCTTGATAAGCTTGAAGAGGTAGATCATGTTGACGCCGAGCACATGCTTGGCAGGGCAGAAGTAGTTCTCAAAACGGTCGCTGTGAAGACGGAGATAGACAAGAACCGTATGGGTCTCGTCAACAGCCATAATCTTGATGCCCTGGCTATCAAACTCCAGATTCGCCTCCGTAAGAATCTCCTTCAGGGCCTCAATGAGGGTCCGGAAGGCACCGCTCTGGACGGTCTTGATTTCAAAAAGATTGCCATTCTGATTGGCTCGGACAAGAGACATTTCCTATACTGGCTTCCCTTTCCAATCTTTAGGCTTTGCGCGTATTTTTTCGCCTGTTTAAGGTGCGTTTGGAACGGCGGGTTGACCGGTTCCGGCTGCGGCTCCGGCTCCTCATCCGCTCCGTATTATTTCGGAGAAGACGGAATCCAGACGCTAATGCTGGTGTGAAGAGAATGGGTCCGTTACTAAGCACACCGCCCATGATGGACGGGTAGAAGCCACCACGAAGACGTTGTCCGCCTCTGCTTACATATTGTATCGGTTGGTAGTAACTTCCGCCACCACGCATCTTACTTGGGCTGTATATTTTACCACAGGTTTTACCACCTCCTTGCACAATGACCCGAATGCCCCCCACCACAATACTCCTCTTCCTTGAATCCTTCCTCCTGTTTACAGCAAAACGGGTCATGATTATCCTTAGCACTCGGTAGACGCTGCCCTGACTCGGGATCATAATACGGGCTACAATATTTCTTTCCACACGTCCAACACCATGTGCGGCCACAGCCTTTGCCCGCATGAAACTTACCCGTTGTCTCCAGGCCACATGCGAATACATATGCGCATGCAGCATCCTTCAAGCACCAGCGCTGACACCACGGACACTGCTTGGCATCATTTGACATTTACTTCATGTAAAGAACAAATTTAGACTTAAACGCCCGCTCCAAGAAATAACAGATGATTCCCGCATTCTCTCTAGAATCCAGTCGCGCACTCACCGAACTATGTGTTCTCGGAGCGGAATGCCAAACTGATAAGAGCCCGTTTAACCCACGGGGCCATCGCCACCCCTATACGCCCTTTTATTCCATGTTTCTCGCCACATACAAGAATAAGCCTGTCCGTTTTGCCGAGATTGGCGTGGCCGGCGGGTCCAGTGTTCACATGTGGGCCAACTATTTCAAGAAGGGTGAGCTCTTTTTCTTTGACCGCGACGATGATTTTCTTACGAATGCTGCCAGCTTCGGATACACGAATACGAAGTTTGCGAACATGGATGTGCGCAGCGTCGAGAGTATTCGCGCTGTCCTCACTGCTACAGGTGGAAATCTAGATGTGATTCTAGACGACTCCTCCCACGACGTCTGGGATCAGAAAATACTTGTGCAGGCCGCACTGCCGTTTCTGAAGCCTGGTGGCATCTTTCTGATTGAGGACGTATTCCGCAATGTGCCGCACAAAGACTATATGGACGTTATTGAGCCTATCAAGGACCAACTGGCCTTTCACGGATTCATTGAAATGGAACACAATAATAAATTCTCACCTGGCTGGGATAATGATAAGATTTTCATGATGGTGAAGAACTAACTGTAGAGCCCATCATACTCGTCAACTGGTGCCTTTATTTTTATAAACTTAGCCCCCGAATGTTCTATGTGAATCTGGCGAAGGTTTTGTAGAAGGAACATTCCCTTTTCCGCAAACCATTCCTCATAGGGATATCTGCTCTGGGTTTTTGATAGAATAGCATGTTCGATGAGAATAGTAATAATCTCATCGATTGTGTTTTTGTTTGCTATCCATATCTGATACATGCGATAGTCGCGGGAGGCCTGTTGGTTAAGAACAGCACAGTTCATCATTTCCATCATGTTCAGCCACTCATACATATCGGGTCTATCAATCTCAATCTGTTTTGCAAGAAGATAACTGACCGTCTCTATACAACCGAGTAGTCTGCGACGCTTGAACTGGGTCGCATGTCTAGATGATGGATGCGGTGTCTGCTGTAAACAATCGTGTATGAATAGCATACATTTGTTACAGGGCATCGGGTGATGGCCTTCTCTTTAGGAGGGAGCATCAAATTTGAAGGAGGCATGACCCCCACCCTTGGTATAATAAAATGTCTACCGCCGATGCCTATAAGAAGCACACGCACCGTGAGCACATTCTGGAGCTGCCTGACACCTACATTGGGTCTGTAGAGACGCACGATGAGATGCGCTGGGTCTTTGATGCAGAGAAGGGGAAGATGGTCTATCGCCACTGCGCTTTCAACCCTGGATTCTACAAGCTCTTTGACGAGATTGTCGTGAATGCTCGGGATGCTCTTGTTCGGAGTGGCGAAGAGGGGCGCACACCCATCAAGCACATTGAGGTGAGTGCTTGCGTCACGGCATCCGGTCTCCTCATCTGCGTAGAGAACGACGGCGACGGCATTCCTATTGAGCAGCACCCCACAGAGAAGGTCTTCGTCCCTGAGATGATCTTCGGGCACCTCTTGACGAGCGGAAACTACAACAAGGAGGAGGAGAAGATTGTCGGCGGCAAGAATGGCTATGGAGCCAAGCTGACGAACATCTTCTCTCACAACTTCACTGTTGAGACGCGCTCTCCTAAGCATGGTCTGAAGTATTCGCAGACATGGCGGGACCATATGCTGACATGCGACAAGGCATCCGTGAAGAAGGATGCCGCGAAGACGGGCTTCGTCAAGATCACCTATCAGCCCGATCTGAGCCGCTTTGTTGGACTGAACATGGAAGAGATGTTGCTTGTTCTTCGCACTCGCTGCTTGGAGTTGGCCGCCCTCGCTGGCAAGGACGTCAAGGTCTCCTGGAATGGCGAGACGGTTGCGACCAACACGTTCGAGAAGTTCGTCCGTCTGTTCGTGAAGGATGGTGCCGTCCTCGCCTACGAGAAGTGCTCTGACCGCTGGGAGGTGGCTGCCGTCCTGACGCGGACTTTGTTCGACGATGAGGACAATGCTGCAGACGAGAAGCACGTCAGCTTCGTCAACGCTGTGAACACTCGGAAGGGTGGTAAGCACGTGGATGCCGTCATGCGCACCGTTCTCGGCGACTTCTGTGAGCTGGCGACCAAGAAGAAGAAGCTGGACATCAAGGTTGCACAGCTCAAGGACGCGGTCATGTTCTTCGTCAACTCCACGATTGTGAATCCGTCCTTTGACTCCCAGACGAAGGAGTGCCTGACGACGCCTGCGGCGAAGTTCGGCAGCGTCTTCAAGACCGGCGGAAAGCTGGTAGAGGGTCTCGTGAAGATTGGTCTGATGGACGAGGCGCAGAACATTCTGGACGCGAAGGCTGCCAAGGACGCCAAGAAGACGGACGGCAAGAAGCGGACCACCTTGCGTGGAATGCCGAAGCTGGTGGACGCTCTCTGGGCCGGCTCTGGCAAGTCGTCCGACTGCACTCTCATTCTGACGGAGGGAGATTCGGCTGCCACCAGCGCTATCACAGGTCTCAAGGTCGTTGGAAGGGAGGCGTGGGGTGTCTTCCCTCTCAAGGGTAAGATGCTCAACGTCCGCGACGTCAGCGCCGACAAGTTCAGCAAGAATGAGGAGCTGACTGCCATCAAGAAGATTCTGGGTCTGGAGCAGGGCAAGGTCTACAAGGACCTCAAGTCCCTCCGCTATGGTCGTGTGATGGTGATGGCAGACCAGGATTTGGACGGGTCTCACATCAAGGGTCTCCTGATGAATCTGTTCCACACGGAGTGGCCTAGCCTCATGAAGGCCGGCTTCGTCTGCTCTCTCATGACTCCGCTCTTGAAGGCGTCTCGCCGTGGCGACGTTGTCAGCTTCTACTCTCAAGGCGAGTTTGATACCTGGAAGGCGGCTCATGATCCGAAGGGCTGGACTCTGAAGTATTACAAGGGATTGGGCACCAGCACGCCTGAGGAGGCCCAAGAGTGGTTCCGCGCTCTCCACGAGATCAAGTATCAGTGGGACCTTGCTACAGATGAGAGCCTCTCGCTCGCCTTCAGCAAGAAGCGTGCAGATGACCGCAAGAAGTGGCTGGCAGGCTACGACCCGCAGCGCCTCTTGACAGTGGGTGCTGGTGGTGCAGTTCCTTATAGCAACTTCATTAACGACGAGCTCATCCACTTCAGCAACGCGGACAATATTCGCTCTCTGCCACATCTGATTGACGGTCTCAAGCCTTCTCAGCGCAAGATTCTGTTCGGCTGCTTGAAGCGCGGCCTGACATCCGAGATTCGCGTAGCACAGCTGGCGGGCTATGTCTCAGAGCATGCGGCCTATCACCATGGTGAGGCATCTCTGACGGGCGCTATCACGAGTATGGCACAGACATTCGTCGGCGCGAACAATATCAATCTGCTTGCCCCTATTGGGCAGTTTGGTTCCCGTCTCATGGGTGGTAAGGACGCGGCTTCTCCGCGTTATATCCACACGCATCTGGAGCCGATTGTTGGGACCATCTTCCGCAAGGAGGACAATGGTGTTCTCAAGTATCTAGATGATGATGGTCTAGCTGTTGAGCCCGAGTGCTACTGGCCTGTTCTGCCTATGCTGCTCGTCAACGGCTCTGTTGGCATCGGCACTGGCTTTAGCACTGACATTCCGCCGTTCAACCCGAACGACATGATTGCGCTTTTGCGCGACAGGCTCGAGGGGCGGCGGGATTCGTTGGCGAATCTGGCTCTACAGCCTTGGTGGCTGGGATTCCGTGGCCGCATGACGATGCCCTCTGACGGTGTCTGGCAGACGCGCGGTCTCTATGCGTTTGACGATGAGAAGAAGATTGTTAGTATCACAGAGCTTCCTGTGGGGACGTGGACGAATGACTACAAGGCCTTCTTGGATGAGATGTGCACCAACAAGGACATGGAGGCGGGAAAGCTGGAGGATGGCAAGCCTGCGCTTCTCAACTATGATGACCTCTACAACCACGTGGATGTGCGCTTTGACCTCTATCTGGATCCTTACTATTACGAGGAGGCGAAGAGGAATGTAAGCGAGTTTGAGAAGCGGTTCCGACTGATCACCACGTGGCGCACGAGCAACATGGTCTGCTTTGACACGAACACGAAGATTGTGCGGTATTCGTGTGTGGGCGACATTCTGGAGGCGTTCTTCGGACCTCGTCTGGCAAAGTATGAGGAGCGGCGGCAGAGCGAGATGGACCGTCTGCGTGCTGAGGCGATGGAGGCTGATGCGAAGGCGCGGTTCATTCGAGGGGTGCTAGAGGGAACTATCGAGCTGCGGCGTGCGAGCGACGAGGCTATTGTGGCAGCGATGAAGGCGCACGCGCTACCTCCTCTGTCAGGCAAGAAGGACACTGACGATGTAGACAGTTACGACTATCTGCTTCGTCTTCGTATGGACCGTGTCAAGGCTGCGGCGGTTGCGGAGGCAGAGGCGCTTGTGGAGAAGGCCCGCGCGGCAGTGGAGGCTCTGGAGGCCACGAGTGCTTCCAAGATGTGGTTGCTGGATCTTGCCGACTTTGAGAAGGTGTGGCTCAAGGTGAGGGAGGAGCGTGAGTTTGCGCTGCTGAATGGTGGGGCTCCGCCTGCGAAGAAGCGGAAGATCAAGGTGGTTGCGAAGGTGTGAGTCGTTATCTAAGAAGAGCGGATCTATAATAAAAGGGGGGGGATGATTCATAAATCATCTTATTTACAACATTTTTTTAGAAAAATTGATTAAGCGATTTTAATCTTAGACAAGAGTAAATGGGCTATATATATCTTATAACAAATACGATTAATGGAAAAAGATATGTTGGGCAGACCCAGAGGGAAGATATTGAAAAGAGGTGGAAAGAACATAAAATATGTGATAAATATACAATAGGAAGATGTCTCTTAAATGCGTATAAGAAACACGGTGTTGAGACATTTAAGTTTCAGATAATTTGTATATGCTTTGATGGAGATTGTAATAAGTTTGAAGATGAATATATAAGAAAATATAACACATTATCTCCAAATGGATACAATTTAAAAAGTGGTGGAAGTCATGGAAGACATCATCCTGAAACAATAAAGCTTATCTCAGAAAAACTAAAGGGCAGGCAACTAACTCCTGTTACAGATGAAATAAGAAGAAAAAATAGTCAGTCAAAGATGGGGAATAAAAATCATAATTTTGGTAAATCAATTACCGAAGAGAGAAGAATAAAACTCAGTAATTCTATCAAAAAAATATGGCAGGAACGGAGAGATAATGGAACATTTAATGAATATATTAAAAATAGTTCAGTTCTATTCTCTCAAAAGGGACACATTTCTCCGAATAGAAAAGCGGTTGGAAAATATGATGATAAAGGCAACCTTCTTGAAACATATACAAGCACGGTAGAAGCAGGTGAAAAAATAGGAATCAGTTCTTCAACAATTGCTTGCGTATGTAGAGGTGTTAAGAGTTATAAAACAGCAGGTGGATTTATCTGGAAATTCTTATGAAACCAATGATTGATATCATAAAAAATAATTGTATACTGACGGCGGGGCTCGAACCCGCGGCTACAGGCTAGCGATCATGATACTATTAATATCTATAAAAGGCCTGCGTTCTACCAACTGAACTACGCCAGTAAATATGTACTCCTCCACCAGGTTCTTTTTACAGAAGAACCAAACTGTTTACGCAAAGCGGAAATCGAATCCACGTCAACGGAATGGAAACCCGTTATTCTACCACTGAACTATTTGCGTTGGTTCCGATACCGGGAATTGAACCCGGGTCAAGGCTGTGAAAGAGCCCTATCCTAACCACTAGACTACATCGGAGGAAATGCTGTTTGACGAGAACAGCAAACGGATCATCTATGATCACCACCTTGTTTTTGGAGAACTGGGAAACTCTTTACGAGGAGAGGGGGTCGAACCCTCGAGGCTTGCGCCAACAGATCTTAAGCCTGTCTCCTTAACCACTCGGACATCCTCGTAATCCCCCATCGAAGATGGGAGGGGTTCCAGGATGCAAGAGAATATATAATATATATGTTTGTTGCTGTAAGCATCCTTATCCCCATCAATCTATGTGGGCCGCGGCGCATCAATTTTTGACCCACGCGTCAAATTTCATATTTCGTATCAGACCAAACGTTGGTCTCATAAAAAATATGCTCACAATCGGAATTGAACCGATGACTAACGCCTCACTATGCATGCCGTATTATTGACATAAGAGCGCTGCTCTACCAACTGAGCTATGCGAGCTATGTGAAGGTTTTTTAAAGATACCTACAAACTTTTGTGCCGACACTGAGGATTGAACTCAGGACCTACCGCTTACAAAGCGGGTGCTCTACCACTGAGCTATGACGGCAAAGATGGATTTTTAAAGAATCCTAACTTTTGCCCGAGGTGAGGGTCGAACTCACGGTCTTCCGCTTAGAAGGCGGACGCGTTATCCACTGCGCTACACGGGCAATAGGTCCATCTCGGGATCGAACCGAGGTTAAGAGGTTTCTACTTTGATTCAAAGCCTCCTGTCCTGACCACTAGACTAATGGACCACTTGTGCCGCCGCACACACACTCCCCCCGTGGGTAGCGCGTCAATTTTGGGCCGACGCTTCGACCACCTACTTTCAGAAAGTGACACTGCTTTATACCAGTCTATCGTCGTTAAAGCCCTCTATGTAAACCCGATTGCTGGGCGGGTTGAAGATAGCCTGCCAGCTCCTCTCCACATAGTGCCCTACCTCTGGATTGGATCCAACCGACAGTTCATCAAGAAAGGTTTGATAATAAGAGACCGGGTGTTGTAGTATATCCTCTTTTGCCACCGCGAAGATTCCAGTATATAATACATACTGTGTATTGAGCGAACCAAACTTGTTTTCATACCATTTACCAAAAGGTCTTATCTGCGCAGGAATTAAGGTAGATTCGCCATTCGACGCCTTATTCCGCGGGTCAGTTGTTACATAATTATCTAATGCAAAACTGTATAATTCATCCTTAACGTCAAAATTTTTCTTACCTATCATCACTGTTGTCTTGTATTTATCAACATTATCAAATATCTTTATCGTTTTGGTATATTTATCATTTCGTGTATCAATAGAACCAGGTAGAAATATAGTAACGTCTGCTAAATTATCATATCTATTCACAATGTGATGAAAATACGTATGATCGCATTTTCCTAAGTTTTTTAAACTAATAACTTTTTGTACCTTATCCGTCATCGCAAAGTTTGTGTTATTGCCTTTATTATAAATAATAATAGGGTATCGATTGAAAGGTTCCTGCTTAATCCAGTCGAGTGGCTCATTATACCGCGCAATCACCATTTCAACTTGATTTTTATTTTGAAATCCGTCTAGATTGGGACTAGCCGTAATACAATATACGAGTATACCTATGAAAATGAGTATTATAAGCGTTTTCATACTACTATAGTATATTATTATAGACCAACGAACATTTTAAAATATTCGTTGAACGGCGTCCCGCGAACTTTTCTAAACAAGATTCAAGCGTAAAATGCCGAAGGAAGACTTTGCTTAGTGCCGGTTTGAAATGTTCGCGGGTCTAAGATTCCGGATAACTTAATTTCTAGGTATCAATAAATGAAGACTGTTCATTTATTGATACTTATAGCGGCACTACTCGTGTTCATTTATGCGAATAGTAAACTAAAAGAAGGATTTCAAGAGAGTAATATAATTGGTTATTTTCACGTCTGTCAACTCGGTGAATGGAAACGATCATTTGATACATCCATGGAAGTATTGAAAACATATGGATTATTTGACGCGACAACAGAGCTTCGTATTGGTATTCTGAATGAATCTGGTAAATATGAAGATGATCCACGATTCAAAGACCCAAAGATAAAAATTATTTATATCGGCAAACCATCCGAGTATGAAAGACCCACACTCTTTCATATGAGAGACTCTTCATTCAAAGATCCTTCCAATACCCTTTACTATTATTTACACACAAAAGGCATAAAACACTTTAATACGGTCAAAGAAAAGCCTCTGTTATTTTGGCTCAACTCTATGCTAGACTGTAATTTTAAATTATGGAAAAATGCCGTAAAGGTCCTAGAAACACACGATACATATGGCTGTAACTATAATGACGTTCATTATGTCGGAAACTTCTGGTGGGCGACGGCAAAACACATTCAAAAACTACCTGCTACAATGCCGGCGTATTATACAGCACCCGAAGATTGGGTTCTTCTGAACAAAGAAAATATGTATTGTTCTAACAATTGTATTGATGATGGAAACTATGTAGTTCCATATCCGCGAGATATGTATGATGTGAGCACGCACGATGAAGAGCTACAGCGGCGTGGAGGAGGGCCGCCGAAACACCCTCCGCCTAGTCCACACGTCGGAGATAAAGATAGAAGCTTTTGACTTTAATCTACGTTACATATAAGGGTTCAGCGGTAAACTCTTCGTTCCAGCCGACGACATACTCTGCGGAGACTGCATCGGTATCGGCATGTGGCTGATGTCATTCAGATAGTAATAGTAGTGGTCTACCGCCGATAAGATGTGAGGCACTGACCAATCCACCACCTTCTTGTTGAGGTCCGCTACCTGTTCAGCAATACCCTGCGGAATATTCCGGGCATACTGGTAATACATCGCGCGCATAATAATCTTCAACTCATCGGCGCTCTGCTCGTCAATCACATACCCTTTCGGCTTACTCTGGTTAAAGACCTCCTTCCGAATCGTGTTCTGAACCGTCTTGATGTTCTCCACGGAGAAGAAGCTCTTACTCAGACTATTCGCCTCCCAGTTACCCCGTAACATGTCATCCTGGAAATTCGTCTCGACCGCCGTTTGGTGCGTATATGCTGGAAAGGAATCAATCGGGCCGTTTACATCCGGCGCCCCAAGATTCAGATTAATGCGTCCATTTTGACCACCGGCAGCGCCACTTGTAAATGGAAGTGTTATCGGACTGCTCATTCTATCTAGTTATGAAATTTATTTCTAAGTCCGGGATATAGAATGTCTGCTGGTCTCTCTCAACGCGTTGTTTCAATGGATAACGAATACTACATGCCCATCGGTGATTGCTCTGCGAAGATCTTTGCTCTGAACACCACGACGGGTGCGTTAACTGGCGCGACGTGGGCGTCTGGTGCCTATGCTAACAACGTGAATGCGTCTGGCGCTGGTCTACTGAAGGACGTTGGTAAGACCTACATATCCGGTGGGCGCACGTTCCGCAGGGTCCAGCTGGTGATCCCGCAGGGAACGAAGCTCACGTCTACCTTCGGCGTGGCCGGCGCTTCGGGCACGACGCCCCTCTCGGACTACCTTACGGGCTACATTGAGGTTGGCTTCGATGCCGCGGCTGGCACCACACCGACACCGGTTGTCAAGTGGGGTCGGTAAATAACCATTGCCTTGGTTTTCCAGAAACTGAAACACCGGCTCATTACAATTCAATAAAAGCTCGCCTTCCAAGATTTTATTGAATTCCGCGTAATTTTTTTCTACGGCATAAATATAGAAATGACGTCTGTAGGTTCAGTTGGTCGCTCCCAGCGCATCGTGTCTCTGGACAACGAGTTTTACATCCCTGTCGGCAATCTGACGGGCCTCATCTATGGCCTCAACGCCACGACGAACCAGCTCGCGTCCACCTCGTGGGCCTACTTCGGCTCGCGTTACCTGTCCTCTGTGAACAACTCGGGCAATGGCCTCCTCAAGGACCACGGCAAGACGTACCTGTCTGGCGGCCGCACGTTCCGCAAGGTCCAGCTGGTCGTCCCGCAGTCCACGGGCACCCAGTCCACGTTCGGCGTGGGCGGTGCCACCGGCACGACCCCGAACCAGGACTTCCTGACGGGCTACATCGAGGTTGGCTTCGATGCGTCCTCTGGCACGGTGCCGACGCCGGTGGCCAAGTGGGGTCGGTAAACGTAAAAGTAAGCTGTTGTCTACTTTATTTTTTAAACATCAAAATCAGTTATTTGTAGTAACTGATTTTCCTCTATCACAGTAGAATGGACTACGTGTTCTTATTTTACATCTTCTTATCCTTCGTGATCGCATCAGGCGGCGCCTTTGTTCTCTTCTCCAGTGGGCGCACAATCGCGGCCATCATGTTTCTCGTGGGGGCCGTTGTAATAGAGGCCTTTTTCGGCACGCGCTGGTTCCAGGCCAGTGGCAAGACAACTGCTGTTGTAGGACCCTGGCCCCCATCAATCAATGTGTGCCCCGACTTCCTCTCTATCTACAAGGGGGTAGCTGACAGTAGCGGAAATAGAGTTACATACTGTGTAGACAATACGGGTGTAGCAGGTAACATGCCGAGGTGGACGTCTTCGTCAACGCCGAGTGGAAACAATGTATTCAATCTATCGGCCAATCTCACGGGTGCAGCCCGCACAAAAGCCCTATGCACTGAGGCGGCGGCCAAAAAGGTGACATGGGAGGGTGTATGGGACGGAACGGTGTGCCTCGGCGGTGTGCCGCCTGCGCCTTAAGCGATGACTTTACGTCTTATTGCGTTTCGGCGATGACTTTACGTCTTATTGCGTTTCGGCGATGAGCTTAAGCGGTAAGTTATGTAGTAAGAAAGATGTTAGAGAGAACTCACTGTCTTTATCCAGACTTAGAAAGACAAATTACAGACTGGATAAATACACGCACAACGGCCCGCGCCGTCCTTCTCCTCGGCTCCCCAGGAGTTGGAAAGACCACCCTCGCTCACAGAGTTTTTGAAGCCACCGGCCTCAAGGTCCTAGAATTCAATGCCAGTCACACACGCAGTGGAACCTCCTTCCGCAAAGTGATTGTCCCTCTACTGAAAGAGGGCGGCATCATGCGCATGGTGGAGACAGGTAAGAAGGGGGGTATCGGCATTCTCCTAGACGAGATTGACGGACTCAGCAACGGAGAGCGAGGAGGTCTCCAGGAACTTCTTACCTATCTGAAGTCTCCCGAGTCTGTGGATGGACGCCCTCTCATTCTCATCAGCAACACACTGGATACTCGCGCCCTCCAGCAAATCGCCAAGCACTGCCTTACCCTCCGCATTGAAGGCGCCACCCAGTCCATCCTGGAGGAGTGGCTGGGACGGAAAATTCCAGCTGGAATGACAACGGATCTCCGCTCCCTCCAGCGCCAGCTTTCAGGATACGAGCGAGCTGAAGAGGAAATCATGGTCCCAGAGGGGGTTGTTCCGGTTGCCTGGTGGTCCCTCTGGCAAGACTCCGATCCAGCCCTGGAGCTGGACATTGAAAACAATGAAGGGAATCTCGCCAGCCTGATTTCACTGGAGAATCTCCCAGAAAGAATTGAGGCCCACTTCGGCTCTACCCCAGAGGCCTGGGAACTCTATCTTTCGCTCTTTGAGGCATACCGCACATCTGACCAGGGAGATTTCTGGGCATTTTTCTACCAGTGCTGGAATATCCTGCCGCTCAGTCTTAAGCTCAAACTTAAGCATATCAGCATGCGTTTGACCGAGGAGGCTCCTACGACGAAGGAGCCGATTGAAATAGACAAGATGCGTTATACACCGGTGCTCACAAAGCAGTCGGCCATGTTCAATGCGTGGAAGTTGCTGTGTGAGATCTCGGATACGCACAAAGTGCCTGTGCGCATGTCGCCGATGTATGCGAATACGGAGCTGGTGCGGGGAGGAATAAAACCGGATAGAGTTCGCCGCTTGGAGGCGATTTCTATTCAGAAACTGTATCGGTCATTAGCATAAATATTTATGCGGCATTAGCATTTATGCGGCAACATCCATCTCGTCCTGGTGAACCAGCTTATACACATTCAGAGGCTCTTTCCGTCCAAGACGGTAAGCGCGTCCAAGAATCTGCTTCTCTTCCTCAATATTCATCGCGTGAAGAAGGATAATATGAGTGGCAGCTGTAATCGTTAAACCAGCACCCGCGTGAAGACTATTCAGGAGAAGGCATCGCAGAGTTCCCTTCTGGAAGGAATTGAGCGTCGCCTGGATCACATCCTTCGTGCCCTTCACCTCTCGGATTCCGTTAATACCGACTGCCTCCAGCTCGCTCGTAATCTGTAAGAAGGGGTTGTCATAGCGGCTGAAAACGAGGAATTTCCCTGTTGGGTTCTCCTTAAAAAGCCTGATGAGAGCATCCTTCTTCAGAAGGGGCTGTCCTGCGGCAGGTGCCGGCGCAACAACCATCGTATTCGTGTCACCGTCCGCAGTAATCCGTTTAAGGTCCGACGGATTTGTAGTCTTGCGGCAGAGGGGGCAATCCAACTTTCGCGCCAGACTTTGGAGAATACAGGCGGCGCAGAAAACTCGCTGGCAGCATTTGGTAAGAAGGGCGTCCTGGGGCTCATCGAAGCAAATGGGACAAATCTCCTTCTGGAAATTCTCAATCCTCTCCTTGATACTCTTAATCTGCTCCTCCAACCGATCTATCTTCGCCTTCTGGAGGGCCAGTGCATCCTCTTTCGCCTGGGGTGTTCTATATTCATTACTGGCCTTGAACTCATATTCGCGCTTCAGCCTCGCCAGCTCCTTCTTCCGATTATCAGTGACGGCATCCACCAGATTTGTAGACTGCTCGGCGCTAACACCCAGTTGCTGGAGGGCCGACTGGACATCTCCAGCGTGGAGGAACGCCTGGACATCCGCTGAAATTATGCCAGCCACCAGCTGGTGGGAAATTGGCGCCCTGCAAAGAACCGTGTGGCGATAGATAGGCGGAAGAGAAATGGATTCAGCAATGAAACCCGTGCTACAGCGAAGAACAAGATGGCCCCTGAGAGGATGATTCGGTAAGAGGATACGTCGCAGAAGAGTGAGTGATACAACGTGGTATCGGTAGGTATGATAAGGCTGTCTTGAGAGATAATTTGGCCTGAACTGCTCTATAAAATCGGGATGGAACGTTGAATTCGGCGAGAATACGCAGTTATGTAACATATTGTAACCTACCCAGAGATTGACACTGGGATAGAGAAGATTTGGCCATGATGCTGAAACGAACCATGTAAATTTGGTCTGTGGCAGCGGAACCGAACCAGACAGATGAATTGAATCCACCTCATCAATATAGACGCGATTAAAGCGGACATCAATTACTTTCAAAATAAACTCCTTATAAAGCGTATTTGAAATCAGAACCACATCTGCGTCGTTAAGACTCTTCCAGAAGGCTCCTTCCAGACTCCGCTTCGTCGTCACATAGAACGTGTTCAGATTCGTCTGGTCTTTTATATAGGTGGACCACTGGCGAAAAAGAGTATGAGGGACAACAATAAGAGATGCGGAACACTCTGATAAATCTGTTGTAGTATTCTCCATGCTATATAAATAATGACTTGATGGTATGGACAGTTTCGGCATCTTGGGGGAAAAAGCTGTCGCTGCCTTGAGCTGCGCAATGTGTGAGAGAACGGTGAGACTTTTTCCCACTCCTACACCGTCGCCTAGAATGGCCCACGAACTGAAGAGGGTTTGTCCAGAAATATCCCACCCCGTTGAAAGTCGCTTCTCGTGATCCAGCATTGCCTGTGTCGCCGCAGCCTGGTGAGCACGGAGCGGCACTTTCAGATGGGGACTCGTGATGTTAACCCGCGGCGAATCCGATGTTAACTCATTCACATATGCCTGATTAAGTATTCTTAATGCAACGGTGCTCTGTTCTGTGACAAACAAAGAACTCATCTAAGATGGGTTCTTTGTTTATCGTTTAGACTGGCCAAGGTGTTCGCTTGTCCAGGTGTTTGCTTAGGCACACCTATCCAGGTGTTCGCTTAGGCACACCTACCCAGGTGTTCGCTTAGGCACACCTTATGCGCTCGCAAAAAAGGTCCGCAGCTCTCCATCGCGTATGAAATCCTTCAGCTTCATACTCGTCTTCTTGACGAAAGGATTCGGTTCATCGCGCATCTTCTTCTTATCAAATGTATTCTCCGTATGGCTCATTACAAGCATTACCTTCTTAGGGTCTAGTTGTAACATCGGGTGCTTATAATTGTCCAAGTATGAACGTTCCTCTGCATGCGTGACCTCCTCATCATAGAGGTGTGTAGATGCATATGAGCGGCGCCAGGCCATTGTTCCATTCGTGGCATGATTTGGATGATATGGCCCCAGCTTGTAGATTTCCTTGATATCAGAATAATACATATAAATTTCCGAGCTGCCTGCAAGTTCATATTTGGGATTCTTCTTGAATGCCTGGACTGCTGCATGGACGCGCTCTGGAAAATAGAAATCGTCATCGTCCATCGCCACAATAATCTCGCCCTTTGACTCTCGGTTCAGACGATTCCTCTTTGCACCAATATTCTTCTTTTCATCCTCATACAGATACCGAAAATTTGTGAGTTTATCTTTAGCTTCGGAGAAAATGTCCTCAACCCTATCCGATCCGTCGTCAAGAACAATCCATTCCATCCGATCTTTTGGATAGGTCTGTGAAAGAAAGCACTGAATAAGTGATGGTATAAACCGTCTCCTATTGTATGTCGGTGTAATGACCGATACAAAAGGAAATTCAACATCGCGCTGTGTGGAGGGCGGCATTGTCTATCTATTATACGCTACTTCCGATTAAGCCCACTTTCGCCGCCGCCGCGGCGGGTGTAGGCATAGGCATAGCCATAGGCATAGCAGCATATGCTGCAGGAATGCTCGCAGCAAAAGCATTCTGCTGCGCCTTTGCCATAATAGCAGCTTCAGGCAACGCAGTCGTACCAGTTACCGTCGAAACAGGGAGAGGCGTAACGAGGGTGCTCGCGCCAGTGTATACAAAAGGATACAAGAGACCCGCCATCACCGGATTTAGAACAGGTCCTTCAATAAGAGGCGCTAACACTGCGTGATACGCACCGCCGCCTCCACCTGTATATCTCATAAGCGCAAAGATGAAGGCGATTGGAAAAAGAAGAGTTCCATAGACAAAATAATAGAATCGCATATAGACTGGTGTAGATATCATAGCATTACTTGACATGGATCCTCCCCACAGTGCCAGAATCGCAATGATAAGATATAAGAAATACATCTTAAATTTCGTCCAGATCCGCCCAGCAAGTCTGGTAACCGAGAATTTCTGGTTTTCAACCTTCTCTTTCACGGCGGCCGTCTTTGCCTTTGTCTCTGCAACTTTCGCATCCTTTGCCTCCACCTGCGCCTTCTTGACAATGGCCTGAATCTTCGTATCGACTTCATCCTTTTTGGCAGCAATTGTATTCGGCGTCGAACCAGCTGCACCTGTTGTGAAGCTTTTCGCTTCTGCAAGAAGACTCTCAAGCGACGCTTTCGTGTCAGCACTGACTCCGGGAATCTTGCTTAAAATATCTTGTGTTTGATTCCCCTTCGTAACAGTGTCAGTTAAACTTCCTAGACTACTTGCCGCTCGGGCACGAAAGTCGGCGGCCAGCTTATCTGCGTTTGGATCATACATGGACGCAAACATTTTGTTTCCAAGTAAACTTGTAACCGTGTCCATCTGATGACGACGGATATTTTACAGGGCATACTTTAATCCACCCATTCCAGATGCGACCTCAAAGAAGTTAATATTTTCCACATAGATTGTTAAATCATACGTATAGGTCGTGCCAGACGGAAGCGGATAGACATCCACCTCGAGCTGGAAGTTGCGAACACGACTTGAATTAATACTTCCAGAGGGCTGTGTAGTTGGGCTCGTCAAAGAAAAAGTATAGACAGGGACAATCGTCCTCGGAAAACCCGTAATATATTTCCAAGGCACAATCTTTGTAAAATAATCTATCGGCTTCTCCTCCTGTATTTCATTACCATCACAAAGGACACGAAGTGCGCGAATAATACCCATTTGCCCCTGTGGCACCAAGATGCCCGATGCATATGCGCTCGTATTTATCGGTGTTTGGCCAGGTGTAGGACTGTAAGGAGGATACGGGAAATTCCACCAGTTTGTGAGATTCGCGAAGTCATTACGCGCCACCACATCCGACCGCCGATTCACAATCAGAAGACGTGTAATTGGATTGTGTGTTTCTAAATCTAGAAGCTGACGATTATACAGACCTTCAAATGAATAGGGTGTGACTTGATACATTATATAAGAGAGTGGTGCTGTTGCAAATATTCTTTGTTCATCTGTCGGTAGATAAATATAAGTAGACTGGATACGGGGATTCAAGAACCACGTATTTATTGCAGGCGGTGTGACACCCCAGTCGGTTAGAAAGTTACGAATCTGACCACTGAGGTCGGTGACCTGGCCATATGCAGGGATATTCATACGAATATCTTTTGTGCCAGCATCCATGCGATAATCGGGTGCAACGCGAAACCCAGATACATCCAGATAGGTATAGAGTCGCCGTATTGGATTCAGCGTGAGCTGGACCTCGCACTCATGAAATTGTAGACCGACGAGCGGAAGCGCCTGCGTCGTCGCATCTGTAAACCAGAAGGTGAGAGGAACATGAATATCCTGTCCGAAGATGGAGGGCCGGTTCACCTGCGTCGTTGCTGACGTGGTCGGGTCACGGAATACGCTGGGATAGCCGGTGGCACTCGTGCCACCGGCATAAATTCCCTTGGATGGGTCTGATATTTCGTTAGTATCGCCGATCAGATCACGCCACTTCTCAAACATGTCTAGGTCATAATCGGCGAGTGCCTTCGTCATAAGATAGGTCCCGTCAAACTCCTGGATTTTCTGGCCACCTACGAAAAATGCCGCGTTCTTAATGATCGCGGCACCGAGATATCTGACCCACTGGAACTGAAACTGCGCCGCCCGCGCGGGCGAAGGTGTAATGTTTTTACTGTAAATATCAGGCACCCTGAAGCTAAAATACATGTCGGACAGGAGATCTCCGCTGCGCTGAATCTTTGCCCGTAGTTTGATTTCATTGTCGAACGACAGCTCATTCGGCCCCTCAAGCGCCGTTGTCACACTCTCCATGGAGAAGTGACTGTAACGACGAAATGTCTTATAAAAGTATGTCATTTGCGGATTTCCAGAGAGGAGTATGTTTTGAGCTCCATAGGCCACTAAACTGATGAGTCCTCCGCCCGTCATTCTCCCTTCTTGTTAGAACATCATTCTTAAGCTGTAAGATTATGCTAAAAGTTAAGAAAGGACAGAGTCCTTTCTTAACTTTACGCCTATAACCAGACTAGTCGTAGGACATTAAAGTCACGACGTGTGACCAGGCTAAGAATAGTGTTTTTCGGTATGAATTATTACGAGTTATACGATGATGTCCACCATGTGTCGGCTAAGTAGGGAGGGAGCTCCTGCGCCGACGTCTTTATCTGCTTAGATGGGCCTGCATGGTAGAGGGTCTGAATCTCCGTAAAGGATATCGCATACCGGGTATAGATGAACTCGCTCATCATTCCCTTGAACGCGCCGCTCACCTGAAGTGCTTTTCCATTAAGGGCCGGCGTCTGCGAATTGAGAGTGAAGTTCGCACCTGAAAAGAGGATAATATCCTGGTAATTGATGTAGGGTAGCGTGTTCTCAAAGCGAAGCTTGTTGACAAGGTTTCCATTGATGTGGACCTCAAGACCGCCTTGGCGGCAATTTAGAACCACGTGGAACCACTTGCGAATAGGAATATTCGCCACATCCACGAAAGCATAAGGATTCTCATATGTATTCATCACGACGCGCATGGCATTTGTAGACCCCTTGATAAAAACACCGGGACCCATGAGAGGCCATACACATCCATATCCCTTGTGCCATACATGATGAAGAACGTCGGAGCCCGTGTCAAACGTCGTTGAGTTCACATAGAGATAGAAGGAGTATGCAAATTCCGAGCCACTCGGCTCGTTATTAGAGGGGAGAATTTGCTTTGCATCAGCATACTTAGAGGAGTCCTGGTGAATAACCAGCGCCTTTTCGTCGGCGTTTGCCGTATAATTCATTAAATGCTGGAAGCGGGTCGACATTGTCTTTGATGCCGTGTAAATACCCTCGCTCGTAAAGAAGAGTGTGACCGTTATAAGGATTAAAAGAGTCCCAAGCAGAATCTCACCAACCGGCGTTTTTCCTGAAACAGTATCTACTAAACCCGGACTTGCTTGCGGATACGAGGCCATCTACCACATACAATCATTTTTGTGAAAAATAATTGTAAGTAGCTCTAAATTAATATTAAATCATGATATTACTGCTGCGTCTGAAAAAGTCCAGTAAAATAGGCCCAAGGATCCAGCGACGCACCTGTGGGGCCCGCCTGATACATTCCATAGACAGCGCTAGGATTGAGCGAATAATTGTATGTAGAGACCCGGCTCACATACCCATCAAACCCGCCCCTGTCAACAACTGTGACCGATTGACCTGTTGGGTCAACCTTGTAGAAGCTCGGGAGAACACATGACCGCGCCAATTTTCCGTCCACATATACATCGCAGGTGCGTCCATTGATACAGACCGTTACCTGGATCCAGCGCTGCAGGTCAATCTCATCAATATCACACATGGGCTGGACAGTCAGCGCCCCATCAGACTGGAGGGGCTTGAAGAACAGCTCCTTGTCGGCATTCGTGAGGCCAATGCCATTAACCGATGAACCGGACGCATCCTTGGTGTCAACGCGGACCGATAAGGAGTTCTTCGTGGATCCGAGTGCGACAAGGAGGGTGGCAAAGTTGGTGCCGCCAACCTCAAGAACGTGCTTGCGAGTGCCCTGTTTGTAAGTCCAGCCAGAGACATATACCCAGAAGTTGACACTATACTCTCCGCCCTCATAGATCTGGGCCTGATTCGTATACTTTTTTACACCTTGATTTGCAGAGAGTTTTCCGCTCTCAACTGTTACACCATTGCTGGTGCTTGTGCCATAGAAAAACCCAAAACTGTAGTAAACTATGACGAGCGCAATAACAACCACAAGCAGATTTATGAAGCCGGTAAGGATGTCCATCTACTATTATTAGGCATAAGAAGTTTCCCAATCAAGCCATGGTTGCGCGGGACGAACAGTAGGCCCTGGAAAACATCCACCCGTAGGACATAGAGAGGGTAGAGCAAGACCTCCAGTGGGTTCAAGTTTTCCAGCATTGGCCGGCAGAGTCACATAGGGTGCGCCACGAGTATCACTGCGTTGACTATATATGGCAGAAACCTCGGAACCCGAGGTAGCATCTCCACTAAAGTCAAAGCCGGCACCATATCCACTAAAGGCGGAATTTCCTGCTATAATACCCGTTGTGTCTGCAGTCGTCGCAATATTAAAAAGAGTCTTCTGGGATAAAACAAGGGCGTCATTATAATAGACGTCAAATCTGCGACCTTCGCGGGAGATTGTAATCATTACCCACTTCTGCGTTGGAATCGGCGGGAGAGTGAGAAACTCAAACACAGACTGAAAGTTCGCCCTTGAACCGGATGCATCAATTATAAGAGGATTTCCACTCGCATCCACTGTCGTCTTGGTGCGAACCGCGAGTTGTGTCATCGCCTTACCCTGGCGCCCCGCGTCTGGAGCCGGAAGAACCTCGAGAAAACACGTATCACCAACGGTCATAAGAGGTGCGTATCCATTTCGCTGGCACCTGTCACAGTTGTTTCCAACGCCACAGTAGCAGGTATGAAATCGCCCATCCTCGCATGAGGGATTGCCAGGTGTATTACATGTGATTGCTGTGGGAGTCCGCTGGAGAGGTGTGACATAGAAAAAACCCTGGAGCGTGGCGGACCCTGTCTGTTCGAATGTGTTTACTTGGTTAGCGTCAAATACGGTCGTCTTCTTTGATAAATCATAGGGGCCCAGATTTGACGCATTCATCTTAGTCGCCGGCAGAAAATACAGTACTGAGAGTATTACAACTGTCAGTATTGCTAAAACGTATACCCACCAGTCCATTCTACACTGTCTTCTTAAAGAAATCCGCCGACGTAGAAACGAGCGACTGGAGTTCAGACGCCATAAGCGCTCTCGGCCAATAGTAAAAGCTTCCAACCTGCACAGCACTCGCAACCGAGGCCGGTGGGGGCCAGAATTGAGTCTCAGACCTGACTGGCGTTCCCTTTAGAATCGTCGTCGCATTGAGTTTTCCGTCAATATAGACTTCAACATAGTTGGGCATGAAGGCAATAGAGAGACGGAATGGTGTTCCCTGCGGAATATTCTTAATCGGTGGAAGCGGTTCGCTTGTAAACACAGATGCTGTCGCGTCGCTAGTGGTCATCGCATATATATTCAAATCGTTCGTTGAGCTATCAATATAGGCGAGGATATTTGTAGTGGGGAATATAGACTTAAGGTCTGACGTCTTTGCAGAGGCTAGCATCGCAACCTCTGTGGCCGATCTATAGAAGAGAACACGTGGAGCCGTAATTGGTTGGTAGGTGGCCGGCACCAATACATCAAATGATATAGTATAGTCGCATGATTTAGGATTTAAAATTGTTGTCTTCATTGTGTTGGTTGCAGGTGCATCTGTCCACGCGGTCTCCTTATCTTGTGACGTGGATATTCCTATAATACCTTTATCATAGGGTGATAGACTGAACACAGGTGTTATCGTAAAGTGGACAAAGACCAGTAAAAGGAAGATAAAAAAGACGGCGGCGCTCAGATAGAAAAGATATGTTATCGCTGTTCCTATAAGTTGGCCACTTGGCAATGTCGGCAGTTTAGGGAGTGCTATGGATCCCAGCGCAATGGAAGGAACAGCAAGAACAGGAGCGCTTTGTTTTGAAGGTGGAGGTGGAGGTGGGGCGCCCTGCCGTCTAGTAAAAAGCTTTGATGCCGCGTCCATTCTTGTATCGTCTTAGATTTTCTCTCCTCTGGTTACAAACCAAAGAACAGAACCAACGACAAGAGTTGCAGTGGCTCCTGCAAATAATCCCTGAATTCGTGCCCGCATATCCGCCTCCGCGAAATCTGCCGTGCTCCAGAGTGGAGTCCGTGCGCGGGCACCAATTCGTTTATAATACTGAATGACCTCCGCTTCCGAGAAGATAGGCTTCTGTAAAGATGAATTGACCTCATTGTGTAAATCAATTGTCCACTTCAGAAGGTCCTGTCTTCTATCCAGATACTGTGTTACGGGTTTTATTGCTGTATGCTGCACGTAGTGCTTTCTACAAACATCACATGGTATCAAAAATGCAAGCGATTCAAAAAACTCTTTAGCAGCCTTTTTCTGCGCATAACTCGGCTTTTCGGGGTATCCAAGTGCAACGATGTGAATCGTATGCCAGAAGAGGGGGCCCCATACCTCGGGGGGCATTTTGACTTTCATCTCTATTAACGGGTATTCTTTGTATTAACAGGTTTAAACGAATAATCACTGATTTTATAAGTGGTGTTGTATGTATGCCAAAAAACAATTATGCACTAACTGTGGTCAGACTGGTCATGCATTTCGTGCTTGTCTCGCACCTGTCACGAGTTATGGAATGATACTCTTTCGTGTAAAGGGGGCTTGGAACCAGGCACAGCTACTTCTTCAGAATTCAATCAGTCTTAACGGGCTTGACACGTATCAGCCTAATATCGAGTATCTTCTTATTCAGAGGAGAGACAGTCTTGGATTTGTTGACCTTATGAGAGGAAAATACAAGCTTCAAGAGGTGGACTATATCTGTAAGCAGCTCCTAGGGACAACGAAGGAAGAGCGCACGCGCCTCTTAACCGTGCCATTTGACGAGCTCTGGTGTGAACTCTGGGGGATTACGACTGATCAGCAGGGGCAGAGTTATAAGTCCGAGAAGGAATTTTCGCGTGTGAAGATGGAGACGCTCCGTGCTGGATATCTGCACGAGGCGACAGGAGAGACTGTGACTCTTGCGGGCCTGATTGAGAAAACCCCGTGTATGTGGGCCACACCAGAGTGGGGATTTCCGAAGGGGCGGCGGGATTTCCGCGAATCGGATTTTCAATGCGCACTTCGCGAGGTGAAGGAGGAAACTGGGCTGACAGAAGTCGATATCTGCCCCATTCGCAACTTACATCCGATCCAGGAGTCTTTTTTTGGCAGCAATAATATCCACTATTGTCACAAGTATTTCGTCGCATATGTGTCGTCTCAAGGTGATATCATCATGGACCGCTCAAACGAGCACATGTCTAGAGAGGTCGGAAATATTGGGTGGTTTTCGCTGGATGGCGCTCTAAGTATGATACGCCCTGAGAATGTAGAGAAGAGGGAGATTCTCTTGAAGGCGAGCAGTTTACTCCGCAACTATTGCCCTCTCCGTCTTTCTATCGCATCTTAAAATGAATCTTCTTGGTAGATGTCTTCACTCTGGGACAAGTGGGATACAGAAACAGACCCGCAGAAGAGGGCAGCACTCTATGACACTCTTACACTTCGTCACGACCCGCCGCTATTTCCTCGCTTCTCCAGTGTTGGTTCGTCAGTGTGGGCTTATAATGATGCAGCCATACAACGTGGTGGATCATTGCACCATGGTGGCGCAGGTGAAAAGGAGGCGTTAGATTCAACGGACGGCGCTGCGTTTTCAGACTACGTAGAGGGACAGTTCGGCTTGTATCCTGATCTTGACGACCCTCGGTTTCACGAGAAACTCTTCCACAAGCTTGAGTTCGCAGAGAACAAGCAACTATCTCTTGCGGAGCTCAAGGAGAAGGCCGACACGATTTGTAACCCGAACGCCGAGTTTGAGCTCAGTCCTGTCCAGCGGTTCGTGAGCCGCTACCTGTCGGCCCAGTGCCCCTACCAATCGGCTTTACTATACCACGGGGTGGGTGTCGGTAAAACGTGTGCTGCCATCTCTATTGCCGAGTCGTATTTACACATTTTTCCGAACAAGAAGGTGATTATTGTGGCCCCGCCGAATATTCAGCCCAACTTCCGCAGAACGATTTTTGATATTGACGCGGTCAAGATCTCGGAGGATGAGAATACACCCAATACACTGAAGGGATGCACCGCCGATTATTACCTCCGTCGCACAGGCACGGAGTTTGAGAAAGAGAAGAGTGTGATTGCCAGCCGTGTGCGTGATTTCATCAATGCTCGCTATGAGTTCATGGGCTACATCCAGTTCCAGCGCTACATTGAGCGCGTGAAGGCGTCAGATAGATCAGACAGTGCAGGCGCCCTGCGTCTAGAGTTTGAGGGCCGCCTTGTCATTATTGACGAGGCCCACAATCTTCGCGATGTTCCCGGTGAATCCAGTGATGATAATATAGATTCGGCTGGAGGTGACGATGAGGTTGCGGATGCGGCTGCCGGCAAGAAGCTGTCGCCTACGCTGACGGAGCTTCTGGAGATTGTTCATGGAATGAAGCTTGTGCTGATGACGGCCACGCCCATGTACAACAATTACAAGGAGATTATTTTTCTGCTGAATCTGCTCCTGAAGAACGATAAACGACTTGAGCTGACAGAGTCGGATATTTTCAAGCCGAATAGCGATTTTCAAGTTGGCGGCGAAGAGAAGCTGGGGAATGCGGCGGCGGCCTATATCAGTTTCATGCGTGGCGAGAATCCGCTGTCCTTCCCTGTCCGCCTTTTCCCTGAGACGCTGAAGGGCGGTCGTCCCGTTCCCAAGATGGCTGCCTGGCCCGAGTTCAACCCTAAGGGCGACCCCACTGGCAATACGAGCTATGTCATGAAGCTACCCCTTGTGCCTGTGAGCTATGAGGGAGCCTCTTTAGAAGCCTATGCCTCTATCTCTAACCTGGCGAATCTGTCGGTTAGCAGCATTGATACTATGGTGCAGAGTGGAAACTGGCTCTATCCTGTGGAGGGAGTGGCACCTGAGGCCCGCATTCGCGATGCCGGCTTTGATGCCTGTTTCCGCCAGAGCTCGGGTGGTTCTATTCAGTTTACCGCGACGAATGAGGATCTTGGATGGATGACGAAGGAGGGACTCGGCGCGGTCTCGCCCAAGGCGAAGTTTATCTTAGATGCGCTGCAGGGTGCAAAGGGCGTCTCATTCGTCTATAGCCGATTCATCAAGTCGGGCGCACTCCCTCTTGTCCTTGTGCTTGAGGCGAACGGCTATACACCCTATGGCCGCGACACGCCGATGCTGCGAAATGGGCCCCAGGCACCAGGTGGTCGCCAGTGTGCAAAGTGCAGTCGCAAAGAGCAGGAGCACAAAGGTGCTGGACACGTCTTCAGGCCCGCCAAATATATACTCTTGACGGGTCGCAACACCCTCTCCCCCAATAATGCGGCGATGGTGGCGGCCGCACGCAGTGATGCGAATAAGGATGGTGCTCTCGTAAAAGTCATCGTGGGTTCGCAAGTGGCCAGCGAAGGTATTGACTTGCGGTTTGTGCGCGAAATCTACGTCTTTGACAGCTGGTTTCACTTGAATAAGATGGAGCAGGTGCTGGGTCGCGGGGTGCGCACTTGTAGCCATTCGCTCTTGGACAAGAAGGAGCGGAATACGACGATTTATTTGCTCGTGAATGTGCTGCCCGAAGAGGATGCCGAGACTGCCGATTTATATATGTATCGTGTGGCGATGAACAAGGCGATTCAGATGGGCAAAGTCTCGCGTGTTCTTAAGCGATATGCGCTTGACTGTAATCTGAACATTGACGCAATTCTTATCCCTGCTGGTTCGCTGGACCCACAGACACAAGAGGATGCGCAAGGAGCTGCACGTCAGGTGAGTTCAATGATACCGAATTCACCGCGATCTGTGACTGGATTGATACGTGCACCTACGAATGCGCCAAGAAGATGGAGAAGCCGATTAACATCGCGACGGCCGACCGCTCAACCTATGATGAATTCAGCGCAAAGTGGCACGAGGCCGAGCTACGCGACGCGGTTCGCACAATCTTCCAGGAGAATGAGCAGCCCGCGTTTCGGTTTGAGGAGATACGGGAGATTATGTCCGCGATTCCGACCTCGGCACTGCGGGGTCTTCTCGCTGATATTGTCGGCAACCACTCTTTCCGTATCAAGATTGGAAAGAAAGAGGGATATATTGAATTCCGCAACGGGTATTATCTATTTCAGCCTTATGGCTTACTCGACACAAATCTTCCCCTCTCGCTTCGTATCCAGGACTATCCTGTGAAGCGCGATTCCTTCGAGCCGATTGTAGTCCAGATTCAGCGTGCAGAGGTGGTGACGCGCGGTATTTGGCCCGCGATACTCCAGCTGGCTGGGGCAGTTCGCAGGGGTGAAGATCCGGCCGCCGCCTTTGCGGGCGTGAATGCTGGACTGGCCGAGCGTTACACGAACCCCGCGGAACTCGTTAAAGAGCAGCAGCATATTTTCGGCCTCCTCTGGTTTTACGAGACGATGCGCGAAAACGAAGGGTGGCGTGCCGCGCTGGCGGAGGCGTTCCTGGGACTCGTCTGGGATGAGATTCTGCGGCCGAAGGAGCAGATGGAACTGCTACAAGATGAGACGGCTCGCAGAATCGGTGGCGAGCAGTTGCTGCGGAAGGGGTCGCGCGAGGCCTTCCGTTATATAGACGGGCAGAGTGGTGAATTGCGATATCTGTGCGGTGACAAGCCGTGTGACGTGGCGGTTGCTCGGTTATTTGACGGAGATGCTGCAGACCCTCTGAATACGCTGCAGGCAAATACGAGCACGACGGGTGCCCTGTATGGTTTCTTAGTTCCCAACCTGAAATCTGGCTATCTCACATTTAAGACGACGGATAAGCCAGCCACTGTGGGCAAGGTGCCTCCCAAAGGCGGTGAATGCGAGATTGTTACGCAGATCTCATACCACTTTACCGCACTGGTGGAACTAGGAAACTTGCTGGCGGCGGCTGGCCTTCCTCGTTTTGGACTTACGTTGGCTGATTTCCAGGGGGCCAGAAAGTTCCAGAACTCGTCGCGCGCCTGTAGTTTGAAGAATGTGATTCTGCGCTGGATGAGTCTTATGAAAGTGGGAGGTCGCATCTGGTTCTTCCGCCCGGTTGCTGCTTATAAGTCAAAGCACCAGGTTCTGGCGAACAAGCCAAAGAAGGTTCGTGCGAAGAAGGGTGCGGCCGCTGGGGCGGAAGAAGGTAAGGAGGAAGTGTAGATATGTCTAAGATACCTTTCAGGGAGTTCACCCTTCTCCCCCTCATGGATGCAACATTACTTGACGAAGATAGCTATGAAGGCAATCCTCATTTAGTAGACAAGGCTCTAGTCCTCGGACGGGATCCAAAACCAATCAAAGAGGTTCTGTATAAGGCAAAGGCCGTCTATATTCACGCCGCATCGTTCAACACATGGTCCGACATCTTGATGCTACTTCACAAACAGCGACCTCTCCCTCTTCGTGTTGTTCTTATATCAGGAACAGATTGCTGGCTGGACAATTCGCATATGGAGCTAGTTACCTCCGTGCTCTCAAATACACACTTCTTCATACGCAACTGGATGGGCGACTTACCCAACTGCACAGTGATGCCAATCGGAACCATGGGTATTTATGAGGGTGAGTATGATAAAAATGAGAAGAAATATATGTTTGGGATTTCGCATGTCACTAATAACAGTGCTATGCGCCAAGAGTTTTATGATTACCTGGAAACTGGGCCAAGTATTATCAAGTATAGAATGCCCAAATGTGAAGAACAGGAGTTTTACGGGAGACTTGCGAAACTCCGATTCTCTGTATGCCCAATGGGGGCTGGATTTGACACGCTTCGCTTCTGGGAGTCTCTTACCTTAGGCTGTATTCCCATCGTAAAAGATGACCCGTTCTATGATGTATTAATTCGCCACTATCCCGGCCTTCCTATGATACGTGTGAAGAGTTGGGAAGATCTTCCCGATCTTGTAGATAGGCTTACAGAGGAATTATATGAAGAGATGGTGGATAAGGCTGATATATCCTGTGCTTGGGCTTCTTACTGGCTGCCTAAAATTGAGTCTTTATGTAAAGAAGAAGTAGGTAATGGAACACACAGCATTATTTGAAGAGCGCGCAAGCCTCACGTCCCGTGATTTGCGTGGAGAGATTACAGATATTGATGGGCTTCTTCTGCAGAAGCTTAGTACACGCATGGAGAATAAGTGCTCACGCCACGGATTTGTTCTTCCTGGGACGATGAAGATTCTGTCTCGCTCGATGGGTTATATTGAGAAGGGTCGTTTTACGGGCGACATCATCTTTCACGTGCAGGCCGAAGCGAAGGTTCTGAACCCGCCCGCAGGATTTACGCTGGAGGGCGTGGTGATTCGCAAGAACAAGATGGGTATGTATGTCTCTTATAATGATGCGATTCGCATTATTCTTCCCCGCGATCTTCACATTGGGGACGAGGCATTTGAGGCTATTCCGGTTGGCGCGAATGTGAATGTGGAAATCCAGAAGTCCCGATTTCAAGTGAATGATGCCTATATTCTGAGTGTTGGACTGTTTCGCGGGCTTGTTACTGCTGTTGCCGCAGAGGCTGTTGCTGAAGAGGCTGCTCCTGAAGAGGATGCCACCGTTGTCGCTAATGCCGCTGTCGCGAATGCTGCTGTCGCTAATGCCGCTGTCGCGAATGTTGCTGCCGCGAATGTTGCTGCCGCGAATGCCGCTGTTTCTCCCGAGGTCTCCGACGCCGAGGGGGACCTTGAGATTATCAACAACGCGGAAAGCAACGCCTCGCAATGAAAGAAAATCTAAGTAGAGTATGGAGGCACAGGAATATGAAGAGAGAAAATTACTTCTAGAAGAACTGAAGCGTCTTGTTAAAAGCGAACAAGAGGCTATTTTTCGCCTTCTGAAAAGCGAAAAGGCTGAATACAGTGAAAACAGCAACGGCATCTTTTTTGATGTATGCAAACTACCCATACCCGTCTTTAAGAAAATGAAGGAATATATCGTTTTCTGCTGTAAGAATCGCGACGAGTTTACACAGCGCGAAGAAGAAGAGCGTAAGGCACAGGAGGTTATTGATGGTACTACGTAACGTTGTGGTTTAAACCCACACCGCAGATATACTGTAAAGATATGCTTGACCAAGTAAAATCGTGGATAGTAACGAACCCCTCTAGAGACGCAAGTGTCGCCCCTATAGAGATTCGTGTGAAAAGCGACACCGGCGATGTTTCGGCAGAGGCTATCAACGCACCAGGCGGTTGTATCGCAACCCCTCTGGATCCTCCCGGCCCTGTCTCCTTCTATCTCTGGCACACGGACCCCCTCTACAGAGGAGGTGGCCTACTTCTCCGTCGCCAAATCCTCCGCGAGACTCTTGTCCAAATCGCAAAACTCATTGAGACGGACTGTAAGGGGCATCACTGGCGCCGCAGCAAGATTCTGGAGCAGCTCGCAGCACAGCAGACGGCAGCCGTCTCACCGCCTCAGGATACGATTGAGCTAGACGAGGCACTCTGCTTCGTTCTCGGTTACCAGAAGATCATAGTCGACGAGGCGCACAAGAAGATTCTCCATTTCCCCTTGAACTTCCGCCAATGGACGTCCGAGAGGCCAGTATGGGCATCGGCCCTCGGCACACGGTGTGTTCTCCATCTTCCGGGCGAGAAGCATCTCAGCGCAGGACTCGGCATATGGGTTACTGGGCTAGAAGAGGAGGGGTGGCGCGTGGGATGGCCAGTTCCCGACGAGAAGCTGGATGAACTGAAGCGGCGCTGCCAGGCGGCGGGCCTCGTGCCAAGAGCGGACAAGCCGAAGAAGGAGGACTATGCGGTTCTTCTTGGTCGCTCTGAGACTGTTGCGCATCTACTCTCCGAATTTCCCTAAACAGTTTTCCCCTAATTTTGAAGGTTCACCCGCCCAAAGGGAACTCTACTTAAGTGAATAGGATGGAACTCAATTCCGCTGAGGTCACACATTTGCGGAAGCGCATAGAGGATTGGCTCGTATCTCCTAACCAGGAGCTCGAGGCAACCTTCGGCGTAGACGGTAAAGTAGACGTGACCACGTTTCTCACAGTTGCAAAGCGTCTGAGGGCCAGGGGCTATCGCTCCATCGCGCAAGAGGACCGCATGACGATTACGACGCCCGACCACGTTCGTTTCAGTCTCCAGGGCCTCGGTACGATCCAGGAGTATTGCAAGGATGACGTCCTCGCTGGCAAGAACTTCATCACGCTCATCAAGGACCGCACTGTTCCCGACGCCAATGTTGACCTCGTAGACTACGACGTGCGCGTCAAGGTTCGTCGTGAGATTGGTCTTGCAAACGATGACGCCAAGGTTCGCGACCTCTTTGCGAGCTGGAAGCAGCAGAAGAAGGCATTCCGCGTGATTCGTCGTTGGACGTTTGAGGGAGAGGGTCTTGTGCTTGACCTCTCCATCGTTCGGAGCACAGGGCGCGACGCGAACCGCAACTACCGCTGGATGCGCCTCTTCAAGGACCAGGACGTGATGGGTTCGCCGCCCGAGTATGAGATTGAGGTAGAGCTTGCGCGTATAGAAGGGGATACAGTAGACTCAGCTCTGAAGCGGCTTGTGAAGGGTGTGGGCGAGGTCCTGCGCGGAATCCAGAAGCACACGTTCCTCATGCGCAAGTCCGTGCGCGACAAGGTTCTGCGTGGCTACAAGGACCTCACTGGGACGGATCGCTTCCGCGGCGTTGCACCTGTTACGATGGAGATGCCGAATTTCCTCAAGGACCGCGACGATGGTGTTCCGAATATCCGCAACGGCTATAATGTGACAGACAAGGCCGATGGTCTGCGCGTTATGGCGTTCTGCGACACGAAGGGCGAGCTCTTTATGATTGATATGAGTCTCAACGTCTACAAGACGGGTCTGATGAATCAGGCGTGTCGCCTATCTCTCCTAGACGCGGAGTGGATTACACAGACGAAGGATGGTCGTGCTGTCTCGCAGCTCCTCTTCTTTGACATTTACATTGATGTTGACAAGAAGGATGTGACGGGTCTTCCCTTCTATAGCCGAGAGGCCTCTGCGGAGACTCGGTATTCCAACATGAAGCGGTGGATTGCCACGTGGAATGAGAAGACGGTAGTGGGCGCGGGCATCACGGCCGCCACGAAGCTCCAGGTCATTCTGAAGAACTTCTTCTTTGCGGAGGAGGGTGATTCGGCCATCTTCCTGGCCGCGTCGCAGGCCCTGAATATCAAGGGCATCTACAACACGGATGGTCTCATCTTCACGCCGAATGCGAAGCCGATTCCCAAGGCGGCGGCATTCCTAGAACAGTTCAAGTGGAAGCCCGCACACGATAACACGATTGACTTCCTGGTGAAGTTTGAGAACTACACCGACAGTAAGGAGGAGAGGGTGACGGTGGGAGTGAAGCCGGATTCGGGTGAGACGCTGACCTATAAGACGCTGCGTCTTCTCGTCGGCAGCAGCACGGACGCCATGTTTGAGAATCCCCGCGCGGCGGTGCTCG
>Ga0214919_10001679_pt1 | contig 35781 bp, 31 predicted proteins | sample LL1503_MetaG_FD_177994 | JGI IMG/M metagenome (GOLD analysis project Ga0214919, IMG submission 177994) | Freshwater microbial communities from Lake Lanier, Atlanta, Georgia, United States - LL-1503 | ecosystem: Environmental > Aquatic > Freshwater > Lake | place: USA: Georgia | collected...
AACTGGTTCGACTGGTGCCACTGGTGCCACTGGAGCAACTGGATCTACTGGAGCAACTGGATCTACTGGAGCAACTGGATCTACTGGAGCCACTGGATCAATTGGAGCAACTGGATCTACTGGAGCAACTGGATCTACTGGAGCAACTGGAGCAACTGGATCTACTGGAGCAATTGGATCTACTGGAGCCACTGGATCAATTGGAGCAACTGGATCTACTGGATCTACTGGATCTACTGGATCTACTGGATCTACTGGATCTACTGGATCTACTGGATCAACTGGATCTACTGGATCTACTGGAGCAACTGGATCAACTGGATCTACTGGAGCAACTGGATCAACTGGATCAACTGGAGCAACTGGATCAACTGGATCAACTGGAGCAACTGGATCAACTGGCTCAACTGGCGCAACTGGATCAACTGGCTCAACTGGCGCCACAGGATCAACTGGTGATACTGGATCTACTGGTGATACTGGATCTACTGGATCTATTGGATCTACTGGATATACTGGATCTACTGGATCTACTGGATCTACTGGATCTACTGGATCTACTGGATCTACTGGATCAACTGGATCTACTGGAGCAACTGGAGCAACAGGATCAACTGGATCTACTGGTCCAACTGGATCTACTGGAGATACTGGCGCCACTGGTTCGACTGGCGTCTATGGCGCAACTGGGTCGACTGGTACCACTGGATCAACCGGATCAACTGGAGCAACTGGTGCCACTGGAGCAACAGGATCAACTGGAGCAACTGGCGCCACTGGATCAACTGGAGCAACCGGATCAACTGGAGCAACCGGATCAACTGGAGCAACGGGTGCCACTGGATCAACTGGTGCCACTGGATCAACTGGTGCTACTGGATCAACTGGTGCTACTGGGTCTACTGGTACAACTGGTGATACTGGTGCTACTGGATCTATTGGTGCTACTGGGTCTACTGGATCTACTGGATCTACTGGATCTACTGGATCTACTGGATCTACTGGATCTACTGGTGCTACTGGATCTACTGGATCTACTGGATCTACTGGATCTACTGGATCTACTGGATCTACTGGATCTACTGGATCTACTGGTGCTACTGGTTCCACTGGTTCGACTGGCGCCATAGGCGCAACTGGTTCCACAGGCGCAACTGGTTCCACCGGCGCAACTGGTTCCACCGGCGCAACTGGTGCTACTGGGTCTACTGTGACTGGTTCGACTGGAGCAACTGGATCAACTGGCGCCACTGGCGCAACTGGATCTACAGGCGCAACTGGATCTACAGGATCAACTGGATCAACTGGATCTACAGGATCAACTGGCGCAACAGGCTCAACTGGCGCAACAGGCTCAACTGGCGCAACAGGCGCAACTGGCTCAACTGGATCAACTGGTGCTACTGGATCTATAGGAGCACCTGGTGCTACCGGATTTACGGGAGCAACTGGTGCTACAGGTGCCACTGGTGCTACTGTAATTGGAGCAACTGGTGCCACTGGATCAATCGGATCTACTGGTGAAACTGGATATACTGGAGCGACTGGAGAGACTGGTCAAGGTTCTGGATGGATTGGAGAAACTGGAGCGACTGGAGCGACTGGGTCTACTGGAGCAACTGGGTCTACTGGAGCAACTGGAGCAACTGGAGCGACTGGCGCTAGAGGAATGGCGTCAGGTGATACCGGGGCCACAGGTGCTACAGGTGCTACAGGTGCTACAGGTGCTACAGGTATTGGAGTATTTTTTAGTCCAATAAATTCTAGTTCAGCAAGTTCTTCGGGAGGGGGGGGTCTAATAAATCTTCCAAATGGTATATCAATTCCATCTATAAATAGAAACACCTATTTATATGTTAAAAATGTGACAACATCTTCTGCTTCAGGGTATATTATTGTAACGGATGCCACCACTGTGCCAGGCGTGCTTTCTGTAAGTTTGCCCCAATCAGTAATAGGTACAGTATCATGGACTCCATCTTCTATCATCACGATGGTTAGTGCTAGAGGTGGTGTTGGAATAGTTGAAAGTTTTTATCCATATAATAATTTTACAGTAACCTCAAATAATGTGCCACAAAATATGAGAGTTGATAATGGGTTAATACAAAGATATTTTCCTCAGGCATATTTATTTTCAAGTTCAAGTAATCCTGGCTATTTACTTGGTCTTACTGGAGTAACTGGATCGGCTGGAGCGACTGGATTGTTTGATGTTCCTGTAAAATTTATATCAGGTGCCACTGGTAACTTAACGCAAGTAACTGGAAATACTGGTAGTCTGGTGAGTATAACTGGTCCTATTGGAAAAGGGACGTATGTTGAGCCACTGTTTAATACGGTTGGTGTAAATTTAAATAGTTATGGTAATTACTGGTCACCAATAACTGGCGCTACTTCTGCTGGTGCTACTGGATTTATTGGTAATATAGTTGGAGCTTCCATGTCAACTTCTGGACAATATCAAGCAGTTATAACAAATAACGCAAATGTTGTTAGTGGGGGTGGAGTAACTGCTGGTTATTTGTATATATCAACAAATTACGGACAAGCATTTAATCAAGTAACAACCATACCAAGTCAGACATCCAACAACCTTCCTTTTCGTAATGTAAATGTATCTCTATCAGGTAAATATATGTTTTTCTATATAGATTTTTTTGGATATATTTCAAAAAACTTTGGAACATCTTGGACTAAGTTACTCGATTATGCGAATCCTCCTCCAAATATATTAACTGCCGCATTTTCTTCAAATGGTGAATATTGTACTATAGTTGGAGGTTATAGTGGAATTTTTGCTTCACCACCAGGTAATACCTATGGATGGTTATATACTTCTATAAATTATACTAATAACTTTGTTACACGCAGTTCACCTAATGCTTTCTATAATTTTACCGAACTGTCTTCAGTCGCGATGTCAGCCAATGGAAAGTATCAAAGAGCCACATTAGCTGGACCAACTGGACACAATGGACAAGGTAATGATTGTGTTTCTATTTATACTGAAAACACTTCTGTTGATTGGTATATTTCGCATAGCGCATCAGGTGATGCTCGGTTTGGAGTAGGAATCGCAATGTCCGCAAATGGACAATATCAAACAATTATTACTAATGGAGTACCAGGCGGAATAGTTAAAAGTGCTGGATATATATGGACATCAAAAGATTATGGTACAACTTTTACACAAAATGCGTCCACCGCAGTAGCAACAGCATTGTGGTGGAAATCCATATCAATGACATCAACTGGTCAATACCAGACAGCTGTGGCATTAAGCTCGAGTCTGACTGCTGGAAATATGTATACATCTACTGATTTTGGTAATTCCTGGACACAACAAACGCAACCATCGAGCCAATTATGGTCATCTGTGTCTGTATCAGGATCTGGACAATATCAAATAGCAGTAGGAGCAACTGGTGCGGCAGGCATAACTGGAGCTACAGGATACTATTATGTTAATTCAATCGCTAGCCCATTTACGCCATTAATAAGTAATACATCTGGGGTGACAGGAGCAACTGGTCAAGTATTTTATAGTACAACTGACAATACATTATATTACAATTCAACCAAAACATTTGTGATTGACAATCCAGTAAATCCAGATAAATATCTAGTTCATGGTTGTTTAGAAGGGCCAGAAGCAGGTGTATATTATAGAGGCAAAGGCGAGATAATAAATGGCAGCAGTGTGTCAATTCAATTACCATATTATGTGTCATCATTCGCAACTGACTTCTTTATACAAGTGACGCCAATTTATAATGGAAACATAAATAATTTTAATACTTCTGAATTAGAGCATAATAAATTCACTGTTTATGGTGATAATGGCGAGTTTTTTTGGATAGTTAAAGGGCGGCGAAAAGAATTAGATGTCGATCCTGATAAGACGGACGTTGAAGTTAAAGGCGACGGTCCCTATTTGTGGATTTAACACAAAATAAAAAATTAAGTTTATAAATTAAGATAAAGTTAATTATATATAATAGTATCGTCCGACGATATAATACAAAAAATAAATAAAATTTTTATATTATATATTTTATATTATATATATAAAATGGCATTTACACGATTTCATGATGACCCGGCAAGAATAGCAAAACAATTACAACAACAAACAGATCAAGGCAGGTGGGTAATTGATGTGCCTGGAAATGGCGACAAACCTTGTTTCCAACTAGACCCTCAAATTATTCCGCAAAAATGGGGTGGAAATTTGTGGACAAAATCAATTGATATTCAAAGTTCTCTTTTAGGAATAGATAGACCTTTAAATCGCGATTGTCTCAAACCTAATGATAAATACATTAAAGGTGCTGAGCCAATTGTGTATCCGGTTTGCGATAGTTTAACAACAGAACAATCAAGAGCAATTATGCCTGCTTGGACGGCTCGCGATTTGCCTCAAAATCACGCATATATTTTGCCGATTGATCCGCAAGCCCATACAGAAATGAACTTTAGAAATAATGTTAGTACACGAATTTTTGAAAAGGATTTTTTCAAACGCAATATAGATTGTGAGATGCCGCAAAATAGTCAAACTTATACAACATTGCCGAAACCAAATACAAATACAAATACAAATACAAAAAATAATAGTAGTAATAATAGCAATCCTGGTAACAAAGGTACTATCAAAAATAATGCCACTAGTAGCAAATAAAACATAAAATATATAAACCAATATACAAAAATATAAAAATATTATAATACTTTTATAATACTTTTTAAAAAAAGGTATATATTATATATAATGGAAATAGGTTTACTTTTACTCGGATTAGGAGGAATGTATATTGTATCAAATCAATCAAAATCCAACATTTTAAATCCTAATAAAAATAATACAACTAACAATACAGATTCTAACAGTAACACAAATTCTAACAGTAACACAAATTCTAACAAGGAGAATTTCACTAGTATGGGAGCCAAAGTAAATTATTTACCAAACACCAATGTGCCTCCCACAAATTATCCAATAATGAACAATAAAGAGCTTGTCTCCACTGTTCAGGAATATCCCAATCCAAATACAGCCACTGATAAATATTTCAATCAAAATGTATATGAACAAAAACAACGCGCTGGTGGAAAGGTTGACTCCAATATTCAGCAAGTATATTCATTAACTGGCACGTATATGGATTCAGAACAATTTAAGCATAATAATATGGTCCCTTTTAATGGGGGTAAGCCCAAGGGTCAACTATATAATAATAACAACGCCGAGACAATTTTAGACAATTATATCGGATCTGGCTCACAAGTAATTAAAAAGATCGAGCAGGCACCATTATTTAAGCCGCAAGATAATGTACAATGGACACATGGTGCCCCTAATATGAGTGACTTTATGCAGTCGCGTGTTGCGCCTGGACTAAAGAATAATATGGTGAAGCCATTTGAATCTATTAATGTAGGACCCGGTTTAGGAAAGGGGTTTTCTGCCGAAGGCAGTGGTGGGTTTAATTCTGGTATGGAAGACCGAAACGCTTGGTTGGATCGAACTGTTGATGAATTACGTGTAGTAACAAACCCCAAGTTGGAATATAGTTTAGAAAACCTCCAAGGTCCAGCGCAATCATCCATTAAAAATGTTGGGATCCAAGGAAAGGTCGAAAAATATAGACCCGATGGATTCTTTGTTAACTCGCAAGACCGATGGCTTACTACTACTGGAGCTGAAAAAGCTACTCGTATGGTTGCTGATGAGATATTCCACACGTCTAATAGAAATGAGACGACTAAACATGTTACTGGTACGCCAAATTCAAATCTTAAGACTGCTGGATATGTACCAATGACGCATGAGGAAACCAAACGCACACAATTAGAAGGATTTGATGTACAGCATTCAAATGCTGGTGGGCGCGGGCCTCACACTGATGGAGAGGAATTTTTTAAGAGTCATACAAATTATACTAACAACCGTAGTGTTAATGTTCAGCCCCAAACATTTGGGTCAGGGTTTTCTGGCGCAATTGGTGCTGTTATTGCTCCGCTGATGGACGCATTTAGACCATCAAAGAAGGAAGAATATAGCGCCAATATGAGAGTGTATGGTAATGTTGGAGGCGAAGTGCCTGGAAATTATGTACATAATAACTGTGATATTACGAATACAACAATTAAGGAGACGACTCTATATCAGCCAAATAGTTATATTGGAAATCAAATTAATGGAGCATATCAGGTAATTGATCATCAGACAATCGCAAATCAGCGTGATACTACAACTGATTTCTTTCAATTGAACCCATCGGGCGGAGCTGGGTCAAAACATGGAACCAGACAATATGATTCGGTATATAGACAGACTAACAGTGAGGCCAAGGAAAAATCAGTTGCTGGAAGAACTAACCATGGAAATTCTAAGAATTTTAATTCAAATATTAATATGTCAATGTCTAAATTAGATACTGATCGCGAAAATAACCGCATGTGGGCACCTAGTGCTACTTTGGCATCAGGTCCATCAGTACAGACATATGGTACAACAAATACACCGCAATATACAAATGCGTATCAAAATAATAATCGCATAGATCCGGGATTGTTAGATGCGTTTAAAGCAAATCCTTACACACATAGTTTGTCTAGTGTTGTATAAGTTAATAATTAGAATCAAATATATATTTTTAGAATCAAATAAAATATATATTTTTTGGCTTTATTTAATCACAGTAATGACAAGTTTTTGCCCAACAATCACTCGATGGATCTGATGAAAAAGATACATTTTTATTTATGATTGAATAACTGTCTCTCCATGTTTTGCTTCCACTTTTACCTAACCAGCCTTCACAGATAAATCGATCGGGTTCCGTAAGTGGACTAGGTTCTATAATTGCGTCACATGATGCTAAATATGACCCTCGTGCCCACCAAAAATTAAACCATATATGTCCTGTTTCTGCTGGAATAAGACCTGCCTTTTGTATATTTGGATCTGTATTAAATTTATAAAGGGTTTCATCCCAATTCAAAAATGTACTTAATGTTAGTTTACGTTCTAACATAATTCTATATGTTCCAAAATTATGATTTACCATACCTTTGCTATGAAAATAAATAAATATTTTATCTGGGTTTAGTATGGCCAATTCTCTAATTTTTATAATAGCTGGAAATTCATACCGATTTGTATATACTGGTGTAATATCTATTTTTTGAAAAATTAAATTTTCCATCATTGATTGTGCTTTAATAATATCTTCTTGATGTCCATAAATAACAGCATGAAACTTGCTTTTACTAAAAATACCACTCTTTTTAACATCATTTAATTGATCATGTATCATTCTCATCCAATCTTTGCCTCTATTCAAAAAACAAAAATATAATATATATATTGGTTTAGAGTCCATATGTATAACATCACTATCTATATGATCATCTACATCTAAACATTCTGGCGGTATTTTTGGCGCAGTAAATGTAATATAATGATTTATAGCATCTTCCTTAAAATCTAATTTTATATACTCTCCAAAAATAGTTTTTTTATTATTAACATAACTAACATATTTGGTCCAATTAAAATTGTCAGGTATATTACAATATTTTCGGCCTTCAAAACGTCCATTATGTTTATAATGTTTTCTTAATAATTCTTCATTTTGACCAAATGCGTTATTCAAGTCTGGGTAAAAAGATGAATAAAATAAATAGTCAAATCCTTTTGGTAAACCATCCATAAAATTATAATATTATAATATTATAAATGGTAATATTTATTTATATTAAAATAATACGCTTTATTTAAATATAAAAACACTTATGTATTATTAGATAGAACTAACAAATGTTAAATATTCATCAAAATATAAAGGACAAACTTGATTATTTTCATAAAAATAAGAAAGTTCCTAATATTATTTTTAACGGATCATCTGGTAGTGGTAAGAGCAAGATTGTAAATGATTTTATCTCACTAATTTATGATAATAATAAGGAGAAAATCAAAGATTTTGTGATGTATGTAAATTGCGCGCATGGCAAAGGTATAAAATTTATTAGAGATGAATTAAAGTTCTTTGCTAAGACACATATTAATTCAAATGGGGGTGATATTTTTAAAAGTATTATATTATTTAATGGAGATAAACTAACAATGGATGCGCAATCGGCTCTAAGAAGATGTATTGAATTATTCAGTCATAATACACGTTTTTTTATTATAGTAGAAGACAAATATAAAATGTTGAAGCCAATTTTGTCTCGTTTTTGTGAGATATATATTCCAGAACCTGAGCATAATGGACGCGTAATAAATCTATATAAGTATAATTTGGATCAAACCTTTAAAATGGAAAATTTAAAAAAACAAAGATTAGAATGGTTAAAAACAGAATTGGATAAGACAATGACTAACAAACCTAATGAGGCAACTATTTTAACATTTATAAACAAATTATATGAAAAAGCATATAGTGCTTTAGATGTTATTCAATTGTTAGAAGATGGACATCTTAAGATTTCGTGTGAAAAACAATACGAGTTGCTTATTGCTTTTAATAAAGTGCGAAAAGAGTTTCGTAATGAAAAACTATTGCTGCTATTTGTGCTTAATTTTACATTTTTAGATAATAAAATGGTATTGGAAAATATATCATTTATGTAGAAATATAATTATATTTTTATTCAAAATATAATTATATTTTTATTCAAAATATAATTATTTTTATTCAAATTATTCAAATTAAAAATTTGGATTTTTATCAATCGTAACTGCTTTGGAAATATTTTTTATTATGTGGGAAATATTATTATGCTGTTCTTCATTTGTACCTCCTGACATGGAATTCATTACTATTTTAATATACTGGTCATTCTTTTTGGAATCTGATTCGCAACATCCAGGATGTTCATCTTTCCAAGTTTGGATCTGTTTTATATTCTTATTTGCGACATGTTTAATGGCATTTTTAAATACAGGTTTATCATCAGTTTCCTTTGTCCATTGATTATTGTCTTTAATATACAGCACTTCACGCTTCAAATCGCTACAATGTATGGGTCGTTTAAACGCATGTAACTCATTGAGACCCTTTATAAAAATTCGCGATACACCTTCGACATAACCTAAATGGCCAAAATTTTCCAGATCTGTTAGTTTAACTTTAATTGTATCAACAAATTCATTAATATTTAAAGCATCTTTACATTGCTCATTTAAAAATAGATTTAAGTTAAATGTATTATTACAATTAGTGTTATTAATTGTATTATTAGTATTATTAGTATTATTTGTGTTATTTGTGTTATTAAACGAATTTGATGCTAAATCATACATTTGTTTTTGTTGCTCTAACATTAATAGCCGTAATTCTTGATTTTCAATCATTTGTAGTTTCATTAGATCTATAATTGCTTTGGTTGATGGTTCTGTTATCATTTTATCATATTCACTATTTGGTATGTTGCCAAAATTACATATTTTTTTATGTTTCCAAATTCCGCTCTTATTAGCGTATTGCTTTCCACAATCGCAATTAAATTTGTCACATGGTTTCCATTGGTTTCCATTTTTGGATACAAAGTTTCCATTATTCAAAATATGTTTTTGTGTATTAAAATGTTGATTCAGATGTTGTTTCTTATAGCATTTATAGTCACATTTTTTACATTCAAAAAACGCATTATTATTTTCACTATTTTCACTAAATAAAGTATCCATTTCACTATTTTTGGTATCCATATAGTTATAAAATAGTGTAATATTTTAGTTTATATATTTTTTACGTAAAAAATTAGCATCACAGTTTTTTACACATGTAAAATAATTTTTAGAGCATTATGATCTGAAACCCTCAAAAAACACCCCTTTTTCAAGACTTTTTTTGGGTTTTCATTTTTGGACATTTCTCTGGACATTTATAAATGTCCAAATTCCATTTCCCTTTTTACTTTTGGCTTTTTTTCTGTGACTGAGACTTAGAGAGGAATATATCTTGATTTTTTGTGACGATATATGGTAAGACAATTTTGATCGTTAAAATACTCATTTTTAGAGAATATCGATCCAAATTAAAGTGTAATAAAATTTAAGTTTAAAAAAAGAAAATAAAAGGTTAAATATTTACATAAACATGGATGATTTTAATGTAAGTTCATTACACGAATCAAAGAACGAATGGGGTGCTCGTTTGTTGACAATTCTGACGCCATTAATTATTGAAGGATTTAAGTCTATATTTGATGAGTCTATTACTCTTTGTAAAACAAACGGTGAAATGGATAAATATTTGATGACATTTCAAAATCTGATTGCTCGTATTCCAAAATGGAATGCGAATATTATTGAAACTGAAAGAAAGAGAATTATTGAGAAGAGTTGTTGTAATTATTTAGAAGAATTGGTTACTTGTGTTCATATTATTCAATTAAAATTATTAACTGCTATGAGAGTAGGCCAAAAACAGAAGAAGATTGATATTAATATTCCTAAGTTAGATGATTTTATACATAAGGCTTATGTAAATGTTGCTAGAAAGATCTACAGAAATGTTTATTTATTTGAGATCAGTCCAATGCCATTACAAGTACAAAAACACAACAGAGAATTGGAGATTATAGTTCAAGAATGTATCCTGAACGCCGTTAGAGAAAGTATCCCAATTGAAAGTATTCTAAGAGCATATATGGATGAGACAGTAGAGGAGGATGTTATTGAGGAAATAAAGGAGCAAATTGTTGAAAAAAGTGCGCCATTAAATGCTCAAGGTGATACAGAATTTATTTCGGAAATTAAGGAAAATGAAAAAGATAAGAATAAGGAAACAACTGGCATACACAAATTGGAAACAAATGAACATACACCTTCCCTCAAATTTAATGACATGGATTCAATAATAGATGATAATAATAAGGAACAACTAGTAAATGCTCCAAAGACAATTGAAAGATTAGAAGAAATTAGTACATTAAGAAACATACAAAGAAAAATGGAGGAAGAGGAGGAGGAAGAAAATGATAAATTAAAAATTTCTGATCAAGATATAGAGCTAGGAAATTTAGACATTCATATAATAGGCCGCCCTGAAGTCAAATTGGACGCCGATTTATTGTTAGATGATATTGAAATATTAACGTAAATGCGTTTTCTTTTAAATAAGAAAGTAAAAATATATTGTAAATGAATAATATATTTTTAGTAGCAGGAATAATATCTGTTATTTTTTTTATTGTAAAATTTTTAGAAATGAGATTTGTCGATAAAGAAAGTAAGCCATTAAAGTTTCTTATTAGGGATACATTAATCGTTTATGTTAGTGTTGTTTCTGGTAACTTTGTATATGAACAACTGACCCCAGTCATTGCTGAAAATGCGATAGGATCGACTCCTATTGCGTTTACTGATAATCCACCATTTTAAAATAATTATTTTATTTATATATTTTTATATATTTTTATATATTTTTATTTATATCATCTCTATTTGCTTGTAATTGCGATGATATTTTTTCAATTAACAAAAATTCTTTATCTTCTGGTTGATTTTGATCTTCTGGTTGATTTTGATCTTCTGGTTGATTTTGATCTTCTGGTTGTAATCTTGTAAATAGTTTATAAAATCCCTTGAATATAATTCCACCCCAATACATATTAAGTATTAAAAATATTATTAGAATAAAAATAATAAATCTATTTACACCGTTGCGCATTGAAGATGCGCAAAGTAACGGATCCAATCCTTCATTGGATAACATTTTATTGTAAAACTCTGTATTGAAAAGAATATCTTTTATGCCAATATAACATCTATTATAAAGAAATAACACAGCAAATATAACATCATTAAATGGTTGTATTTTTTTTACAAAGTTATATAATAAATGTTCATTATTTTTATTATTGACTTTCAAATATTCTTTTATCCAAATACGAAAATTTAAAAATATTGTACTAGTTTCAAATAATATAATTTTATAAATAGTCTCTGGAATAATTTCGATACCAAATCGAAATGTGATGCCCCATGTAATCAATATACCGGTTATTATATGATGAAAAATACTTTCTTTACATTTTTGAGTATCAAATTTATTGCTGCTTACACACAGCATATATATATTCAAAAAAAGATCTATTAATAAATATGTCAAGAAAAAATAGGATAAATTTATAAACCAACTAACATCCTTTGTTTCGTTATATTTATACATAAATAAAATACAAATTAATGAGTTTGTGAATGATAATATACTTGAACATATTGGCATAGAAATAGGAATATTACATAATTTATCTAACATATTTATTATTAATTTAAAATATTAAATATAATGTGTTTTTACTTATTAATTTTTACTTATCTTCCAGACCAAACCTTGATAATTACTCCATAAAAATGGTTATTATTAAAATCATTTATATAATTATCATAATTATAATGAAACGCTTTATAATGTGAAAAAATGTTACCATATAATGATTTAATAGAAAGCAATGAATTGAATTCAGTTGTAAATAAAACACCTAAAACGCGTTCCAATCCCTGTCTGTCTGTTCGACATTTTATAACATTGATCAAATTACTTATTTTATATTTATGCTCTATTTTAAGCAGAAATCTATGATTAATATAACATTGACATCCAAAGCATATAGTAGGGTTTTGTGTTGATTGTGATAATCCTAATATATTGGATCCATTTTCTAGTAATTTATTTATAATAACTGAATTATTGTTTAAATATGACGATATACGCAGTAAATTCGTAACGTTTTCATTGTCAGATTTAGCATGCCATAAAGGTAAAACCGGAAATTTAAAGGTTTCAAATGGAATGCGTTTATGAAAGAATACACTATCATGAATAATTACAGCATTATCAAACCATTTATGTCTTAAAAAATATACAAATGGTAACAATTCACCTCTACCAGGATACTCAGATTGTATTATTTCTACATTAGTATAATTAAATTTAGACTTGACATATTTATAATTACTATTATCATCAATTACTATTATTTTTTTTAAAGGATAGGCTGTTCGAAGTAGTTTTATACAATGATTCCAATATTCATTTGTTTTATAGGAATTTACATGTCTTGTTAGTATAAATCCAAAATCGGACATATATTTATAACTATAATTATAAATATATTATTATAATGAAAATAAATCGTAATTCGTAATATTTATTAACTATGAGCAGGGTACTCATCAATATTTAAAATATGTTCATTCTTGGGTAAATTATTCTTATGTATAGCAAATTTACTAAACTCTGATCTATTTAACTGCGCAGTTGGTGTATGATTATGAACACATCTAGAAATCATCTTATACAATTTAAAATCAGGATAACGTTCCTGACCATTATTCTTATATAACACATTTATGCCATTATCATCAATACACCATTCAACAATTAACTTAACAATCGGTTCACATTCATTGATATTCTTAATATTATCAATATCATCGACAACATAATCAAAAATGGAACATGCTAGCCGACATAAATCAAAACTAAAATTAGGCTCTAATCGTGGCTTTTTGTCGTTAAAATATGGTTCAGTATTGTATTGTGTTGCGGCATCGCCTCCAATTTGGAAGCTATCGCTACAGAATATTTTGCCATCATATTTATATATCGCTCGACCAAAGTCTATTATTTTGAATATTTTACCAAAAGTTGGCACCTTATAATATGTCTTTTTATAGCAATAATAAATAAATTTTCGGTTAGTCTGAATATACATTATGTTATTTGTATGAAGATCATTGTGTGTAAATGAAAATGCTTTCTGATATGTAATAAGAATCATAATTATTTGTAACAATGCCGAAAACCATTCATCATGTGATAATTCGTTATTCATAATTAAATCGTCAAATGTGCTGTCGCAATTTTCCATACAAATAACCTGTACAGGGAATTTTGGAAATGTTGCCATCAAAGTTTCTTCTTCAATATCAGAAGAGCTATCAAAACTACTTTCGGAATTGTTATCAGAATTGTTATCAGAATTGTTATCAGAATTGCTGTTATGTTTTTTTAAACTCTGACTAGTTATATCGGAATCTGATCCTGATCCTGACACAACTCCATCACAATCCCCACAATTATCCCATTTAATTTTATTATCACTATCAGTGCTACTATTGATATCACTATCATTGTCATTGGTATGAGACGTTCTAGACGAACAGGTTGATCCAGATTTAAGCGTTTCTGATTTTTTTTGTTCATTAACATTAAACTCGCTTGAGTGCATAATATCAATTAAATCAACATTCATATGTTTCACATCATTAAGCGTTATATGATTGTTCAAATCAACCATATTATTAGTAGCAGTAGTAGCAGCACAATTACTATCAAATATATTATCAAACATATTTTCATCAATAGATTTAGCAGACAATATTGATTTTTGCGATCCACTAGAAATATTTAACGGCTTTAATACTCTCACATCATCATCATCCGTCATTGTTAAGTGACTATAATCCTCAACACTAAATAGAATATTCTGTTTCTTGTTAAAAAACTCAGATGTAATTAAATAGTCTAAATCATCAATAATATTCAACTTAAAATTATTTTTCATAGCTAAAAATGAACCATAATAGTCAACGCCATGAATAAAGCCATGTTTATTTAGCATTTGACTAGTTAAAAAACAAAAGAAACCATCAATGTAAGATGAATTATTCGGATCATTTACCTTTGGATGTGTTTTTAAAATTTTATCAAATGATGGCAAATTAAACAATTGTTCATCAGTGTAGTTATATTTACCTATTAAATATTTAAATGGATCTAATAGAGGTGCCATTTTAAAAAATACCTTTTGAGTCATTGTAAAGTCTTCAATGTCTGAAATGTTCTTAAGTTTACAAGTAAAGATATTATCCGAAATATCATTATCTTTCTCTTTCTCTTTCTCTTTCTCTTTAATGTCTGATATCGACCATAGATGATTCAAATTAATAGAATTATTATTTGTACTATTTAATGAAAAAAAACGCTCATAAATGGGCAAATAATTCTGAACATTTGATAAATTTATCCGCTTGTTAGTTTGAAACTTGTTAAACAGATTAATATTCTTCCTCTTTTGATAATTAACACTAAACATTGTTATTAGCTAATAAAAATATAAATTAAAATAATATTTAACTTATAATTTAAAAATCCTTAATGTTTATTATAATTTCAAAATTAATTATGTTCAAAAAAAGCAATCAATTCTGATTTAATACTTTTATTAAAGGAGGGGATCTGTTGTACAAAGCTCTTAACCATATCATTATTTTTTTTGAACTTTTTGTTGGCTTCAGTGGCACACGATACACTGACTCCATGTTGTTTAGCAGGTCTGGATAATTCTAAATAATAGTTATCCTTTGATAAAACACTTAACTTAATTTTTGATAATTTAGTATTAAGGTAATCATATGATGTAGGCGTATCAATAATTTTTTCATAATCTAGAAAAATGACATTATCAAACTGATTTAATAATGATAAATAATTAATATAATAAAAGTTGTATACTTCGATCATATTAGGAAATGTCTTTGAAAATAATTCAACAGAGGAATACAATTTGGTGAATTTAACATCATACGGTGCTTTTTTTATGCTATATAACCAGTTATAAACGTTTTTATACATGATAATAAGTAAATTGTTCTTGTTAGAAATATATTCATTAATATCTTTTATTTTTATTGTATGTTTACTAAAGGGTTTATGTTGATCTTCAAGAATAACCGGTTCATTCGTATTTAAATCAATACAATTACACTTTTTTATAATATTATGTAGTAAATTTGTTCCAGTATTAAAAGGACCAATAATATGTACTTTGTTAGACATTAATATTAGTTATATATTAGTTAAATAAAAATAAAAATAATATTTTAAAATAATAATAACAACAATAATGAATTTAGAATTAAAAAGATTTGATATGAAGAGCATTAGTTTCAAACCCAATGAATCAAAAGGGCCTGTTGTAGTTTTAATTGGTCGTCGTGATACTGGTAAATCATTTTTGGTCAGGGATCTGCTCTTTTATCAACAAAGTATTCCAATTGGGACTGTTATTTCTGGAACAGAAGAAGGTAACGGGTTTTACGGCGCATTAGTGCCAAAATTGTTCATCCATAATGAATATAACACGGCCATTATTGAGAACATTTTGAAGCGCCAGCGGCAAGTTTTGAAACAGATTAAGAAAGAAATGGAGCAATTTAAGCGGTCGACGATTGACCCTAGAACTTTTGTAATTCTAGATGATTGTTTATACGACAACACATGGTCTCGCGATAAATTAATGAGGCTCCTTTTCATGAATGGCCGGCATTGGAAGGTGATGTTGATCATCACAATGCAATATCCGTTGGGCATTCCACCCACGCTAAGAACCAATATTGATTACGTGTTTATTTTGAGAGAGCCGTATATCGCAAATAGGAAGCGCATTTATGAGAATTACGCAGGCATGTTCCCCACATTGGAGTCATTTTGCCAAGTGATGGACCAATGTACTGAGAATTATGAGTGCCTAGTAATAAATAATAACGCCAAATCCAACAAATTACAGGATCAAGTGTTCTGGTACAAAGCTGACGCACACAATGATTTCAGATTAGGGTCCAAAGAATTCTGGGAACTATCCAAATCCATCAATGATGATGACGAAGAGGAGCAATATGATCCAAATAACGTTAAGAAACGTGGCCAGGGACCCAAAATCGCGGTAAAAAAGACAAAGTGGTAATCCGCTTTTATAAAAACCGCTTTCAAAATATATAAGCGGTTCTTGCTTATATAATTCTTGCTTTTAAATTATATAAGCAAGATTAAACAACTTAAAGAGTATCCTATTATAAAATATATAATAAGATGCAAGAATTAAACATCGTAGAACTCATAGAGAAAAATCCAATATCTAAGCTATCAAAGGCATATAATAGCAAATTAATAAATAAAATTCAAGAGAATTTTAGTGGTTTTGAACAACAATTATTTGTAAGTAGTTTTTATTGCTACTTAAATTATGATAAAAATATAGATTTTGTTGTTGATTTAGATAATATATGGAAATGGTTAGGATTTGCTTCAAAATTTACATCCATAAGAATGTTAGAAAAACATTTTAAACTAGATGTAGATTATAAAAATCTTGCTTCACATTTAGGTGAAGCAAGTTCAAATGATGAAAAATGGGGTGGACAAAACAAACAAACTATATTATTAACCATAAAATGTTTCAAGTCATTGTGTTTAAAAGCACAAACAAAAAAGGCGGGTGAAATACATGAATATTATATGAAAATGGAAGAAGTTTTACATCAAATTGTAGAAGAAGAAACGGACGAATTAAGACTTCAATTAGAGCAAAAAGAAAATATTATTTTGGAAAAAGATGTAGCACTTAAAAATTCAAAAAAAGAAAAACAAAGAGCAGTAGAACAAGCAATAATTGTTCATTTCCCATTAAATACTGAATGTATATATTTTGGAACAATTGGCAACACAAATGAAGCAAATGAGAAACTAATAAAATTTGGTCACACAAATGACTTAGCAACTAGACTAAATGATCATCGTAAAAGTTATATAAATTTTGAATTAATAGAGGCTTTTAGAGTTCAAAATAAAGTAGAAATTGAAAATTTAATAAAGTCATACCCAAAAATTAAAAGACAAATTCGCAGCATACAACTAAATGGAAAAAGTAAAACAGAAATAATAGCCTACGATGACACAAATTTTACTATTGATAAATTAACTAAACATATCAACGACATTATTCATTCTAAAACTTACAGCATAGATAATTTTAACAGAATAATGAAACTAAATGAAGACTTGGAAAATAAAATTAAAGAAATGGAAAATGAAAATAAAAAGTTAGAAATTGAAAATAGAGAGTTGAAAATTGAAAATAAAAAACTAAAAGAACAACCTAACATTATGACAAATGAAACACAAATCGTGTTTACACCAACGACTGAGACTGAATTAGATAAAAAATTCAATGAGTTTATCGCTAGCGTCTGTATTGTGCGTTCAGACGTAGAAGAATACTCTGTCAACATGGAAGGACGTTATCGTTTATGGAGCCAAGTGAAACCAACCAAAGAAGTATTCCACTCTCTTAAAAAATATTTAGACATAAGATTTAAACCAAAACGCATCGAAGCAAATCACGGTTATAGTGGAATCAAATTAAAACCAGTTGAGTATAAAAAGTCAAAGGAAAATTCGAATGTTGAGACATTTATATTTCAAGTATGTCATTTTTCGGATTGTGGAAAAGTATTAAATTCGGTTTTATTGAGTGAATATCAAAAATGGAAGGTCTCTGTAGGCAAAGAATTATCTGAAAATGATATGAAAGAAATCAAAGAATATTTGAATGAATCCCCTTATGCCTTGAAAGCAGTAGTATGGACAGATGATGGTAACAATGAAGGCTATTATGGATTATCTATTATAAAACATGAATACATTCCCAAACTAATTTGTTCAACTGGTAAAAAAGTGTATAAGAGAGAAGATAAAACAGATATCTTATTAGCAACATGGGGTACAATCGCAAAGGCGGCAAAAGCCGAAGGCATATCAACTGCTAGAATGAGTCGCAGTGTTAAAAATAAAATTATAATAGATGATTATTATTATAGTGTTATTTAATCATTTTACTTTATTACTTTGAAATAACGTAAAATATATTTTATATTTGGATCAACCTTTTTTAAAGGTTGAAAAGGTTGAATTAATCAACTTGATCCATACTATCATCATCATCCTTCTTTACAGCAAAAGGCCCACTAACAAGCTTAGATCTACCATAATCGGTTTGCCCAACAACAACATTTTCGGCATCAAATAACTCGCTGCGAATATCAGCAACCGAAATATTATCATTCTTAGCAAACTTAGCATCCTCAACACCGACCAAATTGCCTTCATTATCAATATCTTGAGTCAAAGAGCTACCATGCTTCTCGGCATTCTTCTTATTATCATCAATTGCCTTTTGCTTTGTTTCCTTGACACGTTGCTCAAACGCAGTCTTAGCAACAGTCTCGTTCTTTTGCTTCTCTTGTGCCAGCTGATTAAGCTCTTCTTCCATGTATTCGACGCGACCCGTCTTATATGCTTCAGGATCCCAGCAAAGCCACTGACCAACAGGGCCGACAAAAACATCAAAACTCGGGTCAGTTTCACGCAACAATTTAGCGCGCATCTCTGCCTCCTCTTGTGTGGCAAAATTGCCTCTGGATTTGAAGCCTCTGACCGACGTTTGGAAGTTATATTTAATATTAAACTGCTTCTCTAGTTCATCCTCGTTCTTATCTAAAAATGTCTTGTAATCGTCCTCAATAGATGAATTAATAATATTATCTCTCTCCTCCTTTACAAATCCTTCATAGTCTTTCATTACATCCTCAAAAATTAACTTGTACTTGAATGAAACAAAATTAATGAATTGCCCAAATTTTTCCATAGATTTAGAAAATTCCCACTTCTTTAGGAACTCTTCAAATAAAAACATCTCTCTTTGTTTTAAAATCTTTTCGGGAGTAATAAAAGAAAAACATCCAAATTGTTGACCAGCGATTGGCTTATCAAGGTCCAATAGATCGACATATTTAGGATTCGGTGATCCATCCTTTCTTAATTTTCGATCAAAAGCCAGTTTTTTGGCGACATTCGATTTAGACTTTCCACTCATTATATATTTATTTAGTTGTTCGTTTTAAGTTTTAATTTATATAATTATTATTTTTTTCTTTTTAATTTATATAAGAATGGCCATGTTTAATGTTGCTGAACTCGCTAAGAGAATTATTAAGTATTTGATTGAGGGTCTAATGGTAGCAATTGCTGCTTTTGCGATCCCTAAAAAATCCTTGAATATTGAGGAAATTATATTACTTGCGTTGACTGCTGCGGCGACTTTCGCCATTTTAGACACATATATTCCTAGTATGGGAGTGTCGGCTCGAACTGGAGCTGGGTTTGGTATTGGTGCCAACTTGGTAGGGTTCCCGGGTGGACTCTAAAACCAAACAACTTACTATTTAAATAATAAATATTTATGATATTAATTATTAATTATTAATTATTAATTAAGAGATATATAAATTATCCAGCAACTAAATTATCCAGCAACTAAATTATCCAGCAACTAAATTATCCAGCAACTAAATTATCCAGCAACTAAATTATCCAGCAACTAAATTATCCGTACATCTGTCGCATCTCTGAGTAAGTCATGTTGCGTCCAGTTTGCTGCTTAAAATAATCAGCTCCGGATTGCATTCGTGATACTAATTCATCTGGCTTACTTAACAATGCTAATCCTTCCTGTGCCGTCTTTGGATTTACAGCAGTTTCAATTGTATTCATAATATTTGCTAGGGTTTTTGGGTTAGGGGTTGGGGTATTGGTATTAGACATATTTATATTATACACTATAATATAAATTATCTTTATATTAATTAAATATATATTTTATCCAATTATATTATATTATGGATACAAGTAAACAGGGCTCAAGATCAAGATCAAGATCAAGTTCTGGGTCAAACTCTGGATCTAAAGGAACGCGTAAAAATGCTCGTAGTCATAGTCGTAGCCAAAAATCTAAAACAAATACAACACAACATCTAACAATTGCGAAGAAAGAAAGAAATCAATCAGAAGATGATGATTTTGAAGTAGTAGGCCATACACCATTAATTGTCAAATCATTACATAGAAAAAAAATACCAATAATAAGACCGAGAGAGCTTGTTTCTTCAAAAATTAAAATATATAGAAATGATTGGAAAATTACGCATGAATACTCAGATGGCACTAAAGAATTTGAGATTATAAAAATTGAGACAGATAAACCTGGTAGAGTAATATTTACAAAAAGTAAACAAGTAAATAGTTCAAGTGGTTGGCCTGGTACAAAAATAACTAGATACTTTAGTGATGGAAGAATTGAAGAACCAAAGAATTGGAAGCACGGCAAAGAAACTCGTTAAAAATAAATAAATTATACAGTAGCAATAAACTCCCAATCTAATTCAACACACATCTTCTTCCATGTCTCGTCCTGTTCGATAAGTTTCTCTCTATCTTTCAACATGGGTATATCTTCTAAGAAAGGATCTTCCCCAAGAAGCTCGCAAAATTTATAAAGCACATAATAATAATTCAAAAAATTAACCCGATAATCAGGGCAAGTTTTAGCATACGGCGACTGAATTTCCATAAATAGATTACACAACACTTCTTCTAATTCTGGACTAAATACAGGCGGTTTAATCCCCAACTTATTTTTAATAAATGCGATATGTTCATAATATTTATTAAATCCAAGTTTTTTAAGAATTTCCTTGGTCTTGTAATGTGTTAGTTGATCAATATTAATTCTTTCCTTTTTAATTTGTTGTTGTATTTGTTCAATCACATCATCTGGGATTTGCGTTGTTTCTTTGCCTTGAAATTGCGCTAAAATCTCTTTAAAATGATTTATTTTTTTGTAAGCATAGAAGCATACTTCCTTAGGGGGTTCTTTATAAGATGGTTTCTCATTCTCAATAAGATAAGGTACACTAACAGCACATTCATTACAAATTAAGACGCCCTCATCATCAAGAGGTATTAACTCACCCTTATAACAACTTTGACATATATCAGTGACTCTTATAAATGAATTCATGTCTAAAAATGATTCATCAATATTACATAAATATTTTTGAACAATATTTTTATTTTTATTTTCATTAACATTTATATTTTGATCAGGTTCATGACACTGAATTTTAAAAAAATTAAATAATGCCTGACTCTTTGAGCCTGTATTGTTTGTATTGTTTGTATTGTTTGTATTATTTGTATTGTTTGTATTGTTTGTATTGTTTGTATTGTTTGTATTATTTGTATTATTTGTATTATATTCAAAATTATTAATATTCTTTTTGTTTTCAAAATATTCAAATATATATTTAGAATTTTCAAGAAAATAATTATTTTTCTTTTCCTTTAAATCCTTGATTGTTTCATTTATGTCTCTAAGACGATCTTTAATTTCCATTATTTTTTCAATAGGATATTTATTGTTACCATCTAATTGCTGCTTAATCATTTGTCTTTCTGCTTTTAATTTAGGAATAACATCATATTCATCTTTAGAAAAATCAGTCATAAATTCCTTATGTTTGCCATCTAGTGTCGTTGAATATCTTTTACATATCTTTATTTTTTTTGCTGTTTTTGGCTTAAAAGATGGCATATTAATCACTTATATAATTAGTAATTAATTATTTAATTTATAATTTATAAAAAATATATTAAATAATTAAAATGATTAAATAATTAAAATAATTAAAGTGATTCTATTTTGAACAAATAAGCCAATTAATTATACAAATAAGTTTAAAGATAAATTATTGTTTCAACAGTTATTCAAACGGACATGGACATTGAAATAAATATATCTAATTTAAATACGAATAATAAACAAATTGAAATTGATAAAATTAAATTTCAAAAAATGGTATTTTTATACAATGCTTTAGAAAATGGTTGGTCTATTAAGAAACGGAACAATTCTTATATATTTACCAAAAATCATGAAGGCAAAAAGGAGGTATTTGAAGAATCATATTTGTCCATGTTTATGAAAGACAACACTGACATTAATAAAATATTGTTATAACATGTAGCATCGGGGTTTATAATTTTAATAATTTAATTTAATTTATTTAGCAATTAAATTAAAATTCCCAAAATTTTTTTCTTTAGCCATTATATAAAATGGGAGGCGGACTCATGCAACTCGTAGCTTACGGCGCTTAACAACTTGGGCGCCAACAGTGAGCTGCTGTTATGGATCGTATATCGCCATAACAGGTAAACAGTGTAAATATACGAATTACTCACTTAGAGGAAAGTGTGTGATTATATAACTCGCTAGTAAATCATTTAGGAATTTTGAATGATTTGCAAGATTGTCAAATTGTCGGGAACCCCCTTAGAGCTTTAACTACTACTTATTTATGGTGACATAAATAATACCATAGGATAATAACCAATGGCATAGTAAAAATGTTAAAGATTGGGCAATCCGCAGCCAACTATCTTAAATCCCAATTTTTACAACTTTGTAAGAAAGTGGAGCAAAAAATCTCAAGTAATAAATTCATCTTTTATTTTTGGAGGCATTTTAATTAATTTATTTTGCCTCCATCTTTTTAAAAAGATGGAACGCCAGATTTAAGATGAAGGTTCAACGAGTAGACGGCAGTCGGGAATCAATGAAGGAAATAAGCATTCCTGAGATTTCCTAAGGTGTACTCTGGCCTATTTCGAAAGTCATAGGATCATCGCAAGATGTTTACCTTAAAAACCTGTAGGGTAGAAAAACGTCGGGGAATATCGAAAGAATAAGATATTCATAACACCCTTTGTGGCTTTTGTTGCTAATAATTAGCAACTTAACCACTGATGTTAATTAGGGATGTTAAACAACATGTAACTGTTTAGCATGAAAATCCCTAGTGAGAAGATCAAACTGCTTGAAACCCCTAAAGCTTATTCTACTAAGCAACTTTTGTGAAGGAGTTGTGGCCAAGATAAAAAACTTGGGTATAGTAAAAATGAATAAGATGATTTGAAGTTTACGCTTATAAAGTGTAAATTTTTGAAGAAATGGGCAATTAGCATCCAAGCTTCTTAAAACTAATATTTTAAAATGATATAAAAATGATATAAAATAAATAGAGTAATGATATATAGATGAATTCTCTTAATGAAATAGTAGATATAGACAAACAATGTGTTAAATGTGAAAATAAAAAGTGTATTGATAAATTTAGAAAATATACAAATAATTCATATTCTAATACATGTAAAAAATGTTTAAATGAGATGGATAAACTAAGAAAAGTAAATCTAAGAAAGACAAAATCAGAAAATTATTTGGCAAAATGTGAAAAATGTGATAAGGAAAAAGCATTAAAAGAATTTACTAAGCTAAAAAAATTTTACAAACAAAAGATTTGTCTAGAATGTTATCCGGAATTTTTAAAAGAACAAAAGACTGAATGGTGTAAAAATGAACGAAATACAAATATGAATTACAGAATAAAAAAGTCATTAGCAGCCCGTTTAAGAAATGTTCTTACTAAGAAAGATACTACTATGAATTATATTGGATGTAATATTCAATATTTTAGAGAATGGATCGAATACAATTTTACAGCAGAAATGAACTGGAATAATTACGGTTTGTTCTGGTCAATAGATCATATAATACCAGTATGTAAATTTAATTTGTCTGATGAAGATGAAAAATTTAAATGTTGGAATTGGTCTAACATGATGCCAGTAACAGTAAAATATAATTCGTCTAAAAAAAATATCATTATGGAACAAATTAATTATATAATTATTAAAATAGAAAAGTTTAAAGAAGAAGGTTCAACGACTAAATGGTTTTCGAGTGAATTTATATTAAATATGGAACTAGTTTCTAGTAAATTAAATTAGATAAATATAAATTCTTTTTAAGATATAGTCTAATCCTTATTGAAAAATAAGGTAGAGGAAATGTACAGGTAATCCTCAAATCACCTTCTGGAAGGTCACTTACAGAAGGTACACAAACTTTGCCATCGAATCGATCGAGCAAACTTTCAACGGCCAGGCCGATTTTGGACGAAGAGTCCAATGCGTTATCTCTAGAAACGGAGATCTTGCTTATAGAACATATTTGCAAGTGACTCTTCCTGAGATCAATCAACTCATGGGCATTGCTTCCTTCGCTGCTGGTGTTGGAAACGGTGTTTATGCCCGTTGGTTGGACTTCCCCGGTGAGCAACTCATTGCTCAGGTTGAGGTCGAAATTGGTGGTCAACGAATTGATCGCCAATATGGTGACTGGATGCACATCTGGAATCAACTCACCATGACTGCTGAGCAACAGCGTGGTTATTTCAAGATGATTGGTAACACAACCCAACTTACCTTCATCACTGATCCCTCTTTCTCTGAGGTTGATGGTCCTTGCGACTCCTTGGCTCCCCGTCAAGTTTGCGCGCCCAGAAATGCCCTCCCTGAAACCACCTTGTACATTCCTCTCCAATTCTGGTTTTGCACAAACCCGGGACTTGCTCTCCCTTTGATTGCTCTCCAATACCACGAAGTTAAGATCAACCTTGATATCCGCCCTATTGATGAGTGCTTGTGGGCCGTCACCACATTGTCTTGCAACTCTGGCGCTTCCCCCAATGATCCCTCCAACCCCACGGGTGGCAAGGCATCTGCTAGTTATGCCGCCAACCAATATGCCCCCGGCCGCCCCGTCCCTGCTGCTATTGCTTACAACCAGTCTTTGGTTGCCGCCTCTTTGTACGTTGATTATATCTTCTTGGACACTGACGAGCGCCGAAGATTCGCCCAGAACCCCCACGAATACCTCATCACCCAGCTCCAATTCACTGGTGATGAGTCGGTTGGTTCTTCGTCGAACAAGATCAAGCTCAACTTTAACCACCCCGTTAAGGAGCTTATCTGGGTTGTCCAGCCCGATCAGAACGTTGATTATTGCTCATCTTTGGTGTGCGATGCTCTCCTGTTCAAGGTCCTTGGTGCCCAACCCTTCAACTACACTGATGCGATCGATGCTCTCCCCAATGCTATCCATGCTTTCGGAGGCCCCGCTTCCATCGCTGCTGACCAACGTGCGTTCATTGATGCTCGTGGTCTGTTCAATGATGCTGGTGCTCTTGACTATGATGTGCCCTCTGGTTTCACTGGATATTGGCACGGTCCCTCCAATCCTTACAATGAGGCCAACATGGGTGGCGTTGCTGTCCCTCAAAATGCCAATCCTACCATTGACCCCACAATCCTTGCTCAACTCAAGGATCTGTCCTCTGGCCACAATGAAGGATCTGCTGTCTCTGATGCCGGAACATTCGTTCTCACTGAGACCTCTTTGGACCTCCACTGCTGGGGACAAAACCCCGTCGTCACCGCTAAGCTCCAACTTAACGGCCAAGACCGCTTCTCTGAGCGCGAAGGAACCTACTTCTCGTGGGTTCAGCCGTACCAGGCCCACACTAGAAACCCTGATGAGGGTATCAACGTGTACTCTTTCGCCTTGAGACCGGAAGAGCATCAACCCAGCGGCACGTGCAACTTCTCCAGAATAGATAATGCCACCCTCCAGCTTGTCCTCTCCAACGCCACCGTTGAGGGAACCAAGACTGCCAAGGTGCGTGTCTATGCCACCAACTACAACGTAAAAATACTTAGTGCGTTGAAAAGCTACCTACAAAGACAATGTGAGCTCTTGTCTTTAGAAAAAATGGTTAAGCACTCACAAAATATGCTAGTAGCTAGTGAAATTGTTTGTTATTGACTACAATCAGTTTTGCAAAACACCTTGTTGTTCGGGAAACCCCTTAGAGCATTCTACACCAAGCATAATTCCGAAAGGGTTATGTGGCAGAGATTTAACTCTGGTATGGTAATAGTTAGAATGATTGGGCAATCCGCATGCTTACTACCTAAATTCGATATGATAGAATATGGTAGGGCGTCAGAGACTGAACGGGTGTTGGTTGTTAATGATGGTCTAATCAACCTGAAACAGCTTAAGATACAGTCCAATCCATTAGGGAAACTTAGTGGCATACATAATGGCTAAGAATTATGTCAGGAATGGGCGGCCTCGCCTACTCCAATTAAATATTGTGTTACGATTTATCGTGTCATTTTATTTTATTAATAATAATAAAAATGTAATTTAATAATATAATTAATATATTATTAAAATTGAAAACAACTTAGAGACAAGAGTATATGATATAATATACAATGATCAGAATAACCGAAGACAATAAAATACACTTACAGAGGTTCAAAAATGACCCACCACACGCATCCTATATTGCTGGTTTTATAGACGGCGATGGATGTATATTTATAAGAAAAATTACAGACGGTTATCAATCAGGGTTTACAATTACTCAATGTAGAACTAACATATTACAAGTATTAAGATATCATTTTGGGGGATCAATTACTTCATCTGAGAACAGAAATAATAAAATAGAAAATATAATGGATGAAAATAATGAATATATTCATAAACATAATGTAAGAAATCAATATAATTTATTAATTAGAAGCAATGAGTATCAAGTATTATTAGATTATTTAAGACATTCATTTATAATCAAAGAACAACAATATAATTGTTTATATGAATTTAATAAAATGGCAAATTTTCCAAATAAATTAGAAGAAAAGGAAGGATTGTATATAGTCTGTAGTGAAAATAATTGTAAAACAACTATTTTAGAAGGTAATATACAAAAATTAAATATTGAATATATAGCAGGATTATTTGATGCTGAAGGATGTTTATTTATTAATAAAGATTTAAATAGCAAACATATAAGCATTTCTCAAAAGAATCATCCAATAATATTACATCAAATTGTAAAATTTTTAGGTTTTGGTAAGGTAGAAAATACAAACATGTGTTTTATTATTTATAATAAATCAGATTGTCTAAAATTTATTCAATTAGTCAAAACACATTTAATAGTTAAATATAATCAAGCAATTGCGTTTGAAATGTTTTTACAAACCAATGACACAAAAATAAAGAAACAAATGTACTCCGTATGTAATGAAGAAAAACACAATATAGAACTATTTACAGATTTAAATCAACGCGATAATGGTAAGGAAGGATATTTAGAAAAGTTAAAAATAATAGATTTTAAGGATCAAATTTGTAAGGAAATACATTTAAAACAAATTTATAAAGAAAAATCAGAAAAAATGATGGGAGATGGTAATCATAATTTTGGTAAAACATTTTCAGAAGAAACAAGGAAAAAAATGTCACTGTCAATTAGAGACGCAAAAGGTGGTATAAATGATGAGACTATTATACAAGTTAGGAGTTTAATTGGAAATGGTCGTAAAAATATAGAAATACAAGAATTACTTCAATTGCCAAGACATACCATAACCAAAATAAAAAATGGTGAAATTGTTTGTAGAAATGAAGCAAAAAATGATAGAAAATCTTTAACTCAAGAAGAAATAAATTTATCTAAAAGGAAAATTCAGCCTGATGAAATTATTATTGTGATTGAAAAATTTATTAAAAATTGGAAACCAATGCAGATTTTAGATTGTTTAATAGAAAGAAGAAACTATAACAATATTCCAAACAATATTACAATTGACATTATTAAGAACATAAAAAGAAATCTAACAAATGGCAAACAAGTTATTTATGAATCTGAATTGTCAAAAGAAAATTATGAATATTACAATCAAATTATAAATAGTTTTGCTAAAAAATAAGTATAAAAATATATTTGTTATGTATAAAATGGATAACAAATATAGAACACAATTTATTCAAATGAAAAAGGAAAGACGTGAGAAAAAACGTTGTGAAAAACGTGCCATTACTGGTGAAGAAGTTATTTTTATATTTGAAAAATTTATTGAAGGTTGGACTACAATTAGAATATACAACACAATTATTCAAAATGATAATACCTCGGCTGTAGACAAGAAAAAGGTGGAAACCATTGTATCTGGTAATTGTAAAATTTATGAAACTGAATTGTCGGTTGAAAAATACAAATACTATTTAGAGTTAAGAGCAAAAATCTATGAATTACATAACAATATTAAAAGTTAAATATTATACAAAACTACTTAAATAAAGGGTGTATAATATATATATACAACCATGGAAGTAGTTAAGGCATTCAATTCAAACAATTTACATACAGAAATAGTAATTAAAGGGACCGTAAATGAACCTTTATTTAGAGCAAGTGATGTAGGAACTGTATTAGATATGTCAGCAATAAGGTCAGTAATTCGTGATTTTGATGAAACAGAAAAGGTAGTGCATAATACGCACACCCTTGGAGGCTCACAACAAGTAACATTTCTTACTGAAAAAGGTCTATATAAAGTATTATTTAAATCAAGAAAACCTATTGCTGAGAAATTTCAAAATTGGGTATGTGAAATAATAAAAGAAATAAGATTACATGGTGTATATGATTTACAAAAACAACTAGAACAACAATCAGACGAATTTAAATCAATCGAAGACCAAAAAGCAAAAGAATATGAATTAAAATTAGAGCAGCAAAAAATTCAAGAAAGAGAGAAAATATTACTCAAAGAGTACGCAACCATTGGATCCATTGTGTATATAATTAAAGTCAAAACATTTGAAAATAAACAATATATAATAAAACTAGGAGAAAGTCGTAGAGGCGTAAAGGATAGATATAATGAACATAAATCAAAATATGAAGAATGTTTATTATTGGATTGTTTTGCCGTAAACAAAAGTAAAGACTTTGAGAGTTTTTTACACAATAATGAAAATATTAGAGGCAATAAAGTGACTGATTTAAAGGAACATGAGACTGAACTAGAATTATTTTTAATTGGCAAAAATCTATCTTACAAGACATTATTAGATATTATTAACAATAATATTAAATATTTTAATACCAATGACACAAGTAAAATAGAACTTGAAAATGAACAACTCCGACTTATGCTTGAAATGAAAACCACAAATAATGATAATTTACTAATACAAGAATTAATTACAACTGTGAAGCAAATGTCTGGCAAAATAGACAACCTAGAAAAATCAAATAAAGAAATTCTAAATAAGCTAAATTCTCAAGAAATTAAGGTAGTAACTGGATTTAATGAGCCTTTAGTTACACTTGGACCCCGATTACAAAAGATACATCCAGAGACATTAAAATTAGTCAAAGTATATGAAAGTGTGTCAGAAGCAATGAAAGAAGATAATAATAATAAAAGACCAAGTATTAATAAAGCAGTTGTTGAAAATACAGTCTATAATGGGTTCAGATGGGGTTTTGTAGACAGAGAATTAGATGCCAATATAATTCACAATATTAACCCAACAAAACAAACCAAAGTACAACATTTGGGATATATTGCCAAACTAAGTGCCGATAAGAGTGAAATATTAAATGTGTATTTGGATAGAAAAACAGCAGCACATTTTAATGGGTACGAATCAATATCAGCGCTAGATATTCCAGTAAAAAATTTTATTATAACAAAGGGACATTATTATAAATTATTTGATGATTGTGACAATATTTTGAAACAGAATTTTATTCAAACCAATGGCGACCCAATGTTATATAAAAATGGATTAGGCCAGTATGATGCCGAGAATAATCTGATTAGAGAATTTATATGTAAATATGATTGTATAAAACAGTTAAAAATAAGCGATAAAACATTAGCAAAGGCTTTAGATAAAAATATATTATATAATGGCAGTTATTTTAAGGAATTAAATAGTAAACTCAAAATTTTTTAAACCAAACAATAAAATTACATATAATATTTATATAATATATAATGTCGTCAAGTGGTTCAACAGATCAACCAAAAAATGGTGAAATTAAAGCGCTTATGGCGTTTGGAAAAAGCGATCAAGGAATAGAAGAGAAGGGTGATAAAGAAAAGGCTGAAAAAATGCTGACTGCTATGAAAGATAGAGGTGTTGACTTAAATCATGTTCAACAAATTATAAATATAAAATGTAAAAATAGAAATGTATGCGAGTGGATGGCTGGTAGAATCAGTTATGTACAAACGGGTGTAGAATCTCCTTATTCTATGCGAAAACGCGCTTCAAGAACTGCGTCTGTAGCAAAAGGAAGGAAAACTAGACGTCATAAAAAGAAGTCTCATAAGCGCAAAACTCATCGAAGACATTAAATTAAGCAATCGTGTAATATTAAGCAATATACTTGGAATACGTATATTATGCTATAATATAATATATATTATATTGTATTATAGATGTCATTAGACATTCAAATTCCAGCAAACATTTTTCAAACATGGCACACAAAAATGTTACCGCCAAAAATGTTTACAGCAATAGCAAAAATAAAACAATTAAATCCAGGATTTAAATATTATTTATTTGATGATAATGATTGTAGAGATTTTATTCAAAATAACTTTGAGTACAATGTATTAAACGCATATGACCGTTTAATTCCAGGAGCATACAAAGCCGATTTGTGGCGCTATTGTGTTTTATACAAGCATGGAGGTATTTATTTGGATATAAAATATATTCCCAATAATAATTTTAAATTTATTAATTTTCTTAAAAAAGAACATTGGGTTTTAGATATTAATAATGTAGGTATATATAATGCGTTTATGGTATGTAAGCCAGGTAATGAAATATTACTAAAAGCGATTAATCAAATAGTAGAAAATGTGGATCAGAAGTTTTATGGTAGTTCATGGTTAGAACCAACTGGACCCAGATTATTATCTAAATATTTTACAGATAAAGAGAAGCAAAAAATAGACATAACACATATTTTAATTGGTTCAGGATCAGCTGATAGTCAAAAATATATTATGTTTAAAAATATATTAGTATTAAAATGTTATACAGGTTATCATGATGAGCGAGAAAAATATTCCATAAAGGAGCATTATGCTAAATTATGGGAAAGAAGACAAATTTATTTATAAATTTTACGTTTGTATCAAATAATGGTACATGGTACATGCGGTAAATTTATTTATAAATTTTACGCTCGGACCACAGCTTATCATATCTTTTAAGGTTGATCTTGTTATATGTATTTGTGCGCTCAGTATTATACTCAGGATAATCAGTTGATATTACAAAGTGATTTTTATATATTAAATATCCGCCTCCTTTATAATGATTTAAATCAATATTTAGATTTAATTTATTTCTTAAAATTATATTTCCTAATAATTTTGGACCTGTTGGATCCAATGCTGATCTACCGTAAAATTTAGTATGAACATTCATTACAATTCTACATATAGCCTTCCAAAAAAATGGGTTACCCGGTTTACTAACTAACAACGCATTATGAATTGATAAAGGTGGTTCTCGATCCAATACATAATGTTCAGTTTCAGTTAGTTCAATTAACTTAAATCCATTAATACAATTTAATTTAATATCCATATAAATACCACCATTTTTATACAAAACACATAATCTCCAAAGGTCAGCTTTGTATGCTCCTGGAATTAAACGGTCATATGCGTTTACTACACTTGAATCAAAATTGTTTTTGATAAATTCTCTACAATCATTATCATCGAATAAAAAATGTTCAAATTTAGGGTTTTGTGCCTTTAACATTTCAACCCTTTCTTTCATTTTTGGAAGTAAATTTTTGGTATACCATGTTTGGTATATTTTTAATGGTATAACAGTATTATAAAATGGTTTTAAATATGGATATGGTTTATTATGTAATAAACCTGTTGGGGATTTATGTATAATATTATGTTTAATTTTATATATAACCGGTTTTATCTTAAAATTTATATCATTTGTTTTTTTTGCTTTAATAAGTGACATCATATTATATATTATATTATATTATATTATATATTATATATTATATTTATTATATAAAATATTTATCAATAATTTATGATTCAATTGTGTAACTATTTAAATAGAATTAAATATAATAATTATAACAATGTCTCTAACTCCTGTATTTTTAATTTTTGGAGGAAATGGTTGGATTGGTTCTAAAGTAGTTAAATTATTAGAATTTTTAAATAGAAGTGATGGATTAAATGTAACTGTTATTAAATCAGCATGTCGTGCAGATGATTTAATTAAAGTACAACAAGAAATAGATTCAATTGGCAACGTTACGCACATTATGAGTTTTATTGGTAGAACACATGGAACATATAATAATGAAGTAATTGGTACAATTGATTACTTAGAAAAACCTGGAAAACTAGTTGATAATATGAATGACAATTTATTTAGTCCAATTGGGTTAGCCGAGTTAAGTAAGAAGAATAAAATTCATTTTACTTATTTGGGAACTGGGTGTATTTTTGAATACGATGATCAACATTTATTTGGAGATGAGAGTACTGGATTTGTTGAGGCAGATTTGCCAAATTTTGTCGGTTCGTCTTATTCCATTGTAAAGGGATATACAGATCGGTTAATGCATGAGTTATATAATGATAGCGCATTAAATGCTCGAATTCGTATGCCTATTACAGATGAATCAGATAGTTCAAGGAATTTTATTACTAAAATTACGAGTTATAAAAAGGTGTGTTCTATACCAAATTCAATGACAGTGTTAGATGAATTGTTGCCGGTGTTAATCGAAATGGCATTAAGTCGTAAAGTTGGTACACTCAACTTAACAAATCCAGGAATAATTAGTCATAATGAAATGCTAACAATGTATAGGGATATTGTGGATCCAGATTTTACATGGGATAACTTTTCAGTGGAAGAGCAAAACCTGATTCTAGCATCAAAGCGATCTAATAATTGTTTAGACACTACTAAATTAGTAAGTTTGTGTCCCAATGTGTTACCAATTAAGGAGTCTGTTAGAAATACATTATTAAGAATGAAAGAAAAGAATGATAGAAATTAGAAATTAGAAATTAGAAAATATAACAAAATAAACAGATATTTATAAATATAAATATAAGTTATAAACATTTAAATAAAGTACAACATATAATTATAAATATGAGATTATTAGTTACTGGCGGATGTGGATTTATTGGGTCTAATTTTGTTAATTATTATTTCAATGAGAATAAAGAGGTAACAATAGTAAATTTAGATGCTATGTATTATTGCGCATCAGAGCTCAATGTTAATGAAGATATTAGAAATTCACCCCGTTATCATTTAATAAAAGGTAATCTATGCTCTTATGATTTAATAGCCAATATTCTGAATATATATCAGATAGATACGATCATTCATTTTGCCGCACAATCACATGTACAAAATTCATTTGAAGACGCACTCCAATACACACATGATAATGTTCAAGGGACGCATACTTTGTTAGAAGCTTGTAGAAAGTATGATAGAAAGTATGGCAATGGTAAAATCAAACGTTTTATTCATATTTCAACAGATGAGGTATATGGCGAGTCAATGATTAATGAAAATGAGGAGAAGAAGAATGAAAACTCAATTTTGTGCCCAACAAACCCATATGCTGCGACAAAAGCAGCGGCTGAATTGATTGCCAAATCATATTATCATTCATTCAAGATGCCAATTATTATTACCAGAGGCAATAATGTATATGGTCCAAATCAATATCCAGAGAAATTGATACCTCGATTTATTCAACAATTACAACAAAATGAGAAGGTCACAATCCAAGGTGATGGATCAAATGTAAGAGCATTTTTACATGTAAATGATGTTTGTTCTGCTTTAAAACTTGTATTAGAAAATGGTCAAATTGGAGAAATATATAATGTAGGAAGCGATGATCATCATGAATATACTGTATTACAGATTGCTCATTTATTAATAGAAAAAATAAAAAAAACTAAAGATCATAATGATTGGATCAAATATATTGAAGATAGACCATTTAATGATAAAAGATATTATATTAGCAATGAAAAGGTGAAACAATTAGGATGGACAATTGATGTAGATTTTGATAAGGGGATCGATGAATTGGTCAATAAAATGGCGGATAATAAATAAATAAATAAATAAATAAATAAATAAATAAATAAATAAATTTATTAAATTAAACATATTTTAATTTAATAATTATATAAAATAATGAATTTTGTTAATAAAAAAGAAAACTTTTTAAAGAGAGAAGAAAAAATAAGAATTTTAAAGGAACAAATTGTAAAACATAATGAAAAGGTTAAACAGATAACTTTATATAACGAACTAAATAAATTCTGGGAAGTTAAAAATACTTATAATAGTATTATTCCTTTAAATTTTTACACTTGTTGGCATACAAAAGATTTACCTCCACTAATGAAAGAAAATTATGATTTATTAGTTGAACAAAACCCAGAGTTTACACATCATTTATATGATGAAGATGATTGTAGAGATTTTATTAAAAATAACTTTGATGATTATGTATTACACGCATATAATTCTTTAATACCTTGTTCATATAAGTCAGATTTATGGAGATATTGTGTTTTATATAAAAATGGCGGAATATACATGGACATAAAATATAAATGTGCTAATAATTTTAAACTGATCGCATTAACAGAATCTGAATATTTTGTTAGAGATAGACCAACACATATGACATATACGGCATTAATTGTTGTTAAACCAGAAAATCAAATAATGTTAAAATGTATTAATCAAATTGTAAAAAATGTTAAGGATAAATTTTACGGGTCATCTTGTTTATCACCAACTGGACCAGGATTATTAGGATCTTTTTTTAGTTTAGAAGAAATACAACAAATGAAAATTTATTTTACAGATACAATAATTGAAGACAATGTTTATGAAGAATATATGGTATTTAATAATATATTAGTTTTAAAATATTATAATGATTATAGAAAGGAACAAGCAAGGTTTCAAAAAAAAAAGAGATATGGTGATTTTTGGGTAGAGCATAACATATACGATTTAAAATAAATTAAATTGTATAATATGTATAATTAAATTATATATTATGTTATAAATTATATATAATTTATATATAATTTATATAATGGAAAACGAGTGTAAATATATTTCAATTAGAGCACTAAAGCGCTTATGTACATTTAAATCGGATGTATATTTATCAGACACTCAAAATGGTAAAGAATATTTATCTGAAATGATTAAAGGAAATAAAATGAT
>Ga0214919_10001680_pt1 | contig 35777 bp, 45 predicted proteins | sample LL1503_MetaG_FD_177994 | JGI IMG/M metagenome (GOLD analysis project Ga0214919, IMG submission 177994) | Freshwater microbial communities from Lake Lanier, Atlanta, Georgia, United States - LL-1503 | ecosystem: Environmental > Aquatic > Freshwater > Lake | place: USA: Georgia | collected...
AGGTTAATTGTGTAGAAGAAATATAACCAACAGTTCCTAATCCAGCAATAGAAGAAGTTAAATCACTTTGTTTTGTAGCACTGGATAAATAAATAGCTCCTAAACCAGTTGTAGTAGAGGTTAATTGGCTGCTTGAAATATAACCAACAGTTCCTAATCCAGTAATAGAAGAAGTAATATTCGTTTGGGTAAGTGCAGAAGAAAGATAAATAGCTCCTAATCCTGTTACAGTAGAGGTTAATTGTGTAGAAGAAATATAACCAACAGTTCCCAATCCAGTAATAGATGATGTTAAGTTAGGCTGGGAAACAGCAGTAGATAAATATCCTTCTGTTGCCAATCCAACAACCGTTGATGTAAGTTCAGTCGGATCAATAAAACTACTTATATATGCATTCATTCCAGTCACACTAGAAACAAGTTGTGATGAAGAAATATAACCAATATTGGCCAGTCCATTAGTAGTAGAAGTAAGTTGTGATTGGCTAATTCCTCCAATACCAATTCCATTCACAGTTGAAGTAAGTTGTGAGGAAGATATATATCCCAATATTCCTAAGCCATTTAGTGTAGAGTTTAGATTTGATTGTGACACACCACTAGTTGTCGGAATATTCGTTAAATACGATCCATCACCATATATATACTGATTACTAAATACTACTGCATTTGTGCTATTAATAGTATTTATAGTTCCATCTAAATTTAAAGTTGTTATACCAATCGGTCCAAATGCAATAGAATTTGAATTGTTTGCAATAATATATGTTTCAGCTAAGTTGCGAGCAAAAGAAATTCTATCACTTTTTAAATATGTCTGATTGGACATCTCTAATTATATAATATAAGAATATTATATAAGATTAAGGTTAAAGAAATAGAAACAATACATATTAATGCATCATCCTGGCTATACAATATGCGAACAAATTGTTCCAAAAGAAACACCCTTTCGCAGTCTCATAAGTCAGCCTATACACACAAGAAAAATCATCCTTCTTGCAACAGCATCAATAACAGATAGTAACGTGTTTGCAAATGGTCTTTTCCAAAATGTATATGTATATTATAAAATGTTTGAGTCCATGGGTCTTTGCCCTATACTATTAGTAAATGAAAAGCCAACCAGTATAGCAAATATACCGCCTATGATTCGTGCATGTCGTATGATGGTTGCTGAAGAGTTGCTAAAACAGCCTATTCCAATAAATGCATATATAGAAATTGGTATGTCTATTGATCCGATGGTACGAAAGTTTCTGCGGATGATTGGTTCAAAGAGCTACAAATTATATCTCGGCAATATATTGAATATTGATATTGAAACACCAATGTTTTATCCAGCCACAAACTTTGCACACCATATTATTGGAGAACTAGATGAAATATGGGTATCACCGCATTATAAGCAACACGATGAATATGCGTGTTATTTGAACCATAGTGATCCATTAACTCAAAAGCACACAACAGTGCCCTATGTATGGGATCCATGCTTTGTATCCAACACAACAAAGGATTTAAAATGGAGACCAAAAAAAGAAGGTGAAAAACAAACGTTTATAATAACAGAACCCAATATTAGTTTTCAGAAATCATCTATTATACCGATTTTAGGATTAGAAAAATGGTATCGTGAAAATCGTGACTGGAATGGCGAGATTGTTGTGATAAACGGCGAACGTCTTTTACTCATGCCATACTTCAAAGAAAACATATGGGATACATTGGACTTAGTAAAAGACGGTAAAATTAGTATGTATGGGCGAAAAGATATCCAAAACACTCTTGAAACATATCCTTCTGCAACCTTTTTACTGCATCAAATTAATAATGAATACAATTATATGACACTTGAGCTTCTATACTATGGTTTTCCCGTATTACACAATGCGGAAAGCTGGAAGGAATATGGATATTATTATCCGAGTTCTGATTTAACTGCCATTAATCAGCAGATTGAGCTTACAAAAACTCACGCAGAAAACTTAGAAATCTATAAAGCCCATGCAAATACATTAATATGGACGCATTCTCCCTATAATCCCCATGTACAAGCGCGATGGAGTGAGATTATTTAGCAAAACAAAGCCAAAGCTAAAAAATTGAAAAACCCCAATCTATTCCATAAATAACCTTTACAATGAATGGAGCAACAGCACCACTTCTTAAAATAAATTATAATTATAGTAAATTAATAACTTGTATTAATATTATGTCTGGAAGACCAATTAGGTATATTGAAAATATACCAGAAGTCATTTATTATATGCTGGGCTATGACGCCACTGAAGACATTAGTATTGCAGTAAAAAAAATCAATAAAAGTATGAAAGATGCTACTAATATCCAAATCACTGAACTAGAGTTTATTGAGATGCAAGATCGGTTAAATGCAGATGCATATTATTATAATGAATGTATTAATCTTTCGCGGAAAAATATTGACTTTATAGTGTAGAGATGGCCTTTACGGGCCGTTTATGTGAATTATATATTGATACATATAATAATGATTTTTTCTTAAAAGACGGTATAGTATATAGTGTTTTATTTCATGTTATTAAATCTCATTTAATAAAAAGAATAAATATATATAAAGATGAATTAATGGCAGTTAGCTGGGCACCAGCTCGTATATATTTTTGTTATAATAAAATTGATATAGATACATACAATGAAATATTAAACAACGGTATCTAATAATAACCCTTGTACTCGCGTAATTCACTTAACTCGGGTGGTTCATAAGGGGACACATCACGAGGACCTTTCATTACCTTCGCTTCGCCCTTAATGCATTGAGCACCCGCAATATCAGTTATATCAACAATCACTGCAGCAAAATCCTTATCAACCTTCTTCAAATCAGCATCGCGTATCTTAAAGTTGGTGCATAGCTTGCGTATTAACTGCTTGCCGCGAGTATTCCACTTTTCAAGTATAATATCCAGATCACGCTGGGGAATAGTTTTCGCTAAACAACGAGCAGCAGTTTCAGCTACAGGCTCTATATCATGCGCCGTAGAATAGGCCTGGTAACGAGTTGCTTCAATAATTCCAGAAGGGCTCATTAAATCCTTCTTCAAACAGCTAATCTTTGATAGTAGTAGCGTTAGCTCACGCAAATCATCAGGCCCTTCTTCAGTGGTTGACACCTTTTCAGCAAAAAGCGAGTAGATTTCAGAAGCATCTTTTGATGTATGTAAACAATCGGGAAGACCAGTGCCTCGCGCTGCTCCGCCGAAACCCTCTGTTGATGATAACTTCCATGTTTGATATAAGAAATAAAGGGCTACACCGGTCACCACCGCCGCTAAAAAAACCTGTGTTATTGTATTCTTGATATTCATCTAGTATACTACAAGGAAGTTTCTTGGTAGTTTGCAAACTCTAAAACCATTTTATTGGCAGCATTTTTCTTGTCAGCGATCTTCTTCATCCAGCTATCAATGTTACGCACATTGTTCACCTCCTCTTGTTTGAGCACGAGGTTGTGCACAACTACTTGCTTTTGCTGGCCGATACGCACCGCACGGCCAATGCCCTGATCAATGGCGGCTTGTGTCCACCAAGGGCTGTTGAAGATGATGCGGTCAAACTCTTGCAGATTAAGCCCAACACCACCCGCCTTCAGCTGCACTAGCAGTACGTCACATGTCTTTGTACCGTCAAATGGTGCCCTAACATTTTTCAATGCAGCCTCCTTTTGTGCACCGTCAAGGGACCCTGAATAGGTCTCAATATGGCGGATGAAATCACACGCACGTAAATACTGCTGCATGAGCTCCATTTCCTCATGGAAGTGGCAGAACACGATCCACTTGTGCTGCTCATGCGATTCCGCTTCCATCAATGTCTTCATTTTCACGAACTTTGTGCTAGGCTCCTCCCAGCAATCTAACTTGATCCCGTTAAACTTCTTCCGCCGCGCCTCAATATACACTTGGGGGTGAATGCTAAGCTGGCGGAGGAGGAGAATAAGGCGCAGCACTGCCAGCGCACTCTCGTTATACTTGAGTTGCTTTGCAATGTTGCTCTGGATACCTACATAAAACTCTTCTTCATCAGGTGTGACAAAATCCAGCTTGTGTGTGACAATAATGGGGGGTAGTGGCGCATCAGGTATTTGCTCGCGCAACTGGTCCATCGTCCGCGCTAATGCGTATGTGCTCATAAGGAGCTCTACAGGCAGTTTGACGAGTTCAGGGCTGAGCAGGGAAAACAGCGAAAGCACATCGTCTTCGGAGTTGACAACGGGCGTAGCGGTGAGAAACCACTTGCAGGTTGCTTTGATCCTAGCAACAGTGTTGTAGCCAATTTTAGTTATCGGCTTATTTACCTTGAGCAGATCACGGATCTTTTTCACGCCCAATCGGTGGGCTTCATCGCATACTAGGCGGTCAAACTTAACAACCGAGATCTGATCAATGCTAGATGCTAGTGCCTCATAACCAATGATGTAGATAACAGGGCAATTGGGGAAAGGGGGAGACTGCAGCTTCCAGCTCTTTTTGGTGAATACCAGCACATTGATGCGGCAGCGGATAGCAGTGTCTTTCCACTGGTTTACCACGGCAAGGGGAACTACAAGCAGCGTCTTACCAGGGCCAGATTCCTTAATAAGGCCCAGCATTTGAATGGTTTTGCCGAGACCCATTTCATCGCAGAGAACACCGCCTTTAATAGCGTCTTGTTCGCGTTGAAGCATCCAGTTTACCCCGTATACTTGATGGGGCTTGTATGTAAAACCTTTCCACAAGGGTGTAGTCATTTTTAGCGTTATAGCTGGTTAAAAAAAAAATAGAGCGCGCTAGGCTTCAATTTTTTTGGTGCCAGGGCCGCCAGTGCGCCAATACAGCAAAAAAACCGAGGTTCTTTCGTTTTAGTTGTTTTTGTTGTTTTAGTTGTTTTTATGTGTTTTTACTTGTTTGCGTCCTCCAGATACTTCTTCACGCGGGCGGGCATCTCGCCCTTGACGATCTTCTGCCCCTTCTGGGCGCCCAGATAGGTGAAGTCGCTCTCGTCAAAGACGTCGCCATAGCCGTTGACATAGTAGCCCTTGCCGCCAATCTTTACGGGATTTGCCTCCATCTTGTCCTCGTCAACCTCCTCAACAGGGGCAGTGGAGGCAGTGGCTACTGCGGGCGCTGCGGCCACCTTGGGCTTGACAGCGACCTCCTTGGGGGCCTCAGGCGCCTCCTCGGCCTCATCCTTGGCCTTCTTGGGGGGCTCAACCCAGGTCTTGCGGGCCTCAAGGATAGCCTCGTCGCTCCAGTCATAGTTCTTCGTCTTGCCGTCCTTGGGGGCAGCCAGCATGGAACAGAACTGGGTCTCCAGGCCTTTGGGGGCGAGGTCGTGCGTCTTCAGCAGGGCGCGAACGCGCTGGGTGAAGTTGCCCCAGGGGGTAGGCGCACGGGGCTCCTTAGCCTCAGAATCCTTCTTGGACTTCTTCGTCTTGAGCTTGGTCACGGGGGCACCGCCCAGCAGCTCCGCGAGGGTAGCGGTGGCTGCGGCGAGCTGCACTGCGAGCATGTTGAGCTTTGCGGCGTCCATGGTGTTTGTTTGCTTGTTTGCTTGTTTGCTTGTTTGTTTGCTTGTTATCGGTACATACCCCAACAAAACACTTTTATTCAATTTTTTTTGGAAATTGAATGGTCAAAAAAAAGGTCAAAAAACACCCTTTTTTTTGACCATTCAATTTCCAGAAAAAATTGAATAAAACCCTTTTGTTGGGGTAATTACCGATAACACATCAAAACACACCCATAAACACATACCATGGCCCCCACCCCCCTCGCCAGCATTGCCCTAGAGCACAACGAGTTCCATATCGCTACCCTCGCGGGTGAGCTGTGGGGCGACATGATCTACCGCAAAGAACAGGAAGCTGACGCTAAGCTTACCCCCACCCAGCGGCTAGCCAAGGAGGCTAAGCTAATCGTCGCTGAAGCCACCCGCAAAAAGGAGGTGATCGCAGAGCGCGTTGCCCTGCACCACCAGCGCTACACCAATGCTTCGCACGGGCTTTCCGTGAAGAAGTTCAACACCCCCTGCAAGCATGAGCATGAGGAGGGTGGCTGCTGGGCCCACAAGGCCAATGCCGGCGCTTGCTCGTTCATTCACACGGGCGAAGAAGCCTATAAAGCAGTGTTTGCCTCCTTTGGGGTGCCCTACAGCGCTGTGCCTAGCCGCAACGCCCTGTGGGTAGTGGGCGTGAAGAATGGCCTGGCGATTCTCTCCAAGACCCACCCCAACCCAGTCAAACCAACAAAAAAGCACTAAAACGGCCTAATTAAGCTGAAAACACACTAAAAAACAACTAAAACACACATAAAAAACGAAAAAACACATAAACCTTTTTTCATATCCATGTGGTTGGGGTGCAAAAAAATTGAATTGACTTTTTTTTACTGTGGAAAAGTACCATTAACAACACAACCAAGCACTAAAACAAGCACAAACATGTCTGCAACTGAGCCCAAAAAGGCCCGCACTCTCACCCCTGAGCAAAAGGCGAAGATGGCTGCTGGACGCACCGCTGCAGCCGTCAGGCGGGCCGCTGAGAAGGCCACCCAAAAGCCTGTTGAAAAGCCCGCTGAAAAGCCCGCTGAAAAGCCCGCTGAAAAGCCCGCTGAAAAGCCCGTTGAAAAGCCCGTTGAAAAGCCTGCCCCCACCGACGAGGCCAAGGAAAAGCGTCTCGCTGCATACCGTGCTAAACGGGAGCTTGAGAAGGCCGAGCACGAGAAGAAAGTCGCTGAGCGCCGTGAGGTGAAGACAAAGGCCCTCATGATTGAGGCCGTCGCACCGTTGAACTACTACAAAAAGGTCTTGGCAGCGGTAGAGGCCATTGACGGTGTAAAGCGCGATGAAATCCTCGCCTATTTCAACGACAAGATTGAGGATCTGGAGGCCGATGTATCTGGCAAGGCACGCTATGCCTATGTGCTGGCGGTGAAGGAGGACAACGGTGATGAGGACTGGAGTTACACAAAGGTCTTCAAGACGTCGCAGCAGGTGAGCGCCTTTGTGGCGCAGGCGGTGACCAATTGGACGGGGGACTATGACGACTCTGAAGAGCCTGAGGATACCTTGCCTACTGCTGAGAGCATTGATGCGCGTCTGGAGAACGCGGAGTATGAGCGGGAGATTCACCTCTACTCCTATGGTGAGCCTTATGTGTCATGTATATCCTTCAACCTCAACCGCAACCGCATGAACTAGAAACAAAAACCCACAAAAAAATTGAAAGAGACCAACCCTCTTTTTTGATTACCAAACCCCACACAACCCACACAACCCACACAACAAAATGAACCGCTTTGAGTACTTTGCCCGCGCCACCATTGTCAAGCCATTGGATGGTGTTGCAGTTATGAGGCATAAATTGGATAAGTATGCGAAGTATAAGCCCCTCGCAATTAACGAACGGGCAAAAGCAATTGAGCGCATATATATTGACTTGCTAGAGTACCCAGAGATTCTTGCATGTTCTGTTAACATGCGTAATGTGGTACTGTACAAAAGCAATGAATTTATTCAAGACCTTAATCATCTTGGTGTGACACCTCCCCAGATATTTGATGATATGAAAGTGATTATGAAGATCATTGAGACGCGCCCTGATTATAAGGATTCCCCCACAACCACAACCACAACCACAACCACAACGACAACCAGCTACAACCTTCGCCCTAAAACAAAGGCAGCCACGCACAACTACAACCTTCGTAGCACACAACAAAACTAAAAGAAAAATTGAAATAGTCCAACCGTCTTTTTTCATTACCAGTAAAGATGTCTGATCTATCACGAAAGTATGCTACATGGGAAAGAGAGGAAGATCGCAGGCTTTTGGAATGGAATGGAAGTGGATTGAGTATTCATACAATTGCAAATGAACTTCGCAGAAGCCCAAACGCAATTCGTATGCGACTTGAATATATTAAACCACCTACATATACACCTACATATACAGCTATATATACACCATCATATACACCACCATATACACCGATATACACAGCCCCACAAATCCAAGACATTCCAATTGAGAATCAGAAAACACAAGCAGAACTTGATGGAGAATACATACTATCTATGCGAGCTAATGGTATGAGTGATGATTACATTAAAAAGATGATGTTTACAAAAGCTTGCATGCCTACGCATAAAAAAAACGATTCATGTTTTATTGCTTAAAAAATTGAATAAAAAATCTCCCGTTTTTTCATTAGAAAGAATAAAGATGAGTTGTATTACCACCACCGACTCAACAGCCCTTAAGCACTGGATGATTAACAAGGGCCTTGCACGGTCTTCGCTAAACGATCTTGAGGCACGCCTTGCCGAGCTAGAGCAGAAGAATACTGAATTGCTGCAAAAGAATGCAGAAATGGAACAACGCAATAAAACAGTGGAAAAAAATGCAGAGTTTAATATGATGGGGCAAGTTCTCATGGAGCACTGCTGGCATCTGGGAATCAGTGATGATGCGGTAGAAGACTGCTTTAAAGAGGAGTTTATGGCGCATGGACATAAGGGTGTTTATGATGCACTAGTGCGGCTCAATTCAGAGTGTGGTTGTGCTGAGTGCATTGCGATTCAAAATGATTTCAAGCAGTAAAAAATTGAAAAAACTAAAGTTTTTTCTTTACCAACAAAGAAAATGTCTATACCTTTCAACAACTTTAGTGATTACTTCAAGGCACTATTACAGGCTTTCACGTCAAATGACTATAGTGCCTATCCAGCCTATGATAAGTTCCTTGACGTGTATCCCTCCGACGGTGATGTGCTTATTATCAAGCATTTAGTTACAACTGAAAACGCCCAAAATGCATTGGATGGCTTTATTGAAACGTGTTTAGTAGGACATCGCTATGCGTGTGAGTTTCCGCTGGACGAGATGATTCTACCGTTTCTGGAGAAGGGTGCAAAGCCAAACATGGATAGGCTGTTTAATCCTATTTCTGACAACCTTGATGATGAGATTCCAGAATATAAAGTGCGGGGCAAACTGATTGATGCGATATCTGGCACAAAGTACCAGTATTCATATATTACACAAACAGTGCTGGTTCCCTTTTCATGCGCAAACTATATTGACGTATCGCAGTATGCTGACTGGAATTCTATTAGCCATGATGAGTGGCATGGTTATCTCAATGATGACTTTGAGAGCACACGTTTGAGTGAGTTGAAGTATCACAGTGCTTACCTTCGGTATGTGTAAAACCCCAATACAAATTGATGTGCGAAATAATTGTTTTCTGTGAAAAATTGAAAAAAACTTCCGTTTTTTAAGTGTAGCAAAAATGTCGCAAGATACAATACAAGACGAACCAATTGAACTAAAAGAGATGGAGATTGTTGCGTTTGAAAATCAAAGTCCGTACGATAGCGTATGTGTGCTTAATAATCCTATAGGAAAGTTTATAGACATGTGTAAGAGATATGTAAATCCCGAATATGTATTAGAAGAAAACGCTGAAGTGTTCTTCGGACAAACATTCATATCGTATTGCGATAGATCAGGAGGAGATAAACCCATGATAGTCATGCTTATGGGTATTACAGCAAATATGATTCCAGAAATTATAAAAGCATTGAAAGAGTTGTATATTAATAAATGTAGATGTGGAAAAATAATTGAAAAGAAAATGTGTGTATGTAGCGAGTGTAGTGATAAATGTGAAACATGTGAAAAAAATACTGGATTCTGCGAATGTTAAAATAAAAAATTGAAAAACGAAAGTTTTTTCATGATTAGCACCAAAAGAAGTAAAATGGATCTAGAATATGTTAAATCATTGGAGGTACAAATTGTAGAACTCCAAGCACAAGTAGATGAGTTAAAAGCGCAAAAAAATAAACAGACGATGATGTCAACAAATCAAGGAACATTAGCAAACCCCTTTGCACCCTACTCCAACTATGAGGACTATCGCAAGAATCTTACATACTATGAAAAGAGTCAATATGAAATTTATGTGCTAAAGCATAATAACGCAGAACTCCAAGCACAAGTAGATGAGCTACGAGCGCAAAAGGATAAACGAACAATGCTAAAAATGCGCCAATTTGGCAGCCTAGCAGAAGGACTCACACAGTTTCGTAATCATCTTAAACTATTGGATGTAATCATGTATAAATGGTACGATGCATATATGAATGGTGATATGGATGCGCTTATATCTGAACTACTGAATGATAGGCGAGGGTATTGTGATATCAAAGACTGTAAAGATTGTGATAAAGGCCTTGCTTTGGAATGCGCTTGCCAAGCTGATTGGGAATAAAAAATTGTTTCGCAAAAAAATTGTTTCATCTCCATTAGGACACTCAATAATTTTATTGCGGAGCAATAAAATTGTTTCATCTCCATTAGGACACTCAATAATTTTATTGCGGAGCAAAAAAATTGAAAAACCAAAACCCCAATTTTTTGATACACAAACAAAATGCCGCGCTGTATTGAAAAAACACTCAAAGGAACCCGCTGCAAGGCAAATGCAGTATTGCACGAAGGTAAATTTCGTTGCACTACCCATCGTCGCATGCATATACTGGAAAATGCAGTTGAGCTGCCAGATTTCGTAGAGACACCAGCCATTGCACCCACAAACGAATTGTATAATCATACTCGTTATATGATGCCAACAGTAGAAGGAGTAGTAGCACCAGAACCAGATGCAAAAGACATCCACATCGCACAGCTTACACAGCAACTCGCAGAATTAATGAAGGAAAAAAACAAAGTAGAGTTTGATGCAATTGCGGGTGAGCTTGCAGAGCACTGCTGGCATCTTGATTATTCAGATGATGTAGTATATGATTGGTGGTATGAAGCGTATGAGGCCAAGGGTTGGAATGGTCTATACAAATCTATTAAAGGTGCCAATACTGAATGTAGCACACCAAACTGTGATGAATGTAAAGAGATGCTACAAAATATTGAATGGCGTTGTAACTAAAAGCATTATAAGATCCAAATTTTTGCTGTAGATTAGGTTAAAGAAAACAATCAGCAATGTTTATTAGATGAATAACCCAATAGAAATTATTATGCGTATGTGCTCTAAATCTTCATTATCAGGGGATAATACAAGACCCGATGGCTTTTCAAAAGAACTAGTATTTATGAATCTTATGAATACAAAAGATGCAAATACAAATATTACAGTATTATATGATGGAAATCTAACAAACCATTGGGTTAATAAATATGATGTAAAAGTTATTCAGTTAGATGGTGGAAGTGGTGATACATCATTCATTAATCAAATATCCTATATTAAAGATCAAAACTACGCACAAGATACAATTATATATATATTAGAAGACGATTATTTACATAAAAAAGGTTGGCCGCAGATATTACGTGAAGGTTTTAAAACACACTATCCAAATATATTGAAGTTTGACTATATAACATTATATGATCATAAAGATAAATACTTTTATGACATGTATAAAACACTACAATCAAAAATTACGCTAAGTGAGTCTGTTCATTGGAGAACTATCCCTTCTACAACAAATACGTTTGCAATGCTTTATTCAACATTTATGTATGACTATAATATTCATTGTGCTTTCAAAAATAGTGATAACGAAAAGTTTTTATATTTAGGAAAGGCTGGAAGATTAATTGGTAGTTGTATGCCAGGATATTCTACGCATTGTCATAATAGTTATATGAGTCCTTTTTTCACTTTGTAATGTAAAAAAATTGAAATTATATTGCAATGCATCTAAGTTAAAAAATGGAGCTCTTTAGTTATTGTGAATTTAACGTTCGTAAAACTGATGGCTGGCTAGAGATTGAGCGTTCAACACCCTTTCTTGATGCAAAATACCAGATCAATATTAAGCTTGACCATATTGAGTATGTAGCATGGAATGGCCCACTGCTTTCATCCGACTATGGAGTAAGTAAAAATCTAGTATGGTATGTATACATTCATACACAGAAGGAATCATCCGATTATTGGAAGAATGGAAAAATGATTAAAACGATCATTCCCTTTGCGTTTAATTTTGAGGAGGCTGCAGCAGATTTCTTTGATGATTTGAATGCGGAACTTAAATAATACATCCTAGTAGAATGGTAAAGTGCCCGGAAGGACAAACACGTAATGCTAAAACAAAAGAATGCCGTGATAAGCTAGCGCGAGGTAAGAAAGCGGTAGCAAAAAATGTTACACGTAAAAATTCTGCAAATAAGGGAAGCAGACGTGTAAGAGGTTTGAATGAATCTATGGAAGAGCATTTGAAAAAGGTATCTAATGCTCTTAATGCACAGATTGCATCTGCAGAGCGAAGAATTGCAGAAAAGTCTATTGCAAAATCTAGTGCGAAGTCTAGTAAAAAATCAAGCGCGAGATCTAGTGCTAAAAAATCTACTCGCAAGAAGCGCGGTGTAAAGGAAACACAAAGTCAATATATTGCAAGACAACATGCAAAGATTAATGCCCAAATATCTGCGGCAGTCGCAAAAAAGAAGGCAAAGAATGCTCTTAGAAACGCTAATAAGAATGCTAATAGAACCGTTAAATTAAAGCAAGATTGAATCTAAAACTAAAACTAAAAAATTGTTTATTATAACAATAACATAAAGCATTTTTTATCTAAAACTAAAAAATTGAAAAAATATTTTTCCTTTATATAATATTACAAAGGTAAAATATGACTTGGCAAGGATCAAAAGAAAAGCAGTGGGAGTGGTACAAGCATACGAAGCCTTGCAACAACATGATGCAAAATCATTACTGTCTAACAGAAGATTGCAACTATGCTCACACAGCTGAACAGTATCTTACTGCAGTACAAAAGCGTAAGTTTGCATTTGATATGAACATTGTAAACCAGCTAAAGTTGATTGAATTGAACAATACTGATGCAAACCTTCCCCCACGAAAGAAGATGCGCATCGCCTAAAAAAAAAGATTTTCTAATAGATGAAGAACCTATCAAAAACACTACTGTCAAAGATGACAACGGCAGAGTGTAAGAAGTTAGAAACACTTGAAGCAAAGTATGAAAAAGCAGATGAAGAAATGGTAAAGGTTCAACGGGCCGCTACTCAAGCTTTTCGTAAAATTACTGGAAAACCCACACCAGCAGTTCAGAAGCTTATTGATAAGGGGTTCAAGTGTGAAAGTGCAACATACAAAGCTTCTGAAGAGCTAGCGAAATTCAAAGAGCAACTCAACAAGAAGTATACATAGTTATTTAAAAATGAAAAAATTGATTCAATTATATAGATTTTTAATGCAGTGAAAAAATGTCTATTTCAGATCAAATTCTTCTAAAGTACAGTGATGAAATCAAGGAGATCATTACTGAGGGTCTAAATTATGCAGCCTATTCGTATTTTAAAAAGGCGGGTCATAAATATTCTATTGATGTAATTTCCGATATTGATAGTAATATTCGGCGTATGATGAAGCGCATGGTAAAGGATATGATTGTGGAAGATCCCGCTGTAAAAAAGCTGTATCTAAATGCCATGCGTCAATGTGAGCTATTGGAGTCGTCATCTTCATCGGAGTCTGGTTGTTCTGATCAAGATGAGAGTAGTTAAACCTTTACAAACGCATCAGTATTCATTAAATTAGAACTAATTAATTCACTTGGTAAAGTACCAAAGAAAACCTATTATATCGTGAAGTAAAAAATTGAAAAAGCCCTGCCAACTTTTTTGATAATAAAAAGAAGTAACATGGACATCCGCAAAGAAACCTTGCATCTTTCACTCTACGAGCTCTTCCTCTACCTCGCAAATGCCACAATGTGTATTGACGAACAAGCAAAAGATAAAGTATGGAATGATATGGCATACAAGTTGATTGAATGGAATGACACACCACGCGATGAACTCCGAGCGGTGTTTCGTGAGTTTTGGGTGCAGTTTGAAGAACTGTGCAGTGGTTGTAATGAGCAGTTGCCTGAAGGCGACTATATAGGTAACCCGTTATGTGCTGAATGTAAGTGTATAAGCAATGACTGCCCTGCGGATTGTGATTGTACGTATTGCCAACGCACACGCCCATGTGAATGTGGAACGTGTGAAGTAGTAGGTGGCACATGTGACAAGCAACTTGAGATGTATGAAACACAGCCTTGTTATTTATGTAAAACGCCTATTAAAGCTAATGCACTTCTTTGCATCGCATGTGAACCAATTGCGATTGACACACATATGCCACAATTCCTAGAGGTTGAGGAGCAGATGGATAAGTCTTATAATGGTCTCTATGGTAATCCTACAACTACTTTGATACAAAACTATGGAAGCGTTCAAGCATTCCGTCGCATAACACGATCATCCCACATGCTATATGGTAAATATAAGACTGAAAAGATTCAAGCGTTTATAGATACAGAAGAAGAGAAAAAAATTGAAAAAGAATAGGGCCATGAACATCCAACAACTCAAAACATTTGCAAACAAAATGAATGCAATTAAACCATACATGCTCACACTTACTGTATATAATGGTAGTCAAACGTATAGTAAGATTCATTTACTAAAATCAGTAGAACAAGTACATAAATTTATACATGATTATATGATGGATGAAGACAATAAACTTATTTATAATTACTATGCAAACCCCTATACAATTCCAAATGCCGCATACATTGAGAACTTAATTAAAACAAAATCACAAAGCATATTTTACGCGGGCAATGAATATGCATGCTGGGTTCGTTTTGAGCTAAAAAAACTTAAATAAGATAAATAAGAAAGAATGGATCATCTTATTTTTACTGGACCGGTTATAAATGGAATTACGCAGCAGTATTATTTTCTATGGATTGGCTCACGAGTTGAAGTAGTAAAAATCTAAACTATAAATATATGGCGGCTCCTTATAAATATGATATAACTTCACGTGCGGTTATGGAGTGGGCAAATAGTGAACTAGAACATGTTGGTCGTATTGCTTCGTGTGCCGATCCAAATATTCAATATTCTTATGCACTATCTACGGTAAATGGAATGGCGCATTTGAAAGATGCACTTTTTGAGTTAGTAAATAATCCAGATTATGCTGATAAGAAGACCGATTTACTTCATTTGCATGATGCAGTAATTCGTGTGATGAAGCATATTATTAAGGATTATAATGTGGATATTTCTACTATTAAAGCATTCAATACAAAAGGTGTACTAAGTGATTTATCGTATTTGGGTAATGCGAAAAAGGCGAATTCAATGAACTCTGCTAAAATGGCGAATACTAGTAAAATCGCGAACTCTGCTAAAATGACTAATACAAATATGTCTACGAATCTAAATGCAACTGCAACTGCCAATGTAAGTGCAAATGTAAGTGCAAATGTAAGTCAAAATGTAACAGCAGCAAATAACTTAAAAACGGGTAATCTGAATGTTAATGCAATAAAGCCTTTGCCATTTACACCTAAAAAAACATCAAAGCGCAATAATAAAACAATGAAATCTCCTAAAAAGTCTATGAAGATATTTTAACAATAAAAAAATCACCATCAGTGAGGCTTGAACTCACGACTTTTGGCTATCATCAAACCATAAAAGGCCAACATTCTGTGTCGTAATACAATATTATACCAACTGAATTATGACGGTAACAAAAATCATACAGAAAAAATCTAAATCAATTTTTTGAAATTATTACATTTCAAAATATTGAATCTACATATAATTACTATACATTTGTAGGAAACGACTAACATCTACATTTGTCCTCATATTCATCATTTCTGGAATACTAACCCATGCGACATCACTAACTTCCTTAAGATCTTGAGTAATAGGAGCTTCTTCATCAATATTCTTATAAATGAAATACGATCCTGATGATAATCTCTTATGTGCATCACAGTCTAATTCCTTATAATTAATCCCTGTCTCTTCATAACACTCGCGATGTGCACAATCAAATGAAGTCTCTCGTTCTTGAATATGGCCTTTGGGAAACGACCATTTATTTGCAACGCGTCCTCTTACAAGAAGAATGCGATTAGTCTTACTAATGGCGATAACGCCGAATACTTTTTGGTCTCTTGGACGGTAACATTGGAATGCTCTTGGAAATGGTGTCATATTTTTGGTTAGATTAATACGAGGGCAAACTGAATCAATTTTTTTAGCTTTGTTTAGATGGTTTAAAAAATGACTAGTTCATGCATATATGGATTATGTAGCCCCAAATTTAACAGATGGGCTAGGTAATCGCTTATTTAAGTTTGCATGTGCAAAACAATATGCAGAAAAATACAATAAAAAATTGGTGTTTTTTCTTCCAAGATGCGGTAAAACAGATCATGGGGCATTTGATAATATATTTCGTCTATTTCCAGAAGTTCCCATACTTGAAACTACAAATGTTTGGAATGAAATAAATGAATTAACAAATTTTGTACATACTGAAATAGAAAATTATGAAGGAATACTTATTATTAATGGATATAGACAAAGTTGGAAATATTTTTGCAATACACTTATTGAACCAAATTTTGAAAATTGTATAGGAAAGGAACGTTTAGAATACTTGGATAAAACATATTTAACAGGACATGATTTTTGTGTACATGTTCGTCTAGGAGATTTTCGCACTCTACCCCATCATCAAATAAATATTGCAAAATATTATGTAACTGCTTTGCAAAAAGCGCCAGATGCAAATATATTATTATTTAGTGATGAACCAGAGCTTGTAAAAGGTCTTTTTACAATACCTCATACAATAGTTGATCTAAAAAATGAAGTTGAATGTTTATATCTAATGTCAAAGTGTTTAAGAGGGGCTGTTGTAGGAAATAGTACTTTTAGTTATTGGGGTGCATATTTAGCACATCAAAAATCTAAAGATCATATCGCATATTATCCAGATAATATGGGACAAGGTCTTCCTGAATTAGTAGATTATGTACCACCATGGGGTATTATACTTGAAGCGTAATCTACTTATGTTTACGTTTCATACTCTTTTTACGACTCACCTTCTTTTTAGAGCGGCGTGTTTTTCTACCACCAAGCTGTAATAAAGGTTTTGTATCAGACGGTGTATTTGATGAAGTTATTGGGGGTAACATACCAACATTTGTTGATGGTGCGCTTAATTGTGCTAATGAAGTATCAACTGGTGGTAACATGCCAACATTTGTAAGTGAAGGGTTCAATTGTGGTAATGAACTATCAAATGGTGCAGATTCGGCAGTTGCAGGTGCTGGAATATTTGCCTTGAATGCATTAATAGATTCAGTCATTTTGTTAACGGCATCTGTAATAGCAAGCGTGTTAGAAACTGATTCAGACATAGGTGGTGCCTCTTCATGGTGTACATTTTCATGAGGTGCTTCTTCATGAGGTGCTTCTTCATGAATATCTGCTCTACCAAATAAGCTGTCAGCAAAAGTTGCATTTGCAGGAGGTGTAACCCCTTTTAATGTATCTGCTGCAAGTTTTTTTGCTTCTTCAATACGATGAACAGGTTCTGTATATCCATCACTTTCAGCACGATTCAAAAATTTATGTCGTAGTTCTTTTATATCTACTAGATATTTGTCAACATCTTCTGGTGTTAATGTTTTACCTTTAGTAAAAGCCTCTCCAGCACCGGACAAATATGATGCCGCAATTATATTTTCTAAAGGTTTCGTAAATTCCATACTACATATTATATATATTATATTCCATAAATACTTGTGAGCATTCTGAAACTTTTTATCCACTTTTGCCAAGAAAGTAAAGTTACTTCATTATATTGAAATACAATCTTCAGCAGTTTTTCAAAATGTTTTAATTCATATTGAAAATTCACAGCTTTATATAAATCATGTACTTTATCAAACTCAATACTCGGTTTATCGTTTCGTAGATTAACTATATTATGAAGCTCCCAAAAGAATTGTTGAACCCAAACTTTTTGTTCATCGTAGGGCAATGTTTTTATAATTTTAGGATTGTGTAAATCTAGGAATTCTTTATAATGTGTTTTACATTCCTTACATGGTAATATCTTTAATGTTTCATTTATTAAATTATACCATGATATTTCTTCTTCTTTTAAATATAACGTACTCATAAGTCTTCCGTATTTATCTGCAAGGCCGTGAAGGATTCTCCATAGTATTGGCCCCCATTCACAGTTTGTTGGAAAATTTGGAGCAGGAAGTAAACAAGCACAAGGCATACTAATACTAATACTTTTATGATGAATATTGTTTATTACGCAACCACACTTGGCTTACCCATTTTATATCTGAAGCATTTTCTGCTGTATGTAAATATCTAGAATCAAGTTTTCCATCCATTGTAGCAGGAAAGAATATAAGTGCAGTGCCTTCTTTTGGTTGTACACGTATATTCAGATTATTGAACAATGTTCCGCCACCCTTTGCTACATTGTTTAAATACATTAATACAGTGCCAATTCGCTGGCTATCTGGTGTACCATCAAATGCATCCTGATGCGATTGATAAAATTGACCCGTATGATATCGTGCAACTTGCGTAGGTTCTTGAAATTGCTGAGATACTCCAGTGAGACGTTTAACACGATTTACTAACCATTTTAATTCATATCCATGATAGCATGAATGACTTGTACGTGACGGATGTGGTACACCTTGTCCAGTAGAACTATCAACAACATGTGATACTTGAACATCTTTTTCAGACATTTTAATTATTTGTTGACATTCAGCATGGGAAAGAAAGTTTTCAACAATATAAATGGGCGGATCTGCGTTTACCATTTTTTTATTTGGAAATGGAAGTAGTTCTAGAAAGCCGTTTGAACCTGTTTTCATGTATTTGTGCTATATTTTTTTTTCTTTCTAAATACACATTTTTCATTATCGGGATACTATTTTTCTAATAGCTCTATAGATGCATAAAATATTTGAATTTTTTTTAATAGTTAGTTTAGTTATATTGTGGTGGATAGCCGAATGGGGAATTGTGTCCATGGCAATAAATAATTATGCCGCAGATTCACAACTACGAGAATGTTCAATATATATATTAATTGTTATTTCAATTCTTATATTATTGTATTATAAGCCACAATTAATTAAGCATTGGCTTTAGACAATGTAATTAAGATCGTGTAGGCCATATTGAGTTGTATCAAATACATATGGAATAGCTGCAGTAACAGCTACTTCAAGTTTCCACATTGAATTCGGTAGACTTGCACCAATCGTGGCTCGTGCGGGTGGCTTACCGACCCATTCATCATATGCAACATTCATTTCATCATAAGTAGTTATATCTGTTAAATAAATTGTCATCATTAGTATGTCATTTTTTGAACTTCCACAGCATTTTAACTTAGAATCAAGAATATCTAATACTTCTTTTGTTTGTGTATAAAGAGTTCCTTCACATGTTGGAACAATACCAGATAAATATACAATACGATTATGAATTAGTATATCACTATAGCGTTTTGTACCACCAATACGTGTAGTCATTTCTGTATAATATAGTAGTATACTATTTAAATCATTTTCCATATATACCAAATTCTTTCATTTTAAACATAGTATAATTCCATAAATTCATTGATTCATTTGTTACAAATGTAAAGCTCAATATTACGCGATACTGATCTTTACACAACATTTTACCTCGGTGAAATACTTTATCACCTTCAAAAAGTATTGCATCACCTTTTGATACTTCCATATCAGTATCTTCACCATCTGTATTTTTATATTGATAGTTTCCACATGTAGGTTCAAAGGTTACTGGAAGAAGAAACGTAAAAAACCGCCCATTATAATGATTTGTGTCAAAATGCCAATCAATATAGTCACCTTCTTTTTCATATACTACAAGTGATATACGCGTTTGTACATCTGTATCAAGTATTTTTACCTTTTCTCCAATTATTCTAGAAATGACGGGCGCGCACATAAGATAAAATTGTTCTAATTCGGGCAATTGCTCTAATATTACCTTGCTTGATATGTTCTTTTGGTGTTTTTTGGGTATTTCTACACGCTTTCCATAATTCTCAGCAATGTTAAGGAGTTTTGAAATATATTTTTCAGGCAATGAAAGTTTCACATTTTGTATGCCACAAAAGGTCTTCTTTTCAGCACACTCGCTTATATTATTCTTATATTGCAATGTTCTATTAAAAAAATCATAAAAGAATAATGCGACCGTAGCGACTAATATACCAAATATATAATACATTATTTTTTTACTAATCATAATCTGTTTAGTGGCTAGAAATATATTTAATGCTCATTGGAACTCCTAATAATATACTATAGCGAAATGTATTTTTAAAATCACCACTTACAATCAGCTCAACTAAAAGCCATAAACCCACAAAAGTATAATATTTAACAGGTAATACTAACACAAGGAATACTAACAATACAATTAAAAAATTTATATTAAAAGGTCCAAGTTTTAAAAAATTTTCTGATATAAACCAATTTAACTTTGTTGGATTTGTATGATTATTTAAATCAAATTTATTAAAAAAGGAATTCAACAGATTTGGATATTTATCCGATAATCCAGAATCTTCTGAATCGGTCTCTACCATATTGGTACTAGTTGTATATGCATTATAATTATATGTTTTTATCCATTTTAATAACTCATAATCAATATGAAAAGTTATTTCTTTTGATGCGAACTTTTTTGCACCTTCAAGTGAATACATGACTGCATGAGTACCAACGCTACCCTTTGTAGTGCTAACAAATTCATTCACATCTTCATTCTCATAACCATGTATTTTTTTGAACATATTATTTGCAGTAGATTCTTCAATACATCCAAATATACAACCATAATATATAATATCATAATCTTTGGGTAAATGATTCCATACATGTTGAAATTTGTTATCAAATGTTTTATCAATATTTACATCATCTTCAAATACGAGCACGTTTTTATACCCATGTTCAATCATCATATCCCAAATAGTTCTGTGAGATAATGCACAACCTTTCATGCCATCCGTGCAAAATGTATTACAGTATTCGCTCAAACGATGATCACGTATCACTTTTGAACCATTAACCGCATTAAATCGTTCGTAGATAATTTGATTATCTTTCATAACTTTATCAAATTTTGCAAGCTTTTCTGTATCTTTTTCCATGTTTATAACAAAAACTTTATCACATACTCTATTTATAAAAGCCATCTAATTTATATATATATTATTTAGATCAAGTAGATGGATTTAATAGAAAAATTACATTCAGATGGATATGTGATTCTTAAAAATGCAATATCAGAAGAAAATAATTTGGAAGCGCGCAGTTGTATAGTTGAGCAAACAATGGATTATACCAAAATGAAGTTATTTATTCAAGATGTAATGTTGAATAAGTTGAGTAAACATTTAGATGCGAATCTATCGTATGGTAAATTTCGTGTAAGTGACAATAACAATTCTATTGACGCTGGTGCGTTTCACCGAGATATTATGCCGACAAACAAGTCACAAACAACACTTCCAATATATACATGTTTGTGTTATCTTGACGGTACCGTAATGGAACTAATACCCGGTTCACACAAACATTTAGTTATGTCTTATATGGATGCATTAAAACAGTATGAAAAGAAAATTAGTCTAACAGTTGATCCAACAGATTTACTAATATTTAATTCATCAATAATACATCGTGGTATTTTTACAGAGAATCTTAAACATCGTCGCTTAATCCAAGTATTTAATTGTTTTTTGAATTCACAAGATCATTCATATATATCGCCTCAAATATTGTGTACACCTGGCAATGGTTCATATAGTTCAGTGTCTTTGGCACTATATAAAAATCCTATAACAGGCTTCATACCAAACTTGTTTGGTTATTTTAATACTGCTACAGGTGGGGGTATATCTGATTCTGAAAGTCTAAAATGTCCATTTGATCTAACAAAATATACATTTTATTCAAGTGAAGGTGGGTGTGCTAGAATAGATATTATACCAAATACTATGCAAAAACTCAATTTATATTGTGTGAAAAACAAAAAAAATACACTGCCTGAAACATGTATGAAATCATATATGTATGATAGATATGAAAGACAATTCGTATACTATGGATTATTAGTATTATTACTTTCAATAGTACTAATATATATATTAGTGAAAACTGGTTTATTGCTAAAAAGTTTAGTGTTTAAAACAACTAGCACTGCACGCAGTACACGCATTTCAAAAAAATTGCGAAACTAACCATAAAAATACGATTTTAAAATCATAGGCAATCCTAATAATATACCATAGCGTAATGTATTTTTAAAATCACCACTCAGTGCAAATTCTACTAAAAGCCATAAACCCACAAAACTATAATATTTAACTGGCAATATACTTACAAATAAAATTAATAATACAATTAAGAAATTAATATTTAATGGTCCTAGTTTTAACCAATTTTCACTCGCACCCCAGTCTAATGTTGATGGTTTTTTAAGATTGTTAATAGTAATTTTACGTAATACTGAATTTAACAGTAATGGATATGTATCTGATAAGCTACCGTTATCTTGGCTTGTTTCAACCATATTTATACTTGTATAATATGCATTATAATTATATTCACGTATCCATCGCATAATTTGTATATCAATATGGCCCGCAATAGGTTTATTGGAAAACTTTTTCGCTCCTTCTAAGGAAATCAAATACCCATGTGTTCCAGCACTTCCGTTTGTAGTATGAATAAATTCATTAACTGGTGTTGATTCAGTACCAGTTAATTTTTTAAAAATAGAATTTCCAATAGAATTGTCAGAACATCCATATATACATCCAAAATATATTATATCATAGTCCGCTGGTTTATGATTCCATATATCATTAAATTTTCTATCAAAATCGGCATCAATAATTGCATCATCTTCAAATATCAATACATGTTTATAATTATTTTTTATCATAATATCCCAAATACTATGATGAGATAATGCGCAACCCTTCGTTCCATCGGTACAAAATGTACTACAATAGTCAGTTAATCTATGATCTTTTATAATCTTTGAACCATTTATTGCATTAAATCTATCATATTTTATACCTTTCATATGATCATCAAACGCTTTTAAACGTGCGGTATCTTTTTCCATATTTATGACAAAAACTTTATCACATACTTTATTTATAAAAGCCATCTACTTCGGGAATACATTATTTCTTGTGAAAATAAGATTTTAAAGATGTTATGATATTTTTTGATTTCACGCAAGCCATCCACGAGATGTAGAAATACCAGAAGGATGGCATAATTTATCAAAAATATATATAAATTATAAATTTGGTCTTGCAATGGAAAATACTAATAGGGATGGTTATATAACAGAAAAGATAATGAATGTATATCGTGGAGGGGCTGTACCTATATATTGGGGAACTTCCCATGTGAAGACAATATTTAATCCCGATTCATTTGTATATGTAAATGATTATCCTTCATTTGAAGATGCTGCGAAAGATATAGTAGCGATTGCAAACGATTCAACACGGTATGAAACTATGAGAAATTCTCCCATATTTTTAGAAAATACCACACCAGATTATTCAAAGTATTATGATAGTCCTTCACCGCAGTGGGTTGTTGATATTGCTAATAATGTAAAAGAACGTTTATAATAGCTTCTCCGGTTTTAATATATGTGTAATAGTAGATGAGAAGTAAGAAGCTCTTTAAAAAAAATAGAAAAACAATTAAGAAATATAGAAAATCTTATAAACAAGAAGGTGGTGATAAATATATATTAATTAGTATTTTAACAGGTGGTTTAGGAAATCGTTTATTTCAAATATTTGCAGCATATGGATTTGCAGAAAAATGGAATATGAATGTTAAAGTATTTGATAATGGACTTGATCATTTATCAGGAGATGATTCAATGAATCATATGAAACAATTATTTCCAAATCTTGAAATAATAAATAAAGATACCAATATATCAAATTATTTAGTATTAGATGAGGAGGAACAGTTTATATATCATGATATACAAAATCCAAATAACAATGCAAGATTAAATGGTTATTTTCAATCAGAAAAATATTTTCCAACAAACCCACCAATCATTAATTTAGTAGAACCACTTAATAATATACTAGTTAATATAGATACCAATAGGTTATTTTTTATTCATATTCGTCTAGGTGATTATATAGGAAATGAAAGTTTAAATCATAGTAAAAATTCTAATTCATTAGAATTATATTATAAAACTTGTATAAAGAAAATAAAAGATACATATAATAATGCTATATTTATAATAATAACAAATGATACTAATACTGCAAAAAAATATATTAATGATCTATTAATAGGTGATTTATCAGGTAATCAATTAATTTATGCGGATGATAGTAGTTCTTCTAGATTAGATTCGTTATATTATATGGCACAATGTAAAGGAGGTATTGCTGTAAATTCTACATTTAGTTGGTTTGGTACATATTTAATAAAAAATAATGATAAAAAATTTATATTTATTATTAAGCCTTGGTATGCAACATTTGATAAAAATAAGATACATGATGTATATCCATCTTGGACAACACCAATAGATGTAAATCTATTAAGTGGAGGATCTAAAAAACGAAAAACGCATAAAAAAAGAATATACAAAGGCGGTGATAAATCAAAAGCGTATGTTATAAATTTAGATAAACGTATTGATAGATGGAAACAGATACAAGAACGTTTTAAAAATTCATCTATTGAATTAGAACGAATAAGTGCTGTTGAAAATGAAGATGGATATCTTGGTTGTAGTTTATCATTTTTAAAAGTAGTACAAAAAGCAAAAGATTTGGGATTACCTAGTGTATTAATATTTGAAGATGATAATAAGCCATTAGAGAATTTTGATAAACGATGGAGAACAGTAAAAAAATGGTTAGATTCAAACTTAGATAAATGGGATATATTTAATGGAGGTGCAGCATGGGAATATTTTGAAAGAGATGAACATGCCAAATTATTTGATATAAAATTAAAATATGAATTGGAGGATAATATAAATCTTTTTACTTGTAATAAAGTTATGAGGGCAAATTGGATATATATAAATAGTTCTGTTTTTGATAAAGTATTAAAATGGTCGAGAGATATGAGTGATACGAATATTAATAAATGTATTGATTTATATTTTGGTAGTGGAAAGTATTTTACAATTTTATGTATTTTTCCATTTTTAGGAATACAAGAAAATGGAAAAAGTGATTTAATGAAAATTGAGAAAAATGTTTCTTTAGAAGATAATCATCGTGATAATTTTATGAACAAAATTTTAAATGAACAACACCATGTAATTACTGGGGGTTATAGATTTAATTATACACCATTTACATATGATGATGTAATAGTATTTACGATAACAAGTAATGGTTATAAAGATTTAACATATAATTTATGGAAGAGTATTGATAATTTACAAGTAAAATGGAAATTGATGATTATATGTCTTGATAAAGAATCAGAAGCGTATTTTAAAAGTAAAAATATAGAGATTATCCTTTATGATACCAGTAGTTCTTCAAAAAACTTAACTATTTTTGGTAGTAATGAATTCATGGAATATAATCATACAAAATTAGATTTAATTGAGTTAATTCGTAAAGAAGCACCATCATCTGTAAAATATATTATATTTATGGATAGTGATATTGTAGTATTAAATGATTTCATACCATATTTGAAGAATTTATATGAAAATACTACAAATAGCATATATTTTCAAAGTGATAATGATTATAATGATTTTCTATCAAATACAAATACAATTGCTTGTACTGGATTTTTTATAGTTAAACGTGATAATTTAGAGAAATCACCTTTTATTATTGATGATCAAGCTGAATGGGAAAAGATTCGCGAGGATCAACCATATGTAAATATGAAGTTAAAAAAATATAACATACAATATGAATATCTTGATAGAAAACTATTTCCAAATGGAGCATTTATTAAGGGAAATATGCATTCATTAAATCAAAATTTATGGAATAATCCATTTATACTACATTATAATTATATTATGGGAGATAATAAGATACAATCAATGAAAAATAATAAACATTGGTATATTGAAGAATAAAATATATAATGTAGAATGAAAACTAATAAAATAAAAGTAAAATAATAGTGATAACGAAATTATTGTCATATCTTAAATATTTTAAAATATTTTATACTAAATATAAGAGATTAATTCCCGGCTATTTTTTATGTATATTCTATATTTGAAGAATGTATGTTTTATTTATATATATATTAATAGGTATGAATAAAACAATAAAAAGAAAGAAACAAAAGAACAAGTCAAAAAGAAATAGAAAACAAAAGGGTGGAAATAATGAAGATGATTCTAATTGTAAATATGTTTGTTCACATGGAATTATGAAATCTGTGCATAAATTAGACAATTTATATCATTATATAAAATCTGATAAATTAAATGAGTTTATTATACCAAATGAGAAATTTATATTAGTAACAGGTAATGAAGATACAACAATACCAGATGATTTTAAAGAAAAAAGCAACGAAATATTAAAATCACCGAATTTAATTCACTGGCATGCACAAAATCTAACAAAGCATGACAATCCAAAACTCTCAGCAATACCAATTGGGTTAGATTATCATACTATTGCAGAACATAAATCAGGTTATGAATGGTGGGGAGAGAAGGAAACACCTGTCAAACAAGAACAATTAATTGCAAAATTAAATAATAAACCATTTTATGAAAGGGAATTAAAAATCTATTGTAATTTTTTAAATTCTATTCGTGGAAAATATGGTGAAAAAGATAGAAGAGAAGCTTTGGAGCTAATACCAGATACTTTATTAATAAAAGAAGAAAAACAAATACCTCGTAATAAAACATGGGAACACATATCTAATATTGCTTTTGTTGCATCTCCACATGGAAATGGATTAGATTGTCATCGTACATGGGAAGCACTTGTATTAGGTTCTATTCCAATAGTGAAGAGATCATCTCTTGATTCTCTATATGATAATCTACCAGTGTTAATAGTGAATGATTGGATAGATATTACTGAACAACTATTAAAGAATACTATTCAATTATTTAAGAGGAAACATTTTAATTATGAAAAGTTAACATTACAATATTGGATGAAGAAGATACAAAATATAGAAGATTTAAAAAATGTAGTAATATTGACAGCAAACAAAGCATATTTAGATAAAGCATACAATACAATAAATGAAATACGAACAAAAGGTAAATGGTCTGGAGATATAGTATTTTTTTATGATAAAGATCTTGAAGGAGATTCAAAATTAGAATCTATGAAAGAAAAATATAATATACTATTGAAACAATTTCCTAACATAGATACATCAATTGTGGCAAATTCATTTAAAAATGTGAAAAATGAGAAGTTCGGACCATTAAAAAATAAACTATTTCAGTATTTTAAGTTTTATGTATTTGATCTATATTTTAAACAGTGGGATCGTGTATTATATATTGATAGTGGAATGCATATATATAAACCTATTGATAGAATATTTCATTTAGATACTCAAAATAAATTAACAGCACATTCAGATTCTTTTCCTACATTTGAAACAAAATTAAATGATCAATTTATGATGAATACAAATTATGGGAAACAATTAAAAAACAACTATAATTTAAATGGTGATTATTTTCAATCTGGAATGTTATATTTTGATACATCAATAATTAAGGATGATACAGTAAATACATTAATTGAACTAATGAATAAATATCCAGTAGGTTTTGGTGATCAAGCTATTATGAATTTATACTTCAAGCAGCTATGGAATCCCTTAGCTATTAAAAATAATAGTGGTTATACTTATAATTACAAAAATAGAAATGCAGCAAAGCCAGAAGATTATATTATGATAAAATACCCTACAGGTGGTAACCAAAAGATGAAACAATACAATGTATTGTTTGGAGGCTGCATACGAAATGTAGAGAAAGATATAGAGCATAATTTACAGAATCTTGATAGATGTGGTTCAAAGTTTAATAATTATAAAGTTATATTATTTGAAAATGATTCAATAGATAAAACACGAGAAATATTAAACAAGAATAAGAAGGACAATTATATATATATATTTGAAGACAATGTGAAAGGTTCAAAAACGGAAAACATAGCAAATGCAAGAAATAAGATACTTGATAAAGTGAAGGAATTAAATGTATCAAATACATATGATTTTTTAATTATGATAGATTTAGATGATAGAAATAATTCTGGAAAATTTGTAGATACAATAGAAACCTGTTTTACGAATGATGATTGGGATGTATTAACAGGGAATCAGAGTGATTATTATTATGATTTATGGGCATTGAGACAAAAAGGATATATTGATTATGATGTTTGGAAAAATGTAAAAGAAGAAATGTCTAAAGGTATGTCATATGATGATTATTTTAATAAATATGTTGTAAGTAAGTATAAGACATTTCCTCCCGGTGATTTCTTAGAGGTAGATTCTGCATTTGGAGGTATTGCTATTTATAGATTGAAGTCTATACCCGATAATTGTAAATATATTGGTAAAGATACAGATGGTGATGATGTATGCGAGCATGTAAATTTCAATGAATGTATTAAAAAGAGTGGTGGAAAGCTGTATATAAATACAAGTTTTCTCACAAATTGATTATGTATGTTTTATTTATTTATATACTAATAGATATGAATAAAACAATAAAAATAAAGAAACAAAAGAATAACTCAAATAATAAAAAGAGATCTATTAAACGAAAATACAGTGGTGGAAATAAAAAATTAATAATAAAATCATCTAAAATTAGTGGATTTTTTTCAAATTTTAATAAACTTATGACATGGTTGGTATCAGATCCAACAATAACAACAATAGATTTTCAAATGAAATCGGGAAGTGATGGAGTAGCATTATCATTTATTAAAGAAGATGAAGAATTATTTTCACACTTATTTGAAGCATATGATGAAAAAAAAAATATTACTGAAACACTTGAAAAAAATTCATATGAAAGTAATTCACTTTTTGCAGATGCTGCCAATAATTTTTATAATGAAAACCATATAAAATTACAACCTTATCATGATGCATATATTAAATTTATTAAAATAAAACCAAATATTCAAGAAAAAATAGATAAACAAATAGGAGTGTTAAAAAAAAATTCTGACCAAGTTATTGGTATATTTATTCGTTCTCAAGCACTTGCGAATGAACAACCAAATGGTAGAATGCCTACTAGAGAAGAGTACGATAATGCAATTTCTAAAATTGATACAGTAAGTAAAAAAACAAAATATTTCTTATGCATTGATAATGATGATGATTTAAATTATTTTAAAAATAAATATAAACCTAATTATTATACAAATATAAGAAGAACAGCAAATAGTTCAAATGGAGAACCTCATACAAAAACAATAGGTACTTTGAAAGATTTAGAAGATACTTTTATAGAAGTAGTATTATTGTCACAATGTGATATATTATTACATTGTGTATCAAATATGGTAACAGCATCATTATTTATGAATATGAATCAAAAATCAATCTTGATAAATAATGTAGCTCAATCTGGTGGTAAAAAACATAAAAATCATATAACAAAATATAGAAAAGGAGGAAATAATCAACCAAAAATCTTTGTAGTACATTATACAGCTTTAACAGAAAGAAAAGAACATGTTATAAAAGAATTAGGTAAATATAATTTAGATTATGAATTTATTACAGATTTTGATAAAGAAAATATAAATTCTGATACATTAAAAAAATTTGATAGAACCAAATTAAAAATATCAGAAATATCATTATTATTAAAACATAAAAAATGTTGGGAAGAAATTTATAAAAAATATGATTATGCAGTAGTATTTGAAGATGATATAATATTGTCTGACAATTTTAATAATGATTTAAACACATACATAAATGAATTACCTAGTGATTGGGATATGTTTTTTATTGGCACATGTTTAAATATTCATGCAGAACAAAAAAATATTAATGCGGATCCAACTAAACATGTATTTAAAGCTGACATAAATAAAGGGGGGACACGATGTACACATGCATATATGATAACAAAAAAATGTGCAAAAAAATTATTAGATATTATTAATACAGAAAATTACATTATTGACTATGCAACTGATTGGTTTTTAAATAACATTATTAAAGATAATAGTTTAAATGTATATTGGGCAGAGCCAGCAATAGTAACACAAGGAACTGAAACTAAAATATTTAAAACATCTTTAGTAAATAACAATACGTAACTTAATTATCAAATAAGTACACCCTACTAACAGAATAGAATAGAGAAGATATTTCATGTATAAAAGATAAAGACTTATTTTTTATTATTAGTAGCAATATTTATCAATCGGCAATGATGGAACTTTAATACAAATAATTTCACAATCTTCTAAGAATTTTGCAGATGTTAACATATTTTTAGGAATAACAAAGATTTCTCCTTGCATTATAGTTTCATTATTAATAATTAATTTACCCTTTATTAAAATATTATATTCGTTTGCTTCTTTATGAACATGAGCTGGCCATACTTGATCTTTTGGATGTTTTAAATAACCTATTTCAAAAGCATCTGTTTTTAATATACTTGGTGTAAAATCTCCAATAAGCCAACCGCGAGTCATATTTTCTAGTTTATTTTGTTTAATATAGCCAAATTTCTGTTGTAAATAATAATAATATTGTTCTGGTGTTCCAGTAGAATAGTATTTTTCATTTTCTTTCATACGAATAATATGAATATTTTTTCCATTTTTAATCAGAGGATTATATGATATAGAAATATAATATTCATTATTTGCTCTTATATTATTTTCAAACATTATTTCAGCAGATCTACAGAAATCTGATCCTTTTTTCCATGAATGAACACCAACAAGTGAATCGTTACTAATAACAATCTTTTCTGCTAATTCAATAATCCTTGTTGTATGTTTCTCAACTTTTGCATAACTATTTTTAATAGTATCAGCCCAAAAAGTTAATACACAACCATCTTCTTCCAAACTTTTTTTAACAAACTCACTAGAATCCCATTCAAGAGTTTGATCACAGTTAGAAATAATTAAAGGATTATCATTGTCAATCAAATCTTTTGTTGCTAAATATACAGATTCTGCAGCACCTTGTGTATATTCATCCAAATATCGTATAGTAGAATACGAATACTTTTCTTTTAAAAAGCTATCAATATTATATTTTTCACAATGCTCTTTTTGAACAATAAGTATTAAATTACCGGAAATATCAAGAGAATCTATTGAATGTTCAATCATTGTTTTTCCATCAGCCATAGGCAAAAAATATTTGGGCTGATTAAATCCAGCATCAAAAAAACGTTGACTTTTTCCTGCTAATGAAATTACAATATTAAATGACATTATATATATAGTTAGAATATTAATGCGTTGGATATTACATAGAGGAAATAATAATGGACCAAATAGTATTGAAAATGACCCAATAAAAATACATGATTTAATTTTAAAAACATACGAAATTGAAATTGATGTATGGTATAAAAATAATAATTTTTTTTTAGGACACGACAATCCTCAATACGAAATAAGTGAATCATTTTTAGATTTGTCTGGATTATGGATTCATTGTAAAGATGCAAGCACTTTAGAATTTATGAATATACATAAAAAACATTTACATTATTTTTATCATACAAATGAAGATTATGTATTAACATCAAAGGGATATATATGGTGTTTTGTAGGAAAGACACCTTTACATAATTCAGTAATTGTAATGCCAGAAAAAGCAGAATACAAATATAATTGGAATGAAATTGTAAAAAAGAATTGTATAATATGTTCAGATTATTCTGAGGAATTTATAAAAAAATTATTATTAAATGAAAGTATTCCTACGGTTAAAATAATATAATACCTTATTATAATTAAATGTATTATCGTGTATTATATTATTTAGAATCTTCTGTATCACTTTTTGATGCAGCAGAAAATATTTCTATTGGGCAAAGTGTAGGCAATCCTAAGGTTCGTAATGGTTGGGAGACTCCAGAATTATGGGAAAAAGCTGGTTGTCGTATTGAAGGAGATGTAGAATCTATGAAGACTGTAAAAAGTGGTGATGTATGGATTGCATTTCCCTTGGCTAATATTGATTTAGCAACTGATGGTATTTCACAACTATTATGCCAAGTTATGGGTGGACAGTTAGATATTAATTCTATATTAAAGTGTGTTGTAAAAGATATTATTATACCAGAAGAAATTACTGCAAAATATTTCAAGGGTCCAAAGTTTGGTATTCCTAAGATTCGTGAGTTTGTAAAGTCTTTTGATAAACCTCTCCTTGGAGGCATTGTAAAGCCCAAGGTCGGTATTAATAAGGAAACTCTTCTTGAAATTGTAAAACAGTTGGTTGAGGGTGGAGTAAATTTTATTAAGGAGGATGAAATTATGGCCAATCCAATTCATTGCCCTTTCGAAGAGCGTGTGCCTTTCATTTGTGATTATCTCAAGGATAAAAATGTTGTATATTGTTTTTGTATTAATGCAGATCCGGATATTGTATTAGAGCGAGCAAAGTTTGTTGCTGCTCATGGAGGTAATGGTATTCATGTAAATTTCTGGTCTGGAATTGGTATATACAAGCGTATTCGTGATTTAGATTTACCTCTTTATGTACATTACCAAAAGTCTGGCATATCTATATTATCTGATCCTCGTAACCCTTTCCATATTCAATGGACAGTATTCTGCAAACTTGCTGGAATATGTGGTGTAGATTTTATTCATGCTGGTATGATTGGAGGCTATAGTGATAATGATCGCAATGAAATGCGAGAGGTCTTAGAAATACTTCACAAATATGAAGTAATGCCAGCATTAAGTTGTGGAATGCATCCCGGACTTGTAGATGCCTTACGTAAATCTATTGGTAATGATTGGATGGCAAACTGTGGAGGGGCTATTCATGGTCATACGAATGGTACACTTGCTGGTGCAAAGGCAATGCGTCAAGCTATTGATGGTACACATGGCGAAGAGTATGAAGCTGCTATTAAAAAGTGGGGTTATGTAGAAAATATTTAATATATATATTAGTATGGAAGAATCAGATTGTATAATACATAATATTACATTTAAATGTATATTATGTAGCTCAAATAGATATATAATAAAAAATAATACTATTCGTAAAAATAAATTAAATATATATAAAATATTGGAATGTGTTGAATGTAATCATATTCAATTATATCCAAATATATATAATACTAAAACATATTATGATAATGATTCTCAAGACAATGAATCTAAATTGATTCATAATAGAGAAAATGATGAATATTCTGAAATGCTTAATAATTTTCATATACAAAGAATACAGATTTTAGAACAAAATATAAAAATAGATAATTCTATGAAAATAATTGATATTGGTGGAGGGAAATGTGAGTTTGCAAAATTAATGAGTAAAAAATGTAATAATATTTATGTATTAGAGCCAGGAATAAGTAGAATTAATGAAATACCAGACGAAAATATAATAAAAATAAATAAATTACTTGATGATGATTTTGCAAATGAAAATGAAAGTCAATTTGATGTTGTAACGGGATTCCATGTATTAGAACATGTTATTAATCCTATAAACTTTTTAAATAATTGTTATAAATTATTAAAGCCAAGTGGATTATTATATATTGAAGTGCCTAATCAAGAAGATACTAGAATAGAACTATGTGATTATTATAAAAACAATATATGGTATTGTCAAGCGCATATATCTTACTTTACACAAAGTACATTAAAATACATACTTCATAAATTAAGTATTGTTAATTATAAGTTTGATACATTTGAACGATATGATTATGAAAATTATCTATATTGGATTAATAATAATAAACCTCAACCAAATTGTACTTATTATAAAGGGGTTTGTTCTTCTAAAGAAGAATTAGATTGGATAAATGATAGAAATGAAAAAAGTACATCAGATTCTTTATCAGTTATTATACGTAAATAGACTTAAAGAAATATTATAATTACTTACATGAATATAGGTAATTATAATACATTACCATCAGATATGGTTTATACAAATTTTAATAACTTTATATTTTCAAATGATATAAAAGTTTTTGGTAAATTATTATTACGTCATAATTTTTATAAATTAACAGAACATTTACCTGGTGATATTATTGAAGTTGGTGTTTTCAAAGGTTCTGGTATAGTATCTTGGTTAAAAATTTTAAAAGTATTTTCATCTCAAACAAATAAAAAAGTAATCGGTTTTGATTTTTTTTCTGCAGATAATACGAAAGAATATACAAAATCATTAACAAATGGTGATGGATTAAATACTGTTATTGACAGAGTTGATAAAAACGACTTATCATATGAGTCTGTTACAAATAATATTAAAGATGCTGGATTTGATTCTTCCAAATATATTTTAGTAAAAGGAGATGTTAAAAATACAACAAAAGAATTTACTATAAATAATCCAGGTTTACGTATATCATTATTATACTTAGATGCTGATCTTGGAGATCCTACATATTATTCATTATTAAATTTATGGGATAATATAGTTCCAGGGGGCTATATAGTGTTTGATGAATATGAATATCATGTATTTGATGAGTACGTTGGTGTAGAAAAGTTCTTAAAAGAAAAAAATTTAGAATATACAATAGAAACAACTCATTTTTATTGTCCTACTGCATTTATGATTAAAAAAAAGTTTTAAAAACATAATAAGATTATTATATTAAATAATGTTAGATTATGATGGTCTTCCTTGAGATATTTTCATAAAATAATATCCTAATTTTTTAACACTATCAATGTGTGGTATTCTATTATCTGTATTAATGTTTATACTATATTTGATATTATCATGATATCCATCAATATTATGATTGTCAATATTATTATTTAAATATTGTATTATTCTTCCGAGAAATCGTTCAGCCGTTTCTGAATGACCCTTAACCGTAAGAATATAATCTTTTGTCCATTTATGTATCTGTATTAATGATGCATGATTGCAAATAAATGAACAACCAAAACACCCCTCAAATGGTAATTTAGGATCATGTAATTTTATTTTTATTAAAAAATCAGTATAATTATGAGTACCTAAATGCTCAGAAGTAAATTTATAAATACTTACAGCTTTTATTTTATTTTTTTTTAAAATAGTATAATCATACTTTTGTATAGGTATCATTACATCTTGTAATAAAGTATAATAATTAAATTTTAATTTTTTATCAATTATATATGATATAGCAAAATTATATGCACCTAGTTCAAATTTTGAGTCGGAAGTATTTTCTAAAATAATTACATTTTTCATACTCTTAAATTGATCAAAATATTCTTTATAATTTGAATTATTATCAACTAAAATAATAGTTGAATCTGGATAAAATAAATTAATATTTGTAATTACAATATCAATATATATTTTAGATTCTTTAAAAACTTTACATGCTATAATAAAACATAATTTTAATTTATTTCCACCTTTATATTTTCTTGTTTTAAAAGGTTTTTTCATCTATTATATGAGGATATAAAAGCATGTCTCATACAATCCCAACCAGCTTTTTTGCAAGTATAACCATAAAGACTAACTTGATAATCATAGTAATAAGATTGTTCATCCTTAAAAATATAAGTAGACTTATTACCAGGGATAAT